>ERZ791878.993-NODE-993-length-14522-cov-2.863275_pt1 | contig 14522 bp, 9 predicted proteins | sample MGYA00510277_ERZ791878 | MGnify/ENA primary metagenome ERZ791878 (study PRJEB30046, sample SAMN00792094) | human gut metagenome | study: EMG produced TPA metagenomics assembly of the A metagenome-wide association study of gut microbiota in type 2...
GCTTGAAGCAAGTTGAATTCTTCGTTTTCATAAACTACTTTCTTGGTGAGTCCGTAGGAATTTAGCGGTTTACCACGCAGGCTGAATACTGCTTGGGTATTCACGTCGCGGCTCTTGGTGATGGAACCGCTGGCAGAGTCTCCCTCGGTAATGAAGATGCAGGATTCGGTTTCCTGGTCTTTGCCTTTACCGTCACTCAAGTGGTAGCGGCAGTCGCGCAGCTTGCGGTTGTGCAGGTTGGCTTTCTTGGCGCGTTCGCGTGCCAGCTTGGTGACGCCGGCAATGGCTTTGCGCTCTTTCTCGGAGTCTTGTATCTTTTGCAGCATCACTTCGGCCACAAGCGGGTTCTTGTGGAGGTAGTTGTCCACTTCCGTCTTGATGAAGTCTCCTACGTATTTGTTCACCGTGGGGCCGGCGGGCTTGTGTTCCTGCGGCGCGGCAGGCCACATGTTGTTGCTGCCCAGTTTCGTTTTGGTCTGGCTCTCGAACATGGGTTCCTCCACGTCGATGGCAATGGCGGCTACCAGTCCGTTGCGGATGTCGGCATATTCCTGGTTCTTGTTGTAGAACTCCTTGATGGTACGGGCAATGTGTTCCTTCAAGGCAGTCTGGTGTGTGCCGCCTTGGGTGGTGTGTTGCCCGTTGACAAAGGAGTAGTACTCTTCGCCGTATTGGTTGGTGTGTGTGAAGGCAATCTCGATGTCCTCTCCTTTCAGGTGGATGATGTCGTAAAGGCCTTCGCTGGTCATGTTGTCTTTCAGCAAGTCCTCCAGCCCGTGGCGGGAAACGATGCGCTGGCCGTTGTAAATGAAGGTGAGGCCCGTATTCAGGTAGGTGTAGTTGCGCAGCAGGGTTTCTACGAACTGGTTCTGGAAGGAATAGTTCAGGAAGAGTGTGGCGTCCGGTTCGAAGAAGATATAGGTTCCGCTTTCTTCTGTCGAGTCTTCGGTCACATCACTCAACAGCGTTCCTTTCTCGAAGATGGCGGTACGTACTTTGCCGTCGCGGTAACTGCGTACCTCGAAACGGCTACTCAGCGCATTGACCGCCTTGATGCCCACGCCGTTCAGTCCGACACTTTTCTTGAAAGCCTTCGAGTCATATTTACCCCCGGTATTCAGTTTGCTGACCGCCTCTACCAGTTTGCCTTGCGGAATGCCTCGTCCATAGTCGCGTACGCTGACACGCAGACTGTCTTCTATAGTCACTTCTATACGCTTTCCGGCACCCATCTTGAACTCGTCGATGCTGTTGTCCATCACTTCTTTCAGCAACACATAGATGCCGTCATCGTTCTGTGAGCCGTCGCCCAGACGGCCTATGTACATACCGGAACGGACACGGATATGCTCCATGTCGTCCAGGTGGCGGATGTTGTCGTCGGTATATTCCACGCTGGAAACGGGGCTCTCTGTGATATTGTTGTCTGCTTCTTCCAGCGGCAGGGTCATATTGTTGTTATCTTCCATAAGTACGTTATTCCTTCATATTGCGCATTGCGACAAAGGTAATGAGAAATTCGGGGGTTCGCAAAAAAATAATGTCTTTTATGGACTTCTGACAAGCTTATATTCTGGATTTAGAACTTATTTTATTCCTTTCACAAAGCATCTTCTCCGTTTATGCTGTTCCGTCTTGAAGTACTCCCACTGCGCTTGCACCTTGCCGTTCAGCTCCAGCTCCGGATTACTCTCGGCATACTCGAAACCAAGTTGCTGATAGACGGGGATAAGGTCGGAGAACAACAATGCATTTACCCCCTTGTTCTGATACTCCGGTTTCACGGCAACCAGCAGCAAATCGAGCATCTTGGGATATTTCTTCAAGAAGATGGTCTTGGCCAGGTGATACCAACCCATAGGAAGCAGGCGCCCGTGGGCTTTTTGCAACGCTTCGGCGAGTGACGGCATGGAAATGCCTACGGCAAGCAGCTGGTCATCGGCATCGGTAATCAATGTCACCATGCGTAGGTCGAGGATGGGCAGGTACATCTTGACGTATTGGTCAATCTGCCGTTGGCTCAGTGCAGAATAGCCATAGAGTGGCTGATAGGCTTCGTTCATCAGTTCGAAGATGGCCTGACCGTAGTCTTGGGCAATCTTCTTGGCAGATGTGTATTTCTTTACCTTGAGGTTATACTTGCGCTGGATGAGGTCGGAGATGCGCTTGTGCTTGTCGGGTATGGCGTCGGGAATGTAGATTTTGTACTCCACCCAATCGGCATCCTTCTCAAAGCCCATGCGTTCCAGATGTTGCGGATAGTAGGGATAGTTATAAATGGTGGCCATGGTGCTGAGCTGGTCGAATCCTTCGATGAGCATACCTTCGGCATCGAAATCTGTGAATCCCAGCGGGCCTTGTATATGTGTCATTCCCCGTTCTTTTCCCCATTCTTCCACGGTGCGAATCAGGGCATCGGAGACTTCCGCATCATCGATGAAGTCTATCCAGCCGAAGCGGACTTCCTTTTTGTTCCAGGTTTGGTTTGCCTTGTGGTTGATGATGGCAGCTACACGTCCTACGATTTTACCTTCCCGATAAGCCAGGAAATAGTCGGCTTCACAAAATTCGAATGCAGCGTTTTTCTTCTTGTTGAAGGTGTTGAGCATGTCATCGAAAAGGTCGGGGACGGAATAAGGGTTGTTTTTGTATAGCAGGTAGTTGAAACGGATAAAGCGCTCCAGTTCCCGTCTTGTGGTTACTTTCTTGATTGTAATTGCCATAGTTGTTCAATATTGAGACCACAAAGGTAATGCAAACTGAGAGCAGAACAAAATAAGCTTGCTTATTTTTTATGCCGAGGTACAGCTTGCCTTATTTAAAAATACGTGATAATCTTTAAAATACCGCGTAGGGTGTTTGTAAATTTGCTGTTAGAGGTTGTATATCAGTACCGCTGTGTAGGCAATGTAGCAGAGAATCAGAATGCTTCCTTCCACCCGGGTGATGATGCGTTTCCCGAAAAAGATACCGAACAGCCAAAGCAGGATGCTGGACCCTACGAGTACCCACAAATCGAAATTGGTGATGCCCGTCAGACGCAGTGGAGTGATGGAGGCCGAACAACCCAGTACGAAGAATATATTGAAGAGATTACTTCCGATGACGTTTCCGATGGCTATTTCGGGGTTTTTCTTCAAGGCGGCTACGATGGAGGTGGCGAGTTCGGGTAATGAAGTGCCGCCTGCTACGAGCGTGAGACCGATGATGGATTCGCTGACACCCAATCCGCGGGCTATGCCGCTGGCACCGTCTACAAAGAAATTACCTCCGATGATGAGGCCGGCAAGTCCGCCGAGAATGTATAGGGCGGATTTCCACGCGGGTAACAGCCTGATTTCGTCTTCTTCCTGTAAGTGCTCCTTTTCCGGTTCCTTCATACTTCCATCCCTTTTTGCAATGGCAAAAGTATAACTCAGAAAAATGGTAAAGAAGCATAGCAGCAATAGGCCGTCGGTGATGCTGAGTATGTTCTCCCCACTGCTGTCCAGTAAGACGTCGTTGGCACAAATCAGCAGGGCGAAGGATGAAAGGATGCAAAGGGGGATTTCGCGTTTCAGTGTGTTACGGGTAATGGCTATCGGGGCAAAAAGGGCCGTACAACCCACAATCATCAGGGTATTGAACGTATTGCTTCCCACCACATTGCCAATGGCAATGTCTGCACTGCCTTTGAGAGCAGAGGATATGCTGACGGTGAGTTCCGGTGCGGAAGTGCCGAAGGCAACAATGGTAAGCCCGATGACGATGGACGGTATATGGAAACGTTTGGCAACGGATGCGGCACCGTCTGTCAAGCCATTGGCACCCAGAAGAATGAGGAGCAGTCCTCCGACAAGAAACAATATATCCATAGGTATGTCAATTTTGAGTACAAAGATAGTGCAAACCGGATACAGAACTTTCATGTTTGCATGAAAAAGTTATGTCGATTAGAGTAGGAAGTTAAAAACATTCCGTATGTTTGAAGCATTTATTGGGTATATTTGCATAATTAAAGAATCAAATCAAGAAGTTTATATATGAAGGTTATCCGTGCTTTCTGTCTTTGTTGGCTGTTGATGCTGGCAGACGGAGTGTCAGCTCAGTTGGTAGATAAAGTGCTCAGTGTTTTAGGTGAGGATAGTGTGGGGAGTGTCACAGTGGCAAGGACTGACTCCGATTCGATTCAGTTGTCGCTTGTCCGGCAGGAGTTGGAAACAGCCCGGCTGAATGAGGCGAACCTGCGGATGGAAATGGAGCAGATGAAGTTGGCGGGCTATGCGGCCGATTCGGTGAAGCTGGCATTGCAGAAACAACGCATTGATTCGTTGCGGACGGTGACACCGGGTATTCCGGTGGTGGTGGAGAAGGACACTTTGTTCTATCTGTATGCCAAGCGTGGAGGGCATACGCCCCAACAGCGAGCCAAAGATGTAAGCAACGTCATCGAAGCATTGGGCACGCGTTTCAATCTGCGTCCGGACTCTGTTTATTTAGAGAGTACGGATATTGTTACAGACTTGATGTATGGCGAAAAGGTCATCATTTCCTTTACCGATCAGGATGCTTTGTGGGAAAACTGTACCCGCGACCAGCTGGCCGCCAACAAGAGGCATGTCGTGGTGGACAAACTGAAAGCCATGCAGAAGGAGCATAGCTTGTGGCAGTTGGGTAAGCGTATCTTGTACTTTATCCTGGTGCTTGTGGGACAGTTCTTCTTGTTCAAGTTTACCAACTGGCTGTTCAGAAAACTCAAACTACGCATTCAGAAGCTGAAGGATACCAAGCTGAAACCGATCTCTATTCAGGATTATGAATTGCTGGATACGCAGAAGCAGGTCAACCTGCTGGTGTTTGTTGCCAACCTGGTGCGTTATGTAGTCATGCTGTTGCAGTTGCTGCTGACGGTTCCGTTATTATTCTCCATTTTCCCTCAGACCAAGAGCTTGGCTTATACATTATTCTCCTACATCTGGAATCCTATAAAGGTCATCTTGAATGGAATAGCCGACTATATACCCAATCTGTTCACTATCTTTGTGATATGCTATGCGGTGAAGTATCTGGTCAGACTGGTGCGTTATCTTGCCAATGAGGTGCAGGCTGAACGGCTGAAGATAAACGGCTTCTATCCGGATTGGGCCATTCCTACCTATCATATTGTGCGCTTCTTGCTTTATGCGTTTATGATTGCCATGATTTACCCTTATCTGCCGGGTTCCAAGTCGGGAGTCTTCCAGGGAATCTCCGTGTTTGTCGGCTTGATTGTTTCGCTCGGTTCCAGTACGGTTATCGGCAATATCATTGCAGGACTGGTCATAACCTACATGCGGCCTTTCAAGCTGGGTGACCGCATCAAGCTGAACGATACTACGGGCAACATCATTGAGAAAACACCGCTCGTCACCCGCATCCGTACTCCGAAGAATGAGGTGGTGACCATTCCGAACTCTTTCATCATGTCTTCCCATACGGTCAATTACAGCCAGTCTGCCCGTGAGTATGGATTGATTATCCATTCGGAGGTCAGTATTGGCTACGATGTTCCGTGGCGGAAGACACATCAGCTGTTGATAGAGGCTGCATTGAATACTCCTGGAGTGATAGATGATCCCCGTCCGTTTGTATTGGAGACTTCCCTTCAAGATTATTATCCGGTTTATCAAGTGAATGCCTATATCAGGGATGCCAACAGCCTTAGCCAGATTTATTCTGATTTGCATCAGAATATCCAGGATGCCTTCAACGAAGCAGGCATCGAAATCATGTCTCCTCACTACATAGCTACGCGTGACGGCAGTGAGACGACCATACCCAAGGATGACTTGCGGGAGAAAAAGCAGTAAGGGAGCCGGTTATCGTGCCAGTAAAATCTCTGCAAACGGTACGTAGAACATAAACATCCTCCATTTCTTTGTCTGGAAATCATAAGTTTCGATGAAGTCGCCTTCACGATAGCCTGCAAACTGCACGTAGAGTTTCCTTGTCTGCCCGTCCTTGGAGTAGTACATGGCAGCGGAGCGTACGGCGTTGGGGTAGGTGGCGAAAGGCTCTTTCAAGTTTCCGGCAGTAGTATCCCATAAGCAGAATTGCGTATCTCCACCATTGGCACGGGAAACGATATAGCCTCCTTTGCATCGCAGGCTGTTTGGGTTTTCGGGGGATGGTTCCATAATCCGGAAAGGTATCAAGGCTTCGGCCTTGATGGGGTCGTAGCAATGCATCTTTTCTTTGGCGATGTCTATCACGACGGGCGAGAAGGTGCCGTCGCCGTTGTTGGCCGAGAGCAGCATGTGGGCGTCGGCTATCACGCCCGGATAGCGTGAGAGGGATTCGGGCTTCAGTCCATCCGGTAATGGTATTTCGGGAGTATGTATCGGTGGCATATTCAACCGGGTATATACCGGATAAGAGATGCTACAGTAGGTGAGGAGCTTATCTCCGGCCATTTCCAGGGAAACAGTGTTGTTGAAGTCCGAGCAGATGGTAATTGCGTTACGTTCTACCGGGTTACACCAATAGTGCATGCAGAGGTCGTATCCGTCGATGAAACTACTGCCGTCTTTCTCCCGTATCCCGCAGAGGATGTTGGTGCCGGGGATGTTGGCGGCAAGGCAGAAATCTTCGCCGTCATGGAACTGGATTACTTCCGATATTTCTTGTGTTACCAGGTCGATACGGGTGATGCCGCGGGGAACGGTCGGTGTGTAAATGGCGTGGGAGTTGGTGATACCGTAGAGATATGGTTCTTCGGGGGATTGTCCGTCGGCTACCGAAATCTGGCCGAGAGGCTGAAGCTGTCCTGCCCGTTCCAGGAACATTTCTACCCGTGAGGCGGGCCAGTGTCCGGGGGCAAGGAAAGTAATGCTGTTGGTGGTTTGCTCCGTGGTAACGGCGCGTGTGTAGCGTGAATACCCTTCGGGAAAGAGAGGATTGTCGGCTATCGGCCAGTAGATGTCCAATATGATTTGGTCGCCGCTCTGCAAGCCGTCGGCTTTGACGGTCACGGCATCACCGGGATTGAAGGTCTTTCCGGCATCGGATATGGTGATATTGGTCACAAAAGCGGGTTGTTTCTCTTTGTCGTCATCACTGCAAGCGGCAAGTAGCAGGCTGATTAGTAGCAGGAAGTGTATCTTCTTCATCATAGTTATGTATTGACAAATGCAAATATAGGGCTTTTTCTTGTATTCCTGCGGATAGGCTTTGTTTTTGTCGTATGAGATGGAAAAATCCTCCTACGAAGCATGGTCTTTTGCTTCGTGGGAGGAAAGTGGTTGTTCGGCAGGGCTTCGGGGGAATGCGCCTGCTTGCGTGCCGGCTTGGATTATTTGCTGCGCGTCACCGTGTGCAATACATTCCCTTTCTTGTCAATCATGCGCAGTTCCAGTGTCTTTTTGCTGGCCGATACAATGGAGAAACCCGGTTCGGGGCTGCAGAATACGGTCCCTTCGATGGGCTTCACCTTGCGGGCGAGCGAACCGGCAGAATTGGTGATATAGTCGATGTCGCTGCCTGCCACGCGTACGTGCTGGAAGTTGTGGATGTGCCCGCAGATGTACATATCCACCTTGTGCTTGCGCAGGATGGGATCGAGACGTGCCTGCATATCCGCGCGTTCGCTCTCGTCCTTCGGGGTTTCGGCATAGATGGGATGGTGTCCGGCAACGATAACCCAGTCCTCTTTGGCGGCAGTCAGTACGGAATCTATCCAGGAAAGTTGTTGCTGGTAATCCTGCTTGCAGGCATCGGGATAGGTCTCGCTGTCGTTGCGGTATTTGTCAATCATCGGGGCGGTGTCTACCCAAAGGATGCGGATGGTAGCGCCGTTGTCCTCGAACGTCTTGGTATAATAACGGGCGGGCATGGTCCAGCGGCGGCTGATATTACTGTAGTCGAGCACAGCCTGCGTATTGCCGCGGTATTCGTGGTTGCCCAGCAGGGGGAACCAGTCTATCATCAGCTCCGGGTGGCTGTAAATAAGTTCGTAGTTGGTCATCCAAAGCGGGTCGTTCACACTACGTACGCCTTCAAAGTGGTGTACATCGCCGGTGGCAAGAACGAATTCGGGGCCTACTTCTTCTGCCATTTGTCCCATCAGTTCGGCGATGGGCTTTTGGTCGTAGTAGCCGTTACGGCCGAGGTCGTTGGCTACGTAGAAGTTGAACTTCTTGTCGAAGATGGAGTAATCGGTGATTTGGGCAATGGCTGCGTTGCCGAGTAGGGCAATAAACAGTAAAAGGAATATTTTCTTCATTGTCATTATTAAATTGTTGAGTAGTTAATGTTGATAACTTGTTGAGATAGAATTCGCTGTTTAAAAATTAATCTTCACTCCCGCATTCACTTTCACGCCGTAGTATTCTGCCTGCATGGTACGGTCTTTTGTGCCCTGGTAGTAGCGTAGCGGCTGGTTCAGCAGGTTGTTGGCTTCGGCGTAGAAGGTAGTCTTGAACTTCTTTCCGAAGGTATAGCTGGCGTTTACGTCCATATAGTTCACCTTGTCGTAGTAGCGGTCGTAGAAGGTGCTTTCTCCCATTTCGTCGATGAAGTCGGAAGCGAAGTTATAGCTCAGGCGCAGATTCAGACCACCTTTCTCAAAGTATAGGGAAGCATTTGCGGTATGCTCCGGAGAGCCTGGCATGCTCAAGTCTTTCTCATTCTCGCGGCCTTCGAAGTTGAAGTCTTCCACACGGGAGTGGGTGTAGGTGTACGTTCCGTAGAAACCTACACATTTCAGAGCGGGAGCAATGAAGCTGAAGTCGCGCTGGTAGGATAACTCTACCCCTACCAGGTTGGCGTTGCCCGCATTCTTGGGTTGGGTGAAGCGGGTGTAGGTGTTACCCTGGTATTCGTAGTTGGTGCTCACCTGGTCTACGATGAAGTCGTCTATCTTCTTGTAGAAGATGCCGGCGCTTATCAGACCGATGCTGCGGAAGTAGTAGTCGGCACTCAAGTCGAAGTTGTAGGAGACGGTAGGTTTCAGCTCCGGGTTTCCGATGGTGATTTCGTTGTCGGAACGCTTGATGTTCACACTGGGCACGAGGGCCGAGTATTTGGGGCGTGACAAGGTTTGGGTAAACGAACCGCGCACTTTGAAGTCATCGTTTACATTCCACTTTACGAGCAGCGACGGCAGGAAGTTGATGTAGCTGTTGCGCTGACGGTCGGTCTTGCTGGTGAGGTCTTCGTCGGCATCGTAGGTGCGTCCCGTATAGGCAAGGTTGGTGTTCTCTATGCGAAGTCCGGTCATCAGTTCCACGTCTTTTGTCAGTTTTTGGTCGAAGCGGAGGTAGCCGGAAGTCACGGTTTCGCGGGCGTTGAAGTTTCCGGCAAGTTCTTCCTGCACCTGCTCTTTCTCAAAGAGGGAAGCGTTGTTCAAGTCTAAAGAGCCGGTGTATTCCTTGCTGGCGTAGATACCTGCCTGGTATTTGTTGTTGGGCATGAAGTTCTTGTTGGTCTGGTCCACTGTATTTGCCAGGCTGTTCGTCATGAAGGCATCCTCGTCCAGAGGAGAGTATTCGTAGAAGTCCACTTCTTTATCCTTGGTCTTGCGCACTACCTTTGCGCCGAACTTCAGCTTGTTGCCGTTCTTGAAGGGAAGTTTGAAGTTGGCGGAGAACTTCAGGTCCTGCTCCTTGATGTCTTCCTGCTGTTCCGTCAGCTCTTTCAGGCTGAATTCATCGTTCAATGTCATGGTAGAGCCTGTTTTGGGGCTGGCAAAGGGTTGGCGTTCGTCGCTCAGGTCCATGTCGAACTTCTGTTTCTTCAGTTGGAAGTCGATGTAGCGTTCGTTGGGACGTTCTTCGCTGGCTTTGGCATAGCTGGCGTGCCAGTCCATGGAGAGTGAGCCGAAGAGGTGTTCGCCGCCAAGGGCAAAGTCCATGGTGCGCTGGCGTTCCAGGCGGGCGTTACGGTTGTCCGGCGTACCGGCTTTGGTCTGTATGCGTACGGTGGCGTTGCCGTCGGGGTCAAGGTCTTTCAGCGTGGTACGGTAGCGGTTCTCCCAGTCGTTGCGGTTGTTGAAGATGCCTTTGAAGGTCAGTTTGTGGTTGGCATTGATGTCCCAGTCCAGTGCGGCGGAGTAGCTTTGGCGTTCGCGGGTGACGTAGTATTGGCGGATTTGGTAGTCGTTGACGTACGTCTTGCCGTTGTCATCCTGCTCCCATACAAATTCGGTGTCGTAGGAACCAGAAGGTGAGTTCTGATAGGAGGCCGATACAATCAAGCCGAGTTTGTCGTTGAAGAAGCGGTCGCCGTAGGTGAAGCCAAGGTTCAGTTGCGCCTTTTCGCTCACCCAGTTGTAGCCGGTTCCGGCGGTGGCGGCAATGGTACGCTTGTAGGGGGAGTTCTTGGTGACGAGGTTGATGCTGCCGCCGATGGCGTCGCCGTCCATATCGGCGGTTACTACCTTGTTCACTTCGATGGTCTGAATCATGTCTGCCGGAATGAGGTCGAGCTGTACGTTGCGCGTATCGCCTTCGGCAGAGGGAACGCGGTTGCCGTTGATGGTGACGGAGCTGAGGTCGGCACTCGTGCCCCGCACTTGCCCGAAGCGTGCCTCGCCTTGGTCGTACTGCACGTTGATGCCGGAGATGCGTTTAAGGGCGTCACCGATGTTGGAGTCGGGGAACTTGCCTACCTGGTCGGCAGAGACTACATTCGTAATCCCCATGTTGTTTTTCTGTGAGTTGATGGCACGGCGCTGTCCCTGGAAGGCGCCGCCTACCACCACTTCCTGCAACTCCACGCCTTCGTTCAGTACGACGTCTTTTTCCAGTGTACGGCCTGCGGGGATGGTGATTTTCAGTTCTACGGGAGAGTAGCCCACGTAGCTCACCTTTACTGTATAGGTTCCCGGGTCAAGGTTAGAGAAAGTGTAGAAGCCGTTGACGTCGCTCGTCACGCCAGTGTGTAGTTTCTCGATGTAGATGGATGCGCCCGGGAGAGTTTGTTTAGTGGCGTCGATGATGCGTCCACGTACAGTTCCTTGTTTCGTGACATTTGCTTTTTCGTCGGCAATGGCCGTATTGACGGTGGCGGTGAATAGGAGTAAGAATAAGAATGCTCTCAAAATCTGTTTCATACTTGTTATTATCTGTTAATAATCTGCCGCAAAAGTAGAGGGTTGCCGTTACGTGGAGGTTGCGGAGCGTTGAAGAACAGATAACGATTCAGTTACAATGAGGTTACATAAATTCTTGGAGGTAGTACCCTTTCGGCGGTATCTCCCTTTGCCGTCATCTGGCAGACTGATGCTAAAGATGCACGAGATGTGCATCTCGGACTGTATGAGATGTACATCTCGAGCAACATGAGATGTACATCTCGTGCAGGGGAAGGTATAGGGGTTGGTGTCTTATCCCGTAGCCTGGCAGCGGATAAGTACCTTCTTCTCGTCTGCCAGAGTAGTGGCAAAGAGATAAGTGCCTCCCCCTTCGGCCAATTTCAGTCGTTTGCGCAGTTCGGCCACGGTGGCGGGGAAGTTGCGCACGGTGAGGTTCGCCTTTTTCTCGGCAGCCAGCATCTCTTTCACTTCTTTCTTGCCGAAGCCGCAGGAGGAGGTAATCCGGAACTTGCGGCCGGGGAAGTCCGGCAGGAAGTGGTCCGAGGTGTAGAGGTGGCTGTTGGGATGCAGTTTTTCCACCTTATACAATGAGGAGAGGCTGCGGAATGCACCGGCTTTCAGCACGGAGGCATTCGGTTCGTAGAGGTATGATTTCAGTTGAGGGGTGTAGGGGCATGCACGCTCCTTCTCCTGCCGGCGGGTGAAGACGAGGGCTTGGGGAGCCGGTACACCGGTGAAGTTGACGCAATGGATGGGGATGTCGTCTGCCGGCACTCCTTCGCCTTGTCCCAGCAAGAGCAGCAGTTCCTTGCATTCGTTGCCCACGGAGACGATGTGTGCCTGGTGGACATGCTTCAAATCGTTCAGGGCAAGGGTGAGGTCGAGCATGGGGGAGAGTTTTACCAGTACGTGTCTTGCCTTGCGCAGCAGCAGTTCTTCGAGGGCGGCTATATCGGGTTCGCAGTCGCCGATGGCTACGGTCTTTCCACCGTGTCCGTCGCGGCGGGCAGGGTCTATGAATATACAGTCCACGGGCTCCATCTCTTGCAGATGGTGGACGCTGTCTGCGTGGCAGACGGAGATGTGGTTCAGGCCGAGGACAGGGAAGTTGTGTGCGGCTATCTGGCAGAGGGTTTCCTGGCGCTCGACGTAAGTGGCATGCCCGAAGCGGGAGGAGAGATAGGCGCAGTCGATGCCGAAACCTCCGGTGAGGTCGGTAAAGGTGCCGGCTGATGCGGGGGTACTGTCCTGCGCGGGATGTTCTTGTTCTGTATGTAGCAGGTTAGTTATAATCTCCGCTTTATACTGTGCCGTTGTTTGGGAGGAGCATTGTTCCAGAGAAAGGTGGGCGGGGTAGAGTATATGCTCGTTCTCGGCCCATGCGGGTATCTTCTCTTTGGCAATTTGCCAGCCGGAAATCTGTGTGATGGCGGCGGGCATGTCTACCGAAGGGTAGCGGCGTGCCTGCAAGGCAAGGCTGCGCACGTCGTCGCGGCGATGCTCGCGGATGAAGCGGAGGGTGTCTTGGGATAAAGGCATGGCTTGGCTTATTTATTCTGATGCAAAGTTATCTCAAAAAGGACAAAGTGGGGCATAAATTCGCAGCTTTCTGTCTGATTATTTTTCAGACACAGATGACGCTGATAATACAGATTAAGAATATAAAAATCCGCGTCATCTGCGTCATCCGCGTCAAAGCGATAGCAAATTTAAGTTTCCGGACAAGCTGGGGGTGAGAGTTAAGGGATGACCCGGTATCGCTCCTTTGCCGTCTGCCTGCTGACGCGGTTGAAGTGCCACCATTCACTGGGTAGCGGGTGGAATCCGGCTTCTTTCATTACCTGCCGGAGCAGCAGCCGGTTTTCACGTTCTTGTTCTGTCAGCTTGCCTTGTGCCACGAGCACGGCTTCTTCTGTGATGTGGGCTTCCCTGCCCAGATGGTCTACCGGGGTGCCCATGGGCAGAGGAGTTCCTTTATCGTCGAGTATGCTGATGTCCACCGCCAATCCGTAGTTGTGCAGGCCGCCGCCGCGTGAGGGGTTGGAGACATAGATGTATTTGGAGGTTCCTTTCACTACGTTCCACATCTTCTGCTGTACGGACAAGGGGCGCGCTGCGTCGTAGACGATGAGGCTGTAGCCGGGGTACTGTTCTTTCAGTAGGCGTTGTGCCCGCTTCAGGCTTTTCATGGCATCGGGGTGCAGGTAGGCTTCTTTCAGGTCTTCGTACAATAGGGTTCCGGTGAAGTTGTCGGCACGGGTGTACATCAAGTCGATGGCGATGCTGCTGTCCGCTTCGGCGATGTTGACGAAACCGAGGGAGTCCAGGTAGCGGGCTGTCCGGCTTTTAGCCGGAGCCGGAGGGACGGGTGCCGCTATGGTGTCGGCGTACGGGATGGTGGTCTCCGTATCCGGGTTTTGTATCTGCTTTGGCGCTTGTTTTCTGCTACAACCGCATAGTGAGCAGCCAAGCAGTAGATATAACAAGTAAAAGAAATATCGTTCCATCTTACAAGGCATTCTTGGCGGTAAGGATTGATTTCATCAAGGCTATGTCCGAACTGACTTCTCCCTGCATCAAGTATTTGTTTTTCCGTTGGCAGGTGGCTTCGTAAATCTCCTTTGCTTTTGCTGTGTCCTTGTCCCGGTAGAGCGCCAGGGCGCAGAGCAACCGCTGTTTGGAAGAGGTCACATCCTTGTATTGCCGGATGTAGGTATCCAGCTCATCGGTATATAATTCTTCTGCCCGTGCGGTCCTCTTTGTCACCAATGCGGTGAAGAGCAGCTCGCAAGCGGTTTCCTTTATCAAAAGCCCGATGACTTCGTGCCGGTGGCTCATTATTTTCTCAAATGCATTGTAGGCGGCTTCCCATTCTTCGCAGTCGAGCAGGCGTGAGGCGCTCATCAAGGCTATGGTGACCTGCAGGGCATCTTTGTAGTTGATGTCTTCCGTTTGGCTGAACCATTCGGCAGGCATGTCCTTAGGACGCATGCCCTCTTGCACCAATGCGTTGATGCGCAGCTGGGTGACCAGTGCCTGCTTGCTCTTGCTGTCCTTGAGAAGCAGGCACATGTTGTCGGCATCATTGCCGATGCCGCCCATCTTCATGGGGATGCCGTTCATCCCTGCAAGGAGAATGCCAATCAAAGAGAGCATCAGAAGGAAGAATTTCAGCAGGTAAGGCAGCCCGTCTACGGTCAGCAGGGGGAGGAAGGCAAGGATGGCGGTCAGCAGGTTGGCAAGCACTCCACCCAGGTTGTACAAGGTGGTCGGGATATCTTCAAGAGTCCTTTCGGGTGGGGTAAGCAGGCATTGGCCTCCCGTTCCGGCAAGGCTGAAACGCTTGATGCATAATTTCCCGTCTTTCCGTATGAAGGTAAGGTTGAAGATGCGGAAGGAGACGAAGCGGTAGCCGGTTGCCAGTCCGCAGACAAGATGCCCGCCTTCGTGCAGAAGCACTTGCAGGAAGATG
>ERZ791878.994-NODE-994-length-14520-cov-87.748635_pt1 | contig 14520 bp, 10 predicted proteins | sample MGYA00510277_ERZ791878 | MGnify/ENA primary metagenome ERZ791878 (study PRJEB30046, sample SAMN00792094) | human gut metagenome | study: EMG produced TPA metagenomics assembly of the A metagenome-wide association study of gut microbiota in type 2...
CCTTGCATGGAGTTACATAGACATCACCCTTGTCGTTGATGCCAAAGTAAGAAGTGCCCCAACCACCAATGTTGTAGAGCTCCTTCGAGTCTTCAATAGTCCATTTCTTCATTTTCTGTTCTTGGTCTTGCTAAAAAGTTTGTTTTATAATATTTTCTGTTTATGATAAATCGTAGAAAGGTAAGCCGCCTCTTGTCTTGAGTTGGCTTACCTTTTTTCTTTATACGTTCAGCAGGCTACGAACCTCCTGTACCGTTTCGTTTACTTTATCCAAGTTGTCCATCACATTGATGTCTATGATATGTTTTGCCTTCTCATAGAAAGGCTCGCGCTGCTTCAGCTGCTCGCGGATGAATACCTGTACTTCCTCCGGAGTCTTGTTGAGCAGCAGGGGGCGTACGCCCTTGCCCATCTTGAGGTGAGCATAGAGGGTTTCTGGCGTTGCCTTGAGGTAGATGGTGCAGCCCGACTGGTTCATATACTCCATGTTGTCGTAGAAACAAGGTGTTCCTCCGCCGCAGCTAACCACTACGTTTTCAAACTCTGCCACCTCGTGGAGCATGTTGTGCTCTATGTGGCGGAATCCCTCTTCGCCCATTTCGTCGAAAATCTGCTTCACGGTCTTGCGCATACGGCTTTCGATGTACCAATCGAGGTCGTAGAACATCACGCCAAGCTCTTTGGCGAGGGCTTTGCCGACAGTCGTCTTGCCGGCTCCCATATATCCAATGATGATGATAGACTTCATTTTATTCTTTTTTACTTCTTCTGCCTCTTGCCTTTGGTTCTGGTGCTTCCTTAATGATGGTCATGCATTCCTCGTAGCTGAGTGACTCTACGTTCTCCTGCTTTGCCTTCGGAATGCGATAGTTCTTGCCATCGAATGCGATGTAAGGACCGTAGCGTCCGTTCAGGAGTTCCAGCTTGTTGTCTTCCTCAAAGGTCTTGATGTGGCGTTTCTGCTCGTTAGAGCGTTTTTCGTTGATAAGTTCCACAGCCTGTTCCAGGGTGATGGCCATTGGGTCGATTTCCTTAGGAATGGATACATACTTGCGGTCGTGGAGTACGTATGGACCGAAACGGCCGCTTCCGATGGTTACGGTAGTGCCTTCGAACTCACCAACCTGGCGAGGCAGCTTGAAGAGTTCCAATGCTTCCTCCAGAGTGATGGTCTCAATGCTCTTGTCGGCAGGCAACTGGGCAAACTGTGGCTTGTCCTTGTCTTCGGCGGTGCCAATCTGAACCACAGGACCGAATCTTCCGATCTTTACGAATACAGGGCGGCCGCTCTTTGGGTCCTTGCCCAGTTCACGCTCACCTGCCTTGTGCTCGCTGCGTGCTTCCATCACGCCCTTCACTTCCGGTTCGAAACGCTTGTCGAAGTCCTTCATCCATTTGGTCCACTCGGTCTTTCCCTCGGCGATATCATCGAACTTCTGCTCTACGTTGGCAGTAAAGTTATAGTCCATGATGTTAGGGAAGTTGGCCATCAGGAAGTCGTTTACCACGATTCCGATATCGGTAGGGAGGAGCTTGCCCTTTTCAGAACCAGCCTGTTCCTTCTTGGTCTTCTGGGTAATCATGATACCCTTCAGCGTATCTACGGTGTAGGTGCGCTCCTCGCCCTGCTTGTCACCCTTCACAACGTATTCACGCTGTTGGATGGTGCTGATGGTTGGAGCATAGGTAGATGGACGGCCAATGCCGAGGTCTTCCAGCTTCTTCACCAGACTTGCTTCTGTGTATCTTGCTGGTGCCAGAGAGAATTTCTCTGTGGCAATGATCTCACGGCGCTGCAACTCATCGCCTTTCTTCATGGCTGGCAGGAGATGGGTTGAATCTTCTACGTTCTCATCCTCATCGGTAGATTCACGATATACCTTGAGGAAACCGTCGAATACTACAACCTCACCATTGGCAACAAACTTCTCGCTGGTGTTGTCGATGCTGATATTGATGGTAGTCTTCTCCAACTGTGCATCCTCCATCTGTGAAGCGATGGTACGTTTCCAGATCAGGTCGTAAAGACGCTTCTCCTGGCTGGTGCCATCGATGCTTGTCTCGCTCATGTAGGTAGGTCGGATGGCCTCGTGAGCCTCCTGTGCACCCTTGGAATTGGTATGATAGGCACGTGGCTTGCTGTATTCCTTGCCGTACTCCTTGATGATCTCATCCTTGCTGGCATTGCTGCAGAGGGTAGAGAGGTTCACACTGTCGGTACGCATGTAGGTGATGCGTCCACCCTCGTACAGACGCTGAGCCACCATCATGGTCTGGCTTACGGTGAAGCCGAGCTTGCGGGCTGCTTCCTGCTGTAGGGTTGATGTGGTGAAAGGAGGCGCTGGTGTACGCTTCAGCGGTTTCTTGGTGACAGCCTCTACGGTGAACTTGGCGTCCTTGCACTTCTCCAGGAAGGCTTCCACCTCTTCATGGGTCTTGAAGCGGTGGTCGAGCTCTGCCTTTACCTCTGTGGCTGCGCCATTCTCGCTGATCAGGGCGAATACGGCATTGACACGATAGTATGGTTCGCTCTTGAACTTCTGGACTTCACGCTCACGCTCCACGATGAGGCGTACGGCAACACTCTGTACACGACCGGCAGAGAGGGCTGGTTTCACCTTTCTCCACAATACAGGAGAGAGCTTAAAGCCCACGATGCGGTCGAGCACACGACGTGCCTGCTGGGCATTCACCAAGTTCATGTCCAGGTGGCGTGGGTGCTCAATAGCGTCTAAGATGGCTGGTTTGGTAATTTCATGGAAGACGATACGGCTTGTCTTCGCTTCATCCAGTCCGAGTACTTCGCAAAGGTGCCAGCTGATGGCTTCTCCCTCGCGGTCCTCATCGGATGCTAACCAAATCTTCTTAGCTTGCTTCGCTGTTGATTTCAATTCTGTGACGAGCTTTTTCTTTTCCTCAGGAATCTCATAACAAGGTTCCATGGTCTTCTCGTCTATACTGAGTTCCTTCTTCTTGAGGTCACGGATATGACCGTAAGAAGACATCACCTTGAAGTCTTTACCTAAAAACTCTTCGATTTTCTTAGCCTTTGCAGGGCTCTCGACGATTACTAAATTTTCTTGCATACGCTTCTACACAATTTCTTTTGGTCTGCAAAAGTAAATAAACTTTTTGCTTATACCTTATTATATAGTGATTTTTTTGGTTTTTTAAATGTTTTGGGGCGTATTTTCATTCTTTCGTCTTGTGTTTTGCAAGAAATTTGGCCACTCCCTGTCTTATTGATCCTAATCCGAACTCTTCGGGATGGAGGTTGCTGAGAGGAATCCAGTATGACTCCTCGGCATCGTCCATCGCCTCCACATGAGAGAGGTCTTTCACCTTTACCACATAGAACATATCAAGGGTATGAACCAGGAAGTCGGAATAGAGATAGAGGTTAGGGATGCTGAACTGATAGTTCACCCCGATTACTTCCAGGCCCGTTTCTTCCTTTACTTCTCTTGCCACGCCTTCTTCACCGGTTTCATCCATATCTACGAATCCGCCCGGCAAGTCGAGGGTGCCTTTGGCAGGTTCGTTTTTTCTGCGAACCACCAGAAGTTCTTCTTTCTCGTTGAGAATGAAGGCTACTGTGGCACTGCTGGGATTCAGATAGTAGGTGAATCCGCAGTCCTTGCATTTTTTACTCTTGAAGTTGTTGATCTCGAAATGTTGAGAACCGCAAACAGGGCAAAACTTGAATTTGTCTAAAACGTGACTCATAATATATATATTAAAGAGCGGTCGGTCTTTGGATTTCACAAAGATCGACCGCTATGTTATTAATTACCAATTGTCTGTTCGGAATGGGAAGAGAGGCAGACCGCCTGCATTCGCCATGTTGCCGAGCTGGAAGTTGCGGAAGCAGTAGCGCAGAGCTACCGGCTTCTTGACTTCTGGGCTGGTTACGACGATGCACTCGTTCCATCCGTCGTTGCCTTCCTGCCAGAAATGCTTGGCTGTGGCAGGATGGAACACCTTGTCTTCGCCGGCTACTTCGAAGCCCTTGATGCCTTCAAAGCGGTTATAGGCTCCGTAGGTGTTGTCGAAGTGAACCTTCACAGTGTCGCCAACAATCTTCATCTCCTTGAAAGTCATACTCTCGCAGAAGAGTCCCTTCATTCCGTAGGTCTTGCTGAGTGCCTGAAGAGCCAGACGCTCACCTACAGGCTGCTTCTGGCATGGGTGAATCTGCTCTACCTCGTATGGATAAACCAGATCTTCGGTGCAGACGATGCCACTGTTCGGGATGATCTTGGCTGCATTAAACTGCTGCTCGCGAAGTCTTGGACCTGCATCACCATTCACATCGCCATTATGATAAGGTGCAATCTGCACGAAATAGAATGGTAGTTCGCCCTGCTTGAAGTCTCTGCGCCACTGGGCTACGAGGTCGGCAAGACGCTGTGTGTATTGACCTGCCGGGTCGCCCACGTTGGAACAGCCTTGATAGAAGAGGATTCCCTTCACGCTATAGTTGAGGATAGGATGGAAGGTTCCGTTGCCCCAGAGAAGAGGGTAGAGGAAGTCCCACTTGAACTTAGGATTCTTCGTCATCTTGAGGGAGTCGAGGTCTTCTTTCGTGTTCTTTTTCAGATAGTCACGGTCGAGCCAGCTTTCTACTCGGCTTCCACCCTTGTTTGCCATGACTAGTCCCACAGGCACGTTGAGCGCCTTGTTGACAACCTGTGCAAAGAAATATCCGGTGGCAGATGCATCGCCCACGGTTTCCGGATTAATCTCCTTCCATTCGCAGTTGGCGTCATCCAGCGGTTTGCTGCTCATCACGCTAGGAATCTTCACGTAGTGTACACCTTTATATTGGTTGGCTTCCAATACAGCCTTGTTATAGCCTTCTACAGGGCAGTTGCCGAAACCTTTCACCGGCATCTCCATATTGCTCTGTCCGGCGCAGACCCATACTTCACCAGCCAAGATGTTCTTGAGGGTGGTCTTTTCGCCATCATCGAAGGTAATGGAGAGCGGAGTGTAGCTAGCCTTGGGAGTCTGTACCTTGACAGCCCACTTGCCATCCTTTCCGGTCTTTGCAGAATATTTCTGCTGCGACCATGAGGTGCTTATCTCTACCAGGGTACCAGGCTTGTCCCAACCCCAGAGGTTGGCTTCTGAATCTTGTTGGATAATCATGTTGTCACCCAGGATGTGTGGCAACTTTACTTTAGCGTTTGCTCCTGCTGTTACGAGAGCCAATGCTGCGAAAGCTAAAAGTTTCTTGTTCATTTTTTAGTGCTTAAAATTTATTGTTGCTGTTAATCTATTGTAGCTCGTATTGGATGATAGGAGCCGGAAGTCTGGAGAAAAGTCCAGACTTCCGACTTGTCTGTTGTATGAAAGCTCGTATTAAAGAAGGTTCTTGATGGCTGCATCAATGTCCTTGATCTGTATGTCGCGGGCCCTCAGAGTATTGCTTCTGTCGATGAGGAAGAAGGTAGGGATGCTCTGCACGTTGTAGAGCTGGAGACTTGTTCCCTGGATGCCGTTCTCCTCACGTACGCAGATCCATGGAAGGGCAGCGGTAGATGTTTTCCAGAAGTGTTCATCTGGATCTACGGAAACCTGATAGATTTCCAGTCCGGCAGCATGATATTTGTTGTAAAGCTCACGGAGCATCATAATGCGCTTGGTGCTCTCGTTGCTGGCGAAGATATGGAAATCGAGCAATACCACCTTGCCGGTGAGGTCAGAGAGGCGGCGAACCTGTCCCTTGTTGTCCTGTAGGGCAATTTCTATGCATCCGTTTACGCTCACCTTGCTTGCCTCAATCTGCTGCTGTGCACGCTGCCTGTCAATGATGCGGATATCCTTCATGCCCTCGATGGCGATGTTGTGCAGGTTCTTGCCACGCTCTGCGCCTGGATAGTAAGTATCCCAGCTTGTAGCTACGGCAGCGAATACTTTCACGTCATCCTTGTTATTGCGAGGGTTAAAGATGAGTGAGTTGGTGTTGCCCAACTGGATAGTCTGGAAGAGTGCATAGTAAGAGGAAGCCTTCATCGGCTCCTTGAAGATGTAGTTGGTCTTTACATCCTGCTTGTATGCAGCCAGCATGCGGGCTACGATAACATCCATGGAATCTACCCCGATGTTAGGGCTCTTGATGATGCCATTGATGTTGCTCTGCAGAGTCATCTGCTTGAGCGAAAGTTCCTTGATCTTGCTGCAGTTCTCTGAGCCTTCCACCTCGTACTTGTAGCTCATCTGAGGATAAGCTGCCTTCACGTTGACGGTCTCGGTTGAGTCGATACTGAGGTTGATGCTCTGGTTGGCAATGCGGAGACGGTAGAATTCAGGAGTGATGCTGTCCATCGCATTCTCTTCGAAAGCGAAGGTTCCATCTTCACCCAGTTTCACCGAGTCGATCTTCACCGGACCATTCAGGCTGAGGTTCTCCAGGTAGAGCATAGAGTCCTGAGCCTCGGTAATATTACCGTTGATATGAAATTTCTTGTTGTTACAAGAAGTGAGAGCCAGCGCAGCTACCATAATCACTGCCGCTGAATAGATTCTAGATATCTTCATGAATTTTAGTATTTTGCGAAATTATCGACTGCAAAGGTAGTAATAAAATCGGGAATAATGCACCTTAGATAGATAAAATTATTAAAAAAGTAGAAAATAGTTGCCCAAATATTCGTTTATTAATTATTAAAGAGGTATCTTTGCACCGTTTTAGATATTAGATGTTAGACAAAACAATAAGTTTTAATAATTAGATGAACGTAATTACAAAAAGTGTTCAGTTGCCTGATGGAAGAACCATCACAATTGAGACCGGAAAAGTTGCAAAACAGGCTGATGGTGCTGCGGTTCTCCGCATGGGTAACACAGTGCTTCTCGCAACTGTTTGTGCAGCAAAGGATGCAGTTCCGGGTACAGATTTTATGCCTTTGCAAGTAGATTATCGTGAGCAGTACAGTGCTGCAGGTCGTTTCCCTGGTGGTTTCACCAAGCGCGAAGGCAAAGCCAGCGATGAGGAAATCCTTACCTCTCGTCTCGTGGACCGTGCTTTGCGTCCACTTTTCCCTTCTAACTACCATGCAGAAGTTTACGTACAGGTAATGTTGCTCTCAGCCGATGGTGTTGACCAGCCAGATGCCCTCGCAGGTTTCGCTGCTTCAGCTGCCATGGCTTGTTCAGATATTCCTTTCGAGTACTATATCTCTGAGGTTCGTGTAGCTCGTATCAATGGTGAGTATGTTGTAAACCCTACATTCCAGCAGATGGAAGAGGCTGACATGGATATCATGGTTGGTGCTACCAAGGAGAACATCATGATGGTAGAAGGTGAGATGAAGGAAGTTTCTGAGCAGGATCTGATCGGCGCCCTCAAGGCTGCTGCCGAGGCTATCAAGCCTATGTGCGAACTCCAGTATGAGTTGGCTAAGGAGAAGGGTACTGACGTGAAGCGTGAGTATGACCACGAGATCAACGATGAGGAACTCCGTGAGCAGATTAAGTCTGAGCTTTACAAGCCAGCTTATGATATCAATCATCAGGCTTTGGAGAAGCATGCACGTCAGGATGCTTTCGACAAGGTTTTGGCTGATTTCCTCGAGAAGTATGACGCTGCTCATACCGATCTTTCTGAGGAAGACTTGGAGGAGAAGCACGCTGAGGCTACCCGTTACTATGATGACGTAATGCGCGATGCTATGCGCCGTTGCATCCTCGATGAGGGCTTGCGTCTTGATGGTCGTGCTACTACAGATATCCGCCCTATCTGGTGCGAGGTGTCTCCACTCCCAATGCCTCACGGAAGCGCTATCTTCCAGCGTGGTGAGACTATGTCTCTCTCTACATGTACTCTTGGTACAAAGATGGATGAGAAGCTTATCGACGGTGTGCTCGAGAAGAGCTACCAGCGCTTCCTCCTTCACTATAACTTCCCTCCATTCTCTACAGGTGAGGCTAAGGCTCAGCGCGGCGTAGGTCGTCGTGAGATTGGTCACGGTCACTTGGCATGGCGTGGTTTGAAGGGTCAGATTCCTACAGACTTCCCTTACACAGTACGTTTGGTAAGCCAGATCTTGGAGTCTAACGGTTCTTCTTCTATGGCTACTGTTTGTGCCGGTACTCTCGCCCTGATGGATGCAGGTGTTCCTATGAAGAAGCCAGTTTCTGGTATCGCTATGGGTCTTATCAAGAACCCAGGTGAGGACAAGTACGCTATCCTCAGTGATATCCTCGGTGATGAGGACCACTTGGGTGATATGGACTTCAAGACCACTGGTACCCGCGATGGTTTGACCGCTACACAGATGGATATCAAGTGTGATGGTTTGAGCTTCGAGATTCTTGAGGAGGCTTTGATGCAGGCTAAGGCTGGTCGTGAGCACATCCTCAACTGCATGATGGAGACAATCTCTGAGCCACGTGCTGAGATGAAGCCACAGGTTCCACGTATCGTAGCATTCGATATCCCTAAGGAGTTCATCGGTGCTGTTATCGGCCCTGGTGGTAAGATTATCCAGCAGATGCAGGAGGATACTGGTGCGACTATCACTATCGAGGAGACTGATGGTAAGGGTCACGTACAGGTATCTGCTCCTAACAAGGATTCTATCGATGCAGCTTTGGCTAAGATTAAGGCTATCGTAGCTGTTCCGGAGGTTGGTGAGGTTTACGAGGGTACTGTTCGCTCTATCATGCCTTACGGTTGCTTCGTAGAGATTCTCCCTGGTAAGGATGGTTTGCTCCACATCTCTGAGATTGATTGGAAGCGTCTTGAGACAGTTGAAGAGGCTGGCATCAAGGAAGGCGACAAGATCAAGGTGAAGTTGATGGAGATTGATCCTAAGACTGGCAAGTACAAACTTTCTCATCGTGTATTGATGGAGAAGCCAGAGGGTTATGTAGAGCGTGAGCGTCGTCCACGTCCTGAGCGCGGTGAGCGTCGCGGTCGTCGTGATGATCGTCATGAAGGTCGTGGTGAGCGTCCAGCTCGTCAGCCACGTCGTTACGAGCATCGTAATGATGAGCAGGCTCCTAAGGAGTTCAACGACTCTTTGGATCACAACAATGATGTAGAATAATCTGCGTATTAGACACATTATTATATATAAAGGCACATTCCTATGCGGAATGTGCCTTTTTTGATGTTGCTTTCTCTGGTTATTGCCGGATATAGTATTTGTAAATGGGAATGGAGAATGCAAAGTGGGATAAAATGTGGATAAACAAAAAGAGTCACAAGTAAAACTTGCGACTCTTTTCTGCGCTTCAAGATGGGCTTGAACCAACGACCCCCTGATTAACAGTCAGGTGCTCTAACCAACTGAGCTATTGAAGCATTTGGTTTGAAAAAGAACAGAGTTACAAGTAAAACCTGCGACTCTCTTGCGCTTCAAGATGGGCTTGAACCAACGACCCCCTGATTAACAGTCAGGTGCTCTAACCAACTGAGCTATTGAAGCATTTGGTTTGAAAAAGAACAGAGTTACAAGTAAAACCTGCGACTCTCTTGCGCTTCAAGATGGGCTTGAACCAACGACCCCCTGATTAACAGTCAGGTGCTCTAACCAACTGAGCTATTGAAGCATTTTGCATTGCGGAATGTTGCGTTCCTTATTTGCGTGTGCAAAAGTACTAACTTTTCTTCATTCAGCCAAATTTTTCGGCAACTTTTTTCTGTTTTTCCTTAAAAAAGTGCATTTTTCGGTGGTTTTCACTACTTTTTGCATCAATTATGGCAGTTTTCGAGAAGAAATGAGTACTTTTGTGGTCGAATAATCATATAACTAAGGTAAACATGAAAAAAGTATTGGTTTCATTGCTGATGGCGCTCCTCGTGGTGCCATCAATTGCACAAACAGATAAAGATCACGACTTCAAGATGGCTAAGAATATGGATATCTTCAATGCCATCTATAAGAATCTTGACTTGATGTACGTTGATACGCTCGATGCCGAAGAGGTGGTGGGCAATGGCGTTAAGGCGATGTTGGGAAGCCTCGACCCTTATACTACCTACTATCCGGAGGAAAAAGTCAACGAACTGAAGAATATGCTCACCGGCAAATATGCTGGTGTGGGTGCTGTGGTGCGCTATAACTTCCAGTTGCAGCGTGTGTGTATCAGTGAACCTTATGCCAATATGCCTGCTGCAGAAGTGGGATTGAAGAAGGGTGATATCATCCTGAGTATCGATGACGAGGATATGACCAATAAGGAAGTGAGTTATGTAAGCGATCATCTTCGTGGAGAACCGGGTTCTTCCTTTATGTTGAAGGTAAAGCGACCAAGTACTGGTAAGATTCTGAAGGTAAAGGTAACTCGCCGTACTATCCAGATGCCTTTCCTGCCATATTACGGAATGATGGAAGGTGGTATCGGTTATATCAACTTCAATTCTTTCACCGATAATTGTGCCAAGGATGTGCGCCGTGCTTTCATCGACCTGAAGAAGCAGGGAGCCAAGGGACTCGTCTTCGACCTCAGAAGTAATGGTGGTGGTTCGGTGAGCGAGGCCGTGAGCATCGTCAATATGTTCTTGCCAAAGGGAAAGACTGTATTGAAAATGAAGGGTAGATTGCAACGCTCCAACAATGAATACAAGACTACGGTAGAACCTGTTGACTCTGTGATGCCGATGGTAGTTCTGGTGAGTGGAAACACAGCCAGTTCCAGCGAGATAATGAGCGGTAGTCTGCAGGACTATGACCGTGCTATTATATTAGGTACGCGCACGTATGGAAAAGGTCTGGTACAGACCACGATGGATTTGCCATACAATGGACAGATGAAACTTACTACAGCCAAGTATTACATTCCAAGTGGCAGATGCGTGCAGGCACTTAATTACAAGCATGCCAAAGGCGGCTATGTGGAGCATGTTCCAGATTCACTTACCAAGGTGTTCTATACTGCCGGTGGCAGAGAGGTGCGTGATGGAGGCGGTGTGAAGCCGGATGTAGAGGTGAAGCCGGATTCCTTGCCAAACATTGCTTTCTATCTCGCCGGTGCCCGCGACAGTAATGAGGTGATGCTCAACTACGAAGTGGATTATATCGCCAAACATCCTACTATCGCACCTGCCAAGGATTTTGCTTTGACAGATGCCGACTATGATGAGTTCAAGTCCCGCGTTCTGAAAGCGGATTTCAAGTACGACCGTGAGACTGAGAAATATCTCAAGGATTTGGAGAAACTCGCTAAGTTTGAAGGCTATTACGAGGATGCAAAACCTGAGTTTGAGGCGTTGAAAAAGAAGTTGAGTCACAATGTGGCAAAAGACTTGGATTTCAATAAAGACTACATCAAGCAGCTTTTGGAAAACGACATCGTGGCAGCTTATTATTTCCAGGCTGGAGCCATCCAGAATTCCCTGCGTTACGACAAGCAGGTCAAGGCTGCTGTCAAGTTGTTAAATTCTCCGGAAGAATACGGAAAAATACTCCATCCTGTGAAGAAATAACAACAAAAACCTGCACAATCGCCTAAAATTGCGCAGGTTATGAATAAAAAACAGAAAAATCTTTGGAGATTTTCAAAAATATTAGTAATTTTGCACACGTTCAGTGGAATGAGGGGCTCGCAAGAGTTCCTCATTTTATTTTAAATAGGTATATATGATAGATAAAAACGTCGTAAAAAAATTAGTTGATGAATGGCTCCAAGATCAGGAATATTTCTTGGTGGACATTGAAATCAGTCCAGACAATCGTATCGTAGTCGAGATTGACCATGTAGATGGTGTATGGATTGAAGATTGTGTGGCTTTGAGTAGATATATCGAGGAACGATTGAGTCGTGATGACGAGGACTATGAGCTGGAAGTAGGTTCTGCTGGTCTGGGTCAACCATTCAAGGTTCCACAGCAGTATATCAACTTCATTGGCAAGGAGGTAGAGGTGCTCGATGCTGACGGTATCAAGGTAAAGGGTATCTTGAAGGCTGTGGATGGCAATGATTTCACAGTAGGCGTAGAAGAAAAAGTGAAGGTAGAGGGCAAGAAGCGTCCTGTAAAGCAGGAGGTTGACCATGTTTACCAGATGGATAAAGTAAAATATACAAAATATATAATCAGTTTCAAATAAGCTATGGCTAAAAAAGAGCAAGAATTAACAGCGAGTATGATTGATACATTCCGCGAGTTTAAAGAAACCAAGAATATCGACCGTACAACATTGGTAAGTGTATTGGAGGAAAGCTTCCGCAATGTACTTGCCAGAATTTTCGGTAGTGATGAGAATTTCGATGTAATCGTAAACCCAGACAAGGGCGATTTCGAGATTTATCGTAACCGTGTCGTTGTTGCTGATGGTGAGGTAGAAGATGAGAACAAGGAGATTACGCTTACCGAAGCACGCAAGATTGAGCCTGACTATGAGGTAGGTGAGGATGTGAGCGAGAAGGTAGATTTCAATAAGTTCGGTCGCCGTGCCATCTTGACTCTTCGCCAGACTTTGGCTTCTAAGATTCTTGAGCTTGAGCACGACTCACTCTACAATAAGTATAAAGACCGTGTTGGACAGGTTATCTCTGGTGAGGTTTATCAGGTATGGAAGCGCGAGGTTCTTATCGTTGATGACGAGAACAACGAGTTGATGTTGCCTAAGACGGAGCAGATTCCTGGCGATATGTATCGTAAGGGCGAGACTGTACGTGCCGTCATCCTTCGTGTTGACAACGATAACAACAATCCTAAGATTATCTTGAGCCGTACAGCGCCAATCTTCCTGCAGCGCCTGTTGGAGGCTGAGGTTCCTGAGATTGCAGATGGCTTGGTTGCTATCCGTCGCATTGCCCGTCTCCCTGGTGAGCGTGCCAAGATTGCAGTAGAGAGCTTCGATGAGCGTATCGACCCAGTTGGAGCTTGTGTAGGTGTTAAGGGCAGCCGTGTTCATGGTATCGTTCGCGAGCTTTGCAACGAGAACCTCGACGTCATCAACTATAGCTCTAATACCAAGCTGTTTATCCAGCGTGCCTTGGCACCAGCCAATATTACGTCTGTGAACATCGACGAGGAGAACAAGAAGGCTGAGGTGTTCCTGAAGCCTGAGGAGGTTAGCCTGGCTATCGGCCGTGGCGGTATGAACATCAAGTTGGCTTCTATGTTGACAGAATATACCATCGATGTATTCCGTGAGGTAGATGAGAATGAGGCTGATGAGGATATCTACTTGGATGAATTCTCTGACGAGATTGACCAGTGGGTTATCGATGCCATCAAGGGTATCGGTTATGACACAGCTAAGCAGGTGCTCAATGCACCACGTGATATGATCGTAGAGAAGGCTGACCTTGAGGAGGAAACCGTGGATAACGTACTCAAGGTATTGAGAGCTGAATTCGAACAATAATTTCCCTAGCTGGCGAGTGCTTGCAGGGAATCTAACTTTAAAAATAGGAGAATAAAATAATTTATGAGCATCAGATTAAATAAAGCACTACGTGAATTGAATATAGGACTTCAGACGGCAGTTGAATTCCTAGAAAAAAGAAAGGACCTGGGAGAGGTCAAGGCCGAACCGAGCTTCAAACTCAGCGACCAGCAATACAAGGCATTGAACGATGCTTTCAGTCAAGATAAGGAGGTTCGTGATCAGGCCGAGAAACTCATCACCAAGAAGGCCAAGGATAAGAAGCGTGCGCCTGAGCAGAAGGACCATCGTGCCGAAAGCTTATTGGAGTCGAGCAACCAGCAGCAGTATAAGCCGTTGGGTAAGATTGACCTGAATAGCATCGGAAAGGGTAAGTCTGCAGAGTCTGCTGCTAAAAAGTCGGAGGCACCGAAGCATGAGACTGCTGCCGTCAGTCCTGCGCCAGTGAAAGAAGCTCATCGTAATGAGCCAAAACATGACCAGAGATCTAACCATGGATCTCACCAAAAACAAGAGATGAAACAAGAGAATCAGCAAAAGTCACAGCAGCCAAAGATGAACGACTTTAAGGGTCAGAAGAATGCTGCACAAGGTAACAAGAATGTAGAGGCTCAGCAGCAGAATGCTGAGCAGAAGACTGCTGACAACAGCCAGCCTTCTAGCGTGTTCACATTGAAGAGTGAGAAGAAATATACTTCAAATGAACCTAAGGTGTTGGGTAAGATTGATCTTTCTTCTCTCAATCAGAGCACTCGTCCTAAGAAGAAGTCTAAGGAGGAGCGCCGCAAGGAGCGTGAGGAGAAGTTGGCGCAGCAGCACAATGATCGCAAGAAGCGTGTTCGTATCAACAAGGAGCGTGTTGACATCAATGCCGAGGCTAAGAACAACAGTGCCGATGGTAATGGCCAGAATAAGGGCAACAATGGTGGCAACAACAAGAAGAATAGAAACAAGAATAGAAATAATAATAATAACAATAATAACAACCGCGGCAATAACAATAACAACCGCGGCAACCAGCGCCAGATTGAGGTGGACGACGAGGCTGTAGCACGCCAGGTAAAGGAGACTCTCGCTCGCTTGACCAGCAAGAGCCAGAACAAGAAGGGTGCTAAGTATCGTAAGGAGAAGCGTGAGGCTGTTCAGGAGAAGTTGCAGGATCAGGCTCGTCAGG
>ERZ791878.996-NODE-996-length-14496-cov-172.451215_pt1 | contig 14496 bp, 10 predicted proteins | sample MGYA00510277_ERZ791878 | MGnify/ENA primary metagenome ERZ791878 (study PRJEB30046, sample SAMN00792094) | human gut metagenome | study: EMG produced TPA metagenomics assembly of the A metagenome-wide association study of gut microbiota in type 2...
ACGTTCCAACCTCTCTTATTCTCCTTTGGCTGCTTTAGAGCTTTATGTTAACAAAACTAACTCATAGTTTTCTCCCCCAAAACTCACCGTTTGTCAGGGCAGAAGTCATCGTTTTCTTCTTGGGAATACATCGCCTACCGGATGGAAATCCTTGCATTTCTTTATGATTTCATGCTAAAAAAATAACACGGACAAATTGAATTTGTCCGGACAAATTGTCCGAACGCTCATAATCTACTGATTATTGGGACATTACAAGCCTCCAGACAAACAAACCGGACAAATTCAATTTGTCCATGTTATTTTTTTCTGGCGAAATCAGCCATTTTTGTTTATTGCCAATAAATAAATCTGCGGTTTTTTATTTACTGGCAATAAACAAATCGAATATAAGTTCTATCATCAAAGCTCTTATTGCCCTCTACGATGCCCTTGGTGGCGATAAAGGAACGGATGTTCTGAGGGTCGTTGGCAATCTGCTCTGCCAATGCCGCCTCGCTCGCTGCCAAGGTTGGCTTCAGGAACGGATAGCCATCGCTCGCCAATACAATCTCGGAGGAAGAGACAGAAATTGTACCTGATGCAGAAACTGAATCTGATGCAGGAACAGTATCTTGAACAGAACAAGAATCTGAAACAGAGACAACCTTCACTCCCTCCCGATAGATAGGAAATCCATCGATAACCGTATAGGTCTGGTTCTGTCCGGAAAGCATCGCCTCGATCAATAATGGCTCTATCTGCTTTCTAGCCTCAGCAGGCGAAAGGCCCTGCTCTATCAGCTCTACCCTCTTACGGGCAATCTTCTCCTCATAAGGCTTGCCGTTCTCATAGAGCTTTCCGGCGATGATTGCCTGGCAATCGCCCACCATCCAAACCTCATTCCTTATCCGGCTATAAAGGATAGCCGAAGCTGTTAGGCGTTCTTCGGGATGCTTCTTCAACCGCTCTTCCACCCCAAGCTTTTCATACACCTTATTATATATATACGCCGTTACGCCCTGGCAGAAATCATCTACCGAGGCATCCGCCTTCAGTTCCTCCCGGATATATTCCGAGATAAGCATCATGGCGTATCTTCCGTTCTTCATATCAGGATTGAGATGCTTCGGCGTCTTGCTCGTACTGCCATCAATCACAGCGATGAAATCATCGGTAACTACCATTCCATCCTCACAAGCCTCAGGGCTCTTCTTTCCTATGATACTGCTTTCTATAATCTTCATAAAATCTACTTATCTATCCGGTTATATATCTGAAAAAAGGCTACCCATCCAGGTAACCTTTTTACTCGTTTATTTATCTCTTAAGCCTTCACCTTCTTTAATCTGATAACCAGCTGTATGAAACTTGGAATCATGATGCAGAGAGAGAAGCCTACGGCATAATACATGGTCTTCTCATCGCCATGGAAGAGGTCGATGAGTTTGCCATCGCTCTGAGGCATGATATTGGACAGGACATACGCCATCGTATTATTCACCCAGTGGAGCAGGATGCCCGGAACAAGGCTCTTGGTGCGATAATACATCCAACCCAGGAGTAAGCCCAGCAGGAGGGCATTGACAAACTGCGCTACGTTGGCGTGAGCCAGACCGAAGATGGCAGCCGAAATCATGATGGCTACCCAATGGTTCTTCTTGCTCATAAGACCCAGCAGGGTGCGGAGAACGGCTCCACGGAACACAACCTCCTCAGCAAAAGGCGCCAGAACGCCGATAGCCACATAGCCCCAAGGCTCCTTCATGAGCGATGCGAGTATCTGCTCGGCATTCTCGTCCATCTCGATGCCTATCTGCTCATATATGAACTCCAGAGGAATGATGGTTCCCAGGGCGAACAATGCCACCCAGAGAAGCGTTACCCAAGGCTTGGAAAGCAGATAATCGCGGGTCAGCGGTGTCCACTTCGTCTTCAGGAAGATGACGAGGGTGATAACGTTGCTGAACGCTGAGGTAAGCGCCATCAGGATAGGATTGCTGCCCGAACTGATAGCCAGGAGCGTTGCCTGGTAACCTTCGCCCTTAATGCCCGCCCAGATTCCTGCACCAGCATACATCACGATAATCTGTACTACTATAAATATAATCAGGTAGAGGACGATATCCGTCAAACCTCTCTTTAAATTAATCTTTGCCATTGCTTTTACTGTTTATAATTAATCGTTTATAGTTTAATAGCATTCTCGCTATCATTCCGCTTCCTTTTCAAAGAGATCCAGCACGGTCTGCTCATCCTCTTTCAGTTGCGCCGCCAACTCCTCGGGACTGTCAAACTTCTGTTCGCCCCTTATTCGCTTCACGAAGCTTACGAGCAAGAGCTGGTCATAAATATCCCCGTCGAAATTGAAGATGTGCGTCTCTAGCGTCAGTTGTCTGCCATTGAAGGTTGGGCGATTGCCCACATTCATCATTCCCCGTTTCCATACCACCGTATTCTCCAGTCTTACCCTTACGGCATAGACACCAGGGGCAGGAATCAACTGTCCGAAGTGAGAGATGTCGAGATTGGCTGTAGGGAAACCGAGTTTTCTGCCTTCATGGAATCCATTCACCACCTTTCCGATGAGGGTGTAAGGGAATCCGAGGCACTGGGCAGCCATCTCCACTTCTCCCTCTTTCAGGAAAGAGCGGATTACGGAAGAAGAGATGTTGATGCCGTCTATCTGGAAGGCTTCGTTCCTGATTACCTCGATGCCCATCTCCTTGCCATAGCGCACGTAATCTTCGAAAGTCTCCTCGCGGTTGTGACCGAAGCGATGGTCATAGCCGATAAAGAGTTTCCTTACGTTGAGATGGTCGTGGAGCACCTGCTGCATAAACTCTCTTGCCGACATCGCAGCCATCGCCTTGTCGAAATGCAGCACCACGGCATTATCCACTTCCGTCTTCGAAAGCAGCAGCAGCTTGGAATCGAGCGTACTCAGCATCTCAGGCTGATAATCCGCCTGCAACACCTTGCGGGGATGCGCATCAAAGGTGATGACGGTAGATTGCAAGCCATCCTTTCGTGCCGTCTCTACGAGATGATGAATCAGGAACTGATGTCCCCGATGCACTCCGTCGAAGAAACCGATGGTTGCCACACAAGGCGGCAACTGCACGATATCATTATAATGTATTGTATTCATAAGGACTGTCTTTAACATTCATATCAGAAGAAGAACTCCGATGGATTATCTTCTCTTTGCTATCATTCTCTTAAAAGTTCTCCACAGCTCGCCCGCCCAAAGTACAACGGAGGTTGAGCCGATGATGAGCAGCCACTCGTGGAGCGACAATGGTGTGGTGCGGAACATTTCGCCACCAAAGGTTACGATTATCCACTGACCCACCAATACCAGTACAAGCACCAGAATCATTCCCTTATCCTTCAGGAAATGGCGGAAAGCGGTGTGATGACTCATCAGCGCCTTGGCATTGAAGAGGTTCCAGAACTGGATCATCACGAAGGTGGTGAAGAACATGGTCAGTTCATGCACATCTACTCCACCCTTGCCTCTGCGCTCGCAGTAAACCAGCAGGGCAAACATCACGAGGAAGAAGACGATGCCGCAGAACAGAATGCCGAAACCGATGCTCTTGTTGATGATGAAATCGGATGCCTTGCGTGGTTTATCCTTCATCACCTCGTGAGATGGAGGCAATGAAGCAAGTGCCAAGGCTGCGAAGGTATCCATGATAAGGTTCACCCAGAGAATCTGAGTAACCGTCAACGGCATTTCAGTTCCGATAACTGAACCGCCAAGCACCAGCAGGAGGGCTGCCACGTTTACTACCAACTGGAAGAAGAGGAAGCGCTGCAGGTTGCGATAGAGCGAGCGTCCCCACATCACGGCGTTGGCGATAGACTTGAAGGAATCATCGAGCAGGGTCATATCCGAAGCCTCCTTAGCCACGGAAGTTCCCGAACCCAGCGACAAGCCCACGTGGGCATAGTGAAGCGCCGGAGCATCGTTGGTACCGTCGCCTGTTACGGCAACCACCTCGCCACGCTTCTGGAGCATCGCCACCAGTCGCTGCTTATCGGTAGGACGGGCACGGCTCATCACACGGATATCCTTTGCCCGTTCGTAAGCCTCTTCGTCTGAAAGAGCCTCCCACTGTTCACCCGTAATCATCTGCTGGTCGAGCGAGGTCAGAGAGCCATCTGCTCCGATATTCTCAGGTTCATCTTCGAAGACACCTATCTGCTTGCCTATCTCCAAGGCGGTGGCAGCCGTATCACCCGTAACCACCTTCACCTCGATACCCGCATGGCGGCACTCCTGCACGGCAGCAGGAACATCCGGACGGATAGGATCGGCAATGGCTGCAATGGCCTGCAGCTGAAGGTCGTTGGCACCGAGAAGTGCTACCACTTCGGCAGTAGAGGTTCTGGAAGTTCTCATGATAGAAGCTTCTATCTTCTTATAGGCGAACGCCAGGGTTCTCATAGCTTTATGCTGCCACTCATCGAGTTCTTCGGCTGACTGTCTCAGCATTCTATCTTCGATGATGCATTTCTTCATCACGATTTCAGGCGCACCCTTTACGAAGAGATAGGTCTCGCCATCAACTTCTGCCAAGGTTGCCATCATCTTTCTCTCGGTAGAGAAAGGCAACTGCTTGAGCACATTCACCTGCTTGCGGAGTTCTTCATAATCCTTGCCCTGGGCATCGAGCCAGAGCAGGAGAGCCGACTCGGTAGGGTTTCCGATAGGTTTGCCGTCATTCAACTCGGCTGTAGAGTTGAGGGCGATGGCAGTATCGAGCAGTGCCTCATCGCCCTGCTTGAGTTCCAGGGCGCTCACCTGCATCTTGTTCTGGGTAAGCGTACCGGTTTTATCGGTACAGATTACGGTAACGGCACCCATGGTTTCGCAGGCATGAAGCTTGCGCACCAGATTGTTCGACTTCAGCATTCTTCGCATGTTGAGCGCCAGAGAAAGGGTAATCGCCATCGGCAATCCCTCCGGCACCGCCATCACAATCAGGGTAACAGCCATCATGAAGTATTTCAGCACGATTTCTGCCATATAGAAATAATCCTTGCCGCCCCATGCCGGGTTGGTGAGGATATCGTGAATCAGGAAGATGAAGAAGGCTGCCACAGATACTACAGAGCCTACCTTGGAAATCATCTTCGCCAACTTATCGAGCTGCATGTGAAGCGGTGTCTCCACCGAAGTCTGCTCGGTAGATTTCTTCGCCACCTTACCAATCTCGGTAGCATCGCCCACGGCAGTAACCACGAACTCGCCCCTGCCATTCATCACCATGGTAGAACGGAGGATGACGTTGCGAGGATAGGCTCCATCGCCACCGCCTTCCAGAGATTTCTCGGCAACCGGTTCGCCCGTAAGGGCAGATTCATTAATCTGCAGGTCGTTGCAGACGATGAGTTCTCCATCGGCAGGCACCTCGTCGCCCACTTCCACGAGCACTACATCTCCCACCACCACATCGTGGCGCGGAATCTCCATCACCTTACCATTGCGGCGCACCTTAACCGGCTGCTCTTCGCTGAGCGCCGTAAGCAGATTAAACTTCTTGGCAGCATCGCGCTCAAAGTAGAAGCCCACGGTAGTAGCAAGGAAAACTGCCACAAAGATACCGATGGTCTCCATGAAATTCTTTTCGATAAAAGCAAGGATAAGGGATACAAAAGCCGCCACAAGAAGTATCTGGATAATCGGGTCGCGATATTTATCCAAATACAGTTTCCATAATGAAGTACGTTGAGGAGGGGTAAGCACGTTCTTGCCATGCTGTTCCCTACTCTGTTTTACTTGTTCGTCGGTAAGACCGATTCTTTTATTTTTGTCTATGTCCATTTCTGAATAGAAATACTTTTTCTTTTTTGTACGATTAATAAGTACATACGCACGTGTGCGCACATAATTTGGTGCAAAGATACGCTATTTTTCTGATTCTAAGAAAATTTTTAAGATTTTATTTGGTTATTTGCCCAAAATCTAGTATCTTTGCACTCGAATTTAATAAAAATTCAACGGACTTGTAGCTCAGTTGGTTAGAGCAACAGACTCATAATCTGGAGGTCCTAGGTTCAAGCCCTAGCTGGTCCACGTTGAAAATCAAGCAGTTAAGCAGAAAGTGCTTAACTGCTTTTTTCGTTGCTGGTTTGCTTGAATTTGGTCTATTTGTTTTTGCGTAAACAAAAAAAACATTAAGAGGGCGATTTGGAGCTTTTGCAACCAAGTTGCAGAAACCTTTTTGTAATTTTGCAACCGAAATAGAAAAAGGAACTGAATGTTCCGGGTTATATAGAACTAAAAGTATTGCAAAATTATGGAAGAAATGAAACATTCTCACGAACATCATCATGAATGCCATTGTGAAGATTCTCACGAACATCATCATGAGCACAATCATGACTGCTCATGCTCCACAGAAGAACATGAGCACCAGGGGTGCGGTTGCCACCACCATCATCACCATGAAGAAGGCGGTTTGAAATCCAAACTCTTTCTGATAGGAGCAACCATCATCCTCCTGATTATCGCTGTTTTCATCGAAAAGGAATACAGTCTGGCTACCTGGCAGTTGCTCCTCGTCTATCTCATTCCTTATTTATTGATAGGACATGAGACGCTGGGCGAAGCTGCAGAAGGTATTGCCAAGGGCGATATGTTTAACGAAAACTTCCTGATGGCTATCGCAACCATCGGAGCCCTTTGCATCGGATTCTTCCCAGGATCAGATACAGAATTCCCGGAGGCAGTCTTTGTGATGCTCTTCTTTCAGGTGGGCGAACTCTTCGAAGGATATGCGGAAGGAAAGAGCCGCGACAGTATTTCGCATCTGATGAATATCCGACCGGATGTAGCGAATGTTGAAAGAAACGGAAAAGTAGAGTCAGTTTCGCCGGAAGACGTCAAGATAGGAGAAACTATCGTAATCCGTCCGGGAGAGAAAGTGCCTTTGGATGGTGTTGTTGTAGAGGGCAATTCAGCCTTGAATACTATTGCCCTGACAGGTGAGAGTATGCCACGGGATTTGAATGAAGGCGATACTATCATGTCCGGTTGCATCAACCTTTCAGGAGTAGTTCGTGTACGCACCACCAAGAGTTTTGGCGAGAGTACCGTATCCAAGATTATCTCTCTGGTAGAGAGTGCAGACAAGAACAAGTCGAAGAGCGAGGCTTTCATCACCCGTTTCGCCCGAGTCTATACTCCTATCGTTGTTTTCGCAGCCATTGCCCTGGCGGTTATTCCTCCATTCCTGGCAGCAACAGGAATCGTAGGTGAAGGAACCTTTGGCGAGAACTTCCCATTATGGCTCAACCGCGCCTTGATATTCCTGGTAGTTTCCTGTCCTTGCGCCCTGGTCATCAGCGTGCCCCTCACCTTCTTTGGCGGCATCGGCGGAGCATCCCGGAACGGTATTCTCATCAAGGGCAGCAACTATATGGATGCTTTAGCCAAGGTGGGAACCGTTGTGTTCGACAAGACCGGAACTCTGACCCATGGAGAGTTTGCCGTAGCAGCTGTTCATGCTGGTGCTTCCTGCCCAGACCATTCATCCCATGATACAGATAATGTGCATATTGGCGAATATTCTGACAAGGAGAAAATCCTGCTTCATCTGGCAGCTCATACCGAGCATTTCACCACTCACCCTATCGGAACAGCCCTGCGTACTGCCTTCCCTCAAGAAGCAACGGATGGCTGTGAGGTGACCGATGTAGAGGAAATTGCAGGACAGGGTATCCGTGCCAAAGTGAACGGCAAGGTGGTTTGCGTGGGCAACAAGAAGATGATGGAAAGCATCGGTGCCCAATGGCACGACTGCAACCAGGTGGGAACCATCATCCACGTCGCCATTGATGGCAAGTATGCGGGACATATTGTGATCAACGACACCCTTAAGGGAGGAAGCGCCCATGCCATCAGAGAGCTGAAAGAACTGGGAGTGGAGAAAACGGTAATGCTGACGGGCGACCGCAGAGAAGTAGGAGAAGATGTTGCCCACAAACTGGGACTGGACGAGTGCCGCGCAGAACTGCTGCCAACCGACAAGGTTTCGCATGTAGAACAACTGCTGAAGACAAAACCAGCAGGCAAGACGCTCGCTTATGTAGGCGATGGCATCAACGATGCCCCTGTATTGAAGCGTGCCGATGTGGGCATTGCCATGGGTGGACTGGGTAGCGATGCAGCCATCGAAGCTGCCGATGTAGTACTGATGGATGATGACCCTAGAAAGATTGCCCTTGCCGTAAAGATAGCCAGAAGAACCATTCATATCGCTCACGAGAACGTGATATTTGCCATCGGAGTGAAGGTTGCCGTACTGATTCTCGCCACCATTGGTCTCGGCACCATGTGGATGGCTGTCTTTGCCGATGTAGGTGTTACGGTACTGGCTGTATTGAACGCCATGAGAAGTTTGGGTAAAAATCGTCTTTTTTATCGTTAAATACCAAAATAAGTTGTATCTTTGCAACCGAATTGCAATATACAATACTGAATGGTTATGTATAAAAAAGACATTTTGACTATGAATAAGATTATCAAACTCATCTTCGTACTCTGCTGCTTCTGCGGCATTGCACAGGCTCAGCCTCAACGCCCTAAGCTCGTTGTAGGCATCGTTATCGACCAGATGCGATGGGATTATCTCTATCGCTACTACGCCCGCTACGGCGAAGGCGGATTCAAGAGAATGCTCGGAGAAGGATTCAGCGTAGAAAACTGCAAGATTCCTTACATCCCTTCGGTTACAGCCATCGGCCACTCTTCTATCTGGACCGGTTCCGTTCCTTCCATCCACGGAATTGCAGGAAATAACTTCGTGAAAGATGGAAAGGTAGTGTATTGTACTGCCGACGATACCGTCAACCCGGTAGGTTCTGACAGCAAGGCTGGCAAGATGTCGCCTCGCAATCTGTGGGTAACAACCATCGGCGATGAACTCCGTCTGGCTACCAACAACCGCTCTAAGGTGATTGGTGTAGCCTTGAAAGACAGAGCATCCATCCTCCCTGCGGGCTATCACGCCAATGGCGCTTTCTGGTTTGATGACAAGTCGGGCAAGTTCATCACCAGTACTTTCTATATGGATAAGTTGCCTGAGTGGGTGAACAAGTTCAACAAGCAGAAACTCCCAAACAAGTATCTTTCCAAGAAATGGGAGACGCTCTACCCTATCGATTCCTACAAGGAGAGCACCAGCGATGACAACAACTACGAGAATGGAATTGTTGAAGGCGAAAAGGCAGTATTGCCACTCGATCTGCCTACCTTATATAAAAAGCATGGTTACAAGATTCTCCGCAGTACCCCATTCGGCTGCAACCTGACTTTCGATATTGCCAAGGCTGCCATTGAGGGAGAAAATCTGGGTAGAAACACAGATACTGATTTGCTGACCATCAGCTGCTCAAGCACCGATTACATCGGTCATCAGGTGGGCGTGAACGCCATCGAAACAGAGGATTGCTATCTCAGATTAGATAAGGCTTTGGCAGATTTCTTCGCTTATCTCGACCAGACCGTGGGCAAGGGAAATTATCTCACCTTCCTCACCGCCGACCATGGAGGCGTAAACAACGCCACCTTCCTGCAGGATCAACGAATCCCTGCCGGCATCTGGAACAAGAAGGGACTGGTAGATGAATTGAACAAGAGTCTGAAGACAAAGTTCAACACCGACAAGGACCTAGTAAAGACCATTATGAACTATCAGGTATTCTTCAATACAGACATCATCGAAGAACTCGGTCTGGATTACGCAGCCATCAAGCAGGTGGTAGTAGACAGACTGAAGAAGGACAAGGACGTGCACTATGCCTTCGACATGGAGAAGACCTCTATCGAGAGCATCCCTGAAGAGCTGAAGTTCCGCGCCATTAACGGTTATAACCGCGAGCGCAGCGGAGGTGTTCAGATTGTACTGAAACCAGGTCACTACGATTATTACAGCAGCAAGGGAACTACCCACGGAGCATGGAATCCATACGATATCCATATTCCTTGTCTGTTTATGGGTTGGGGCATCCAGCACGGCGAGAGTGCCCAACCTCACTATATGACAGATATTGCCGCTACCGTTTGTGCGATGCTGCATATTCAGGCACCTAACGGCTGCATCGGCACACCGATATTCTAATAAAAAGCTAAAAGACAGATAATAACAAAGGCTAGGTTCACGATTCTGGAAACCTAGCCTTTATTTTTTATTCAAAAGAAGATGTTCTTCTATTCCGAGAAGAACATCTCTTATTCTTCGTTCATAATCTTCATATATTCCTCGTAAGAAATATATCTGCCACCCATCGATTTGAGATGAGGAGTCTCCAACTGACAATCTATCATCTTGCCACCGTGCTCCTGCAAGTATCTGGCAAGAAAGATGAGGGCAATCTTAGAAGCTGACGGAACCCTGGAGAACATGCTTTCTCCTATAAAAACCTTGCCGATGGTGACACCATAAAGTCCACCCACCAGTTCATCGGTTTCATTATCCCATACCTCTACGCTCGCCGCAAAGCCCTGCTCATGGAGGGCAGTAAATGCCTGGATGATGTTCTCGCCCAGCCATGCGCCATCTTCCCAATACCGTCCGTTGGTCTTGCTGCATCCCCGTATCACGCCATCGAAATCTTCGTTGATTCCTACGCTGTATCGGTTTTTCCTCATCAGGGTACGCATGGAATGACTGATGTGGATTTCATCAGGGAAGATGACGAAACGTTTCATCGGACAGAACCAGAGTATTTCAGGCTGGTCACGGAAACTATACCAGGGAAAGATGCCATTGCTATAAGCCAGCAACAGGCGGTCGATACTCAAATCGCCACCAATCGCAAAGCATCCATCCTCATCGCCATAATGCGGATCGGGAAAATAAATCTCGTCCGCAGTATCATCTATCTGTAATATCATACGCTTATCTTTTATCAAGAATATTCTTGACTAGACTTTCATTCTAATAATTAATCACCAGTTCCTTTCCGTCAAAGTCGACATGCGCCTTGCCACTCTTCTTGAGTTTGCCGAAGAGCAGCGCCTTCATCAGGATCGGTTTCAGGCGGTTACCGATGACACGGTCCATCTCGCGGGCACCATATTCCTTGGTAAAGCCCCATTTCAGCAACTGTTCACGCGCAGCATCGGTTAACGTTACGGTAACTCCCTTTGCTGCCAGTTTCGCATCGAGTTGACGAAGTTTCTTGGCAAGAATCAGCTCTGCCATGTGCTTATCCATATCGTTGAACACCACCATGTCGGAAAGTCGGTTGATAAACTCAGGCTTGAAAGTCTTCTTCACCTGTGCCAGCATCGCTTCGCCACGACTTACGTTTCCATTGAAACCTACGCTAGCCCGTGAAGCATATTGCGCTCCGGCATTTGAGGTCATGATGAGAATCACGTTACGGAAATCAGCCTTCTGGCCCTTGTTATCAGTCAGACGGGCATAGTCCATTACCTGGAGCAGGATGTTGTAGATATCGCTATGCGCCTTCTCTATCTCATCGAGCAGGAGTACACAGTTTGGCGTCTTGCGGATGGCATCGGTCAGAAGTCCTCCATCCTCATAACCCACGTATCCGGCTGGCGAACCGATGAGTTTTGCCACGGTATGCTTCTCGGTATATTCACTCATATCGAAGCGTACCAGTTCGATGCCGAGTTCCTTGGCCAACTGTCGTGCCACCTCGGTTTTTCCTACTCCGGTAGGTCCCACGAAGAGGAGCGAAGCCAATGGTTTGTCATCATCTGTCAATCCCGCCTTTGCCATCATCACAGCCTCAACCACCTTGTCTACAGCCTTGTCCTGACCATAAATCTTGTCGAGAATGCGCTGGCGGAGCGTAGCCAAAGCATCGTTATTCTCATCTTTCATCGCAGCCGCATCAATCTTGCAGACTTTAATCAGAATCTGCTGGATGATAGACTTGGTAACGTAAGAGCGCTGGCGAGATTCTACCGGATGCACCTCCAGATAAGCACCCGCCTCATCCATCAGGTCGATGGCCTTGTCTGGCAGACAGCGGTTGCTGATATATTTGGCGCTGGCACGGACGGCATATTCCAGGGCGTCCTTGCGATAGGTTACATTGTGGAACTTATTGTATTTATACTGCAAGCCCTCCAATATCTTGATAGCCTCCTCCTCGGTAGGTTCCTTGATGTCAATCTGCTGGAACCGGCGCACGATGCCCTTGCTCTGAGCCATGTAACGGTTATATTCCTCGTAGGTGGTAGAGCCGATGAAACGGATATCACCTGCCTCCAGATATTGCTTCAGCATATTGGATGCATCAGGTCCGCCATCTGAGCCACGACCGGCACCTATCATATTATGAATCTCATCGATGTAGATAATGGTATTGCCTTCCTTCACGGCTCCCTCCATCACCATCTTGATGCGTTTCTCGAAGTCGCCGCGATATTGGGCACCGGCAAGCATCTGTCCCATATCCATGCCGTAGATGCGAGCCCCCTTGAGGCGTTCAGGAACCTGGTTTTCGTTGATGAGTTTGGCGAGACCATAGACCAGAGCTGTCTTGCCGACTCCGGCTTCTCCGATGTGGAGCGGATTGTTCTTCTCGGCACGGCAGAGCACCTGGATGGTTCTGTCCAGTTCCTGTTCTCTTCCGATGAGCGGATTGTGCTCTTCTACCTTGTCAGAAATACAGGTAACCAGCTGATGCCAATCCTGTACAACCTGTCTTCTGCCTTCTTCCTCGTCGTCATCATACTCGTTGGCATAATCGTCATCATCAAAGTCTGCTCCCATGCCCATGCCAGCCTCTCCAGTATCTTCTCCAATAGGATAATAACTGTCAACGCTCGCCAGGAACTCGCCCTGCCGGTCGCCCACATTCTTGCACAGCAGGAAGGCGGCTTCTGAATTCTGCAAGCCAAACATCGCCTGCACAAAATGGGGTACATTCACCAGCTGTCTGTCGGCTGCAGCAGCCAGGGCGCACGCTGTTCCAAACATAGTTTTGAAGAGCGATGACGGCTCTGGCAGATACTTGATGGTTTCAGGCACACGCTCCTGCTTGGCGAGCCATCCCACCAAGTCTTCGTGCATCTTGAGGCTGTCTACGCCTTCTTCCTGCAGCGCCTGACAGAATGCATACTGCCTGAGCAACGCCAGCAGCATGTGCTCAGGCATCACGAACTCGTGATCGAAGAACCGGGCTTGCTTCATGGCATCGTCCATCAGAACACTCATATATCGGGTCAATCCCATACTGTCCATTCTATTTTTCCTTTCTTTTTCTTAGCATATATTGGGGATATTTCCCCGAAATCAACGCCTATTCCGGCATATAAGTGAGTTTAAGCGGAAACTTCTGCGTACGGGCTTTCTCCATCGCTTTCTCCACTTTACTCTTGGCGATGTCATAGCTGTAGGTGCCCACCACGGCTTTTTCTTCGTGATGAACCTTGAGCATGATTGCTTCAGCCTCAGCCTGCGACTTGAAGAAGATGGATTCGAGGATTTCTACCACGAAGTCCATCGGTGTGAAGTCGTCGTTGAACATCATTACCACGTAACGCCCCGGCTCCTTGAGCCTGGTTTTCTGGCGTTCACGAATTGCTGTTTGTTCTTGAGCCATATTTTAATTCTTACTTTTTATACGCATTGGTAATCTCCACAACATAAACATCGTGGAATCCACCCTTGGCACCATACCACTGGAGCAGGTCCTTGTCGAGGAACTTCTCGGCGGTCATACTGTCCTTATAAAGTTTGCGGCATTCCAGGGTGAGTCGTGACTGCTCGAAGCCAATGCAGCCGTTATCGGTTTCCACAGGAGTCAGTCCTGTTTCCTTCGCCTTATCCAAATCGCGTCCGCTCTTAGAGCCGCAGAAGTTATAAATCTTACGAGCCTCCTCGCTTTTGCCGAGGAAAGAGAGAGTCATGAATTCATTCTCCTCGATGATGCCGTGGGTGAAACGCTCCGGACGGATAAAGACCACAGCCACCGGCTTGTTCCAAAGCCATCCCAAACAGCCCCAAGAGGCGGTCATCATATTGAAATGATCCTTGTTGCCGGCACATACCAGCATCCACTCCTTACCAATAGTCTCGAAGACGTTGTCATTCAGTTCTTTTACGTTGATCTTTTCCATCTTATCTGTTCCTTTCTTTTTAATTTCTAATTACCATAAAATTGCGACAGCAGTATTCTGATTGCTGAATGCTGCCCATATCAACTGCAAAGATACAAGAATAATCTGAAAAAGCGAATGTTTCTTTAAGAAAATCGCATCACCCTATTGAGGATTATGCCTAATTAATACTTTTTTATGCCACAAGAAGGCTGAATTGAATACGATTTGTGAGGTAGGAAACCGACCTTAATTTACATTAACTTTGTATCGGCAGTTGAAAAAATAATTCACATTTTATTTTGTCAGTTGCCCAAAAGGCAGTACCTTTGCACCCCGAATGCCGAAAGCCGGGAAGGCGGAAGGCTTCGATTTATTATTCATTTATAAACATTTTATTTAATGTACAAAACAATTTT
>ERZ791878.1040-NODE-1040-length-13841-cov-3.275714_pt1 | contig 13841 bp, 9 predicted proteins | sample MGYA00510277_ERZ791878 | MGnify/ENA primary metagenome ERZ791878 (study PRJEB30046, sample SAMN00792094) | human gut metagenome | study: EMG produced TPA metagenomics assembly of the A metagenome-wide association study of gut microbiota in type 2...
TGAGGCCATGGGCGGCGGCGACATCAAGCTCCTGTTCCTGACGGGGCTGTTTTTTGGCTGGAAGCGGAACCTTCTGTGTCTGGTGGCGGCCTGCGTCATCGGCATCGTGTGGGGACTCCTGCAAAAAAAACGGGACGGCGGCGAGGCCATCCCGTGGGGCCCCAGCATCGCCCTTGGCGCTTGGCTGACGGCGCTGTGCGGCCAACAGATCATCGACTGGTATCTGGGGCTGCTGTAATTCTTGAAAGTGAGGACGAGCATTTTGGAAAAGATCGTTGGCTTTGACATCGGTGAGAGCAGCGTCAGGCTGGTATATTTCGCCGGTGCGGACCTGAAAAAGGCCGTCACGGCGGAGCTGCCGGACAACATGGTCTCCGGTTCGAGGATTTTGTCCATGGACGCCATGGCGGATTTCCTGCGCCAGACGGCCAAAAGTAACGGCATCCCCCTGACCCATGCGGCGCTGGTGCTGCCCTCCACGGAGGTGTTCACCCGTGAGTTGGTGATGCCCGCCATGACGGAGCAGCAGCTGCTGTATAACCTGCCCTATGAGTTCCGGGACTATCTGACGGAGGAGAAGAACAAGTACTTCTTCGACTATTCCATGCGGGAGGTGCTGCGGGACGAGTCCGGCCAGCCCACGGAGATGAATCTGCTGGCCTGCGCCGCCCTGAAGAGCACCGTGGAGAGCTATCGGGCCATGCTGCGCCGGGCGGGCTTCCGCCTGCGGGTGCTGACCCCCAGCGAGTGCGCTTACAGCGCCGTGCTGCAGGCCTACTACCGCCGCACCCAGCAGGAAGGCCATGACCTGTGCGTGGTAAATCTGGGTCACAGCGCCACCTTCCTGTATATCTACCGGGGCGGCCACTTCGCCAGCCGCCGGGAGATCGAGGTGGGGATGTCCGATCTGGAGCATCTGGTGGCCGATCAGTGCAGCGTGGACGTCCACGTGGCTCACGAGTATGTGCGCCAGAACTACAACCATGTGCTGGAGTCGGAGCAGGCCCGTGAGCTGTATGGCCACATCGCCGTGGAGGTGGTGAAGGCCGTGAACTTCTTCAACTACAACAACCGGGAGCGGGAGCTGACGCAGCTGTGCCTGTGCGGCGGCGGCAGCGCCATTCAGCCGCTGTACGACACCATCGCCGATACCACCGGCATGACGCTGCACACCTCCGCCGAGCTGCTGGGCCAGCGGATGTCCACCCAGGAGCCGTGGATGTACCTGCGGGCCATCGGCGGCGTGGATCTTGGCATCAAGGGGGGCCTGCGATAATGGCAGAAAAGATGAAAAAGGGGCCTTCGGAGGCCGGTCGCAAGACCCTCAAATGCCCCCATAAGCAGGGCATCAATCTGAATATGCGGGAGCAGAAGGGCAATCCCCGTCTGACCCTGCTGGTGGGCTGTCTGGCCATCGTCATTCTGGCGGGCTGCGTGGCCAAGTTCGGCGTCATCGACCAGTACCGCCGGCTGGATGCGGCGCAGGCCGCCTACGCCTCCGTTCACACGGAGTATACCCAGATGCAGGAGCTGCTGAAGGGCTACGACCGTCTGCTGATGGAATACCGCACCTACTCCATGGAGTGGGCCACCGACGGCAGCGAGGACAACGGCACTCTGGTGGACCGCCAGAAGGCGCTGGATCTGCTGGAGCAGGAGATGCTGTCCCGTGGACGGCTGGTATCGCTGCAGGTATCCGGCAACAAGATGATAGTGGCCATGTCCGGCATGAGTCTGGATCAGATCTCCCGGATGTTTGACGTGATCCAGCAGTCCCCCATTGTCAGCAATGTGGAGCTGAATCTGGCCTCCACGGAGGACGGCAACGTCTCCACCATTCTGGACTTCACCGTCCGCATCACCCTACGCAGCGCAGAGGAGGCAGACAAATGAACCGGGAATTGACAAGACGGGAAAAGACCCTGCTGCTGGTGCTGATCGTGGTGGTGCTGGTGGCGGGCTACTGTAAGCTGATCCTCATCCCCATCAACGATCAGATATCCAGCTATCGGCTGAACATGGAGGCCGAGCAGACGGAGCTGGACGCCAATCAGGGGAAAATGGCCCAGATGCAGAAGATGCAGAAGGCCATCGAAGAGATCAAGGCGGCGGGCGAGAAGCGCACCATCCCCCAGTACGACAACAGCGGCAAGCTGATGATCGAGCTCCACGAGATCATGAGCGACACGCTGGACTATTCGCTGGACTGCTCTGCGGGTACCGTGCAGCAGGACTATATCATGCTGCGGCCCATCGTCATGACCTTCCGGACCTCCACCTATGCGCAGGCCCGGCAGATCGTGGATCGGCTGTGCTCCAGCGAGAACATCAGCCAGATCTCCGATATGAATATGAACACCTATACCGAGGGCCGCAACAGCGGCACCGTGGAGACCACGCTGGTCATCACCTACTTCGAGATCATGTCCTGAGGATACCGTGGGGCGGGGAGCTTTTTCTATGACTGAGAGAAAACTACAACGGAATAGAAGGGGCTTCACGCTGACGGAGGTGCTGCTGGCGCTGGCCATCCTCATCATTCTGCTGGCGCTGGCCATGATCCCCATCAGCCGCCACCAGCGCAACATCCGCCAGTCGGAGCTGGATTCCAAGGCGGAGACCATCTATCTGGCGGCTCAGAACCGCCTCTCCCAGCTGCAGGCCAGCGGCCGCAGCGACGAGTACGGCAAGGACCGGGCCACGGCCCTGAACAACATCCCCTGGGACGCCGAGCAGGATAAGTACACCACCAGCACTCTGTACTACGTCACCTCCGCCGCCAAAAGCACCGACACCTCCGCCGCCGGGAGCATCCTGCCCCGTGAGCAGGTGGAGGCGGAGCTGTGGGACGCCAACTGGGTCATCGAGTATGACCCCGGCAGCGGCAGTGTTTACGCCGTGTTTTACAGCGAAAAGCCCATGCAGTACAGCTTCGACGCCTTCAACCCCCTGCGCTCACGGGATCGCCGGGTGCAGGAGGGGGCTACCGTGGGCTACTACGGCGGCGACAGCGTCCAGAGCGAGGACACCGGCAAGCTGACCCCCAAGATGGAGATCATCAACAAGGAGCGTCTGCTGCTGAAGGTCACCTGTGACACGCCCCGTGACCCCCTGCACTTCTATGTGACGGTGACGGACGCACAGGGCCACTCCACCGGGCGGATGGAGCTCACCGGCTCCGAAGTCAACGTCTCCTACCGCACCTATACCGTCACCATGGTGCTGGACGACCTGACGGAGGGCAAGCGCTTCTCCCAGCAGCGCCGCTTCCGGCAGCTGACCCCCGGCTCCGACCTGACCTTGAAGGTGGAGGTAGAGAGCGACAGCCGTCTGGTGGACTCCGTCACTGGCAAGCTCACCACCAACAGTCTCTTTGCCGAGGTCCGGGGCGGCGGCACCACCGCCGTGGTCACCTATGCCCGGCATCTGCAAAATCTGGACGAGGGCTCCGGTCTGCCCACCGCCATCACACGGGCGCTGCAGGAGCAGGATATCCAGTTCGTCAACACCGGCATGGACGACGGCTGGGACAGCTGCTATCCGGGTCGGAGGTTCACCCCCATCTATAACGAGAACCTCGCCTATTACGACAGCACCGTCGCCGTAGGCACCCAGTCCTATCACCCTGTGATCTATGAGCTGCCGGTGGATACCGACGGCGACGGCGGCCTGTTCGAGAGCTTCCGGGGCACCTTGCGAAACATCCGTCTGTGCGGTGCCCAGATCAGCGCCGGCGGCAATGCCGGCGGTCTGGCTGGCTCCCTCCGGGGCGGCACCACCATTGAGGGCTGTCAGGTCTACCTGAGCCCCACCCGTGACAAGCTCAGCAGCAAAAACGAGCAGGATATCTGGATCAGCGGCGCCACCGCCGGTGGTCTGGTGGGCCGCTGTGGTTATGACCTCACCGTCCGCAACAGCTTCGCCTCCACGGTGCTGGAGGGCGGACGCTGCGCCGGCGGTCTGGTGGGCTACATCAGCGGCACCCGCACCGTCTATGTGGAGCACTCCTACGCCGACTGCTACCTCTACGCCTCCGGCACCAGCGGCGGTCTCATCGGCAGCTGCATCGGCACAGCGGACATCACCCTGCGGGACTGCTACACCGCCGGCTTCCAGGAGGCCGACGTCATGGCGGGTCTGGTGGGGGGTGAGTTGTCCTACGGCGACGTCATCGACACCTGTTACAGCGCCAGCGCCCGGCTGAACGGCAGTGAAAAGCTCACCTACTCCACCGCCAAGCCTGCGGATGTCACCACCGGCAAGCCCGATATCACCAGCACCTACTATATGTCCCACGGCGACCACGACATGGACGGCACGGTCTTTGCCGACTATGAGCAGTGGAGCGGCCGCAACCGGGCCGACGCCATCGCGAAGTACCTCAACGACGCCTTCACCGCTGAGACCGGCGGCAGCGACACCGTGGCCTATAACCTGGTGGACGGCATGGGCTTGGGCGCTTACTCCTATCCCCGTCTGATGGGACTGACCCACTACGGCGACTGGCAGGCTCAGTTCGAGGCCGGTACACTGGTGTACTACGAGGTCTATTCCGACGGCAGCTACGGCTTCCGTGGTGCCAACAAGTCCACCGTCAAAACCACCGGCACGGTGGTGGGCGACGGCTACGGCATGGTGTACAGCACGCTGCCGGAGCAGGATCTGACGGTGCGCTATTCGCTGGGGGGCCGGGAGGTCACCTCTACCCTGTACCGTGCCAACGCCATCGACATGGGCGGGGGCTACTACCTGCTGCCCCTGCCCCGGACACTGGTGAACACCACCGAGGTATCCACGGACTTCTACCGCCGGGTGCAGGTGGAGGACACCACCTACTACTTCAATCCCCATTTCACCTGCTGGGTATCGGAGGGCTCCGAGGCCCCGGAGGCCCCCAGCGAGATCGGCATCCGCACGGCCCGGCAGCTGAATAACCTGAGCCTGTACTATGAGCAGTACAGCCCCCTGCTGGCCAAGGACACCACCCTCCAGCAGGAGCGCAGCATCGACTACTCCGGCTACGACTGGGCGAACTACGGCCGCAGCGGCGCCGCCGTCACCAGCCAGCAGCCCATCGGCAGCAGTGCCGTCGTCCCCTTTACCCACATCTATGACGGCGGCACCTATCCCATCGCCGCTGTGCCGCTCCAGAGTCCCAACGGCGGCGACTACGCCGGACTCTTCGGCCTGAATCAGGGGAGTCTGCGGAATGTGGTGCTCACCACCGGAGAGCAGGACTACTCCGTGACGCTTCGGGGCATCCTGCGCCTGCGTACCGCCTATGTCGGCGCTCTGGCAGGCCGCAACGACGGCACCATCTACAACTGCGCTGCGGCGGGCTACTCCGTCACAGCCCACGCCTATCAGGGCAGCGTCCTGTATATGGGCGGCTTCGTGGGCTATAACGCCGGGACCATCCGCTCCGGCAGCGTCAGTACTCCCTCCCTCACCGCCAGCAGCAACTATGCCCGTCTGCTGATGGGCGGCTTCACCGGCGGCAACAGCGGTCTGGTGAGCCAGAGCTACGCCATGGCCAACGTGGAGGTACTCCAGATCCGTGGCGGCGGCGTGGCCCTCAGCGGCTTCGCCGGGGAGAACATCGGCTCGATCCGCAGCAGCTACTGCGCCACGGCCCTTACCTCCCCCGGTGCCGATACCTACGGCTTTGCCCCGGCCACCGGCAGCACCTCCGGTTGCTGCTATCTCAGCGGCGGTACCTATCGCTTCGTGGGACAGGTCCATCTGTATGATTACAGCGACCAGTCCGGCGCACGGGCCGTCAATGAGCAGGGGCTGAAGGCCCTGACCCTCACCGGCTTCTCTTCCGCCGATGCCAGCCACACCTATCACCACAGCAAAACCCTGAACACCGACGGGCAGGCCTATCCCTATCCCACCAGTCTCACCGGCCACGGCAGCCCCGTCCACTACGGCGACTGGGTGACCCCCGCCGATCTGGGTACGCTGGGCATGGTGTACTGGGAGCACGAGGAGGGCGGCAGTAACCCCGGCTATCACTTCTCATACATCGGCTTTGAAAACGGCGTCCGCAAGGACGGCAGCAGCCTCTGCACCGCCCACGACGATGGCGGCAAGATCACCGCCTACGGCTACGGCTACTACTGGTCCAAGGGCGAGACGGAGCCCCTGCTGGAGACCCAGCGCATCGCTCTGGACGGCCGCAACACCGAGGCGGCGGCGGAGCTGGAGAAGCAGATGCCTCTGTTCAGCTTCGTCACCTATCAGACCTCCGACACCGGCCTGCGGCTCCTCAGCGGCACCACCGGCAACGGCCACTGGTTCCTGTCTCAGGGGGATGTGTGGTTCACCTACACCGTCAGTCCCTTCTTCGCAGATTCCTACGCCGTCACCGCCGTCAGCACCGGCATTACCGGCGGCACCACCGGCGTGGAGCCCGGCACGGATGCCCTGCCCTATCAGGTGCGGTCCGTGGAGCAGCTGCAATACATCAACTGGAGCTACTACGACGATCAGGGCAGCTCCACCCGTGACGTGACGGGCAGCGGGAGTATGTACAAGTACTACCCCTACCTGCAATATACCCGTGTCACCTGGGGCTACCAGAGCAAGGAGGACGCCATCGCCGGCGACTCCACCGGCGGCACCCGTCCCATCCGCACGTGGAAGCAGAGCCATGACCTCAACGGCCAGAGCCTGGCGGATCCCACGGATGCCTCCCTGAATTACAGCTTCCATCCCATCGCCGGCTCTGTCTACGACAGCGGCAGCAGCACCGACTACCGTATGGTGCTGTACAACTGGTTCGGCAGCAAGTACGACGGCCAGAGCTACTATATCAAGAACGTGAACATCGACTCCTACTGCTACAACGTGGGCCTCTTCGGCACCACCGCCGGCGCAGAGATCGCGAACATCGTCCTTTATAGTGACAACGGCGCCGTCATCCAGCGCAATACCGATCCCACGCCCTCCAGCGGCACCCGGACGGTGCGCCAGTATTCCACCTCCTACGCCTTGGGCGGGCTGGTGGGCATCGCCTATGACTACAACAGCAGCATGGGCAGCGGCAGCATCACCAACTGCGCCATCGCCGGCTACACTGTGGCCGACAACAGCCGTAACAAGCAGCATCTGGGTGAGGCCGCCATCGGCGGGCTGGTGGGTGTCTCCAGCGTCAACCTCAACAAGTGTTCCGCCGTGGTGGATCTGCAGATCAACTGCACCCACGTCGATACCAACGGCTACATGAACGCCGCCCGCTACGGCAACTATGTGCGTGTAGGCGGTCTGGCCGGCGGTGTGCGCTTTGCGGTAACGGACTGCTACACCGGCGGTACCATCACCATTGGGGAGGAGACCCTGAAGGAGCGTGTCCCCGTGGGCAGCAGCAACAATGTCTTTGCCGACGGCAGCTCTGCCGTCCAGGTCAAGATGAATTCCGGCGGTGTCCCCGGCCCCGATACCTATGTCTATATCGGCGGTATGGGCGGCAGCGGCTTCTCCGCCAGCTTCACCAACTTTGTCAATCGCTCCGACAGTTCGGATGGTCAGCCCACTTTCAATAACTGCTACACCTACATGGAGTTCCCGGACATGGAGGGTACCATCACCGGCATCTCCCTTATGGGCAGTATTGCCGACCGAGCCGGTGCCAGCACCAATGCAAAGCTCTATATCAACAACTGCTACTACCTCAACAGCAGCAAGAACAGCATTTCTTTCGACAATCTGCCCAAATACTACGGCAAGGGTAATTCCAGAAACAACTCCCTTAGCGGGCTGCTGCGTACAGAAGCGGCACGGGAAAAAATGCTCAACGGCGATCTCAGCTACCTCCGTAATTACGGCTGGAACGGTGGTTCCAACACGTATAGCATCAAAGGCCTGACGGGCCTGACCTATGAGCAGATGTCCCAGCGCACCGGTGCCAGCATCGTCACCCAGAACAACGGCACCGGCACTGCACAGCGCTACGATAGCTTCGCCGCCGCTCTGGGCAACAGCTTTGCGTGGGTCACTACCGAGGAAAACGGCGCCGAGGTCCACGGTAAATACAGCTTCCCCGGCAGCGACGAGGCCCTGCAGGGTCAGGACTTCCCCTTCCCCACCGTGCTGGTGCAGGATAACGTCTTTGGCCGGGCCCGTCTACACTACGGCTGGTGGCCGTCATCTGGCCTCTACTGGAGCAAGGGCTTGCTGACGTTGGACATGATCACCGACTACGATGCCGCCGGCGGTGAATCCGCCGTGACGCTGGATCTGCGGTTCGAGGGCACGGATCCCGGCACGGAGCTCCCCACCCTGTCCTATACCAAGGACGGCATCGTCACTGCCGAGCTTCAGCCGGACGGCACGGGCCACTACAAGGTCCGCATCGTGGGACAGGCCATCGGCTCCACCGAGATCATCGCCACACTGGGGGATTACACCGCCCGTCTGGCAGTGGACGTCACCGCCAAGCTCTCCATCTCCGTGGATCAACTCTCCGTAGAGCAGTATGTAGGCGAGAGCACTACCCTCACCCTCACCGCACGGGACGGCACCGGCCAAGTGCTCACCGGCGTCAAATGGGACGTGGTCAGCGGCTCTGACCGGGTGGTCACGCTGTCCCCGGTGAGTCGGGATCAGCAGGTCACCGTCACCGGTAAGGGCGAGGGCGAGGAGACTCTGCTGGTGCAGGCCGGTGTCACCGTGGGCCAGCGCACCTTCACCAGTGAGCTGCGCCTCACCGCCACCATCCATATGCAGGGCGTGCTGGGCATCGCCCATGTGGGCGATGGAGACGCCGTGTATCGTCAGGGCATCCTGAATCGGGACGCCACCGACTGGGATACCCCTCTCGGCCCCGCCGAGGGCGATGTCCCCGATCACGAGGGTCTGTACCTGTACAGCCGTGGCAAGGCGGCGGACTTCCGGTACTTCACCGTAACGGCCCTTACCGTTCTGGATAGCACCGGCACTTCCCACGATATGCTCTCCACCGCCGATGAGGACTACCGGGTCACCGTAGGCGACGTGGTGGCCGCCCAGCAGGACGGCGACTTCAGCTATCGCCCCATCACCATCCACGGACGGCAGCAGGAGACAGTCACCCTGCAGGTGACCCTCACCGACACCCGCACCGGCCGGCCCTATACGCTGGATATCCCCTATCCCCTGACGGCGGAGGATACGCAGATCACCGCCACCTTCGTGGTGGGCCGCCTGCGGCTGGAGAAGGCCGTTCCCTTCGGCCAGCCCGCCGCCGGCTTCCTCCCCACGGAGGAGGAGCTTGCCTCGGCGCTCCGGCCCGTTGTGGGCTGGACCCCCAGTCCCGACCTGCCCCTGTTCCAGGATACCACCTTTGAACCCATCTATCAGGATACGGAGGAGCCCGGTCTGCTCCGCTGGCGCTGGAGCCGATAACCGTTTTGCAGAAAGGAGGCCATTGGAATGAAAAAGTGTACAGACCGGAAGGGCGTCACCATTCTGATGGCCCTCCTCCTGCTGCTGGTAGCCAGCATGGTCAGCGTAGTGATCCTTACGGCGGCCACTACCGCCGCCCGGCACATCTCCAACGACCGCCAGAGCCAGCAGGCCTATCTCACCGTCAGCTCCGCTGCGGAGCTGTTGCGGGACGATATCCTCTCCTCCGGCTATGAGCAGAAGGTCACCCGCCGCCCCACTGCCACCGGCAGCTATATCGAGCGGACGGAGGTAACTCAGACCCCCCAGGGGGCCATGAAGGCCTGGCTGGAGCGGGGCATCGAGGCCGTGGGCCGTGGCATCGCCTACACCGACGTCATCACCCTCACCCCGGATGCTGCCAGCGGTCTGGACGCCGTACAGGCGGAGTTCACCATGACCCCCGCCTACGACATCACCGTGACCCTTTCTCTGGCGGACAGCAGTCAGGGCAACTGCCTTATGACCCTCACCCTCAGCGGCGAGCGGAAGCAGCAGGTCACCATCGTCACCGGCGGCAACACCGAGACGGGACAGACCACCGTTACCACCACCACCATCTCTTGGGACACACCGCTCATTGAAAAGGGGGTCACCGGATGAAAAAGCTGAAGAACCAGAAGGGCGAAACTCTGGTGGAGACTCTGGTGTCCCTGCTGATCATCGTGCTGGTGTTCGCCGTGGCAGCCGCCAAGATCAACGCCAAGATCCGGGACACCGACGTCTCCTTCCGGTACAGCGATGCCCAGTCCGAGGGCAACGCCCAGCTGCGCCTCTCCGGCCGCAGCGGCCAGACCGGCAGCACCTCGGTGGAGGTCTATCAGGAGAACGACTACCGCTACTATGTGTCGGAGGATACGCCATGAGAAAACTCCGTGACCGGCGGGGCATCACCCTGACCGAGATGCTGTGTACGGGGCTGATCGTGCTGCTGCTGACGGCGCTGCTGGTAGTGGGCATCCGCTTTGCCGGCAAGACCTATACGGAGTCCATGCGGCTGTCGGAGGCGCAGGAGCTTTGCTCCACCCTCACCAGCGTCATCAGCGACAAGCTGCGCTTCTGCGGCACCGTGACACAGGATGAAAGCGGCGATCTGACGCAGATCTTCATCCAGAACGTGGGCAGCGTGGAGGGTAAGGGCGATGCCTTTCAGATCGGTGAAGACGGCCAACTGGCGTTGGGTGACAGCCACCTGCTGGGCTCGGCCTCCTACCCCAAGGGGCTGAAGGTGAAGTCCTTTACCCTGCGCTACGATGCCTCCACCGACATTTTCTCCGTCACCCTGGAGATCGGGGACCGCTCCCGACAAACCCTGTCCCAGACCTCCTTCGAGGTCAAGCGCATCAATCGCACCGTGACCTGATGCGCCCACGGCCCGCAAGCGGTAAGCGGCCAAATGCAGAGATAACAAACGAACCCCCTCGGCAATAGCCGAGGGGGGCGTTTCTGTCTTATTTGGTTTTTTCTGCGGCCGCTGCGGTGGAACCGTCAGCTTTCCGCCTTGACGTCGGGCCTTGCGTCCTCCGTGCGATACTGGGTCATAAGCAGCCGAATGGCCTGCTTCAGCGCCTCCAGCTGGGACTGCAGATAGCATTCATCCTCGAACATGGCGTAGTGGACGCAGGTCTGGATCAGGATGAAGATCAGCGGGGTGATGGTGGTATAGGGGATGCCCAGCTTGGGCTCCAGCGATTTGGCGTATTCGGTGTAGCGGCGGTTGACCCCCTCGAAGAACTGCTTGCCGTAGCGGATATACTTGGGGTGGGTGTAGACCTGATACATCAGGCGGTACTTCTTGCCGTGCTGCCGGGCCGTCCAGTAGGGGATCTCGTCGATGAAGCGCATCAGATCCTGCGGATCGGTGGGGGCCTTGGCCATGAAGTCGTCCTCCACCTTCTTCATGCAGTAGGCGGTGGACTGGACAATGAGATCGTCCAAATCTCTAAAATAGATATACAGCACGGCGGAGCTGCACCCACAGGCCTCCGCCAGCTTCCGGATACCCACGGAGGCCAGACCGTTTTCGGCGTAGCAGTCGTAGCACTTCTCCATCAGCATGATTTTTTTGCGCTGAAATTCCTCTTGATCTCTGGTTCTCACGGTACTTCTCCTCTTGTCATCCCTATTATTTGCATAGATTGCAAATATTATATACACTATATCTGATAATATATTATATCACTTGTTTCCGTGTTGCAAGGCTTTTTTCCGCAGTTTCCAAAAAATGACAAAATCATCGCCTGAATCGGACATTCAGGCGATGATTTTTTTTGCGATGTGCGACAACGGGTACGCCCCGCAGCCTATGGCCGCCGGTGGGCAGTCCTCCGGCCCGCCGTCCAAGGGATATCCGTTATCCTTCGGTGCCACTGCCCTCCGGCGTCGTATCGGCAGCTGCGGTATCGGCGGGAGCATCCGCAACGGTGTCCTTCGGCTCCTGACGGGCCTCCAGCCGTTTCAGATACCAGAGGATGCGCCCGCCCACATAGGCGATGGCCACAATGGCCCCGGCAGATAGTATCCGGAAATACCAGCCAAAGATAACTGTCCCAAGAACGCCCACCACTACGGTAACAATCACAGTATGCCAATCCAATGGATATTTTGTCTTCATAATTCTACCCTTCTACTGATGTTCTCTTTACGCAAGTGTCACCGGACGTGCTAAATACTTGGTAATTTTGCTATCCAAAGAAATGGAAAAATTTACTCCTCCCTTGGGATCCATTGATACAGAAATACTACTGGGTCCAAAGGTCTTATGGGCGTAGCTTGGTTGTATAACCGCATCCGTTGATGTTACAACGCCATAGCATAGATAGGTAGCAAAATGGCTATCCGCTACATTTCCCGCCTCACAGGCATCACACTGGGGGATAGTGGGATTAAAGCGCAAGAGCGGCAGAAGATTTTTGTATTCGATCTTAAGATTCCCATCTTTTGGACTGCTTTCCGTTACATCACGGTTCCTCTTTGTTTCATTGCCGCAAATTCCGCACTTAAACGTCTGATGCACGTAACCCTTTTCTGCAAAGCTGTCATCAAAGGAAGCATTGGTTCCGATGGCAAGCACGTCCTGCAGCCGGGTCGCTGGATATTTCTTCCATACTCCCCGCATCCAGACGCTGTACCGTCTCGTCGAGCCCGATGTGGATAACTTCGTAAAACCTGAATCCAGTATCATATACCCATCCTCAGAAGTCCAGCTGGCTATAGGAGCTATCTGTATTTGCCGCTCCATTTCTTCCGCTGTCATTTCTACGATACCTTCATCATTGACTTTCAGATATGTGGATGTAAGCGACAAATTGTCATAGGTCAGAAGCTTCAATGCCTCCTCTTCCGGAATCCCTTCACTATTCATGCCCATGTAATCCATGAGAAACTGTGACAACTCATAGTCAGAGAGATCCGGATACTGTCGTTTTGCCGCCTGTGTGAAGGCATCCATATGTTCATAGGTAGATACCACTACACCATTATCTTGAATCGTCTCCTTGACCGTGATAGTACGTCTTGCCAGAGTATAAATACTCTCTTCGGTGGCTCCGGCCACGGTAGTCATGGTGAACAACATCGCCAAAAGAAATATAAAGGATAACAGTCTTTTCATAAAATGTCCTCCTGTAGTTTATTATCTAAATTGCAAGAACCCATTTTGTGTTTTTCTGTGCCTTCATTTATATTTCTACCTGTGCATCGGACTCCTCCCCTTTCAGCTTCATCGTATCACAATTTCCGCTTTTTGCAAGCAAATTCGCCGCCCAGTGTGTTTTTTCGTAAAGAGTACCGATTGTCGCCATTTTATTTTAGTGAAATTGCTCTTGTTGCCGTTTTTCCTTTGCATCTGACAGGAATTTGTGGTATGATACAGGATGTATTCTTGTTTCTATTCGCCGCAGCGATGCCGGAAGGCTCTCCCGCCCGGCGGCAGGGAAACGGGAGCAATACGCATACTTTCCTTTTGGAAACAGAAAGGACACGATACATATGGGACTCATTACGAAAATTTTCGGAACGTACAGTCAGCGGGAGCTGAAAAGCATCTACCCCATCGCTGACAAGATCGAGGCGCTGGCCGACGAGTACAAGGCCCTCACCGATGCCCAGCTTCAGGCCAAGACCCCGGAGTTCAAGGAGCGTCTGGCCAACGGTGAGACGCTGGATGACCTGCTGCCGGAGGCCTTTGCCACCGTGCGGGAGGCAGCGGACCGTGTGCTGGGTCTGCGCCCCTATCGGGTGCAGCTCATCGGCGGCATCGTGCTGCATCAGGGCCGCATCGCTGAGATGAAGACCGGTGAAGGTAAGACGCTGGTGGCCACGCTGCCCTCCTACCTCAATGCACTGACGGGCCGTGGCGTTCACATCGTCACCGTCAACGACTATCTGGCCAAGCGAGACAGCGAGTGGATGGG
>ERZ791878.1041-NODE-1041-length-13838-cov-2.185301_pt1 | contig 13838 bp, 7 predicted proteins | sample MGYA00510277_ERZ791878 | MGnify/ENA primary metagenome ERZ791878 (study PRJEB30046, sample SAMN00792094) | human gut metagenome | study: EMG produced TPA metagenomics assembly of the A metagenome-wide association study of gut microbiota in type 2...
GACGGCACAATAGCCCTGCAAATGGATGTGCCAACCCTACCGCAACATCCTCTTGCCCCCAAGCCTGCACGCACCGATTTCAAAAACGGCAAATTAGGTCCCGAATGGGTTCATATCAGAAACTATCATCCGGAAAACTATACCTTTGCTTCCGGTAACCTCCGTCTGAAAGCAACCCCCGTAAACCTGAACAACGGGAAAGGCAGTCCTACTTTTGCCGGCCGCCGGCAAGAACATATCGACTTCACAGCCACCACTTCCATGCAACTGAAAAAAGCCGCCAGTGGCGACGAAGCCGGCCTGACGGTCTACATGTTCGAATCGTCCCATTACGATTTATTAGTCAAGCAATTGGCAGACGGGAAACAAGCTGTAGTATTGCGCTACCAATTGAATGAATTGACCCATACGGAAAAGGAAGTTATTCTGCCCCAGGGGAAAGTACAACTCCGTGTAAAAGGCAGCAACGAAATCTATTCGTTCGAGTATGCCACAAACGGAAAGGACTTCAAAGAACTGGGCCGAATGAATACGCGCTATATCAGTACAGAAACTGCCGGTGGCTTTACGGGAATCATGCTGGGATTGTATGCCGTCTCCGGTTCTCAAACCTCAAAAGCATATGCAGACTTTGAATACTTTGATTACGAAGGAAAATAGCAGCCAATCTTAGAGAAAGCCCCTGCTTTTCTCCGCTTCCGCCCTTTTGTCTGTCCGGTTCAGTACAAAGATTCATGAACGGCCCACTTAGGTGAACAAGTTTGTTCACCTAAGTGGGCTGATTTGTTCACTACTATGAACAAGGCGGACCACTTTAGTGGAGATACCATAAAATCACTATGTTTATCGCAATAAGTACCCATCCCGTCCGAACAAAGTACAAGGCAAAGAGCTATCAAAGCGCCGCCTTACGGACCACCTCCTTTATTTTATTCTCTCTATGGTTCTTCAATCTATATCAGAACGATGCACACCGGTGAGGGCAAAACAAAAAATCCGGGATGGCCTGCATCCCGGATTTCCTATCTAACCAGTATATTTCCGTCTATCCCTCTTACCATTCAGGAACAGAGAAAAGAGTGTGGAACGTGAACTTCACTTCCATAGAACTGCTGAAACCAAGTTCCTTGATAACATCACCATCAGGAGTACCGAAAGCGCACCCTTTATCCTTTGTTGCCCCATAGCAATTCCAAAGTTCCAGACGATACTTCGGGGATTCATTGGCATCGAGCACTTTGGATGCATCAAATGTCACTTCCTTGCCATCCAGATAGAGGTTGTCAAGTGTGGCATGTAAACCGGGGAAATACTTGTAAATGTCAGCCACTTCAACGAAGGTCATGATGGAACCTGCCGCATAGTCGGCAGATTCGTACTTAATGTCGAACTGAGAAGCCACAAGGCTGTACTGGAAGTTCTCGTATTTCACCTCGAACGTAGCTCCTGCGTTATATCCCCATGCACTTCCCCAATCCGGATTGACAGTAACCAGATTGGGCGTATAAATACCTGCACCGGTACCGTCGGTAATGACGGTGCAGACAATCTCAAGCTTCTCCTTGAAATGGATGGCAGGCTCGGTACCTTGATTTTCTACATTGCTGAACGGACTGAGAGGAACAGCATTGCCTACAGAACCCGCCCCATAAGCATTGAACAACTGAACACGGTACTTGCCGTTTCCTTCAATGTCGCCATAATAGAAGCGGTTGGCATCAAACCGGATGGAAGTACCGTCCAGCTTGATGTCGTCAATGCGTACAAACGAATTGGGATAGCGCTTCGCCATACCGGCAAAGTCAAGCGTAAACACCATAGCATCGGTACAAGTTCCCTCGAAAACAAACGTGTGCTGTCCAGCCAAGTCTTCGGGTGAAATGGCTACAAGCAGTGCATCCCAACTTCCTGCCCATGATGAATCGGCGATATTGAGCAATACAGGAACCTGCGCATCGGCATCGGCCTTGGCCTGGCTGTAATAGTTCAACGAATAGCCATAGTCGCCATCGGGCAGGGCAATCTGCAAGCCGTCGGCAGTCAACGACAGAATGTTCAGCTTACCACTCTTCGTGCCAATCCAAGTATTGGCACAAAGCACATCTATGTCGATGTCAATCACTTTATTCGCCTCGTCAATCGTAAACTTACCGGTTTCATCGGTCACGGTACCGTCTTCGGCAATACGATGAATATTCACCGTACCGTCCTCCTTGAGCTCCATATAACCATAGTCCTTTCCGTAAGTATAACCTATCCAGCCATTATCCGTACCCATCTCCCAATGAATCTGCTGTTCAATGTTGGGTTGTCCGTTGGAAACTGTGCTCCAGTTGTCCGTAACACCCCACTGCGTGAAAGGTCCTTCAAACACGTGCTGCTTACCGTCCTGGCCATTGTCAAGATACCACTTCTGATAGAGCAGAGCCTTGTTGAACGGTACGTTCTTGGCTGTGGAAACAGCGCGTACAGCCATACCTTGATAAACTGCGGCAGTGATACGGTGATTGACAGAAGCTGCAAACTGGTAACCTACCGCAAATTCTGTATTGGAAGAGTTGACAGTACCGGTGAGGTAATATCCTTCAGTACCCAGCGCCGTCACATCGTTTGCCACACGCGTACCGGCTGCAGGCAGGAAGATGGAATTACCATTAGGACCGGTGAACTTGAAACCTGTCACTCCATTCTGCTCAGTCCACTCTTTCTGGCACAACGTGAAGAGTTCCTCGAAATCATCGGCAGTAGGCAGTGTGGCACGCCCTTGAAATGCACGGAAAGCCAAGTCGGAAGCCGTTTTATAAGTATCGGCCGAAGCATAGTCGGCAGGGTCGATGCTATTGTTGCATCCGGTCAGGTCACCGAATCCGAAAAGGCCACCCAGTCCAGTCTCGCTCTTGGCACCCACATTGAAGCGAGCCCACTTCACGGAGAGTCCCAGGTCGACAAGGTCATTGTCGAGATCGAAGTCATAGGCAGGAGTAGTGAAGCTCTTCACCTCACCATACACAATGCCGCTACCCAGATTGAGGTAAGCCGCATAATAGTATTGCGTTTCGGGCACCAACCCTTCATGGACGAATGAATAGCTGTCCTTAAGTTCCTCACTCTTCACTATAAGGCCTGCACGAACCGCTTCTACATCGGATGAAGTAGAGATAACAACACCACAAGTAGCATCGGCCGTAGCATCGGTCAATGTCCCACCCAATACAGCCGAGGCGAAGTCGACAGATGCGGCATCGGCAGTAGCCACCTTGGCATCGGTGGTGAGCAAGCTTTTCACCTCACCTTTGTAATACACCTTACCCTGCAAGCATACATAAGCCTGATAATAGAGCGTAGAGTTATTGTTCAACCCGTTCAACTGAGCACTGAAGGCGCTACCGTCATAAGCAGCCTGCACGTCCTCGGGCAGGTTGTCTTGCGCAAAACCATAGAAGAAGCCGGTCTTATAGCTTCCGGCATCCATGCCATCCAACCCGGAGAGCGTGGCATGGAGTGTAGCGGTAGTGGCGGTCACATCGGACGACCCCGTCACCACCGACGATTCGTTCAGAATCGGGGTGGTGTGGATAGTATAGTCGTCATCTTCATTGCACGAAGCCAGCGAAAGGCCCAGTGCAAGTGAAAGTATTCCTAAATATATCTTTGTCTTCATATATACTAAATTCATTTAAGTGGTTATTCAATGGTCATCGAAATTATCTCAACCTTCACATCCGGCTGTCCGTCTTCGGTGGCAGCCACAGTAGCAAGTCCCTTATTCTGGATACCGATACAGATACAACTGCTTCCTTCGTAAGTCACAGTGGCACCGGTGGTATTGGTCACGGACACAGTCTGTACAGCTCCTTCGGCAGTATCAAAGGCCACGGCATGAGCCAAGTTGTAGCAGTCATCTTCCCAAGCATTTCCGATGTTATTGTCCATAATCACGGTCTTAGGAGTCGCGCCCTCGTTCCAAGTGATTCCACTCAGCACTTTGTACTGTATCTTCAGCGTCTGGTTCTTTTTCAACTTCACCTTCGTGATGTCGATCGGCCATCCCGCGTCACCACCGCCCCAAGGATTGTAGAACTGCAAGCGCAAACGATCGGGATTTCCGTCACCGAAAAGAATTTGTACCTTGCTGTTGTCTACCTTGATTTCAGTAGGCCCGGTAGGTCCGGTAGCGATAGGTTTGTAGTTGAGGTTGGCACAAAGATAAGAATCCACGGCTCCCTTGTCATTGGTCGTTGCAGGCACACCCATCTGGAAAGAGCTGGTGACATCGCAAGCCATTACGGTAAACTCGCTTCCCTTCACTTCCACCGTGCGCTTATCACCGGTAGCGGTGAGGACGGTTATCTCAACCGGATTGCCGTCGGCATCCATAAATTTCAATTTGCCGTCTTCAATGGCAAGCTTACCGGCATTGGTACCGTCATCCCATTTGTAGCCATCGGCCGTGCTGCTCAATACCAGCTCATAGTCGGCAATGGAAGCATCGGCCACAGGTGCCCATGAAGAACCGTACTGTCCCTTCACTACGCTTTCCCAAGCAGCAGAGCCACCATTCCACCATGTCCAGTCATAAGGTTCTTCATCATTGATGAGGAAGCGTGCCTCATTGCCCACATAGGTGACACCGTTGATTTCAGTAGTGAACAGTTTGGTTGCCAAATCTTCAATGGCAGGCTGTTGTACTTCGGCAGGCTGAAGCAAACCCGGATCTTCAGTCGGTATGATACTGGGGTCATTATAAGCCTCTTCGGAAATGAAGTTCCACACCAGCCACCACGGACCTTCGCTATTGGTACGCATCGTAGCTACCTGCAGCAGATAAGGAGTACATTCTATAATCTTGATGTCGTTGGTATAGTTGGAACAGACATCATCAAAACCCTCGTTATGCAATGAATAGGTACCGCCATAGAAAGATATGACAGGGCGTTTCGGGTCAGACACATTCAAGTTGAAAGTTCCGGTGGCATCCGTCGTGCCCGAAGCAGCCACCCGATGAAGTTCCACCGTACAGCCTTTCGAAAGTGATGTACGACTGGAAATAGGGGTCGTCTGCCGGAATGAGCCACGATTGGATACCCGGATCCCAGTTGGGAGCCCAATTGGCGCTACCAATCATAAGGTCGGTAATATTGCTTCCATCATTTTTCACATCAGTGTGGCTCATGTACATCACCGGTCCCGAACAACGGCCAATACCAAAGTTCTTGTCAATGGGAACCCACTTACGGCTCTTGCCCACTCCACCAGCAAGGTTAGCCCAGATAGGGTCTTCGAGCATGGCAAAGTTATTGGTCTCTACCTTGAAGGTATATGGTTCGCCATATACCGGACCTGCCGGTGTGGAAGCGCCGAAAGTCACGCTATATTCTCCGGCAAAAGGAAGTGCCAAGTCAAGAGTGGTCTTTTGAGAAGGACCGCTTGGAGTGACCCACAAGGGAGTGGCTCCCTTGATGAGCGAAGTCAGATGAATCGTATTAGGATCATTGGCATCAGGGGTCACCGTATAGGCGATACCTTCCACCAAATCATCGGAAACATAGGTTTTTGCCCCCATCTCGTACTCTTCGGGCGAGCAAGCGGAAAATATCAAAGCCGCTCCTGCCAATATGGAAAAGAATGATTTAAGTCTCATATCTTATTGTTTTTATTTTTTATTTACTCTATTAATGGTACTCACCATCCGGGATTCTGCACAAGTACACTCTGTGAAAGGTTAATTTGATTATAAGGAATCTGGCTCAAGCCTTTGGTGGCTTTCACACGGTCGACCCGTATGGTTATTGCATCATCAGCGCCTCCACTCTTCACCTTGACACCATTCAAGGCGAGCTTCTCGGCTGCCACGTCTATACCTTGACGCAGGAGATCCCAATAATTAATGCTTTCAAAAGCAAATTCAAGACGACGTTCTTCCATAATAGCTTGTTGAGACACACTCTTAGCTTGATAGTTGGCCGATACTGTTCCGTTGTCATCAACCTGATAAGCACGCTTACGCACTTGGTCGAAATAAGTTTGCGCATTGGGGCTACCCAGTTCTGCGGCCATCAACAATACGTCGGCATAACGGATAATAACGTAGTCTTGGCGGTTCTGTGTCTGGAAGTCACCGCTACCATCCTGCTTACCGGCATGGCTTCCATCGGCATAGCAAAGGGGAGCATACTTCTTCACAGCATAGCCGGTATATTCACGCCAGTCATTAAAACTGGTGGTAAAGTCGGCCGAACCGGTGATTCCTTCCCCTACCAAATCAATGATAGAAGCCGAACGGCGGAGGTCACCAGTGGGAAACGCTTCCACAAAATCAGGATTTACCGTCAATGCGCCCCATCCCTTGCAATAGGGAGCAGCATTAAGCTGGCGCATACCCAACATCACCTGCCAACGGTTGGAGTCATTATTCCCGTTATAATCCTGAGTAGCGGTAAATTTCAACGCAAGAATGGTTTCCTTGTTTCCATCACCGGCATATGTACCCTTCAAAGTTTCATAGTCTCCTTTTTCGGCCACTTTTGCAGAAGAAGCCGGCCATAAATTCTTGAATTGCGGTACCAAACCATATTCTCCTGAAGCGATTACGTCTTCTACAGCAGCCAAAGCTTCGGCACGAGTCACCTCTACAGGTTCTTCACCGTAATATCCGGTATAGAAAAGATAGGCACGTGCCAGCAAAGCCTCGGCGGCATATTTTGTAATATGTCCGTCGTTCTTGGTATAGTCGGCCTTGGGATAAGCGTCACCGGGAATATTCTCGATAGCATATTTTAAGTCAGTAAATATGGCACTGAACACCTCTTTGGCAGGTGAAGGAGCGCGATTTTCGTTTACCGGTTCCAGAAAGAGTGGGATATTCCCCCATAAACGAACCATATCCAGATAAAGCAATGCACGCAACGTACGACATTCGCCCATATAGATACCACGTTTGCTATCCGATTCATTCCATACAATCTGCTCTTCATGAGCTATCAGCTCGTTGCAACGATAGACGCCCGCATAATAATTTTTCCAGTCACCTTCGTATAGGTTGAGGTCAGCCGGCGATTGGGAGATGTCAAAACGGTCAATGGCCTGATAGCCACGTCCATCGGCATTTCCGGTAGCGCCAAAACACTCGGCACTCATCACCTCGGAAGCTATATAAAACCCTACCATCATGGCTGATGAAGTCTGGCGCCAACCATCATAACAACCTATCAGAGCACGATAAGCATCTTTTTCAGTCTTATAGAATGTACCGGTTGAAGATTCAGTCTTCGACGTAACATCGAGAAAACTGTCGGTACACGAAGCCAGTCCCAAACTCAGGAGCAGGACACTTGCCATAAATATATTTTTGTTTTTCTTCATATCAGTCTATATTTTAAAATTTCAAGTTAGCACCAAACAATACGGTACGGGGACGGGGGTAATAACCTAAATCAACGCCCGACACCCAACCTTGTCCGTTATCTCCTTCGGGACCATAACCTATTTCCGGATCCATGCCGTCATATTTGGTAAATGTGAACGCATTCTGTACCTGAGCATAGATACGACACTGACTGATGACCTTACATCTCAGTAGCTTGGCAAAGTCGTAGCCCAAAGTAATGTTACTGATTCGCAGGTAATCACCATCCTGCACATAGAGGTCTGAGAACTGCCAGTTGAGATTCTGGTCTGTGACACGAGGTATGCGATTGCTGGTTCCCTCTCCTGTCCAACGTCCTAAAATTGCAGTAGTATAATTGGCTTGCTTGGAGGTATGGTTACGATAGCTCTGGACAATCTGCTGTCCGAAAGCACCGTTGGCCACTACAGAGAAATCAAGTCCTTTCCAGTTGAAACCGAGATTGAAGCCCATAGTGAAATCAGGAATACCGTTACCAAGATCGGTCTTGTCAAGCTCGTTCACCCGTCCGTCATGGTTGATGTCCACAAACTTCACGTCACCTGGTTGTACGTCAGCTTGCAGCACACCGTTACCAGCCTTAATCCAATCCTCTATTTCTTGATTGTTTTGGAATATGCCTGCTGTCTTGAAACCATAGAAATAACCGATAGGCTTACCATTCTCGGCACGATAGAATTCAGGAGTATTGTCATACAACTGGTTGGTAGAGCCATGAATGATACCATCGTCGTTAGGAATCTCTCCGACCTTATTCTTATTGTAGGCACCGTTGATACCGATATTGTAACTAAAGTCTTTGCCTATTTGGTCATTCCAAGTAAGATTGAGTTCCACACCGGTGTTTTTCACTCCACCGCCATTAATATAAGGAGCACCTGCTCCGGCAGTAGCAAGAATAGGAGCCACCACGAGCCAGTCTTTAGTATCTTTAATGTAGAAATCGAAATTAACACCCAGGCGACTGTTGAGGAATCGGGCATCAAGACCGATATTGGTCTGCTGTGAAGTCTCCCACTTGATGTCAGCATTAGCCAGACGACTAGGGTAAGCTCCCCAGTTGGTTCCGAGCTGTGCCGCAGCATCCGAGTCGCCGTAACCGCTGCCGAAAAGATAGTGTGTATTGGTACTCTTGATAGGAGCCAGATATTGGAATGCGTCAATGTTGGCATTACCCACTTGTCCCCAGCTGGCACGTATTTTCAGGAAGTCGAGCCAGTTTTGCGTACTTTCCATGAATTTTTCGTTAGTAATGGTCCATCCTGCCGATACCGAAGGGAAGCAACCAAAACGGTTGCCTTTGGCAAAGTTGCTCGAACCGTCTGCACGCAAAGTAGCATTGACCATATAAGTTTCTTTCCAGTTCCAACCCAATCGGCCGAAATAGGACACCTTGCGGCTCTCGGTATGCGGATTGCCACTGGCACCCAAGCCGTTGGTCGAATCGGAGGCCGTTCCGTTGCCCACAAAAGCATGCTCCCAATCATCAAAACCTTCTTTCAACATACCATTTTTAGCTTCGATATAAGTGCCCTCGTAACGATAGGCTTCCATACCCAGCAAGGCGTTGAACGAATGTTCTCCCATAGTCCAGTCATAAGAAGCCGTATTGGTCCATGTCATACCCAAAGAGTGATTGGCATTTTGAGATACGGTAGTACGTTCTTCATTATATATATATTGGCTGAACTTGTAGAGAGGCTTGAAACTACGGTATTCGCTGGAACCATAAACCACACCGAATACAGACTTTATCTTCAAATTCTTGACAGGCTGCAATTCAGCATAAACATTACCGGAAAAAGTAGCCGTTTTGTTCTCATTGTTGCTGTCGGTCATCATTAAACCATAAGGGTTTCCATCACCTTTATTCCAGTCACTGGTACTGGTGTCATTGTAAGGCGAATCATAAAGATTATTATCGCTATAGACAGGAGCGATAGGCGATGTTCCGAATGCACCGCGTAAGGTATTATTATATTGGTTGCCTACACTGATACCGTTATTCATCTTATATACAAAACTCACCTGCTCGCCCACTTTCAAAATATCCTTGAAAAGTTTGTGCTCGCTGTTCACACGGAAATTGTAACGCGAATAGTTAGACACATCCGAACCGCCGACAATACCTTCCTGACTCATATATCCTAACGAAAGGGCATAAGTGGAAGTTGCGCTTCCACCAGTGACACCCAGCGTATAGCTCTCCGTTGTGGCATTATCTTTGAACATAGTATCTACCCAATCCGTATCATACACATTGCCATTGGCATCGTAAATAGACTGGTATTGGCTCCAATCGTAAGCCGAAAGTCCGCTATTCAAAGCCTGCTCATCCATAATGGCCATATACTCTTTTGCATTCAGCATATTAGCCTTACGAGCTACATTCTGTATTCCATAATAAGCATCGAAACTAATCTGCGCTTTACCTTCGCGCCCTTGCTTGGTAGTAATAAGCACTACACCATTAGCACCGGCCGAACCGTAGATAGCCGCACTAGCCGCATCTTTCAGTACATCTATACTTTCAATATCGGCAGGATTCAAAGTAGAAATATCACCACCCACACCATCAATCAGATAAAGAGGAGCACTATTTCCCACGGTACCAAGACCACGGATACTCACTTTCATGTCAGCACCCGGTTGACCGGAAGTCGAAGCAATACTTACACCCGGTGTCTGTCCCTGCATAGCCTGCAAGGGATTGGTTGTATTCATCTTGGCTATTTCGTCACCCTTCACCTGAACAGTGGCACCCGTCACCAATTTCTTCTTCTGGACACCATAGCCCACTACAACCACTTCATCCAACATTTCCGTGTCCTCCTTCAGCACCACATTGATGACGGAAGAAGTACCTACCTTGATTTCCTGTGATTGATAACCGATGTAAGAAAACACCAGTGTCTGTCCTTGTTGGGCACTTACCGAATACCGGCCATCAATGTCGGTAATTCCACCCGTAGCGGTTTCTCTCACCTGCACGCTGACACCTATCAACGGCTCACTATCCGTAGCCGATGTCACAACACCCGAAATGGTCTTGTTTTGAGAAGGATTAGCCTGCAGGTTACTGATTGCAGGTACAAGAAACAAAAGTACCAATGCAACACGGCATAAACGCAGATTTATGCACTTTTCCAAGAATGTTTTTCTCATTGTACATTATTTAATGGTTAATATCAAAGATTCACTGCGTTCTTTAATTGACACTAAAGAACCCGGTTGCAAATGTATGGAGGAACAAGAAAAGAATGTCGAGAAATTGTTACGAAGAGTATATGATTTCGTTAATCAAGGCTTCTAAAATGTTACTAAAAAAGGTATAATTTGTTTTCCATCCCTTCTCTAAGCCTTTTGAAGAGGGGCTATTCTTCCCATTCCCCTCAATACCGGAATTGGTTTCACCTCACTTTTCCATCCCCAATATACTTTCTCCGGAGTACAAAGAACCATTTCTTTCTAAAAACGTTCTCAAGGAAGAACAACCTAAAGCTTAACAGATAATGAAAAAATTAGTAGTATTTGCAGTACTTGCCACAATCGTGGCAAGCTGCGCCGATGACAATCTGCCCCAGATAGAAAAAAGCAGTGAGTTGGTATCACCACGACTTTTGATGGACGTGTCCACAGAAAGCGGACAAAGCCCGCTGACCGGCATACTGACCATCATGCCCTGCAAGGCGGGCACCTCTATTTATTATGGAAACTACATAAACCGGAAGCTGACACCTTTTTACGGTTACTACCAAGTTAAAGACGGAGCTTTCTATAACGATGGCGTCAATCGAGAGTTATCCTTACCCGCAGGTCTCTATAACATGATTTATTGGGGAACCCCTAAATACGAGGAGCCGATTTATGCACATCCTCTCATGAGGGACCCGGTCTACATCTTAGGCGAAGACATGTCCCGGCAACACTTCTCCCTATTCAAAATGGAAGCGGACACAACCTATTATCCGGTATTCGACCTGGTACACGCCGTCCAGCCTGCCAACATTGGAAGTGAGGACCTGAAAGCATCCCTCAAACGGGTAGTGACCGGACTGAAAGTAATCATCAAGGACAAGAACAACGGCATCCTCAGTTCGAGCATCGACAGCATGGTGGTGCGCATCACCAATATTGCTGGAGAACTGAATTTCTACACCGCCGCTCCTCAAGGAAGCCCACGCACAGTAGCCTTCCCTCTGGTCCGTTCCGTCGACGGTACACAAATGAGCAACGCCACCGTCATGCTCTTCCCTTCTTTCGGGAAACCGGAATTCCAGATGAGCATCATACTGAAAAATGGAAACGTGAAAAGTTTCAAGCAAACATTGAACGGACCTTTGGAAGCAAACTCCAAACTGACCCTGACCCTCACTCTGGGAGACATCTTTTCCGAAGAATCATCCGGAGAATTCACCCTTGACAACTGGAACGAGGAAAGCCAGACAATCGATGTCCCTTCATTGGATTGAGCTTGCAGCATCAAGGAAAGATAGAACGGTGCGCGTCCATCTTATAAAAAGGCAACGTGAACCAGAAAGTGGAGCCCTTGCTCAACTGTGACTCCACCCCTATCTCTCCTTTCAGTTCCTTCACAATGTTTTGCGAAATGGCCAGTCCCAGTCCGGTACCTTGCTTAAAGGAATCCAGCTTCACAAAGCGGTTAAAAATCCCCTGCGCATTCTCAGATGATATCCCCGTCCCGGTATCGGTGACATAAAAACGGATATAGCTATTTTCGGGCATTCCGTAACCAATGGTAATGCTACCGGCAGCAGTAAACTTCAGCGCATTACTGATGAAGTTATTGAATACCTGAGTAATTCTGCGCTGATCGGTATACAGCAGCAAACCGGGCAATGGCGTAACCGTGACCAGACGCACGTCTTTATTGGTCAGCCTGATACTTGTAGCCTGCTCTATCTCGGACACCATTTTATTGATATCCACGTTAGCATAGACATACTCCAATGTACCGGCTTCTATCTTCGACAAATCCAGAATGTCATTGATGAGCTGCAACAGCAGTTCATTATTCCGCTCTATAATATCGAGATACTCCACCCGTTCTTCCTCAGACACTTCCGTGGCCAAAATACTCGAAAAACCAACTATTGCATTGAGCGGAGTACGTATCTCATGACTCATATTGGCCAGGAAAGCCGATTTTATCCGGTTGGACTCCTCAGCCTCCTCTTTGGCCAGACGTAGTTTGCGCTCCATGATTTTCAAATCAGTAATGTCCCAAGCAGTATAAACAATCCACTTGCGACCATCAGAAAGCTTTATAAAATTATTGTTCTGGAAGGTAAACCGCTCCTCGTTCTTCTTGGTAAAAAAACGTCGTATACCTTCTTGTGGAATCCCCGTCTTGACCAACTCTTCATCCTCCTTCCTAATTAAAGCCGCAGCCTCTGGCATTGTTTCAAAATCCGTCTTGCCTATAGCCTCTCTGGCCGAACATTCAAAGAGTTCCTCTGCCTTTTTATTCCAAAAAGTATAGCGCATCCCATCATTCACATCCTTCACTTTTGCCGCAATGGGAAGATTATCAAGAATGCCTTCCAACAGTTGCAGATACCTCTCCCGGTCCCTTTCCCTCAATTTCTTCATCCGCCTCTGCATGAAGAAAAAGAAGAGGCACAGCACCAATGTACCTAAAAGAATGGAAATATAGACCATCTCTCTTTGAACAAACCCGTCGGGAATATCAAGCCTTTCTTGCAAGGTGAAAGCAGTATCGAAAAGTTCGGGGCTTTCAGCCATTTTGTCAGCCAATGCCGGATGAACAAAGATTATACAAAAAGAGAAGAATATCGTCAGTAACCGAATACTTCCGAGAGGTAAAAAAAGAGGAACATGTTTTGTCATAATTGGCAAACATTTAATAATTAAATAGTTAGATAAGATTCCAGCTACTGCAAATTTAGAAAAAAATAAATGCGAAAACAGTATCTACGAAATAAATTTGCATTTTACACCCATTATTTTGTATTTAATGCCGAGAAGAGAATATTTTGAGAATAACCCAATACAAAAGGATGATACAGCACAATCAGCTAATGCCTATATGAGCTTATCAGGAAGGAATCGTCGCTTTTCAAAACATGAGATTAAAACCTTTTTTACGTCCAGTATTGTATTTCTCAATCTCTGACGCAAATGATTTTTTCAGCTGCGCTGCCATAAAGTCCAAGAAAGGCTGACTGTTCTCATCTTCTTGCGACTGCCGCAAAGAAAGAATATAGTCGCCCCTATCTTCTTTAAAGATTTTCGTCGGAAAAAGATGATGGCAGAACTGGATATAGTTCATCAACAAACGAGCCGTTCTCCCATTGCCATCTACCCACGGATGAACGGTTACCAAATTGAGATGAGCATTGAAACTCAATTCATATCGTTCCCGAAATGTTTCCATATTCTTTTGCTTTTC
>ERZ791878.1062-NODE-1062-length-13664-cov-2.441913_pt1 | contig 13664 bp, 5 predicted proteins | sample MGYA00510277_ERZ791878 | MGnify/ENA primary metagenome ERZ791878 (study PRJEB30046, sample SAMN00792094) | human gut metagenome | study: EMG produced TPA metagenomics assembly of the A metagenome-wide association study of gut microbiota in type 2...
GCATACCCGCCGCAACGGTAAGAATACTGAACAGAACCGTCTTTTTTGCTGTAATGTGTTTGCAAAGTCATTCTTCTTCCGCAATCGGCACAGTACAAATATCCGCTTAAACGGTTGCTGTGCGTTCCCCAAGCCGAGGCACGATTTACTCTGCTTCTGCGTTTTTGAACGCTGTCCCAAAGTTCCTGCGATATGATAGGCTCGTGTGTATTCGGAAATACATACTGTTCTTCTTCGTCTGTGCTTTTTCTCTTGTGAAGTTTGAAATTTGTGCTTACCGACTTTCGCAAAACGGTGTGACCGAGATATTCCTGCCTGTCTAAAATATTTCTTATCGTTGACATTGCCCAAAGATAAGGGTTTGTGAACTTGTTGCCGTTGTACTGTTCGGGGTGGTATTCCTTTGCGTATGCCGCAGGGGTTAAAACTTTTTCTTCGGTCAGTATTTCTGCGATTGCCCTTGTACTTTTGCCATCATTGGCAAGAGTAAAGATACGCTTTACCACTTCCGAAGCCACAGGGTCAACCACAAGCGTTTGTTTGTCGCTCGGCAGTCGGTTATACCCATAAGGGATAGAACCGCTACAACGCTTTCCGTCTTTCATACGGGCATCGAATATAGCCTTGATTTTGTTGCTCGTGTCTTTGGCATACCATTCGTTCATAATATTCAAAAACGGAGCAAAGTCATTATCCGAAGCGTTGTTACTGTCAATACTGTTGTTAATTGCAAGGAAACGGACATTTTTCTGTGGAAACAGAACTTCCGTATAAAAACCTACTTGCAGATAATTTCGCCCCAATCGGCTCATATCCTTAACAATCAAGGTTTCTACATTTCCTGCTTCAACTTCTTTTATCAGAGATTGAAAGCCAGGGCGATTGAAATTTACACCCGAAAATCCGTCATCGGTAAAATGGCGAATGTTCTCAAAACCATTCCTACGGGCATAATCTTCGAGGTATTTCTTTTGATTGGTAATAGAATTACTCTCGCCAGTAAGGTCATCATCTCTTGACAAACGCTCGTAAAGTGCTGTAATTCTTGAAGTCCTTGACATTTTCTTATCCTCCTTTCCGTATGTATTTTTTCAATTTAGGACAGTTAATTTTTTTGTCCTATTAAAGTATAGCCCTCGGGAGAAAGCTCGATTGCCGTAACGGTTTCGCCAAAGTTACTTGCCCACGAATCAAAGTGTTGCAATCTATGTTTCTGCAAAGTGCCGTACTGCAAATATCTCTGTATGGTGTAAAGCTCATAAGGTAGGAAACGCCACGCCATACTTCCTTTCGTCAGCGGTCTTGGCGTAACCCCCTCCAGAACCGTGCTTACACCTCTCGATGTACACGGCTCGCCATCTTTCATAATTCAAGTGATTTTAGCTTTGCTTCTTCATAGCATTTCGGGCAGAGAGCCAATGACTTCCGCCTTTTCTGTAACATCAGTTCATCAAATTCGTTATCAGCGTTTAAATCTTTTAAGCGTTTTACATGATGCATATACACTTTCACGGGGCTTGCTCCGCACATCTCGCATTGTCCGCTTTTTAAACGTCCTGCCAGACTATTCGGTTTTATCCGCCCTCTGTACTTCGGCATAATGTCTACAAATTCGGGAGCGATATTCTTGTTACGCCTGAATCCCTCATTGTAAAATTCATATCGCTTTGTTCCACTCTTGGTTTTATAATCTGCGCCGAAATCGCCCTTTTCACTGCGGTACTTCTTATACGTCTTCATAACAGAAGAATTATATTTTGCCGCCAGCGTTTTTAGGCAACTGCAACGCATGATAGAATGGAATTTTCCCAGATTGCATACATTGATTGCCAATCTGTAATAGTTGTACAAACCCCTGATTTCTGAATTATACTTGCTGATGATTGCCACATCATCCAATGGCATAAGCGCCCCTCTGTGGAGCGGTTTCCAATTCTCTTTGCCGTTCTCGTCCTTTTTGATTTTAAATGCTCCGTATTCATGCAGTTTTGCAATCCATTTTTCTTTCGGCATATATAACTGCACTTTTCCATGCCACACCCGTTGTAAGCCTTTTTTCGTCCGCTTCGTATCCTGACTTCTTGATATTCTTATGTCGTATCCAAGATAACGCACCTTTTCAGAGGAATGGGTAACGTGAGTTTTCTCCTCTGACATCGTAAGATTTAACTTGTCTTTCAGAAATATCCTCACCTGTTCCTTGATATTTTCGGCATCCTGCTTTGAGCCTGTTATCGAAATCAGAAAGTCATCAGCGTAACGGTTGTATTGAAGCCTTTTGTAACTCTTATCCATTTCATCTAAATGCGGCGTGGACAGCATCACTTTTCTTGCTTCTTTAAATGTAGTCAGGTTTGCTTCTGTGCGCTCTGTTTCCAGATTTTTCTGCGCTTTCCGATAAGCCCAGCGTGCCTTATCATGGTTTTTGTGGACTTTACGGTTTCTTGTATCGCCTTTGTCAAAACTTTTTTTCATCTTCCCCATAAACTCATCGAGTTCATTTAGGTAGATGTTTGCAAGTATCGGACTGACACCGGAGCCTTGCGGACTGCCGGAGTACGTTTCATGGTATGTCCACTGTTCCATATATCCTGCCCTCAAAAATTTCCACATCAGCGATATGAATGCTTCATCTTTTATGCGTTTTCTCAGAAGCTGTATTGTGATATGGTGGTCGAAGCTGTCAAAGCAAGCCTTAATATCTCCCTCGATTATCCACTTTGCGCCAGTAAACAGCGTTACAATTTCTTTTAATGCTGTGTGGCAGCTTCTTTTCGGTCTAAAACCATGTGAATTATCGGAGAATGTCGGCTCATAAATTGCTTCTAATATCATACGGACGACTTCCTGCAACAGTTTATCGTCCGTTGACGGAATCCCCAATGGGCGCTTTTTATTGCTATTTTTCTTCGCAATATAGACACGCCTTGCTGGGTTCGGTTGGTATGAATGGTCTCTTAATTTCGCAATGAGTTTTTCAATGCGCTCCATGCTCATACCATCAAGAGTGAGTCCATCTGCCCCTGCCGTCATGCTCCCCTGAGAGGTCGCAATATTCTGGTATGCGAGCAGATAGAACTCTGGATTGTACAGGTTACGGTATAATCTCTCGTACCTGTAATCTTTGTTTTTTGCTTTTTCACTTAAACTTTTCAATACATTTTCGGGACTTCTCATAATGCCTCACGCACCTTTCCTTGTTATTTGTATTGAAGAAAGACTGTCTCCCTTCGCCATGTGGACGGCTTTCCCGTCCTCGGACTACTACGGAGACTCTGTTGCCATAGTAAATATTCAGAGTCGCTTTTTCTCATAGCACTCATAGCCGATATTTCGGCGTTTTACCGTAGGCAATCCCCGTTTAGAACTGTAATAACATAAGCATGCTATGATTTCGGATGTGACGTTCGCCGTTTTCCATTATCCTATGGCTGATTTACTCTGGGTATCTTGTGGGTACGCATGGCCGACTCATATCCACCAGAGTACATGCGAGTATAACTTCCTTACGCATGGAGCAACATTTTGCCCAATCTCCGACTGTCATTCAGGCAGTTTAGCTTTCATCCTTATTCATAACTTTTCGTCACTACCACGCAAACACTTTGGAAGTTTCCATGTTTCGTGCCCTCCGACATGCTACACTCCCCGTCGGGTTTCCCCTTTCGGATAAGTCGGATGACGATAGGGTGCGGATTATTCCGCTTTGATACCTTGCCCTATTACTTGCTCAAGGTAAGATTATTACAGCCCCTTACGGGCGCACCACCATTGAGTTACTGATGGGCGTTCCAGTTGCAAACACAATGCCACGCCCGCCTGTGATTTCATCAAGGTATCGGCACTTCATAAACAGGTCGCTTGATTTTTGTGCTTCGGTCTGAGCAATGCCGCCTACATTCCGCATTTTTGTTGATAGGAAAAGATTTTTGTAATAATGGCTTTCGTCAATAAAAAGCCTGTCCACACCCAATTCCTCAAATGTGACAACATCATCCTTCCTGCTCTGGTCATTCAGCTTATTCAGCTTTGCCTGCAAGTTTTTCTTTGTCTTCTCCATTTGCTTAATGGTAAAATTCTCGCCTCGGTTCCGCTTTACTTCTTCAATCCCCATCACAATTTCCGCAATCTGCTGTTCCAGAATGGCTCTCTGCCTTTCGGCACTCATGGGGATTTTCTCAAATTGAGAATGGCCGATAATGACTGCATCATACTCACCCGTTGCAATTCTGCCGCAGAACTTTTTTCGGTTTGCCGTTTCAAAATCCTTTTTTGTGGCAACCAAAACATTTGCGGAAGGATAGAGCTGTAAAAACTCGCCTGCCCATTGCTCCGTTAAGTGATTCGGTACAACAAACATAGACTTCTGGCACAACCCAAGACGTTTGCTTTCCATTGCGGCGGCTGTCATTTCAAAGGTCTTGCCTGCCCCAACGCAATGTGCAAGCAGCGTATTTCCGCCGTACAAAATATGTGCGATAGCGTTTACCTGATGCTTCCGCAATGTAATTTCGGGATTCATCCCATTAAAAACAATGTGACTGCCATCATATTCTCGTGGTCGGTTGGAATTGAACAAAACATTGTAAGTGCGGCAAATATCCTCACGCCGCTCATGGTCTTTCCATATCCACTGTGCAAAGGCATCCTTGATTGCCCCCTGCTTGCTCTGTGCAATGGCAGTTTCCTGTTTATTTAAAACTGCGGTTCTTTTGCCGTCCGCATCCTCGTGATAATCAAAAATACGAACATCCTTCAAATTCAGTGTTTCTTCGATAATGCTATACGCATTGATTCTCTTTGTGCCGAAGGTATTGGTTGCCTTGATGTTCCCTCGGTCTTGATTTTTCCCTTCAATCCGCCATTCGCCCGTAATCTCGGAAAAATGCACCTTGATGTTATATTGCGCCCACCTTGGCGTAGACAGCGTTTCAAATACAAATTGTTTCACATAATCGGGTTTCAGCCAAGTTGCACCCAGTCTTACGGAGATTTCGCTTGCCGTAAGGTCTTTGGGCTGTACCTGCTCCAATGCGGAAACATTGGTTTGAAGGATTTCGTTTTCCTGTGCTTTGATTCTTGCAAAGGCAAGCTTCTCCCGCACATTGCCGGAAAGGTATTCATCGGCTGTCAGATATTTTTCCGCTGTCTTTCCTTCTTCATATTCGGGGTTCAGAAAAATAACATTCTGCAAATCCGAAAAGAGTTCTTCCTCGCTTTTCCCTGTAAGCTGCTGCATATACGCCATATCCACCTTTGCTTTTTCACCTATGGAAACGGCAAGTGCTTCTGTGGCATTGTCGGTTTTCTCAACAGCCTTATGGCTTCGGATGGTTCGCTTCGTAAAGAAATCTGCCTTTCGTTTCAGCTTTCTGTCCTCATCCAAAATTTCCAGAGAACAAAGTAAAAAGTACGAGCTGTCCTCGGAAAAAGCTGTATTGTTTCCTCGGGAGTTAATCAGTCCGTACCTTTCGGTAAAAGCATCATAAAGCGTATTCAATTTTTTCTGCTGCCCCGAAATTGCCTCATCGGAAAAATCATTTACCTGCATATCAATCAGCTCTCTCACGCAGTCCCTCAGCTCAATCATGCCTTTGATACGGCTTTGTGCGGTTTTCGGGACATCTGCCTGAAACATTCGGCTGTTTTCTCGGTAATAAATCTCGCCATCCACAAGGGTATAGCTGAAATTTCTAACACTGTTATCCGCAGGAATAGAGACAGTTTCATTTTCCAAATCTTCTCTTTCGTAATCGGTAATTCTGCCTGTGATTTCAGAAACGGCAGTATGCAAAAGCTCCTCAAGGTTTTTATCGGGAAAGGGCAGGCAGACGGCTTCCATGCCAAATGGCCCGCTTACATTTTCCATTTTGCCTAAAATCATCTGCGGATGGGAGATAAAATATTCATTCATGGATATGCCATTCTCGTCCTTGCCTGTATGCACCCAATCTGGCATAATATCCATAATGCGGTCACGCTTTTGCAGGAATATAATGTCGGAAGTCACTTCCGTCCCCGCATTTGCCTTAAACGCATTGTTCGGCAGACGAATGGCTCCCAAAAGCTCGGCTCGCTGTGCAATATATTTTCTTACGGCTGTGCTTTCCTTATCCATTGTGCCTTTGGATGTGATAAATGCAATCACACCGCCGGGACGCACCTGATCCAAAGCCTTGCCGAAAAAATAATCGTGTATCAGAAAGTTATTTTTATCGTACCGCTTATCGCTGACCTTAAACTGTCCGAACGGGACATTACCGATTGCCACATCAAAAAAGCTGTCGGAAAAATCCGTATCCTCAAAGCCCTGTATGCGGATGTCCGCTTTCTGATAAAGCTGCTTTGCAATTCTGCCGCTGATACTGTCAAGCTCCACACCGTAAATGCGGCTGTTTTGCATGCTTTCGGGCAGAAGTCCCAAGAAATTTCCTGTGCCGCAGGAAGGCTCCAAAATATTTCCCGTTTCAAAGCCCATTTGAGAAAGTCCTCGGTAAATTGCTTTGATAACCGTAGGCTGGGTATAAAAGGCAGTCAGCGTGCTTTCCCTTGCGGAAGAAAATTCTTCTTCGGTCAGCAGGCTTTTCAACTCAACATAGTTTCTGTTTGTTTCGGAAAAGCACTCCGCCAGACCGCCCCAGCCTACATACTTCGCCAGAACAGCCTGCTCCTCGGCAGTTGCCAAACGGTTTTCGCTTTCCAACTCTTTCAAAAGACGAATGGCAGTAATATTGTTTTGATACTTTTCTGTCGGTGTGCCTGTGCCAAGCTCTGTATCAGTGATATGATAATTCCGCTTTTCAACCCTCTGCTCGATGGCTTGCGGCACCTCCGCCAAAGGCTCCTGCTCCATCACAATATGGTCTTTCACAAAAGTAAGCGGCTCATTCCTATAAATCGGAAAACCTGTGCTTTCCTGAAATGTGGTATCCCGCAAAGATGCTCTGTCCCCATGGATGCTCTCAACAATAAAGCTTCTGCCATCGGCAACAACCGTTTGCCCGATAAGCGTTTCCATTGCTTCAACCCTGCTCTCATTTTCAATGACAGCCTCGGCAGAATTTTCTTTGTTCGGATTTTTTGCTTCTTCATAAACAACCGTTTCCGGAATTATTTTTTCTTCCGCTCGGTGCTTTTCGTTAAACAGCGTAAACTTCCCAAGGGAATACTTTTGCAGAGTTTCAAAGCTTCTCTGCATACTCTCATACTGTCTGTCTGTTGTATCTGTGCCATCCAAAACTACCTGCATGGTCTGCAAAATTTCTTTCACTTTTTCCTTGTCGGATAGCTGCTTAACAATATTTTCTGTTGCGGTATAATAATCATCCTCCACACGAAAAGGTATAGCGGGTAAATCAGAGCCACTCCTAAAAAAGTGATAAATCCCTTTTGCAATCTGCTCTTTTTCATACTGCGGAATCTGCTCCAACTGCTTCGGTGTCATGTACTTATTGAAAGCAACCAGACTCTCCACTATTCTTGCAACATCCGTCCACTTCAAAAATCGGCGGTCATAGGCTATCCCATCATAAGCCTTTTTTATCTCAATGCCCTTGGCATCATGGCTTTCCGAAAACCCTTTATACCCGACACCGCCTGTACCATATTCCTTTTTCAGAAAATCGGCTTTTTCCTGTAAGCTGTGCGGATAGGAAAAATACGAGTATATCCGAAACTTTCCACCGCTGATGCTTGAGCCGCCCGAAATCACTTTCTCCACTTCATTCTCGGAAATAAACTTTTGGCACTGTCTTTGAAAATCCTGCTGTGCCGTAAATTCTCTTTTCGGCAGTGTCAGCAGCTCCAAGTCCCGTTCCAAGTCTCTCACACGATGATAATGAAACCGCAAAATATCTCGGTTTTGAGCGTAATCCTGTGAGAAAATCTTAAATTCCTCATAAATTGCCTGTGCGGAAGATTTCTCGGCAAGCAGCTTCGGCAATTCCTGCTCCCAGACGGGATAGCCGCCCGAAATATTTCGGATTCCCCTAATGATAGGAAGATATCTCCGATTTTCCTCATTCTCTTGGTCAATATCTCCATAAAGATAGAGTAATCTTTGTGAAACATCAGAAAATTCAAATGCTTTTGCTTTTTCCAATTCGGTTTGAGAAAGATATGTTCCTTCCGCCAAAAGCGTTTCAATCCTTTTGTCCATCTCCTCCCAAGAAAGACTTGTTCTCGAAAAACCGCTTCGCAATCGTTTTCCTCGTGAAATGTCCAAGCCGTTCTCCGTAAACCAAACCGTATACTGCTGTTTCTCATGGATTATGCCAAAGCCCGATTCCGCTTGAAATACAGTTTTCAGAAAAGCAATCCTTTCCTCCGCTAAAATATCCCTACTGTATCTTGCCGCAACCGCATAGGGTACAGTTTCGCTTTCGCCTGTATAAAGAACCTTATCTACAACCTCCTGCGGTATCTTTGCATGATATACAACGCTCGTTTCCGTTGAAATGCTATTTTCAGCGGAAGTATCTGTTATGGTTGGCATGGAGAAAATATCTAACTGCTCCGCTTGGTTAGGCATGGTTTCCGCCCCAAAAGCAAGGGAATGACTGCCTTTTTCCATATAGCCTTCAAAAAACTCCGTAACCACCCCCCACGAAAAAACGGACTCCGATGTTCTGGAAAGATAGCTTCCTTCCCACATCAAAAGTCCGTCCGGTTGTTTCCGATAGCCGATACGCTCCTTGTCAACAAGCAACTCCACAAATGTATCGCTATAGGCATTTTTCATGTATTCGATTTTTTCCTGTGTGTCCTTGGTGTTTCTGAAAAATTGATTGATTTCCTGTCGGCTTTTCTTTCTGCCTTGGTCATCCAAAATAATTGCCTCAATCAGCGGCTCACTCAAAAACGGCGGTAATTCCGTTACTTGTAAATCAGCTCCCGAAGGACTGTTTCCTCCGCCGAGTGTTTCAGATTGTTCATTGCCGCTGTCCATTCCAGAGGATTCTTCTCTTTCATTTCCTCGTTGATTCCCTGTTCCTGTGCCATTTTCGTTATGAGCTGTTCTGCCATCTCCTTGGCGTTCTGTTCCGTTTCTGCCAAGTGCTGTGTCAGCCGGCAGGTTGTTTTCAGCGTTGTGTATTCCGCTCTCCTGTGTTCCTTCAGAAATGCTTTCCGCAGCTGTGCGTATTTGCCCGGAAAGACTTCCTCCTGCTGCGGTATCGTCAGGTTGGGAATCCGCACGCCTCTCTCCGTCCTGTATGTCACTTCCATGTGCAACGCTCCTTTCTTCTGCTGTCTTTTCTTCCGTTCCGCTTTCATCATAAGCCCTGTCACGATTCTTTGCAAAAAATTGTCCTACCGTTTTGGCTACCACTCGCAGCTCTGTTTCCGCAATGTCGCTTACGGCAGTGCCAAGGCAGTTGATTTTCTTGACAGAGTCAAAACGAGCAATGCCTGCAAAGGCACTGTCTGGGATATATTCATCCGCCGAAACACCCATGCGGGCCAAAGCCATATAAGAAATGCTATTCTCCACAAGCTTTGGAAACCTGTCAACAATTTCAACATCGGCAGTTGTGTTGACAATCTCCGCCAGATAGTCCGCAATGTTGTCCGCCATCAGATTTTTTCCTGCCGATAACACCGCCTGCGGAAAGGATTCCTTTTCGGCAAGTGTCCCGAAGCTGTTCTCAAGGCTTTCCGTAACGAAAGGTTCAAAAGCCTGCTCCATCCGCCATACGGGAACAGGCTTTGCATAACGGCTTTCATGCGTATCTGCCACATCAAAGTAATATTTCAAACCACTCCTGCCGTTTCTTTCCTCAAAAACCGCTATCCCCGTTGCACCCTTGTTTACCCACCTGCCAAAAAGCGTGTTCCACTTTTCCATCTCCAGAACAGCCGTTGCTTCCGGCTTTTGTGCATAGATCAGCACCTGCTCGTCAAAGGGGCATTTATAGCTGTTGCAAGCAGAACGAAGGAACGCTTTCCATGCCTGCGGTGTTTCTGTTACGGATAACAGCGTAGTGCGGTATAGCTCGGTAATGAGCTGATATTTGTTTGCCATTGGTGTTCACCTCCTAAAGTTTCTTTGATATTCACATTCCGAAAAATAAGATTTTTATAGAATCCCAAAACACAATTTAAGTTATTTTCTATAAAATTCTATTTATTTTTATAGAATTCTATCTATTTTCTATTTGTTTTAAAGAAATTCGATAAAATTTCATAGAATTCTATAGAATTTAGCTGATTTTCCTTTCTCTATATTTTTTATATATCTACTACCCGAAAGAAAAATTTCTTTTTTCGGTAGGTAATTTATTTCTTCGGTAAGTAATAATACAATGCCTATTTTTCAGCAAAACCGAATCTCTTGTCAAAAATAAATTTCCCATGACAGCAATTTACCGTTCCTTCTCCTGTGTCCGTTTTCGGTACCAGTTCTCCAAAAGCTTTGTGATCACCTGCTGCATCTGCATCGGCGTGTATTCCTTGGGAAAATATTTCTTGATGGTGTCCCCCTTCAAAACCAGCTTCGTATCCGTTTCCTTCTCTTCGGTCATAATGGCATCCATGACATCCTCCGTCAGCTTTCCATCTTGGCTGTATTTCTTTAGCCTTTTTGCCTGTGACAAGGACGGACTGCACTCATTGACTTCCATGTTGTCCTGCAAAAGTTTCTGTTCCTTTTCGGAAAGATAAGAAATTTCAACAGATGCATTGAACGCAATATTTTTGTTATCGACCATTTCCAGAATATCGGGAATGAGATGGGTAAGGCGGATATAGCGTTGAACATTTCTTGCACTTTCATTCACTTCTTTTGCCATAATTTCATCTGAGCGTACACCTAAATAATCTGTGCCAATTTGGCACGAATTTTCTTTCGGTCTGCCCGCCTGTCTTTTCATTGCCTCCAACTTCATCTTATAAGCAAAAGCCTTTTCCGAAGGCAGAATATTTTCTCTTTGCAAATTGCTATCCACCATTACCAGAACGGCGGCATCCTCGTCCATTTCTCTGACGATTGCAGGAATTTCCTCCTGTCCTGCCAGAACAGCTGCATGGTGTCTGCGGTGTCCCGAAACAATTTCATAATTCCCGTTTTCCACAGGTCTTACAATAATCGGCACAAGCACACCATATTCCTTTATACTTTCCACCATGTCGTTCATTTTGTCATCATCAATTACCTTAAAGGGGTGATTCGGAAACGGCAGCATTTTTTCGGGAGACAGCATTTGAATACGCTCCTGCGTATCCGCAAGTCTTTCCTCATCGTTCTTAAATAAATGGCGAGCTGTATTTTTCTGGCACTGCTTTTCATTCTCTAAAACCTCCTTTGTAAACTGTTCATACGCCTTTGCAGTCTTTCCTTTGCCGTCAAACGCATAAATGCTCTTGCCTTCCGCACTGGTTTCTGCCGCCTTAATTCCTCTCGGTATCTCCGTTTCATAAACCTTGATTTTACTGCCATAGTTTTCTCTTAAAAGCCGCCCGATGTCCTTTGAAAAATTACTTCTGCCCTCCACCATCGTCAGCAGAATACCGCCGATTTGCAGCTTGGGATTTAGCTGGCGTTTCACTTTGTTTACCGTTTTCAAAAGCTGTTCCAATCCCTTTACAGGAAGGAAATGTGCCTGCACAGGAATAATTACTTTATCTGCCGCCGTCAATGCGTTCAGCGTAATCATCCCCAAGGAAGGCGAACAGTCAATGAGAATGTAGTCATACTGTCGCTTGATTTCATTCAGATATGTCCGCAGTACCATTTCTCTGCTCATCGTGTTTACCAGAACAACCTCCATCCCCGAAAGCTCAATATTGGACGGTATCAAGTCCACCCCTTCCTCGTGGTGTAAAATCCCCTCCTCCATATTGAACGGTTCATCACAAATTACCTTCTCCAACAAATTTGAAAGGGTATGTTCCAGCTTGTCCGGCTGCTGCCAACCAAGCATTTCCGTTAGGTTCCCTTGGCTGTCGGCATCCACAAGCAAAACCCTCTTGCCCTGCCTTGCAAGCCCTATCCCAAGATTGACCGCCGTTGTGCTTTTGCCCACACCGCCTTTTTGATTGACCAATGCGATTGTCTGCATTTTTAGACCTCCTTAAAATAAGCATAATAAAAAACGATGTAGGTTTTATCCCGCATCGTTTTCTATCTTAATTGCCTCTTTTTTAAAATATTTACTTCTATTATCTCCGGTTACATTTATAAAATCTTTTTTAAATCCGGAATAAAAGCATAATCCCTTTTAGTTAACTCTCTTTCTTCCCACTTAGCAAATCTCATAAAATCCTTCGGTTGTATTTCATCCGAAGGAAATATTTCAGCAATTTTTTCATGCGTTACGCTTCCAAAAATTATTTTATCTCCATCGAAAAAACAAATATCTTCAAGTCCATTTGAAAATTCAGGAAAGATACTGTCAAAGTTTTTCTCGAAAAAATCTACTATTTCTGGATGAGAATGAAACAGCATAACATCAAGAGGTTTTTCAAGAACTTTATACCTATACCATAAATATGTCTCGATTGTTTTATATACATATCCACTCAATTCACCAAGGCAATCTATCTTTTCTCTGCTTATATGTTGTGGAATTGTAAATGAAAAAAAGGTTGCATGTTTTAAGCAGTATAAAATAAATTCTCTATATTTTTCACCACATATGTTATGAACTAATTCATATCTCTTCATATTTCCCTCCTATAAATTAAATTCAAAACAAACATAAGCCGATGATTTCCTTTATATTTGATGCCCTTTTGGTTCACTTGTTTTTTCTGTTATAAGTACCAAATATGTGCACCAAATCTAGCCCCAGAAGGTTTCAAAACATGGATGTGATACCAATACCCATTTCCCGTGCCATGATTTTCAGGAGGACAATAAGATCCTCCCGTAATCCCCTTAGCATACGATAAACTCGTCGCCAAGACCTCTCCATTTTTATTTTCTGTACGTGCAAAACTCTGTGCTAATGCTGTTCTAATGCCATCCCCTACAATAACCGCATTTAATTTTTTGTCTATACATGCCCTAAAATAACGATATTCTGTTTGCTTCTTTAAATCCTCTGCTACCTCCTCTACAACAACATAAGCTAGAAATACCAGTACTAACCTTTATACCACTTCATCTTTTAATACTATTATTATGTTCTAAATATTCCCACTTTCATCTAAATGCTCACACCTAGAACAAAATCTTTAACTTTTTCATATTAACTAAATAATAACATCTTATCTGTTTGCTCTTGTATATTTATCTGAGATTTACACTATTTCTACAAATCATTGTTGCGGCTTCAGCTCTTGTTAATGTCTCTTTGGGTGCTATTTTATTCCCTCTTCCAGATATGTAGCCATATCGAATACAAAATCTAATAGCATCTTTATATTTACTGCTACACGCATTGTAATCACTAAATTTTCTTACTGATTCTGTCTCTTTTTCCGGCAAATCAATATATCCATAAGCACATTTTATAAAAAAGGCAGCTTCCTCTCTTGTAATCAAATCATCTGGTCTAAACCTTCCATCAAAATAGCAATCCAAAACATTCTTTTTTTCTGCTTCTGTTTGATAAGGCTCCAAAATGCAGTCTTCAGTAAATCCATTTACTATTTTTCCAATTTTTCTATCATTAATATCAGAAAAATAATTCTTTTCACTTTTATACATATTTTTATATTTGCTA
>ERZ791878.1065-NODE-1065-length-13627-cov-2.913130_pt1 | contig 13627 bp, 9 predicted proteins | sample MGYA00510277_ERZ791878 | MGnify/ENA primary metagenome ERZ791878 (study PRJEB30046, sample SAMN00792094) | human gut metagenome | study: EMG produced TPA metagenomics assembly of the A metagenome-wide association study of gut microbiota in type 2...
TGGCGGTAGCCTCATCATCGGTTCTCACTTGGGACGCCCCAAAAAAGGTCCAGAAGACAAATTCTCTTTGCGTCATATCGTTGCACATTTGAGCGAATTGCTCGGAACCGAAGTAAAATTCGTAGATGAGTGTGTTGGCGATAAAGTAAAAGCAGCCGTAGCCGCATTAAAACCCGGAGAAGTTCTTCTTCTCGAAAACTTGCGTTTCCATGCCGAAGAGGAAGGAAAGCCCAGAGGATTGGCCGAAGATGCCAGCGACGAAGAAAAAGCTGCTGCTAAAAAAGCGATCAAAGCCAGCCAAAAAGAATTTACGAAAGAACTCGCCGACTTGGCAGATGTTTATGTAAACGATGCCTTCGGTACGGCACATCGTGCCCATGCCTCTACGGCCTTGATGGCAGAATACTTCTCTCCCGAAAACAAAATGTTCGGATACCTCATGGGTAAAGAAGTTGCCGCCGTCGATAAAGTAATGAAAGAGATGGTTCGTCCTTTCACTGCTATTATGGGTGGTTCGAAAGTTTCTTCGAAAATCGATATTATCGAAAATCTATTAACCAAAGTAGATAACTTGATTATCGCCGGTGGTATGACCTATACTTTTACCAAAGCATTGGGCGGTAAAATCGGTAACTCCATCTGTGAAGACGACAAACTCGATTTAGCTCTCGAACTCATCAACAAGGCCAAAGCCAACCATGTAAATTTGGTTTTAGCAGTCGATGCCAAGATCGCCGACGATTTCTCGAACGATGCCAATACCGACTTCTGTGATGTCGATAAAATACCCGATGGTTGGGAAGGTATGGACATCGGTCCTAAATCCGAAGCTCTGTTCGCCGACGTAATCAAGAAATCGAAAACTATTCTGTGGAACGGTCCGACAGGAGTATTCGAATTCGATAACTTTACATCAGGTTCCCGTGCTGTTGCAGAAGCCATTGTAGAAGCAACTAAAAACGGAGCATTCTCTCTCGTAGGCGGGGGCGCCTCTGTGGCTTGCGTAAATAAATTCGGATTGGCCGATAAAGTTTCATACGTATCGACCGGAGGTGGAGCTCTACTCGAAGCCATCGAAGGCAAAACTTTACCGGGTATAGCTGCCATACAAGGCTAACATGCCCATAAATATTTATAAAAAACGTCCAAATAAAATTTGGACGTTTTTTTATTACAAGTTAGTATGGAACTATTTGGATCTTAGTCGATAATTAACGGGGATTGTTCGTGTATATTTCCCTATATGGCTAACACAGTTCTCCGTAATGCTATGGGACACTCAGAGAAGAAAGGGATATATCCAGTATAAACAGACTGATACGATGGCGTTTTCAACCCCTTCGTCACTTTGTGACACCTCCCCTATATAGCTAACGCCACACCCCGTAATGCTACGAGGCACAGCAATAGAGGAGTTTAAAATATTAAAAGTGCTTTTTAACCCTCTCCCTCCTACCATACCCCGTAACATGGCGAGGCGTTTTGAATAACATCGAAGCAGAGACAAAAGGGATATACATCTCACCCTCTCCCCCTGCCGTACTCCGCAACATGACGGGTCGTTTTGAATAACATCGGAGCCGAGGAGAAAGGGAGATATACACCTCACCCTCTCCCTCCTGTGTTTTGCGCAGCAAAATATAGGGGGAGTGCCCGCAGGGCGAGGGGGTTAATACAAACAAAAACTTCACTCTCAAATACATCACCTTTATTTGGTGATGAAGATGCAAGAAAATAGAGGGCTTCTCAATCTTTGTCTCTACATCTGTTTCTGCAACAAAGAATTATCAGACTTCCGTTCCATCAGTTGTCGACGATAATCCCGTAAAGCAGTTATATCAGAAGCGTTACTATCCACCCTCTTTTCAAATAAGGAAAGTGATTTATCTACCCATTCAATAGCGACTTTATAATTATCGAACAGCTCATTATACACAGCCAAATTGGCTGCTGCCATAGCTCGGGTAGTTTCATTTTTCTGTTCTTCATAAACATATTCCCACAAATAAGAAGCCTCTTTGTATTTTTTCTGCTGCCAAAAATCATAAGCATCATCCATCGCCGGATTGGTAGATGTATAAATATAACGATTGACATTGTCTACATGAGGAATAAACAATTCTCTTACCCGTGCAGAAATCTGCCTCATCGCCTCTTGAATAAACTCAGCGGTCAGAGGCAATGAACTATGAGCATCATCTGGCGTATACCCGAAAGATTGCCAATATAACGTATCCGTAACCATTTCGGAAGAAGGTTCTATCTTGTTCGGCCAATATACACGTAAATTCAAAGTCGTGGCTACCGATAAGTCTGTAACAAAGACTGTTTCTCCGGAAGAACCTAACAAAGTGTGATCCTCCATTTTTACTACCATATCGGTTTTATCGAGAGACACGACCGCTGTATTATCGGCTCCTCCCCTTACAATCGAAAGTTGATTTTCCGACAAAAGAGGATACAAACTTTTAGGCAAGGTTATAGAGTCGTCATAAAAAATTGTAATCTCAGGGAAATAATGTGCATCAGAAAGCTCTAATGCTATATATTCCGCCAAACGATAAGTCGTGCTGTCATGCGGTACGACCAACGTATATTCCCTACCCGAAATATCCTTATATTTATTCCCCTCTTTTTCGTTAGGCTCTGCCGAATTATTAACGACAGTTACCCGCACGATATCCGCCGGAAAAGTGACTTTTGCCGGTCGCCACACATCGAACGAGAGCACCGAAGCCGATCGGCATCCCGTCAGCAACACAGCAAATACCAATATACAACCCCATAACTTCTTCATATAAATCTCCTTTATGCCTTAGGTTCTATTATACAAATGTAATACTAGGCAAAGTGTTCACGAGATGAATAAAAAACATTTAAGCTATTTTAAACTATTTGCGCAATCGACGCATTAAGGCCCTCATTCCCGGCGACATATCAGTTTCACATAGAGCCTCCAATTGTTGTAACATATCTTCACCCCATTCTATCCACCGGGATAAAAATTTCAATATCGAAAAAGTCCACACTTTTTCCGATATCGTTATCTTCGGGTCAATACTCCACGAACAGACTATTTCGGCCAAATTTTCAGCAGAATGCCTATCTGGAATATACTCCTTATGTTTCAACATACTCAACATTATACGGCCATATTCTCTTCTTACCCCGTGGTGGTTGACACGACAAAAATCCGAAACGAACTTATCTTTATATCGTAAAAAACAAAGGCGGTTCGTTTCGTATATTGCAGAGATACCCCATGCTGCACGAAATGCCTCTGAACCAGATTCCCCCACAGCTATATCCATTGCTTCGGCGATACAATCCTTCTGCTGTAAAAATTCTGCAATCCGAATTTTCATATCCCTACCCGACAGAGCCGTCAAAAATGCCTTCAACTCATCGCTCCCCATACATGCCGATATTGAACAAACAAATGTAATCATTCAACTTCTCTCACACAAACAAGATCAAGAAAAACACCATTACAATCTCATAAGAAACAAATCGAAGCAATATATATACAAATCGAAAATATTAAACATATAAATTGTTTCGTATTTTTCTCTTTTATATATTTGTAGAAATTTTGAAAATCAAATCTAAATCATGAAACGCTCGGAATTTTTAAAAGTAATGGGGCTTACCGCTGTCGGTGCAGCTTTTGCGCCTTCTATTTTAGCCAACGGAAAACAGACAAACAATGTATCTCGAATCGCCACCGACATAAAAGACCTGAAAGCCAATGTAAATCGACCGATAACATTTCTTGTCCTCGGTGCAGGTAACAGAGGAAGCGTTTACGCCGGATATGCGAAAAAGTACCCCGATTGCATGAAAATAGTAGGAGTTGCCGATAAAAACCAATTGCGGCTAAAATCTATGGCCGAAGACCACGATGTCCCGGAAGAAAACAGATTTACCGATTGGAAAGAAGCCTTGAATAAAACAAAATTCGCAGATGCCGTTATCATTAGTCTACCCGACAATCTACATTATGATCCTTGTATGAAAGCGCTTTCGATGGGATATCACATCTTACTCGAAAAACCCATAGCACCTACTGAAAAAGAATGTACGGACATTCGAGATTTAGCAATCAAAAAAAAATGCCATTGTAGGAGTCTGCCATGTATTACGATACGCACCCTATTTCATCGCTCTCAAACAAATCATCGATTCGGGTGACATAGGGCAACTGATTAGTATACAACATCTCGACCCCATACAATACGCACACATGGCGCATTCTTATGTAAGAGGTAACTGGCATAATTCAAAGGAAACCACCCCCATTATTTTGGCAAAATCCTGCCACGACCTCGACATTATCAGATGGCTGGTCGGCTCTCCATGCAAGTCCATTTCGGCCTACGGCTCTTTAACCTATTTCAAGCGGAAAAATATGCCGCAAGGTGCTACCGAACGTTGTTTAGATTGTCCGCATGAAAATGAATGCCCCTATTCCGCATTAGACATTTATTTGAAAAAACGAAAACATATATATGCATTCGACCTGCCCAAAGAACGCAGCCTTCAAAATGAGGCAATACGTAAAGTGATACGGACTACCGACTACGGACGCTGCGTGTTCCAAATGGACAATGACCAATGCGACCACTACGTGACCAGCATGGAATTTGAAAATGGTGTTACAGCCAATTTCTCTATGGAGGCATTCATGGCCAAAGGAGGAAGAAGGACTCAAATAATGGGTACGAAAGGAGAAATCGTAGGTGATATGACAACATTTACCGTAACCGATTTCCGCAGTGGGAAACAGCGCATATGGGATGCCAAAGTAGAAGAAGTGAAAAGTTACGTCGGACACGGGCACGGAGGCGGAGACCTGTGTTTGGTTCGCGATTTTATAAACGCTGTCGGGAACGATAACCGCGACTATCTGTCCAGCCCCATAAGTGTTTCAGTCGAAAGCCATATCATGGGATTCAAAGCCGAAGAAAGTCGGCTGAACGATCGAAAAGTAAAAATTTGAGTTCTCAAAAACTTCTACACATAGACTATAAAAAAAGACCGAAGCCCATTTACATTCGCTTCGGTCTTTTCTTTATTATATAAATATCATCATTTCACAACCACACGAGTTACCGATGTGCCACAGCGCACGACATATACACCCTTAACCGGAACCGATAACAAAGAACGCCCATTCACGGATGCCGATACGACAATCTGTCCTGTCAAATTAACGACCTCGACCGGCTGTGACGTTTCACACTCGACCACAATATAACCGTTATCGGTATACACTCGATTGTGCGACTCCGGCAAATCACAAATACCGGTAGATAAGTCCACCTTCACCACATTGGAATAGTCACTCTCTTCCCCCTCTGCGGTCACAGCTTTTACTTTATAAGAATACACATACCCCGGATCCAAGTCAACGAGCTGATACGATGTATCCGTAATTCCCGTCACAATCAGAGGCCAAACATCGCTAACAACTTGTTTATAAGCTCTCTCAGGTAAAACTTCACCGCTATATACAACGATATTATCGAGATAAGCCCTCTTTTTTCCACTGCTCGCTGTCGACATCAGCACGATTTTACTATCGGCTGTACCACCTGTAAAAGTCATCGTGTAAGTATTCATCTTACTGGTCGAAAGAATTTCTGTCGATTGAGCATTCGACTCATCTCCTTCTAGATATGCCTTTATCACTACATTTGTCTCTTTGCTTCCATTGTACATAGAGGCATCGAATCGGACGGTAAACACTCCGTCGCAAGAAGACAAATCAAGCGCAGGGGTACACAAGGCTCCACCATTGGACGAATTGCCCAGTTTTACTCTTCCGGCTTCGGTATACACATATTTACCACTCCAACCAGGGGTTTGGAAATATTTATCATCTATATCTTGAAACGAACCGGTTCCCCCCAAATTAGTCGTACCCGCAATAGAACAATTGTCAAAATCTTCCTCCAACAGAATTTCGCCACCGGCCGACGGTTGTTTTCTATCGACCTGCAACGTATAGCTGACAGCATTCTCTACCGACGACCAGCTAGCGGTAAATCCGGTTGTTGTCACATGAGTGGCGACATCGGCCACGGGAGCAAGCACTGCCGGGGTTCCTCCCATAAAGTCGAACGTAATCACGCCATTATCCTGTGCGATGTTGGTTACGGGTTTTCCCAACTTCAATCCGGTATTTGTCTTTGCAGCTGGGCGACTGTCATCGGTAAAAGAAGTATTACCATTATAGGGATATAAGTCACCATCTTCATTATACTCGCTATATTTATTGTCAGCCGGCATAATGGTCATGCGCTGGCGGCTCGATTCGTTGTTAACCGTATTATAATCCCAAACGGACTGATCGTAATCGACTTTCACGATCATCAGCCCGGCCGATGCCATATATCGATCCCAACCTGTCTGTTGCCTATTTTCCAATGTAAAATATTGATCTTTATCGCTCGATACTATCTTATAGGCCTTCTTGCTATCGGCCAGATTTTCCAGTGTAACCGAAGAAGGAGCCGTCAGCTCTTCGATAGTTATCCAACCGCAAAACTCCCGTTCGTATGCTGTGTACCCGACCGGAACAGAACCATCGGAATCAGGGCCATTATAACAGCCATAATCCATCAAACTCCACGTGCCCATTCCATAATTCGAAGTCACACCGCTCGTATCGTAAAAATCGGGGAGTCCCAACGTATGGCTATATTCATGGCAAAATGTACCGATTCCGTCCCGAGTAGTACCACTGTTTCCCAACAGCTCGGCCGAACAAGCATAAGCATCGAGATATTTACCGTCGACCGATACTCGCTTTTGCGCACCTTGATAAATATACCAAGCATGAGGCCAAATCGCATCTTCCAAAGAACCGTCTATATCCGACGATTCTCCATACCCGGCATAAATCACATACACCAAATCGACGAATCCATCATTGTCTCTGTCATATATCGTGAAATCGACCTTCGATTCGGCCTTCTTACAAGCATCGATAACCATCTCATCGGGACGTACGTCTTGCCCGGAATAATTATTAGCCCCATAATAAGCCATCGTATTGTCGAGAGTGATAGGTCCAACTACATCGAATGTCGGTTGAAAAAGTCCTCCCGATTGAGAAATAAAATAATCCCGAGCGCTACCGATGGCTCCCATATAATCATATCCTTCCTTATTCATCATCTCGTCGAAAGCCTGCTGTGTCCCCACCGAACTGAATTTCTTATCGCTGAACTGAACCAACAAGACCAAACCGTGCACATCGTCACCGGCAGTAGCCTGCGTAACCCGACGAGTTATATTGTTTTGTAATTGTTGCTTCCGTAGATTACGACGACTAAAAAGTTTCTGTGAAATCTTCTTCTCGGACAGCGATGTCAAATACGCCTTATCCGAAACAGTCCTCATCGACGAATCTCGGGCTACCACATTGCCGGCAACAGCCAGTCCTGTCGCAGACAACTCGGCATAGCGATAGAAACCATCTTCGCAACGTACTACCGGAATGCCATCGGAAGTAGACTTGTAATGATAAAATTCATCACCTACGGTTTTAACCGTTATAACAGATCCGTCCGGTTGAGCGACCCTAACAAGGACAGGCTTGGCCGGTACGGCAAAAAGCGGAGATACACCCAATAAAATACCGGCACACAATGAGATAAAAATTTTATTCATAGACAATCATGTTTATAAAAGCGAATAAAGATACTAATAAAAATAAAACAAAGGAAAAATACAGTATTCTTAATTTATGAAAAAAGTTTTGGATTTCTCAGAGAAACCTAAACTCATCTAAAAAGAAACAACTCAATAAAAAAGCCCGGCAGCAATAAACCACCGGGCTTCAACACATTATCCTTTTCCAAAATTACTCGTCGAGAAGAATTTCGAGTATCTGGCACGCAGCTTTGGCTACCGAAGTACCCGGGCCAAAGATAGCAGCTACACCGGCTTTGTAAAGGAAGTCATAATCCTGTGCGGGAATAACTCCACCGGCAATTACCACAATATCCTCGCGACCCAATTTCTTCAACTCTTCGATTACCTGAGGAACCAAAGTCTTATGGCCGGCAGCCAAAGAAGAAACGCCCAACACATGTACGTCGTTTTCGACAGCCTGACGCGCAGCTTCCGCCGGAGTCTGGAACAAAGGTCCCATATCCACGTCAAAGCCACAATCGGCATATCCGGTAGCTACCACTTTGGCCCCACGGTCATGACCGTCTTGTCCCATCTTCGCTATCATGATACGAGGTTGGCGACCTTCCTTTTTAGCGAATTTTTCGCACAATTCCGTTGCCCGAACGAAATCGGCATCCTTTTTAGTCTCTGATGAATACACGCCTGATATAGTTCTGATTACTGCTTTATAACGACCTACGACAACTTCGCAAGCATCGGAAATCTCTCCCAACGTAGCGCGAACCTTAGCGGCTTTGACAGCCAAATCGAGCAAATTACCCTTCTTCGTCTTCACACATTCGGTAATCGCATCAAGAGCCGCCTTAACCGCGGCTTCGTCGCGATGAGCTTTCAAATCTTGCAGACGCTCGATTTGCTCTTTACGCACAGCCGTATTATCGACTTCGAGAATATCGATGGGAGCCTCTTTTTCAAGACGGTATTTGTTTACACCCACGATCGTCTGTTTACCCGAGTCGATACGTGCCTGCGTACGGGCGGCAGCCTCTTCGATACGAAGTTTCGGGAGTCCGGTTTCGATGGCCTTAGCCATACCGCCCAACTTCTCGATCTCTTGAATATGTTCCCATGCCTTATGAGCCAGCTCGTTAGTCAGAGCCTCTACATAATAAGAACCTGCCCACGGGTCGATTTCTTTTGTAATATAGGTCTCTTCTTGAATATAAATCTGAGTATTACGAGCGATACGAGCCGAAAAATCGGTTGGCAGGGCGATAGCCTCGTCGAGAGCGTTGGTGTGCAACGATTGGGTATGCCCCAAAGCAGCCCCCATAGCCTCGATACAAGTACGACCCACATTATTGAACGGATCTTGTTCGGTCAGTGACCAACCCGATGTTTGCGAGTGAGTACGCAAAGCGAGAGATTTCGGATTCTTGGGGTTGAACTGTTTTACGATCTTAGCCCACAACATACGTGCGGCACGCATCTTGGCGATCTCCATAAAGAAATTCATGCCGATAGCCCAGAAGAAAGACAACCGCGGAGCGAATGCGTCGATATCCATACCGGCGTTGATTCCGGCACGCAAATATTCAAGACCGTCGGCCAGCGTATAAGCCAGCTCTATATCGGCTGTCGCTCCGGCTTCCTGCATGTGGTATCCCGAAATGGAGATCGAGTTGAACTTCGGCATGTTTTGCGAAGTAAACTCAAAAATATCGGCGATGATACGCATCGAGAATTCAGGCGGATAAATATAGGTATTACGCACCATAAATTCTTTCAAAATATCGTTCTGAATCGTTCCGGCCATCTCTTCGAGTTTCGCGCCTTGTTCCAACCCGGCATTGATATAAAAAGCAAGGATAGGCAACACGGCTCCGTTCATCGTCATGGATACAGACATTTTGTTCAAAGGGATACCGTCGAACAAAACCTTCATATCTTCGAGCGAACAAATCGATACACCGGCCTTACCTACATCGCCTACCACACGCTCGTGATCGGCATCATATCCTCTGTGTGTCGGGAGGTCGAATGCCACAGACAATCCCTTCTGTCCCGAAGCCAAGTTTCTACGATAGAAAGCATTGGACTCCTCTGCGGTCGAGAAACCTGCATACTGACGGATTGTCCACGGACGAATGGCATACATACCGCTGTACGGGCCACGAAGAAACGGAGGAAGTCCGGCTACATAATTCAAGTGTTCAAGACCTTCGAGGTCTTCTTTGGTGTAAACAGGTTTGACGGGTATCAACTCCGGGGTTATCCAGTTTTCACCCTCATGGGCTACTTTCCCTGCCGAATGGGCGAAAGCATCCTTCGTAATATCTATATTCTTAAAATTAGGTCTCATTGTCTTTTTGTTTTTTCTTGTGTGATACAAATTGTCCGCCTTTAAATCGAAAGTTTTTCATTAAACGATTTCAACGTATCGAGTACATTCGAACGAACGTGAATAAACTCGGTAATACCCTGAGCCTTTAATTCGTCCATACAAGCCGGAGCTCCGGCTACGACGAACAGAGCGCGACCGTCGAGTATCTTGAATGCTTCCGGAGCATATTGAGCGTACTCGTCATCGCTCGAACAAAGTACCACAATATCGGCTTTGGCATCCAAAGCGGCATCGATTCCGGCCTGTACGGTCTCGAAACCGAGGTTGTCGACGATCTTGTATCCGGCACAAGCAAAGAAATTCGATGAGAATTGAGAACGTGCTAAACGCATGGCCAAATTCCCGATAGTCAACATGAATACCGTCGGACGTTTGCCCGAACGTTCTGTTGCCAATCGCAAAGTTTCGAAATCACTGGCTGCCCGTTTGGTATTCAACACGGGGAACTCGGGTTCGCAATGATGTCCTCCCTCGTGCTTTCCGCATCCGCAACCGCACGCTTCGCCGTTAACGATTTTATCGCTGGCGACTTCATTGAAATTGGGGTATTGATTCGTTCCCAATAGAATTTCTTTCCGACGAGCCACATTCATATGGCGAGTCTCGGCCGAAGCATTCACTTGATTTTGTACGAATCCCTCTTTCACGGCTTTGTAGAAGCCGCCCTTCTCTTCCACTTCGAGGAAAAGTTTCCAAGCCTGCTCGGCGATCGAAACCGTCAAAGTCTCCACATAATAAGAACCGGCAGCCGGGTCGGTAATACGATTCAAATGCGACTCTTCTTTCAACAATAACTGTTGGTTACGAGCGATTCTTTCCGAAAAATCGTCCGGTTCCTTGTAAGCCTTGTCGAAAGGAGTCGTCGTAATGGAATCCACACCCGCCAAAGCAGCCGACATCGTCTCGGTCTGCGAACGAAGGAGATTCACATGAGCGTCGAATATAGTCTGGTTGAACTCCGAAGTCTGCGCATGAGCCTTCATTTTGCAAGCACAATCGCAAGCCGGATTATATTGTTTCACAATTTGAGCCCACAACATACGAGCAGCCCGGAATTTGGCAAGCTCCATAAAATAATTGGACGATATGCCGAAATTAAATTTCACTCGTTTAGCGACTTCGTCGACCGACAGACCTTTATCTGTAAGGGCGGCCAGCCACTCATTACCCCAAGCCAAAGCAAAACCGAGTTCCTGAGAAATAAAAGATCCGGCATTGTTCAACATCACGGCATCGACTGCCAATACCCGGAATCCGGGCAACTCTTTTACCGCATCGATAACCAGGACGGCCTGATCGGCATAATCGGCGAAATCACGGCCTTTGGTCAACATTCGCTTAAACGGATTGAAACGAATCGAGCCCGATACCTTTTGCAAATCGGCAGGAGTCGTTTTGAAATAAGTGGCCACTGTTTCGGCAAGTTTCACTGTGCTTTTCATGCAAGTGGAGAAATTCAATTCCACATTCTCCACGTCGATACCATGCAGCAAAGTTTTCAAGTTTTCTACCGAAATCAAATCTTTGGCAATCTCGAATCCCAACGATTCCACACCCTTTTTCAAAATATCCAGAGCCTTTGCATTGGCTTCTTTCACATCGGTCACCTTGATATCCTGACGAACCAGCCAATTGTTGTCGGCACGAGTTCCCCGCACGTAGGGATATTCACCGGGAAGAGAATCGGTCGTACTCAAATTCGCTATGTCTTCGGCACGGTACATGGGGTTAACATTAAACCCTTCGTTAGTCCTCCATACGAGCTTTTTGTCAAAATCAGCTCCTTTAAGGTCTGCCACGACCTTTTCTTTCCATTCCTGTGTGGACACCGGAGGGAACTGGTCAAACAGTTTTTCTTTACTTTCTGCCATAGTTGTTATTAGTTAAGTTGTTTAAGCCAAACTATTTATATAAATATATAGAATATATACTATTATCCGCAAAACAAGCCGAGCATAAAATCTATATGCCCGACATCTGACAACAAAAGTAGTACAAATAGTTTGAAATAAAGAATTTTTTCTGTAATTTTTATGTATAGATACTTCTCTTATAGTAAAATATTAAGAAATTCAAGACCACCATTTTATTACAAAAAAAAATCGAAAAATATTTTCTCAAACAAAAAAAGGAAGTACAAGAAAAAAAACACCGGGCAGACACATTCCCCCCAACGGGAAAAGCATCTATTCGCCGACAAAATTCCCGAAAAGTTATGCGACAGCCACATATCCCCATTAAGGGAGTTTTAACAAAATAAAAAACATCTAATTGGAACGATCGCTTCTTGCTTTTATTTATATTTGCGATAATGAATATTATTTCCAACAATATGGGCAACGTTCAGAGGCAAAGAGGAAACATCGTGCTATATAAAGAAAAGAGGGACAATAGGGAATATATACGCATAGACTATGCAGGTAATAAAGAAATACACGAGCTGCTCACCCAAGACACAGGAGTAGAGACGTTTGGCTACGGGTCTGCTTACATAACGGCTGCCACTTTCAGACTGCCGGATTTCTACGACCGCTATTCTCCACATGCCTATATCGATTACAGCCGGGTTTATGTCAGACACCCCAAACCTCAAAGGGAATACACACTGCCGGAAGGATACTTGGAACTGCTGGAACAAAAGCGTTATAGCCCCTCGACCATAAAAACCTACCGTGCCTATTTCAGCGACTTTATGGAATACCACAAAAGGCGGAACATCGACCGCCTGAAAGTGGCGGACATCAACAAGTACATTCTCTACCTTGTGAACGAGAAGAAAATCTCCGTTTCACAGCAGAACATGCGCATCAACGCCATCAAGTTCTACTACGAGCAGGTAAAGGGCGGACAGCGCCAATACTATGGCGGCATTACCCGCGCGAAGGAATACAAGTCACTGCCCGAAGTGCTGAGCCGTAATGAGGTGGCCCGTATCCTTGCGTGCCTGTCAAACCGGAAGCATCGCTGCATGATTTCATTGATATACTCAGCAGGATTACGCAGGAGCGAGCTGCTGAACCTCACTCCGAAAGACATCATAAGCGAAAGGATGCTTGTGCGTATCATGGGCAAAGGACGGAAATGCCGATATTCGCTGCTTTCAGAAAAGCTGCTGAAGGATCTGAGGGAATATTTCAAGGAGTACCGTCCGCAGAAATGGCTGTTCGAGGGAGAAAAACCCGGTGAACAGTATTCCGCCAGTGCGCTGGTAAAGGTACTGAAAGAAGCTGCCAGCCGTGCCGGTATCAAGCACCGGGTACATGCACACATGCTGCGCCATTCGTTTGCGACCCACTTGCTGGAGCAAGGAACAGACCTCAGGACCATACAGGAGCTGCTGGGTCATAATGACATCAAGACCACCTCAATTTATCTGCATGTAACGAGTGCGCATAAATCGAGCATCCCCAATCCTCTCGACACATTGGACGGCTTATAAGGTACAGCCATTAGAGATTAGGAAATGCACCTGCGAGGTGTATTTTACATCAGTAAACAACACCTCGCAGGTGCTCTTATAAATACATTACAGACAACTTAATACAGAAATATATGGAATATATACCGGATTATCTGAAA
>ERZ791878.1076-NODE-1076-length-13455-cov-16.634254_pt1 | contig 13455 bp, 11 predicted proteins | sample MGYA00510277_ERZ791878 | MGnify/ENA primary metagenome ERZ791878 (study PRJEB30046, sample SAMN00792094) | human gut metagenome | study: EMG produced TPA metagenomics assembly of the A metagenome-wide association study of gut microbiota in type 2...
CAAGGTATCAACCCTTGAAGATGCCATCCATGCTGCCGACCTTCTTCGTGAAAAATGGCATTGTGGTGATGGACCTATCGCCAGCATCCTGAGACTCTTGGAAAGAAAAGGCATCATGATACTTGCAGCTAATCTTCCCGAGTATGTTTTCGGAATGAGCACTTGGGCAGATAAGAAGCATCCGCTGATTGTTCTCGATATGCGTCCGGAGAAAACAACAATAGAACGTCTTCGCTTCACGGCAGCGCATGAGTTAGCTCATCTGCTTCTTGCCTTTCCTGCAAGTGCAGAGTTAGACGTAGAGAAGCGCTGTAATAAGTTTGCTGGCTTTTTCCTCTTTACCAAGCAGGCTTTAATCGAGGAAATGGGAAGTGAAAAGCGAGATGTGCTTACGCTTGAAGAAATGATAGATCTCAGGGAAGTTTATGGTATTTCAATAGCTGCTCAAGTGCATGCAGCCTGGGATATCCGTATGATTTCCCGTGAACACTACGACTGGTGGTTTGATGAGAAAATCAAGAAGAACAGGCTGGAAGTTGGTTGGGGGGAGTATATATTTCCTGAGACTATCGGAAGAGAGAGGAGGATGGATGTTAGAACAAGAAAATGGCAAAAGTAAAAATGAAAATGGCAGAATTAATATCACATATATATCAAGATTATGTAGGGCATTGGATTATACAATCTAATGAGGAACATTCTGTTGGTGTAGATAGGCTCGCTTCTTGTTTCGCTGGTGAATTTGGAATGAGTGAATGGGGAAAAGTTTTAGGTCAGCTTCATGACAAGGGTAAGGAATCACATGCTTTTCAGCAGCATATTAAAAAAGAGAGTGGATATGAGCCTGATATTAAAGTTTGTGGTAATTATAACCATGCATTTATTGGTGGAGTTTTGGCACGAAAACTTTATGGTAATTCTGCTGATATTTTCTTCGTTAATCAAATTGTGTCTCATCATACAGGCTTACATGATTATGATGAGATAGAAGGAATTCTTAATCAGGATATTCCTGCAGAAGTTAATGTCAATTTAGAAAAGGAAAAATTAAATGTACCTGCTTTCAAGATTCAAACTAATGATTTTCATCATTTAGCTCGTATGATGTTTTCATGTTTGGTAGATGCTGACTTTCTTGATACAGAAGCTTTTATGGATAAAGAATCTTCTGTGTTAAGACGGAATAAAGCTACGTTACATGATTTGCTGCCTTTACTCGAAAATAAACTGAAGGATTTGAGAGCTAAAGCAGATAATTCTAATGTAAATGCTATAAGAAATCAAGTCCAGCTGCAATGTATTAAAATGGCGGATACTGAAATAGGTTTTTATAGTTTGACAGTACCAACTGGTGGAGGAAAAACTTTGTCTTCTTTGGTATGGGCAATGAAGCATGCTATCAGAAATGGCCTGAAAAGAATTATTATAGCCATTCCATATACAAGTATCATTGTTCAGACGGCATCAGTTCTACGGAGCATCTTTGGAGAAGAGAATGTTTTGGAGCATCATAGTAATGTGGATCCTGAGCATATTAAAGACGAAAGACTTCTGGAGAAAATGAAGTTGGCGACAGAAAATTGGGACTATCCGATAATTGTAACAACTAATGTGCAATTATTTGAATCTATGTTTAGCAATAAACCATCTGTTTGTAGGAAGCTCCACAATATAGTCAACAGTGTCGTAATCTTAGATGAGGTACAGACGCTTCCAATGGACTATCTTCAGCCTGTTGTGGATTCATTGAAAACGTATCATAAACTATTCAATGTTTCTTTCTTGTTCACTACGGCAAGTCAGCCCGTGTTAAGTGGACTTATAGAAGGATGTAATCCGAAGGCAGCCTTCAAAGGGATTGACCATATTACAGAAATCATCCCTCCTGAGTTTAAGTTGCATGACAAGTTGAGAAGGGTAAAGTTAAGTATCAATAACGAAGGGAGAACGTATGATGAGGTTGCAGAGATGTTGAGCAAGCATAAAAGAGTGCTTTGTATTGTGAATACACGTCGTGATGCTAGAGAACTCTATGCACGTTTGCCGCAAGAAGGGATTACATTACATCTTTCAAAAATGATGTGTCCGGCACATATTAGCGAGACGTTAGAAAAACTCAAAAAAGCTCTAAAGGACGATACGAATGAAGTTATCCGTGTAGTCTCCACGCAATTGATAGAAGCTGGAGTTGATTTGGATTTTCCAGTTGTATATAGGCAAGAAGCAGGGCTTGACTCTGTATTGCAAGCTGCCGGCCGATGTAATCGAGAAGGAAAGAATGGCTTGAGTACTACTTATGTCTTTTCTTTGGCTAAAGAGCATGATCTTCCTATTGGAGATATGCAGGCTGCAAATAATGCAAGGTTAAGTCTTAGTGCAGATATGGATTGGTTTGCTCCAAAAACAATGACATCATATTTCAAGCAATTATATTGCAGAAAGGAATGTTTCGATGTAAAGGATATGAAGCATTATCTTTATAATCCTAAGGAAATATGTTTTGCTACTGCTGCAAAAGAGTTTCAGATGATTGAAGATAATGGAATCAATGTTGTTGTCTGTTGGAGAAATAGTTTCGAGCTTATGCAACAATTATTGGAAAAGGGACCTTCATATATACTGATAAAGAAGCTGTCGAAGTATATGGTAAATATCAATAAGACAGATTTTAAGTCTTTGTTAGATATGGGTGTCGTTAGTGAGAAAAAAGAGGGACTCTTTGTTGTCGATTATAAACAGCAGTATGATGAACATATCGGCTTGCGCATCGATAATAATTGGGCGAATAAATCGATTATTATTTAAATGGAAATGATATGGTAAAGAAAAATTCGATAAAGCTATTTGGGGATGATAAGATCCGTGCCATTTGGGATGATGAACAGGAAAAATGGTACTTTTCTATTGTTGACGTTATTGCAGTTTTGACTGAAAGTCCTAATCCTCAAACCTATTGGAGAGTCCTAAAGAAACGACTTAAAGATGAGGGAAATGAAACCGTTACAAACTGTAACGCTTTGAAAATGCGTGCAGCTGATGGTAAAATGCGATTAACGGATGTTGCTGATACAGAGCAACTCTTGCGTATTATTCAGTCTGTACCATCTCCAAAGGCTGAACCTTTTAAAATGTGGCTTGCTAAAGTTGGAGCAGACAGACTGGATCAAATGCAAGATCCAGAATTAAGTATACAACAGGCCATGATAGACTACAAACGATTGGGATATTCGGACAATTGGATTAACCAACGTTTGAAAAGTATTGAGATACGTAAGGATTTAACAGACCAGTGGAAACTTCATAATGTAGAGGAAGGGGTACAGTATGCATCTTTAACAGATATAATCTATCAGGCTTGGGCTGGTAGGACAACAAAAGAATACAAACAGTATAAAGGTTTGAAAAAGGAAAATCTGCGTGACAATATGACCAACGAGGAACTTATTCTTAATATGCTTGCAGAACTCTCAACAACGAGCATTACTAAGGCAAAGAATCCTCAAACTTTAGATGAAAATAAGCAATGTGCTAAAGAAGGTGGTAATGTGGCGCGTGTTGCAAGAGAGGAACTCGAATCCAAAACAGGACGTCAAGTAGTTTCTCCACTTTCTGCAAAAAGATTCTTTGAGGCTCAGCAGCCAAAGAAAAGTTTGGAAGATAATAATAACGATAAGGAAGAGGAAAAATAGTAATATGATGGAATATACTGATAAAGAATATTGTTTGGAGGTGTGGGGCGATATGGCTTGTTTCACAAGACCCGAACTGAAAGTTGAACGTGTAAGTTATGATGTGATTACACCATCAGCTGCACGAGCTATATTTGAGGCTATATTTTGGAAGCCTGCCATTCATTGGCAGATAACCAAGATAGAGGTGTTGAAACCTATCAAATGGACTTCTGTAAGAAGAAATGAGGTGGGGGCGGTAGCTGGTAAATCTGTCATCTTTATAGAGGAAAAACGTCAGCAGAAAAATACTTTGCTTTTAAAAGATGTTGGTTATCGAATTTGGGCAAAGATGGAGTTCCGTTCTGTATCGAAGCGAAAGGCAGAAGGAGATTTGTTTTCTCATGAGCCGGGTAAAGATGAGAATCCGATGAAGTATTATCAGATGTTTGAGCGTAGAGCAAACAAGGGACAATGCTTCAATCAGCCTTATCTTGGTACTCGTGAGTTCTCTGCCTCTTTCCGCCTCGTTAATCCTGATGATGAGGCATTGACTCCACCAATATCTGAAGAGCAAGGTGGTACTAAAGACTTAGGAATCATGCTCTATGATATGGACTTTGCTGATAAGAAGAACATCCAACCAATGTTCTATCGTCCACAGATGAAAGATGGCGTAATTATTGTTCCACCAATTAATAGTGAGGAGATTTTAAAATGATACTAAAAGCATTATATGACTATTATAATAGATGCGAAGGACTGTCTGCAAAAGGCTTAGAGCAGAAAGAGATTGGTTATCTTATTGTGATAGATAAAGATGGAGCTTTTGTCAGGATAGAAAGCAGAATGAAAGATAAAAAGACTGCTCAAACATTTTTAGTCTTGCAAACAATTAAGCGTAGCGGTAGAAAATATGCTCCGAATATCCTTTGGGATAATTATGAATATGTGATTGGAGGGGCAGATGAAAGTGCTAAAAAACATGATACTTTCATTAGAATGATTGAGAAGTTAAAAGAACAGGTGTCTTCTGATAGATATCTAAATGCTATTTCAGAATTCTATAAGAAGAACGAAAAATTGGAAGATATTATTAAAAATGATGTGTTGTATGAGGAAATGCATAAATCCAAGAAAAACATATCATTCCTGTTGCAAGGAGAAAGTAAGATTGCTGCAGAAAATGAAAAGGTCTGGAATTTAATCTTGAACCAAAGTGCTGATGATGGCATATATGGAATATGTTTGGTGACAGGTAAGAAAGACTCTGTAGCAAGACTCCATACTACGATAAAGCTGACAAAAGATACAGGACCTTTGGTTTCTTTTAAAACAGACCGCGGTTATGATTCATATGGAAAAGAGCAAGGCTACAATGCCCAAATAAGTGGAGATGCAGAATTTGCCTATACCACAGCTCTTAACGCTATGCTGCAAAAAGGTTCTCACAATAAGTTTAGTGTAGGTAATCGAACTTTTGTCTTTTGGGCTTCCTCTAACAGCGAGGCTGCAGAACAGACAGAAGGTAGCCTCTTTGACCTGTTGGGATATACTGAAGAAGAGGTTGATGATCCAAATGCTAAGATAGAGCAAGTGCGCAAAGTGTTTAAGGCTATAAATTCTGGAAGTTTGAAAACATCATTAGAAGACCGTTTCTATATTCTTGGTTTGGCTCCAAATTCGGCAAGAATAGCCGTTGTATATTGGTCTGAATGTTCTCTGAAAGAATTTGCAGGAAAGATACTATGTCATTTTAAAGATATGGAAATCAAAGATACTCGTATAGATAAGAAACCATATATGGGAATCAAGAGTATGCTTGCAGCTGTCACTCTTAACGGGAAACAATCTGAAGCTACCCCTAATCTCCCAGAAGCTGTTGTTAAAAGTATCTTCCAAGGAACGCCATATCCATTCACTTTATTTTCTGCATGCATTCGCAGAATAAGAGCTGAGTCTGGCAGCAAAGATGCAATTCGTATTGCTCGTATGGCAATCATCAAGGCATATCTCAATAGAACAAATAGTAATAATAAAAAAATAGAAATTATGTTAGACAAGAGTAACACTAATCAAGGCTACTTATGTGGTCGTCTTTTTGCAGTTCTTGATAAGATTCAAGTAGATGCAAATGGAGGTAGCAGCATACGTGAAAGATATATGAATGCTGCCAGTGCAACACCAGCTTCAGTGTTTGCTACAATTCTTAATCTTTCTTCACATCACATGGAGAAGTTGTCGAATCAGAGAAAGAAAATCTTCTTTGAGAAGATGAAGCAGGAGATTATGGATAAGATTCCTGCAACTGGTTTTCCTGCACATCTTGATCTTCAAGACCAGGGTAGATTCTTTATTGGATACTACCATCAGAAACAAGAGTTCTTTACGAAGAAAGAGGAAGAAAATAAAGATGAAAATATTAACGATTAAAATATAAGTATTATGGCTGATTTAAAAAATAAAATTGATTTCGTTTACATTTTTGATGTTCAGGATGGCAATCCTAATGGAGATCCAGATGCAGGTAATCTTCCTCGTGTGGATGCAGAGACTGGTATGGGCTTAGTTACTGATGTATGCTTGAAGCGTAAGGTGCGTAACTATGTACAAGTGGCTAAAGGCTTGGTTGATGGCTATGATATTTTTATCAAGGAGAAAGCCGTTCTCAACAATGAGATAGATAAGGCACATGATGACTCAGAAGTCAAGAGCGCAAAAGACAAAACTGCAGCAGCTCGTTTGTTTATGTGCAAGAACTATTATGATATTCGTACTTTTGGTGCAGTAATGTCTACAGGAAAGAATGCAGGACAGGTAAGAGGTCCTATTCAGCTTACTTTTGCTCGCTCTGTAGATTCTATTGCAACTGCTGAACATTCTATTACTCGAATGGCGGTCGCTACAGAAAAAGAAGCCGAAAAGCAGAAAGGTGACAACAGAACTATGGGGCGTAAGGCAACAGTTCCTTACGGTCTCTATGTTTGTCATGGTTTTATCTCAGCCAATCTTGCAAAGCAAACTGGTTTCTCTGAGGAAGACCTGGAACTTTTCTTTGAGGCATTGCAGAATATGTTTGACCAAGATCGTTCTGCAGCAAGGGGTTTGATGAGTGCTCAGAAATTAATCGTGTTCAAACATGATTCTGTTCTGGGTAATGCGCCTGCGAATAAATTGTTCGATTTGGTGAAGGTTGAGAAAAAGAATAAGGATGCGGTACCAAGATCGTTTAACGATTATAAAGTTACAATAGATATGGACTCTATTCCAAGCGGTGTGACAGTTGAAGAATTGATTTAGTATCATCATGTATACTGAAGACGAAATGCTCATGTTGTCGGGGATACAGCACTTTATGTTCTGCCCTCGACAATGGGCTTTGATTCATATCGAGCAACAATGGGCAGAAAATAAACTGACGACAGAAGGGCAGATTCTACACAAGAACGTAGATAATCCCTTCTATCGTCAGAAAAATGGTGATGTTATCACGCTTCGTTCCCTCCATATAGCCTCTAAGGAATTAGGACTATATGGTGTAACTGATGCTGTAGAACTTATTCCTGCTGATTCATCAGAAGATGCTATAACTCATAATCGCTACAAAGGATATTGGAAACCATACCCTGTGGAGTATAAAAGAGGTCATCATAAACCTGATGAAAGAGATGAAGTACAATTGGCTGCCCAGGCAATGTGTCTCGAAGAAATGTATGGTATCCATATTCCATACGGTGCATTGTATTATGATGAAGTAAAACATAGAGAAACAATTTCTATTTCTGAGTCATTAAGAAGTACGACTATTCAATGTGCCCGTCAGATGCATGAGGTATTTAAAAGCGGTATCTTGCCAAAAGCTAACAAACAGCATCATTGTAAGAATTGTTCTCTGGTAAATCTCTGTATGCCAGAAATGAGTGATTGTACTCTTGTATCAACCTATTTAAACAAGAATCTATATGAGGATATTACTTAATACATTATACGTGACCACACCTGAAGCCTATCTAAGTAAAGATGGGTTAAATGTTGTGGTATCTGTGAAGCAAAACGAGATATTCCGTATTCCTATCCATAATATAGAGCAGATAGTTACTTTTGGTTATATGGGGGCAAGTCCAGGGCTTATGAAGTTGTGTGCAGATAACAATGTGTCCCTCACTTTCCTTTCTCCGCAAGGTCGGTACATCAGTCGCTCTCAAGGACCTACAAGGGGAAATGTCTTGTTGAGAAAAGCGCAATACAAGAATTCCGATGATCCAAATTATGCTCTTCATCTTTGCAAGCTGTTCATAGGGGGTAAGATTCAAAATTATCGCAACATTTTGCGCCGTTTCATCAGAGATAATGGAAATGATGAAGCCATAGAAAAAGCTGCGAATGAATTGTTGCGTTGTAAACATAAGGTGCTGAATGCTGATTCTATAGATAGCGTGAGAGGAATAGAAGGAGAAGCTGCCTCCTGTTACTTTGGCGTTTTCTCTCATCTTCTCCTTTGCCAGAAAGAAGATTTTGTTTTTGAAGGACGCAATCGACGACCACCAAAAGATGCTGTCAATGCAATGCTTTCTTTTATTTATACGCTGATAGCTAATGATATGACATCGGCTTTAGAAACAGTCGGGTTAGACCCATACGTTGGCTTTTTGCATACATTACGCCCAGGTAGAGCTTCGTTGGCATTGGATATGATGGAAGAACTCCGTGCTTATCTTGGCGACAGACTGGTATTATCGTTGATTAATAGAAAGCAAATCACCAAAAGAGATTTCATTAAGCAAGGGGAGGAAGGAATTGTAATGACGGATTCTGGTCGAAAGACCATTCTCACGGCTTGGCAGAGTCGAAAGAAAGAGCAGATTACCCATCCTTATTTGAACGAAAAGGTAAGTATCGGTCTTCTTCCTTATATTCAGGCTACATTGTTGGCAAGGTTCATTCGTATAGATATTGATGATTACCCAGTATTCTTAATTAAGTAGGTTATGTTTGTATTGATTACTTATGATGTGAATATCACATCGCCACATGGTGCCAAGTGTTTGCGTAATGTTGCACGGGCATGTATGAATTATGGAAAGCGTGTTCAAAACTCTGTTTTTGAGTGTATTTTGACGGAATCCCAGTTTATTACGTTGAGGAATCAATTGGATGGTATTATAGATTCTGAGCAAGATAGCATAAGGTTTTATATGTTGGGGAAGAATTGGAAGAATAAGGTAGAAACTTTAGGTAAGGATATGGGTGTTGATTTCACTGGTGAATTAATCATCTGATATATGAGAATGCGAACCTATAGGATTGCATAAATTGCTGTGAGGTTCGCACCTTTTGTGTATCAAGACTTTATAAAAATTCCAAGGATTTAATAACTTTAAATGTTATTGTTTGGTTAATATTCGCAAAATGACTACTTTTGTATATTAATATTCTGTATTTTGCAGAATATGCAGTCGCACCCCTCGTGGGTGCGTGGATTGAAACTCGCTGCTCAATGGCAGGAGCCTGGGAGTAAAAAAGTCGCACCCCTCGTGGGTGCGTGGATTGAAACTGTTGATGCTGTTATTAAGTATTTAAAGTCTCTTGTCGCACCCCTCGTGGGTGCGTGGATTGAAACATAACGGCTAAGAGAAAATGGAAGCTCACGAAAAGTCGCACCCCTCGTGGGTGCGTGGATTGAAACCTTATACTTTTGCAAAGCAATAGCAGAGCGAAGAGTCGCACCCCTCGTGGGTGCGTGGATTGAAACTATTTATGGTGGTTTTAGGTCTGTGGCAGATGTGTCGCACCCCTCGTGGGTGCGTGGATTGAAACAGAATCAAGCACCGTAGAATTAACAGAGTTAAGGGGTCGCACCCCTCGTGGGTGCGTGGATTGAAACTTCCCAGTCCAAAGCCAATAAAATGAATTATAAAGTCGCACCCCTCGTGGGTGCGTGGATTGAAACTGTAGGTTCACCAGAAACAAAAGAAGCTAAAGAGTCGCACCCCTCGTGGGTGCGTGGATTGAAACACAAAAATATAGAGGACAATGAAGATACATAAAGTCGCACCCCTCGTGGGTGCGTGGATTGAAACTTGATAATATCACCGCCATAAGCATCTTGCGTTAAGTCGCACCCCTCGTGGGTGCGTGGATTGAAACTTTTATGCCATCACCATAGCCTTTGCCAGAGCCTGTCGCACCCCTCGTGGGTGCGTGGATTGAAACAAATGATGGTCCATAACAAAATCTCGAAGCCTTGTCGCACCCCTCGTGGGTGCGTGGATTGAAACTTAGCTGTTGATGTTGGCTATGGCGATGGCTATGGTCGCACCCCTCGTGGGTGCGTGGATTGAAACCTATCAGGAGTTATCAGAACTACAACAAGTTATGTCGCACCCCTCGTGGGTGCGTGGATTGAAACCTATCAGGAGTTATCAGAACTACAACAAGTTATAGTCGCACCCCTCGTGGGTGCGTGGATTGAAACTTTGCATATACAAGTTTATGCGGTCAAGAAACTGTCGCACCCCTCGTGGGTGCGTGGATTGAAACAGGCAAAAGGTTAAAAAAACTAAAACGATTAGTAAGTCGCACCCCTCGTGGGTGCGTGGATTGAAACTTTTAAGTCTTTCATTAACTATCATAGACTTATGTCGCACCCCTCGTGGGTGCGTGGATTGAAACTTTTGAGAAAATCTCTATTTGGAATGAACAGGATGTCGCACCCCTCGTGGGTGCGTGGATTGAAACGTCCTTATAATGCTGGTGCGGATATTGCTCAGGGGTCGCACCCCTCGTGGGTGCGTGGATTGAAACAGGTCACCCGTATTAACATGAGAAGTAGTACAAAGTCGCACCCCTCGTGGGTGCGTGGATTGAAACTTCGTTTTGCTGTCGTAGTAATCGTAGGTTACCTGTCGCACCCCTCGTGGGTGCGTGGATTGAAACTGAGCTCAACGGACAGCAGATTACTAAGGAACGGTCGCACCCCTCGTGGGTGCGTGGATTGAAACAAATATTCCACCGTCCTTTCTGAGGGAGTATGGAGTCGCACCCCTCGTGGGTGCGTGGATTGAAACATTATCGTTGTCTGCATCATCTGTTAGCATCACAGTCGCACCCCTCGTGGGTGCGTGGATTGAAACATAACAAACAATGAGAATTTTCCATGCTATTTATGTCGCACCCCTCGTGGGTGCGTGGATTGAAACTAAGGCAATAAAGTAACTTTTTTGCCGTTATCTTTGTCGCACCCCTCGTGGGTGCGTGGATTGAAACGGAAAATAACACTTGTGTTATCGTTTCGGTAGGTCGCACCCCTCGTGGGTGCGTGGATTGAAACACAATTCTTTTCGGGGCTGTGTAAAATAACGACACGTCGCACCCCTCGTGGGTGCGTGGATTGAAACTGTAGCTCTGCATCCAACATCTGTGGCTGCTGTGTCGCACCCCTCGTGGGTGCGTGGATTGAAACTTGTTGAGTCTGTTTGCACAGAGTATTCTTGCAGTCGCACCCCTCGTGGGTGCGTGGATTGAAACACCTCCGTTTCAAAACTATTTGCTACATTTGCAGTCGCACCCCTCGTGGGTGCGTGGATTGAAACAAAGATGAAAAGTGGGAGTCTTTTACCTCACGTTCTGTCGCACCCCTCGTGGGTGCGTGGATTGAAACCTTATCTGCAATGAGTAGTAGCATCTTTCTTTCTGTCGCACCCCTCGTGGGTGCGTGGATTGAAACCTTGATAATACAGGTTTGTTGAGAGGAACTACTGTCGCACCCCTCGTGGGTGCGTGGATTGAAACACATATACACTTATCATCTTTGTATGATAATATGATACTTCCGCTGCTGTACATTTGCTTTTTAAAAGGCACTATTGTACTCTTCGCTGGGCATATTTGTGCCATAAGTAGGCATTTTTATAGCATCAGTTTTTATAAAAATGGATTACGCAAATACCCTTCACCTTGTTATCATTTTCAGATTTCGGCTGATGTATAGGAACAAAACTCATGCTTCTATTAAATCGAAGTACAGTTTTGGTACTTTGTAGGGATTTTCCTTTTACAATTAGGGAATTATCCCCATGTTTAAACAATGGAAAGGAGTATCTTTGCAGAAGATAAGCTCCACGTCAGCAAATGAGGAAGTTAAAGAAGTTATAACTTCTGAACTTGAGAAATTCTATAAACACCAACCTTCAAAAACAGTAAAGACAATGAAGAGAAATGAAGTAATGGCAATTATCGCCACCAGCCTGATGCTCTTTGCCTTATGCCTCTCGGCTTCGGCTAAAGACAGAAACGAGAAAGTGATCAACTACAGTACAAGAATTGACGATGACAACAACCGCAAACCAACGGTTACGGTTTGTCCGGAACGTCCCACCCCACCAACTCTCGGTCCGGCATTCTGTCCCGAAGAGGGAACACGCTATGGCTACAGTCTCAGCAACCAAAGCTTCTCCATACTATATAATAAAGTGAAGAAGGCATCGTTCGATGACAACAAGTTCGACCTGATAGAGGTCGCCAGCTTAGGATGCTACTACTCCTGCTCACAGGCTGTCAGACTGATGAAGATTTTCACCTTTGACGACGAACGGCTGAAAGCGCTCTCCATGATGGCGCCCCACATCGTTGATCCTCAGAATGCGACCGACATCTATAAACTGTTCTGCTTTGACAGCGATAAGGAAAAGGCTGGAGAAATCATGAGAAAGTGTAAATAATTGTTCCCCCTCACGCCCCTACTCCATCGTGGAAATCGTGACATCAGAGAAATCATTCATATAGTCGAGCATACAAAGGGTATGGAAACCGCGTTTCGCCTTTAGTTCCATGCTCACCTCCAAAAACTCGCCCTTGGACGTGCGACGGTCTTTCAACTCATAAGAATGGACCTCTACATTGTCTTGTTTCAGACTCTTGATGAGCTGCTTCACACTATCTATCGAGGGAGCCGAAAAGGACAACTCGATCGTGGTGGTTCCCAACTGTGGTATCAGATAGTTGAGCACCTCAAGTCCCAGGAGCACCATCGCGGTCGTGATGACGGCGGCGACAAACATGCCCGTTCCGCAAGCCAGACCTATGGCTGCTGTCACCCATAAGCCGGCAGCGGTGGTGAGTCCTCTCACCACATTCTTCTGGAAGATGATGGTTCCTGCACCTAAGAAGCCGATGCCCGACACCACCTGGGCTGCTACACGGGAAGAGTCTTTCAGGTCGACACCAAAACCATATTGCGACACCACACAGAAGAGGGCACTTCCCAAGGCTACCAGGAAATGGGTGCGAAAGCCTGCCTCCTTGGCACGATACTCACGCTCTATACCTATCGCTCCGCCCAAGACCATAGCCAACGTCAGCCTTACCATCAGTTCCATATAAGTTGCATCCATAATTGTATTTTTTTGTTTGTAATTTGCGGCCAAATATAAGCAAAAATTACGGGAAAACAACTTCCATCTGCCACTTTTTTGTCCGACAAGCACATTTTTTCTCTTTATTTGCCATTTCAACGTTACTTTCTTGCGAAAATTGACTTTTTATTTGTATTTTTGCAAGCAGACAGAAAAGATTAATACATTATATAATAAACATGGCAACAGTTGACGACAAGAAGATTATCTTCTCTATGGTGGGAGTATCCAAGATTATCCCACAAAATCAGAAACAAATTCTGAAGAACATCTACCTATCGTTCTTCTACGGAGCAAAGATCGGTATCATCGGTTTGAATGGTGCCGGTAAATCTACGTTGATGAAAATCATCGCAGGACTTGAGCAACCTACC
>ERZ791878.1113-NODE-1113-length-13038-cov-2.172841_pt1 | contig 13038 bp, 7 predicted proteins | sample MGYA00510277_ERZ791878 | MGnify/ENA primary metagenome ERZ791878 (study PRJEB30046, sample SAMN00792094) | human gut metagenome | study: EMG produced TPA metagenomics assembly of the A metagenome-wide association study of gut microbiota in type 2...
GTCCGTGTCCTCCACGCTCACCGTGTACCGGGTTGAGCCGGAGGAGGAGCTGCCGCCGTGGCTCTCCTCCTCCACGGTAAAGGTATTGCCGTCGCGGCTCAGGCTGTAGCCGGAGCCGGCGGTAATATTGTCCGAGTCGAACTTTTTTCCGTTGATGTCAATGCTAAAGGTGACCTCGCGGCTTACGGTGACCTTGCTGTCGACATCCTTCTCCAGCCTGATGGTCTGGCCGTCCTGCACGTCGTCCACGGCATCCTGAAGTGTCTCATAGTAGGTACCGTCAATCTCAGCCGCTGGGCTGACCTCCGCCTTCAAAGTGAAGGTGCTGAACCCGTGACGGGTGGTAAAGGTGGCGGTATTGCTTCCACTACTCTCCGTCACTGTCGCCTTGTAGAGATAAGTGCGTCCGTTGTCCTTGGCGTGCTCCACATAGAGGTTGTCTGTCCTAAACCCGCTGGGCAGGGGCACGCGCAGAGTGACGTTGGTAGTCACGTTCATCGGCTTGGGATCTTCCATAACGACCGCATTTTTCTCGCCGCCTTCAAGGATAATGGTTCCGTTTTTATCTACGTCCGCCGTTGTCGCCACGGTACGCACCATGGGGGTAATGTCCAGCTTCATTTCCTTGGTGCCATAACTCTCTACTGTAATGTCCAGATACGGCTGCACCACGATAGTGACGTTCTTATCCGTGACGGTAATATCCTCTTTCTTCAAGGCTTCCGTGCCCGCTTCCACGGTCACAGTATTGGTGTTTGCCTCGCCATTGGCCTCGCCGGTCAGTCCGGTGGCCTCAGTCTTAGCAACTGCCTGGGTCACACTCTCTCCAATACCATCAGCGGCCTTCACCTCAGGCTCGCCAGCCACAACCTCAGCCGCAGTCGTATTCTTGTCCTGGATGCCGTACATGCCGTCCTCCGCCACGGCGATCTTCCCCTCAGTCACATAGTCGGAGGGATCGAAGGAGAACCGGCCGCCGGAGATGAAGCTGGTCTTATTTTCGCTGTATACGGCCAGCGTACCGCTGTTTGTCGCCACAAATGTACCGCCAGTCACGTTCAGCTCGACCTTCTTCAGAGCATCGTCATCATTTTTCTCGGGGTTGCTTTGGTACAGCGCGGTATAGCCGGAAATGGTTCCGCCGGAGATATTGACCTTAAGAGGGAGCTTGGTAGTATGCTGTGTCACGGCAATGCCAGCGCCCACCGTGGTTGTGCCGCTGCCGTTGGGGGTAGTGGTTGTCGGTATCCCTTTGGCGGTGATAACTGCATCCCCGGAGAGGTTCAGTTTACCCGCGCGGATCTCAATGCCGGTCTCCCCGCCGGTCAGCCTTCCGCCCGTAATATTCAGCTCGCCGGACTGGGGGTGGTAGATGGCATAGCCGTCGGTACCGGTCAGCTCGCCGCCGTTGATGTTGATCACCGTGTTGTGTTTTGTGCCATTGCCCATGATGGCGGCGCTGCCTGTCTCGATGCGCGTCCCCTCATTGACCGTGAGGGTGGTGGGAGCACTCTCCTCGCCGGCTCCCATGATGGAAACGCCGATTGCACCGTATGTTTCGTCGTTGTCGTCGCCATTGGGCAGATCACGGAGCACTGTGCCCGCATCCAGGGTCAGTGTACCGCCGTCCGACACCTCAACGACCTTGTTGTAATAAGGAGATGCCAGAGTGCGCGGCTGATAGGTCTGGAACTCTACCGACGAAGTCGTTACCTTCGTTGCGCCGGTTACGTTGAGTGCGATCATATTCTGCGCGGTCTTTCCCTCACCGCGCATGTCAATGACTGTACCATTTTTCACCACGCCGGTTCCTGCTGTGAATTGGAGACCATATGCAACCCCAGACGTATCGCTGACAATCCGCAGGGTATGGCCGTCCAGGTCGAGCGTGATGCCTGCGCTGGTGGTCACCGGAGCGGTGGCCAGATCCTTGAGCACCGTCACGGTCTGGCCGTCCTGGGCTGCGCCGACGGCCTCAGCCAGAGTGCCATAATAGGTTCCATTCACGACAGCCGCGGCGTTACTCTCATTCAGCCTGTCCACGCCAAAGGTTCCGTCGCTGTTGGCGATCAGGCTGAAGCCCTTCGCCAGGTAGTCGCTCACATCGCTGGAGAACGTGCCGCCGGAGATCTCCATACGGCTCTCCTTCGTTTCATCGGATGTCCGCACCACCACAGAGTCCACACCCGCGCCGGTAGCCTTGATCACGGCGCTTCCGCTGATGGAAGCCTTGTCTCCCGAAGCAAGGGCTGGATATTTTGCGGCCTCATCATATACCACGCCGCTGCAAGGAATTGCGTTCTTATTGTCGCCTCCCCAGCCGGCCGCCGTACCTGTTCCGGTAATCGTTCCGCCGGTAATCTCGGCGGTGCCCGCACGCATCAGCACGCCCACGCCGCCGTCGGCGTAAATATCCACATCGCCGGAGATGGTCAGCTTGCCGCTCTGGGGATGGTACACGCCGCAGGCAATGTAGCCGCTGGAGGTAATATGCCCGATCAGTGTGCCGCCGGTCAGGTTGATCTCGGTGCCGCCGGCATTTGTTGTTTCATTTACCGTACCGTTTCCGGCCACCACGGCATTGTTATCTGCCACGATCACGCCGCCGCTTACGTTCAATACAGCCTTGTTCCCATAGGCGCCGAGACCATACTCCTCCGAATTCACATATCCGCCCTTCACGGTGAGGCTGGAGCTAACCACCTCCCCATTCGGAGTCTGCTGGGCAAGCACATTGATTCCGTTGCCTTTTGTGGCGATAACCGTACCGCTCTCCAGCACCAGATTACCGCCGTTCTGCACCTGAACTGCATAGCCGCTCGATGCGCTCTCAATCTTGCCGGAAGCATAGGTCACGGTTTCATAGTCCGCGCTGACCACGGGGCCCTCAGCAGACGCCTTGCTGTCCCGGATCGTAAGATCGCCCTCCACAACAAGCGCCCAGCTATCCGCCTTTCCCGTCAGATTGTGACCATTCAAATCCAGAATGAGCGTTTTACCAGCAGATACCTTAACGTTCTCCGTGGTATCCCTGTTCAGTGTCACGACCTGTCCTTCACTCTCAGCGGCATCAATCGCCGCCTGGAGGGTGGCATAGTGCCGGCCGCCGGTCTCTGCAACGCTGTTGCTCTCGTCCAGCTCACCCACGATGAAGGTGCCGTCGGGGCCTTCGGTGATCTCCGTTCCCTCCACCACATACTCGCTCACATCGCTGGAGAAGGTGCCGCCAGCAATCTCTAATCCGCCAAGTGCCTCGTCTACATGAACTGCCTCTTTATCGTCAGATTGAGAGATAAAGCTACCGCCATAGATATGGACTAGCGCCTCCTCCTTATCTCCGCCATCGTTACTATTTCCAACAAATGCTGCAACTTTACTTATAGAAGTAAATTCACCACCATAAACATTACACTCTACCTCACCGGATTCTCCCGCAACGTACAGTGCATAGAACGCAGAACTACCATTGGAGTGCTTATCGCATGCCACGGTTTTAAACTCGCCGTCCCGCACTTCCGAATAGCCTGCCGATGTGGAAAAAGCCCCTTGTACACCAATAACAGTACCATTATAGAAATACAATTCCGGTTTGGCACTCTCTTCAGAATCCTGATGGCTTTGAATGGTATATCCCCAACTGCTACTATTACAGCTTGAGCAGGAACGGCAATCAAAAGTACCATCGTATATATAAGTCTTGCCTGCGTTATAAACCGCTGTCACTGCTCCGTTAAACGTTCCATCCTGAATCTTCAAAACACTATCAGGGCGATTTTTAATGGAAGCGCCACTTGCATCAACTGAGCCAGTATATGTACCGTTTTCGATAGTCAGTGTACCATAATTGTCAATCGCGCCATATCCGCCTGTCTTAGATGCAGACGCATCGATTGTGCCGTTCCCCGTTACCGTCAGGGTACCTTTGTTCACAATCGGCCTGCCCGTAAAGTCCGACGCCACGGTAATACTGTGGCCCTCCATGTCCAAGATAATATTCTTGTTTTCCGGAATGGTGATGATCTGCTCCGTCGTCATCCCGGCGATATCACCTGCCAGTGTAACCGTAGTTTCTTTACCATCTGATGCAGCTTCAATCGCCTGCTTCAGAGCGCTGTAGGCTCCGTTATCTGGCTCGGCAGGTTCTCCTACCGGCTCCGTTTCCTCTTCCACTGGGGCGACCGCTTCCTCGTCTAATCCTTCTGCTCCTACTTCCGGCCCAATAGCTAAGGCACTTGCAGGAAGAAAGGTTACTAACATACATATAGACAGTAATGCCGCCAATCCCTTTTTTGCCCGTTTCATGTTGTTCCTCCTTTTTTAAATTGCGCCCCGGCTCCACTGCTGTCAGTTGTTATTGTCTTTTGCTTGCAAAAGACAGAAGTGTGCCGGCACACTTGGCATCCTTACTGTATCACATTGTCCCAATATTTTCAAGAGGGCACGTCCACGGAGTCCTCTTATGCGTTGTAGAGGTACAGTACATATTGAATAGTTGAAGTTGCGCACAGTAACTCGGCAAGAGGGTCCTATCCTTTATGGGAAAGGGTATAACACAGGATATGGTGTGAGCGGAGCCATCAGGAAATGCAAGTAAGATCCGGTCATATATCTACTTCTGGAAGGCCCTCCGGAGAGGAACATTGGAGTCTTTCGTCTGCTGGTTTGGTCGAAGAAAAGCGGGCCAAAACCACTGTTCAGACGGTTTTCCCCCACTTTCTTATTGTACCTTTCTATTTTGTCCTAAACACTGTATTTTGTAACGGACTGCTTTTCCATCTCACTGGTCTCCGAATTCTGCCCCCGGGGGCCAGGGGGATCTTTTCAAAGGGGGGTTCCACGCCTGGCGGCGGCGGCTCACCACCGGTTGGACCGCAGGCCGGAGCGACACCGGCTGTATTTCTGGAATAGCCATTGCCTCCAGTGTTTCCTCCGGTATCACCTGACTTGGATGGTACTATTCAGGGCGTAAAACAGCAATTTGCTTTTTCTGAAAGGTATACTTTTCCAGCAGATTTTTTACTCTGCCGTAATAAATATGCAGGAACTTATTGGAACCGCTGTCATGTAAACCGGGTAAGGCCTCCCTCAGAGCGTTTCACGTCCATGACTCAGGAAAGGGCTTTCGTAGTGCGGGTGGCCCACTTTTAGAAGTCCTATTAGTATATTGCGCCCACAGCATCTTTTTGAAAACAGGTTGATAGAGGCCGCTGCGAGGAAAGCCTCAGACCGTTCTCTGCGGAAAGTGTCAAAATATATCCCAGTCCGTTGGGAGCCTCGATCTGCGGCCATTGCTCTGGTCCCCAGTGGTTCAGCGCTGTGACCGCTGTTTTAATCAGTCCGGAATGTGTCACTACCGTAGCGCTTTGACTTCCCTGAGCCAGGCAATCCCTCATCAAGCCTGCTACTGCCTCCAGAACCCTCCGGCGAAACGCCTTATATGTCTCTACATCAAGGATGGGGTGCCCTGCCAGCCAAGCCCGGAAAAAATGCATAAAGTCCTCCTGTGTACCAGGACGGTTTTCCAATGAGCCAAAACAGATCTCGCGGAACTCCGGGCGCAGGCCGTCCAGTACGATGTGCGGTCCGTACAGTTCCTGAAACGTCTCCCTGCAACGGGAAAGGTCGGAGCTGAAGTAGCGTCCCGTCCTAGGGTAGCGGATTACCTGCCGCAGCTCCCTCAGTTCCCGGCGCCCCCTTTCTGTGAGCGGTACGTCGCTCCACCCGCTGAACAGGCTTTTTTCGTTGCCCAGCGAGTAGCCATGGCGCACCAGAACCAGTTGAAATTCCATCAGGGCACACTCTCCTCCCGTTTCAGGGCTGGCAGTTCCACCGTCATCAGTGTCTGTGCCAGGCGCACTTCTCCGTTCCACTGGGCCTTCACCTGGTCCACCAGCAGATGAGGGTCCCCATACAGCGGCAGATGACTGAGTAGCAGCATGCCTGGCGCAGCCTTACGCCCCAGTTGGGCCACGTCCGTACTGGTCATGTGGCCAGCACGGGCTCCATCCGCCCCGGCATACAGGCTGCACTCTGCGATCAGAAGATCGGCACCCTCTGCAAACTCTGCCAGTTGGGGCGTATAGGCGCCATCTGCCGTATACACCAGAGTGGACTGCCCACATTTTACTTTTACCGCAAGGCACTCCACCGGATGTGCTGTTTTGTGAAAGGTGCAGCAAAATGGCCCGATCTGCAGCTTATCATCTGCCCCAATAGTCTGCGCATAGGTATACGGCTCCATGGTCAAACGTTCAAAATACGGTTCGACCGGCAACCCATAAAAATGCAGTGGTTGCTGTGCAGCCCCAGTCTGCATTTGGATCAGCCTGCCATAGCTCAGTGCCCCCGCGTCGCTGCAGTGGTCGTAATGATAGTGGGATAGTAGCACATGGTGTAACTCCTGAAGAGGCAATGCGTTCTGCAGCATAGACGCCGCCCCGCTGCCGCAGTCCAGAAGTAGATGTTCTCCTTGGCAACTCAACAGATAAGCACTACAGGCTTCGTTTACCCGACAGCACCCCCCACAGCAGCCGATTACCGTACACCGCATACACAGCCCTCCCCCGTTGAACATGAGCTTGCAATCAACCGTTTTGTATAGTCGTCTTTCGGCGTACGGATCAACTGGCTCCCCTCTCCCTGCTCCACAATGCGGCCACGGTTAATCACAACGATAAAATCCGACATATAGTGGATCACGCCAATATCGTGAGAGATAAAGAGATATGCTGTAGAAAATTCCTTTTGAAGATCCTTCAACAGGTTCAGGATCTGCGCCTGAATGGACACATCCAGCGCGGACACACATTCATCGCAGATAATGACCTCGGGCGAGAGCAGCAATGCGCGGGCAATGGCAATGCGCTGGCATTGCCCGCCGCTGAGTTCCGAGGGATATTTGCCCAGGGTGGAATCCGGCAGTCCCACACGGTTGAGCATCTCCCGCACCGTTTCCCGGGCTTTATGCGGTTTAAAGCCGTCCACCAGGATCTTCATAGGCTCTACAAGGATTCTCTCCACAGTATAATAAGGGTTCATGGATTCTTTGGGATTTTGGAAAATATATTGCACATTGCGGCGAAAGCGCCGGTACTCCTTTTCTCCCAGTGAGCGGATATCCTGCCCTTTGTATCGCACGATTCCCGATGTAGGCTGCTGCAGATCGCCAAATATCTCTCCCAAAGTGGATTTTCCGCTTCCGCTTTCTCCTACCACGCCCAGAGTCTGTCCTGAGTACAGTGCCAGATCGATCCCCTGAAGCGCCTGAAACGTGTCCCTGCGTCTCAGCAGCATCTGTTGCTTGACGGGAAACCGCTTTTCCATGCCGATTGCCTCCAATACTGCCGTCATGCCCTGCACTCCTCCCATGCTTTGCTGCACCGCACAAAATGTCCATCTCTCCGGGAGCTCTTAACCGAGCCGCCGCACTCCTGCCGGCATGCACTGCAGCGGGGCTGGAACAGGCAGTGGCTGGTATCCCTTCCATGCTCCGGGACATAGCCTGGAATCTCATTGAGCCGGACGTTGCGGTCCTGGTCCAGCCGGGGGATCACAGACAGCAGCGCCTGTGTATAGGGGTGCTGCGGCTGTGAAAATACTTCGTTGCTTCCGCCCGACTCCACTATCTGTCCCGCATACATTACCGCCACCTTGTCGCAATACCGCCGAATCAGGTTCAGATCATGAGAAATCATAATGATCGCCACATGCTGCTGTTCGTTGATCGAGTGGAATAGTTCAATGACCTGCTGCTTTACAACGCAGTCCAGCGCGGTGGTGGGCTCATCCGCAATGATGACCTGAGGCTCGCACATCAGCGCCATGGCTATGTTTACCCTTTGGCGCATCCCGCCGGAGATTTGTGCGGGATAGCTCTCCATCACGCGGTTTACGTCGCGGATACCCACCCGGTCCAAAAGCGTTTTCGCCCGTTCCTGCGCAGCCTTTTTGGACGTCTGGAAATGGATGCGGTACCCATCCGTCAGTTGATTCTTGATTTTGATCAAGGGATGCAAATAAGCCACCGTGTTCTGCGGTACAAAACCGATTTTCTTGCCCAGAAATATACGCCGCTCCTTTTCCGGCAGGTTCAGCAGATCCTCCCCCAAAACCCGCAGATGTGTCACAGAGGCTGTCAGATCCTGCGGCAGTAGATGGAGGATCGCTTTTGCTGTGATTGTTTTTCCTGAGCCGGACTCGCCTGCAATTCCCAGACATTCCTGCCGTTTCAGACAGAGGCCCACATTTTTCACCAGAGCGTCTCCCTCAGCGCTGCGCACCGTAAGTCCCTCAATTTCCAAAACCGCATCATTCATGTTTTCGATCTCCTTTTCACCAGCCGGTCGTTCAGCCCATCCCCCAAAAGATTAAACCCCAACACCGTAATCAGGAGCACCACACCCGGGGCAATAGCAATATACGGATAGTTCAGAACAAACTGCCGTGCCTCGTTCAGCATCATGCCCCAACTGGGCGTCGGAGGCTGGATCCCCAATCCTAAAAAGGAAAGAGAGGACTCCAGAAGCACAGCACCGCCGATGCTGGAGCTGAATTGGGTAATCAGTCTGGGAAGCATATCCGGCAGCATATGAAACAACACAATATATCCTCCACTGCATCCATAGCTGTGCGCGGCCTTGATATATAGGCGCTGTTTATTCTCCAGCACCATGGAGTATACCAGCCTGGAAAATGTAGGAACCATAAAAAGCCCTATGGCCAACACAGCGCCCAAAATCCCCTTGCCCAAAACCGTGACCAGCATCATCGCAAGCAAAATACCAGGAAAGGACATCATGCCGTCAATAAACCGCATAATAACTGCGCGCACCGCGCCTTTGAGCATGGCCGCCGATGCGCCAATAATGCTGCCCGCCAGCGCGCCCACGGTGACCGAGCACACGCCTACCAGCAGAGCCCAGCGAGACGCCTCCATGATTCGGCTCAGGACATCGCGCCCAAATTGGTCGGTCCCTAAAAGGTGTGCCGCACTGGGCAGCGCAAACCGGTTCAGTGTATCCATCTTTTCTGGATCTGCAGGCATCCAGAAAAACGAAATGATACATATAGCTGCGATGCTGGCCGCCATGATAGCACCTGCCCAGAAAGATACGCTCTGTTTTTTCTTCATCCCTGTACGGTCTCCTCTCCGGTACGGATAGTGGGGTTGGCGGCCATAACCGCCAGATCCGTGACCAGCGATACCAAAACCACCATGGAGGTAATAAAGAGCACGATTCCCTGCAAAAGAATGATGTCCCGCTGCTCCACGGCAGTCAGCATCAGACGGCCAATGCCCGGCAGAGCAAAAATTGTCTCTACAATGACCGTTCCTCCCAATAGTTTTGCCAGCTGCATACCTGAGATGGTGATGGGGGCAATAATCGCCGAGCGCAGAGCATAATGCACAATGGCCCTAGCGGGAGGCAGGCCTTTCACATTTGCGCTCATCATAAAATCCTGTTGCAGGGCCGTCAGCATGGATGACCGCACAATGCGGATCAGAATTCCCAGTTCCCCGATAGCCAGCACCAGAGAAGGTAATGCGATGCATTTCAAAAACGCACCGAAATTTTCACCGGGAGCGGTATACCCCGTGACCGGGAACCATCCCAAATAGGAGGAAAACAGCAGCATAAACAGCATAGCCAGCCAGAAGGAGGGCACCGCACCGCCAATCTGCATCACGGTACGCGACAGTAGATCCACAGGTGAACCCTTTTTCAGCGCGGCCAAGATTCCCAGAATAGCGGATACAACAAGTGCGGCTGCCATGGACAGCAGCGCAACGGAGAAAGTAACGGGAAGCCGCTGACAAATTAGCGTCCAAACATTTTCACCGTACAGATATGAAGTGCCCCAATTCCCGGTAAGTACCCCCTGAATCCAATGCATATACTGGACGTACCAAGGCCGGTCCAGCCCCATCGAGGCACGCAGGGCCTCAACCTTTTCCGGCGTGGCCTCAACCCCAAGAATCAACTGCGCGGGGTCACCGGGGATACATAATAGAACCACAAATGTAATAAGCGATACAACAAACAGCACGGCAATGGCGCTGAGTAGACGTCTGACCACCAGTTTCAGCATAGAGAACTATCCGTCCTTCCTGAGGTTACTCTCCCTTATCTAAGAAGTGCGTGCAACATCAAAATCCTTCAAAGCAGGCGGGCCCTGCATCCGGCAGGACCCGCCCCCTGTTCTTATTGTCCGAGAGATATATCTTTCAATTCATAAATATCGATGGGATACAACTGAAAACCGGTTACTGCGCTGTCTGTCACATAAATGGTAATAGGGTCCTGAATATAATAGGCAGGCACATCCTGAGCCAGGATCTCTTGGACCCGCTGCACGATTTCCGTACGCTTGTCCTCATCGGTTTCGCTCTTATAATCTGCAAGCAGCTGATCCACTTCTTCATTGGAATAATTGAAGTAGTTCTCACTGCTGTCAGACTGATAACGTGCCAAGAGCACATACGGGTCCAGACGCCCCGTGTGTCCTACCACAGTCAGATCATAGTTTCTTCCGTTGTACACGTCCGACAGCCACGCCGCCCATTCCACGATAGTGATATTACAGGTGATTCCCACTTCTTTCAGCGAGTCAGCGATGACCATATGCTGGATAACTCTTGGGCAGATACATTTCTAGCGTGAGACCGTCCTGATATCCCGCTTGAGACAGCAGTTCTTTGGCCTTTTCCGGATCGTAAGGGTATCGGTCATTCATATCCACATATTCTTTCAGAACTGTGGGGTAATGCGAACCGATCTTCTGACCATAGCCCCACCATACCGTGTCGATCAGCGCCTGCTTGTCCACCGCATAGTTGATAGCCTGACGCACCCGTACATCCGACAGCGCCTCGTTCTGCAAATTCATCGCCATCAGCTGAAGACCATTGGACGGCGTGGTGATTACATTGAACTGCGGGTCATTTTCAAAGGCAGCCACCTGATCGCCGCTGACCGAGATAATGTCCAGTTCTCCATTACGCAAAGATGCAATCTGCGCCGTTGCATCCGGCATCATCTTGAAGTTGATCGTATCCAGATTGACCGTGTCATAATAGTCCGGATTTTTTGCAAGCGTCAGGGATTGCTGAGGCACCCACTCTTGCAAACGATACGGGCCGGTGCCTACCGGTTGATTTTTCAACGTATCTGCGGCCTTGACATCCACAACGGCGGACCATGGATAGGCAAAATTGGAGAGTGCTGCCACATCTAGTGCTTCACAGGTTACTACCACAGTATCCGCATCCTGAACAGAAAACGTATAATTGGCATAGTCCGCAGCGCGGGGGCTTTCCTCTTCCTTCAGACGCTGGAATGAGGCTACTACGGCCTGTGCGTCACAGATGTCGCCGTTATGGAAGCGAACATCCGGCCGCAAGTGAAACGTCAGTGTCAGACCATCCTCCGATACCTCCCACTTCTGGGCCAGCCCTTCCCTCAGAGAACCATCTGTATTGACCCGAAGAAGCGTATCGTATAGATTATTGGTAATCTGAAATGTACTGGCAGCTGTTGTGCGCTGCGGATCCAAGCCATCTGGATCTACTGAGAGCGCCATACTCAACTCCCGTCCAGCAGACTGCGATTCCGCCGTTTGAGATGGCGGAGCGGGCGTCTGACCGACAGAATCCTCGCTGTTGGAAGTACCGCAACTTGCAAGAGACAGCGTCGCGGCAAACGTCAGTGCTGCGGCAAGCAATCGTTTCATCCTGTTCATTTTAAATTACTCCCTAAAAAGTATTGCGCATATTGCACAAATTAAGTATAGCAAAAATGTCATTTTGAATAAATCAAATGTATGAAAAAAACGAGTGCCTAATGTAATGGTTTATATAGTCTAAGTAAAAAACGTGCTGAAATGATTTGACAAAATCATTAGAGCAGTGGAATCCATTCTTCCAAATTAGCAGGAAAAAGCCGGGTCAAAGACAAGATCGTTTTCGTGAGAAAAGGCAATGTCCCGGATAGCGATATTGTTGACAATTAAAAGCGCAAGAAAAAAGCAAGAATTTGTTTGGAGAAAACCCGTGGATAATGTGCTAAACTATATTTAAATATACTCTGCAAAATGGAGGAAACCTCTGTGGGCACTATACATATTTCTCCTCATGAGCGTTTGAAAAAATACGCATTAAAAGATATAGACGAGCTTTATAATGATTTTCATATAAAGGAAGGCGGCCTAACCCAAGAACAAATAGAGCAGATGCGAAAACAGCATGGCAGCAATCATGTCGGCTATTCTTTACAAGCCCATTCTTTTTTTCAGCGTATAAAACGGGCGTTTATCAATCCCTTCAGTGTAATATTGTTTGTATTGGCTATTGTCTCTTTCATCACCGATGTCTGTTTGAAATCCAACTCCGGCAGAAACGGGACCAGTGTGGTCATCATTTTGTCTATGCTTATAATCAGTGGGATGGTACGGCTGATCCAGGAACGAAAAGCCGGCCATGCCGCGGATACTCTCATTCAGCAAATTAAAACGACCGTTTCCGTCTACCGACAGGGACAGCAGCTTGAAATTTCGTCGGAGGAATTGGTAGTAGGAGACACTGTGTCGCTTTCAGCCGGTGAGCGGGTCCCCGCGGACCTGAGATTGATTGAAGCGCAAGACCTGTTTGTTTCGCAGGCCCTTTTAACCGGAGAGAGTAATGTATTAGAGAAAAATACAAATCGTCTGGCCTCTGCTACTCAAATTCCACTGGATCGCTTTTCCAATATAGCCTTCATGGGGAGCAGCGTAATCAGCGGAGAGGGAAAGGGTATCGTCTTGGCTGTGGGCGGCAGCACCGTATATGGAGGCTACCTCTCCGAACTCCAACGGAACAAGCACAGCTTTGATACAGGAGCAAATTCGATTGCCTGGGTTTTGATTCGCTTTATGGTGGCCTTGGTTCCGGTTGTATTTGTCGTTTCCGGCATCACCAAAGGCGACTGGCTGACCTCGTTTCTATTTTCTCTTTCTGTGGCTGTCGGCCTGACCCCGGAGCTCCTTCCCATGGCGATCAATGCT
>ERZ791878.1123-NODE-1123-length-12985-cov-4.140681_pt1 | contig 12985 bp, 8 predicted proteins | sample MGYA00510277_ERZ791878 | MGnify/ENA primary metagenome ERZ791878 (study PRJEB30046, sample SAMN00792094) | human gut metagenome | study: EMG produced TPA metagenomics assembly of the A metagenome-wide association study of gut microbiota in type 2...
AACCGGCTGATCCGTAGTCAGCTACTCTATTCAGTTGAGCTACGCGGCCATGTCTTTTTTCTTAACGGGTGCAAAAGTATAGAGTTTCTGCTAAACTTCCAAATATTTTCGCTCTTTTTTTAAGTTTTTTATTCGATAAATCGTGAATTAAATATCTGCCAGCCCAATGTAATGCCAAGATTCCAGTTGTTTGACGGTGAGCTATAGTGATTTAGGTAAACGCTTATCGCTCCGAATGGAAGTTTGGCAACAAGTGAAATTTCTCCCATATATTCTATTTTGCTGAATAATTCACCGTAATATGCTTTCGATTCTTCGTCACGCATTATCGGAAAAATAGGAGCAAAGCCATAAAATTCTGCTCTGGCATGGAAGACTGGTGTTATCTGGAAGATAGGCATAATGCCGGCTCCGATGAACTGATTGGCACGGAAAGCTTCATTATACGTAATCTTGCTATGTGGTGTAGGTGAGAATTCACCTGCCTGCATCATGGTTGCGGTATAATTATGGCTGAAATTACGTGAAGAATAGTAGGCGCGAATATAGTTCCCCAATACGAATTTGGAGGAAAGCGAATAATATCGTTCCATTTCATAGGATAATTGCAGCCAGGACTGGACATAATTATATGTACCGTTATACGGGTCTGGAGTTGATCCTGCTTCATATGATTCCGTTCCGGTGTATATATGTGCCACAAGTCTCTCTCTGCGTCCTGCTGTGGCATATTGTCTGCTGTTTAGTGTATTTCCATCCATTGCCACAGACCCTCCGAAAATAGTGTAGTTGCTGATATCATTTTTGTCATTGTTGAAGTCAATGACATTGTTCTGGAAATACAGGTCTTGTATTTTTCCGATTCCGATGCCGAATTCTGCTTTCTGGCGTGTAAGGAAAGGCATTGAAACCAGCAGCTTGACAAAATTCTCTTTCTTTTTATTGAAAACAGGAGAATTACCTTTTGAGAAAAGTTTTTCTTGCTTAAAATAATCGAATGAAGAGATTGATCCTACCAGGCGGAAGGATGTTGGAATATGGGTAGGGAAATCAATGCGTCCTGCTATTTGCAAATTGTTATAAATTTGTCCTAACTGTCCGTCTAGCGAAACTTCTTTTGAGAAGTTGTTCAAGTTGTGGTAGGTAGCTCCTACATAAATTTGGTTAGCACCGTTTGAGCCTACGTTTCCTCCTACACGGAGCGATAAGTCATCTTCAATCTTTACTTTTAAGTGTAGGGTAAACGTTGTATCAACTTTATTGTATACTGCATGCGGAATGATTTCTGATATCATATTGTCCGACATCAGACGGAAGTAACCTTTCCGTAAGTCTTCCAAAGAGAATATTTCGTGATCCGATGAATGGAACTCTTTGCGAATATATTTCTTTTGCTGCTCGTTTCCGCCTGTAATCGAGATTTCGCGAAAGCGCAGCTCTGGCATATTTTTCTTGTAAGCAATACGTTTCAGCTCCAGTTGACGATAATTGATTCGTCGTGAGATACGTGCCTTAATAGAATCCATGAGCTGTATGGTACGGTTGTAACCGATGTCGTGGAGTTCGTCAAAGCGGTCGAAATCCATCAGATTCACATTGTCGTACTTGAAAGTCATCAAAATGCCCAATGAGTCGGGTAGAGAGTAATCAGTCTTTTGCATAATCATGTTTTCCAGCTGTCCCATGATATCTCCCTCCTGAGGCTTTCCCGGGTTGGAACTTACTACACTTCCGATAATGACATCCGGATGAAAATCGTTTACCATTACATTTACGGGGAAATTATTGTAGATTCCTCCATCGTAAACCAGTGTCGAATCTATTTCTATGGGTTTGAACATGGCAGGGAAACTCATGGAAGCCCGGACAGCATCTCCCAGATCTCCTTTTTCAAATATCATCGGCCTTTTGTTGTATACGTCCGAAGCAACACATCTGAAAGGCACAAAAAGCTGGTTGAAGATTTGTTGTATACGTCCGAAGCAACACATCTGAAAGGCACAAAAAGCTGGTTGAAGTCATTGTTGCATGCAGCAGTGGCCTGACCGAAGAGCTCGAGAAAGGCCAGGTTCATTTGCAACGGATCTACCACACTGGAAGGAAGAAACTGCGTTTTTACCTTGTGCAGGGGATTTTTTAAAGAAACCCTGATATTCAAGAATTCAGGAGTAGGAGGGTTTTTCTTGAAGTAGTAAATATATTTTTCCTCTATATTTCCCGTATACCATCGTTTGAAACTGTCCGATTTCAGTAATCTTTCCATATCATCGGGCGAATACCCCATGGCATATAGCGAACCCACAATAGCTCCCATAGATGTTCCGGCTATATAGTCGATAGGAATGTGATTTTCCTCTAATGCCCTGATGATACCTATGTGGGTCAGGCCTTTTGCTCCGCCTCCACTTAATACAAGACCAACTTTTTGTGCCTGTATCTGGAATGTCAGAACAAAAAGCAGGAAGAACATATATAATGCTTTTTTCATCAATAGAATTATTTTTGATATAAAACCAAAGATAGAAAAAAACTCCTTATCTATTCAAGAAAAAGGGAAAAATTGCGTCCTTTTAAGGAAGATTTGGCTATAGATAATTTTGATGAATCAGAACATTGCCGGAAAAGAACCTGATGTTTTTTGAAAATTTGTACAAAGCTTCCTTATTTTCGTACAAATTTTTTAAAAAATTCATGATATTTTTGACAAAAGAAGATGAAGAATTTATAGAAGATTGATATTGAAAATTGTATGTATAGACAAAAAAACGCCGGATAAAAGGCTGAAGCCCTTATCCGGCGTTAGATATTTTGAGAGAGAATGCTTTTAGATCAGGTCAATACTACGTTTTACGAAGTTTGTCAGAGCTTCCCCTTTCAGCATGTTGTTCTGTAATAAGGCCAAGTCGATCAACTGATGTACGACCTTATTGCTTGCAGCATACTCATTGATGATACTGTCTTTTTGTTTTTTCTGTTCATCAAGTTTCTTCTCGATGTCATGCAGTTCATCTTTTTCTGTTGTAGGAATTTCTTCATCCTTCTTGCCTTCGTGAGCTTTGTGGAGTTCGCTTTCGCGAAGCTTCAGCATAGCGATTTCAGATTCTACAGGAACCAGCTTTTCTGAGCAGGAAGCTTCTGCATCATCCAATACCTGTTTGATCAGTCGGTGGTCACTGTTAAGAACCAGATTAAACATATCAGGCATTTCTCCATAGAAACTCATTCCCGGCTGTATGTTGGCCATTTCTTTCATACGACGCATATATTCAGCCTGAGTTATAATGATAGGAGCGGATGTTTCTCCCATAGCTTGTGTTTCTACATGGAACTCTGTCTTCTGTACCTTAGGTAACTGGCCGTTGAATACAGTTGCCAAAATTTCACGTTTGGTATCTGCCAATTCTTCACCTTTCTGTTCTTCTTTGACAATCAGACGGTCGATTACATCACTGTCGACACGTGTGAAATGGCTCTTTTCGAACTTTTGTTCCAGCATGTTTATCATCGGAACATCCAATTGTCCGTCCATCAGCAATACATTGTAGCCTTTGTTCTTTGCAGCATCAATGTATGTATATTGTTCGTCGAGGTTGTTGGCATACAGATAAATCAGACTTCCGTTCTTATCTGTCTGATTGTCTTTAATCAGAGTCTGATATTCTTCGAAAGTATAATATTTGCTGTCTGTATCTTTGAACAAGGCGAACTTATTTGCTTTCTCGTAGAAGTCTTCCTGAGTAAGCATACCGTAATTGATGAAAATCTTCAGGTCATCCCATTTGTTTTCAAACTCTTTACGGTCGTTCTTGAAGATAGATTGCAGACGGTCTGCCACTTTCTTGGTGATGTATGTAGAAATCTTTTTTACATTCGAATCACTCTGCAAGTAAGAACGTGAAACGTTCAGTGGTATATCAGGTGAGTCGATTACACCATGAAGCAATGTCAGGAAGTCGGGTACGATACCTTCTACAGAATCTGTAACATATACCTGATTGCAGTATAACTGTATTTTGTTTTTCTGCAAATCGATATTACTCTTTATCTTAGGGAAGTAAAGTACACCTGTCAGGTTGAACGGATAGTCTACATTCAGATGAATCCAGAATAAAGGTTCGTCCGACATCGGATACAAGTCGCGGTAGAACTTCTTGTAATCTTCATCTTTCAGTTCGCTTGGCTTTTTAGTCCAGATAGGGCAAGAGCTGTTGATGATATTGTCTTCTTCTGTATCTACCTGTTTGCCATCCTTCCATTCTTTCTTCTTTCCGAAAGCAACCGGAACCGGCAGGAAACGACAGTATTTGTTAAGCAATCCCTGTATACGTGACTCTTCCAAAAATTCTTTGCAGTCGTCGTCGATGTACAGAATGATATCTGTTCCTCTGTCATCTCTTTCTGCATCTTCCAGAGTAAACTCAGGACTTCCGTCGCAACTCCATTTGATAGCTTTGGCATCTTCTTTATAAGAACGGGTTACTATTTCTACTTTTTTTGCTACCATGAAGGCAGAATAGAAACCTAATCCGAAATGTCCGATGATTGCATTTGCATCGTTCTTATATTTTTCCAGGAAGTCATTAGCTCCAGAGAAGGCAATCTGGTTGATATATTTATCTATTTCTTCGGCAGTAAGTCCTAAACCTCTATCGGAGATGGTAATTGTATCCTTATCTATTTTTACATGGATAGTAAGGTCGCCTAATTCGCCTTTGAAATCTCCTGTAGATGCCAGAGTTTTCAGTTTTTGTGTAGCATCGACTGCATTTGAAACTAATTCACGAAGAAATATTTCATGATCGCTATATAAAAATTTCTTAATGATGGGGAAGATGTTCTCTGTTGTTACCCCAATATTACCTTTTTGCATAGTTCTTATATTTTAATTTTTTACTATTTTGATTCGTTTGTAACAAATTACGATGGCATACTGACAAAAAAAATGCCAGACGAATTTCGCCTGACATTTTGTCTGTTTCTTTAATGTTTATCGTATTGCTTTATTTTACGATTTCCATCTTTATTTCATTTCCTTCTGCGTTTAAACCAACATGAATAGTATCTCCTGCTTGAGGATCTTCATTCAGGATAAGTTCTGCCAGTCCGTCTTCCAGATTATTCTGGATGGAGCGCTTCAAAGGACGTGCGCCGAATTGTACATCATATCCTTTGGACGCAACAAAACGCTTGACTGCATCATCGATAACCAGCTTATAACCTAAAGATTCCATACGTTCGTAAAGTCCTTTCAGTTCAATATCAATGATTTTCTCCAGTGCATTGATATCAAGCTGGTCGAATGTAATAATCTCATCGAGTCGGTTTATAAATTCCGGAGCAAACGATTTGTTCAACGCTTTCGTTATGACGCTTCGTGAATACTCCTTATCGTCTGTACGGGTTTGTGCGGCAAAACCGATTCCCTTGCCGAATTCTTTCAGCTGGCGTGTTCCGATATTTGACGTCATGATAATCACTGTGTTTTTGAAGTCAACAGTTCTGCCATAACTGTCAGTCAAACGTCCTTCATCCATTACCTGAAGCAGCAAATTGAATACGTCGGAGTGTGCTTTTTCTATTTCATCCAGCAAAACGATAGAGTAGGGCTTGCGACGTACTTTTTCTGTCAACTGTCCGCCTTCTTCGTAACCTACGTATCCCGGAGGAGCACCTACGAGTCGTGAAACGGTGAATTTTTCCATATATTCACTCATATCAATACGGATAAGAGCGTCTGCCGAACCAAACATCTGCTTGGCCAGTTCTTTTGCCAAATGAGTCTTTCCAACTCCGGTAGGCCCCAGGAAAAGGAATGTTCCGATAGGTTTGTTGGGGTCTTTCAAACCTACACGACTGCGCTGGATAGCTTTTACCAAGGTGTCTACGGCTTTGTCTTGAGCAATAACTTTAGCAAGCAATTGTTCTTTCATGCCCTTCAGTCGGATACCTTCAGCTTGGGCCATACGCTGTACAGGTATTCCGGAAATCATGGAAACAACATCTGCTATCTGCTCTTTGTCAACTGTTTCCCGATTTTCCTTCAAACTTTCCTCCCAACGCTGTTTCATATCTTCGAGTTCGCTCATCAATGACTTCTCCCGATCGCGGAAACTGGCAGCCAGTTCAAAGTCTTGCAGACGTACGGCTTCGTTTTTATGTGTGCGTGCTTCATCTATCATCTGTTCCTGTTGTTCTATTTCTTTAGGAACTGTGATGTTTTTCAGGTGTACACGTGAACCGGCTTCGTCCATAGCGTCAATGGCCTTGTCAGGGAAATTACGGTCGGTAATGTATCTGTCTGTCAATTTGACACATGCTTCGAGAGCTTCGTCTGTATAAGTCACATTATGATGCTCTTCGTATTTCTCTTTGATATTTTGCAAAATCTGAAGTGTTTCCTCCGGTGTAGTCGGTTCTACAATAACTTTCTGGAAACGTCTCTCCAAAGCACCGTCTTTTTCAATATTCTGACGGTATTCGTCGAGAGTGGTTGCACCGATACATTGAATTTCACCACGTGCCAATGCTGGTTTCAACATATTGGCGGCATCCATAGAGCCCGCTGCCGAACCGGCACCCACTATGTTATGAATTTCATCGATAAACAGAATGATATTCGGATTCTTCTTCAATTCGTTGAGAATTGCACGGATGCGCTCTTCAAATTGTCCGCGGTATTTGGTTCCAGCCACTACAGCCGTCATATCGAGTGCAATTACGCGCTTATCAAACAAGATACGTGATACTTTTTTCTCGATGATGCGTAGTGCCAGACCTTCAACGATTGCAGATTTTCCGACTCCTGGTTCTCCAATTAAAATCGGATTATTCTTTTTGCGGCGGCTTAATATCTGAGCCAGACGTTCTATCTCTTTTTCACGGCCGACAATCGGGTCGAGCTTGCCCTCTGAGGCAGCTTTTGTCATGTCTGTACCGAATGAATCGAGTACAGGAGTGTCATTGTTAGGCTTTTGCTGCTGTGTACGAGTGGTTTGCTTTGCTTCTTGTGAGAAGAATGAGCTTTCTCCGTTGCCTGTTGGCTGTCGGCGTATGCCTTCCTCTTCCTCTTCTTCATCCTCTCCGAAATCCAGTCCGCTTTGCGGTTCAGCCTTGGGGACAAGTTTGTCCATTACTTTCTGATAAGTAACCTCATTCTCTTCCAATATCTGTGAGGCTTTATTTTGATTTTCTCTCATAATTGCTAATAACATGTGTTCTGTATCGGTAGCCGGACTTTTCAGTATGCGCGACTCCAATATGCTCATTTTTAATATTTTCGATGCTTTCTCATCGAATGTAATATCTTCTGAATAATTTTCAGGAGTTACAGCCGATGATCTTAAATCGTTTTCCAACGTTTTTTTGACCATTTCCAGGTCTACGTATAAGTCTTTCAATATTTGGACAGCTTTTCCTTCACCTTCGCGAATAAGTCCCAACAACAGATGCTCTGGACCTATATAATTATTGCGCAGGCGATTTGCTTCTTCTTTACTAAACTGTATTACGTCGGATATTCTTTGTGAAAATGGATTATTCATAAATTTGGTTTTCTCCCTCAAAACATTTCTTTTTGCAAAGATACATTATAAATATAATACTATAATAAGCTCTTTTTTCTATTTAACAAAAATCATGCCAGATATGTTGCGCTTTTGCTTCGTATAATGTGGAAAGATTGTCTTTTATGTCAATGAAATATCGATCTGGTAAAAAGCAAACTCGTTGCAGGTAATATTTCCCAATGATTTTTTATCCTGATAAAATTCTTTGGTGTTAAGCCTTTAAGTTTGTTTATAGTTTTAACCGAGGTCGAGGTAGGGAATGGCTAAAACTTTATATTTTTTTTTGCTGTTTCAATAAAATGTCGTACTTTAGCGTGGTTTTTAATAAGCCAGAGAGATCTAAATAATAACTAATTTTGTTTCAATGCAAGAACAAGACAGAATAATAAAAATCAACATCGAGGAGGAAATGAAGAAGTCGTACATCGACTACTCTATGTCGGTAATCGTTGCTCGCGCCCTTCCAGATGTAAGAGATGGCTTTAAACCCGTACATCGTCGTATCTTATACGGTATGATGGAGCTGGGAAATACTTCAGACAAGCCATATAAGAAAGCAGCAAGAATCGTAGGTGAAGTTTTAGGTAAATATCATCCGCACGGAGATTTATCTGTGTATGGTGCATTGGTGCGTATGGCGCAGGATTGGGCTATGCGTTATCCATTGGTCGACGGACAAGGAAACTTCGGATCTGTAGACGGGGATAGTCCGGCTGCAATGCGTTATACAGAGGCTCGTTTGAAGAAAATAGGTGAAGACATGATGCAGGACTTGTATAAAGAGACTGTTGACTTCACGAATAACTTTGACGATACATTACAGGAACCGACCGTAATGCCTACACGTATACCTAATCTTCTCGTAAACGGAGCATCGGGTATTGCAGTAGGTATGGCTACCAATATGCCGACTCATAACTTGTCGGAAGTAATCGATGCATGTGTTGCTTACATTGACAATAACGATATTGATGTAGATGGACTCATGCATTATATCAAAGCTCCTGATTTCCCGACTGGTGGATATATTTATGGTATAAGCGGTGTGCGTGATGCTTATGAAACCGGACGTGGACGTGTGGTAATGCGTGCCAAGACGGAAATCGAATCACATCCTACACACGATAAGATTATCGTTAACGAGATTCCTTATAATGTAAATAAGAAGGAGCTGATAGAGAATATAGCAGCTCTGGTAAATGACAAGAAAATAGAAGGTATCTCGTATGTGAACGATGAGTCCGACCGTGAAGGTATGCGCATTGTAATTGATGTAAAACGTGATGCGAATGCCAGCGTTGTATTGAACAAGCTGTTCAAAATGACAGCTTTGCAAACATCTTTCGGCGTAAATAACATTGCCTTGGTACATGGTCGTCCGAAGTTGCTGAATCTGAAAGACTTGATTCGATTGTTTGTTGAGCATCGTCATGAAGTAGTGATCCGTCGTACTCAGTTCGATTTGCGCAAGGCTAAGGAACGTGCTCATATATTGGAAGGACTGATAATTGCTTCTGATAATATCGATGAAGTAATTCGCATCATACGTGCTGCCAAGACTCCGAATGAAGCTATCACAAATTTGATGGATCGTTTCCAGTTGACAGAAGTTCAGTCGCGTGCTATTGTAGAAATGCGCCTTCGTCAGCTTACAGGACTTCTGCAAGATCAGTTGCATGCTGAATATGAAGAACTGATGAAACAGATTGCCTACTTTGAAGAAATTCTGACTAATGAAGAACTTTGTAAGAAGGTTATCAAGGATGAACTTATCGAAGTGAAGGAAAAATATGGTGATCAGCGACGTTCTGAAATTGTATATGCTTCGGAAGAATTCAATCCGGAAGATTTCTATGCTGATGATGAAATGGTGATAACTATTTCTCATTTGGGATATATCAAACGTACTCCGTTGTCTGAATTCCGTGCACAGCATCGTGGTGGAGTAGGGTCGAAGGGTAGTGAAACTCGTGACGAAGACTTTATCGAACATATTTATCCGGCTACAATGCATAATACCATGATGTTCTTTACTCAGAAAGGTAAGTGCTACTGGCTGAAAGTATATGAAATACCTGAAGGAAACAAGACATCGAAGGGTCGTGCTATACAAAATCTGCTGAATATTGATTCTGATGATGTTGTTACTGCATATCTGCGTGTTAAGAATCTGAATGATACAGAATTTATCAATAGTCATTATGTATTGTTCTGCACAAAGAATGGAGTAATCAAGAAAACATTGCTTGAACAATATTCTCGTCCGCGTCAGAATGGTGTAAATGCTATAACAATTCGCGAGGATGACCGTGTAATTGAAGTACGTATGACCAATGGAAACAATGAGATTGTCATTGCTAATCGTAACGGACGTGCTATTCGTTTCCATGAAAGTGCAGTTCGCGAGATGGGACGTACAGCAACCGGAGTTCGTGGTATTACACTCGATGAAGACGGTACAGATGAAGTAATTGGCATGATCTGTATTAAAAATCCGCAGGAAGAAACTATTATGGTTATTTCTGAGAATGGATACGGAAAACGTTCTGATATTGAAGACTATCGTAAAACTAATCGCGGTGGTAAAGGTGTTAAGACTTTAAGCATTACTGAAAAGACAGGAAAACTGGTTGCAATCAAGTCTGTAACAGATGAAAACGATTTGATGATTATCAATAAATCGGGAATAACTATCCGTTTGCATGTAGCAAGTGTTCGCATTATGGGACGTGCAACTCAGGGAGTTCGTCTGATAGACCTTGAAAAGCGTAATGATCAGATTGGTTCTGTTTGTAAGGTAACATCTGAATCGGAAGAGGAGAATGTAGATAATGAAGACTCTGTTTCTGTAGATGGTATACCTTTTAATGAAGAAGGTTCTGCCGACGAAAAACAAGAATAAAATAAATTGAATATATTTGTATTACTAAATCAAAAACAGTTATGAAAAAAGTATTGTTTACTACAGCTTTATTCCTTACAGCATGTGCTGTGTCAGCACAGGAAAGTGTTGTAAAGGAAGCTAAATCTGCAAAAAGTGATCCTGTAAAGGCAGCGCAGATAATTGAACCAGCTTTGGTTGATCCTTCAACTGCCAATGATCCTGAAACATGGAAATTGGCTGGTGATTTCCAGAAGGCAATCTACGATGAAGAAAACATGAAGCTTTATTTGCCGGGTGGTCAGGCTGATACATCAAAATTGTATAACAGTTTGGTTAAAATGTTCGAATATTATACAAAATGTGATGAAGTAGAACAGGCAAAAGTAAAGAGTGGAGAATTGAAGAAGCCTAAATTAAGAAAGAAATTATCAAAGACATTGGCTACAGTTCGTCCCAACTTGACTAATGGTGGTTCTGATGCTTACAATTCAGGAAATTATGCTAATGCTTTGAAATTCTTTGGCTTGTATGTTGATGCAGCAGAAAATCCGATGTTTGAAGAAGAAGATGCAGTAAAGAATGATACATTGACTCCGCTAATCGCATGTTATGCTGCGTTGGCTGCAAACTCTTTGAATGATAAGGATGCAGTTGTTAAATATGCAACTGTAGGTAAATCTCACAAAGAAGAAGGCTATAGAGCTTTGATGTGCTTGGCTGAAGCTTATGGTAAAGGTGAAAATCCTGATTCAACTCAATGGTTAGCTACTATCAAGGAAGGTACAGAAAGATTCCCATCTCAGGAATATTTCATTGGTAACTTGATGGACTATTATATCCAGAAAGGTAGAATTGATGATGGATTAACTGAAATCGATCAGGTTTTGGCAAAGAATGAAACTCCGTACTTCTTGTATGTAAAGGGTGTTTTGCAGTACGAAAAGAAAGATTATGATGCAGCTATTGCTACATTTAACTCTATCATTGCAAAGAACTCTGATTTCGTAGCTGAAGCATATTCTAAGATTGGTGATTGCTATTTCTTCCCAGCACAAGTTATTGTAGAAGAAAACAGTAAGATTTCTATGGACGATCCGAAGTACGCTGCAAATGAAGCTAAGATCAAGGAATATTACGAAAAAGCAAGACCTAACTACGAAAAAGCTAAAGAACTTAAGCCAGACAATAGACAATTATGGGGACAATATTTGTTGAACATATATTGGAAATTGAATAAGGCTGAATATGATGCTTTGGAAAAGGAATTGACTATGTAATTTGAAGTTTTATTCTTTTTACGATAGGGGCTGCCTCAAGAAATTGGGGTGGCCTTTTTTTATTCAATAATCTATAATGAAGTTGTAGGATGGAATAGAAGATTTCTAAATATATAATTAAACATAATACCGATTATAAAATAAAAAAGCTATGCTTAAATGTTAGTAAAGATAGATAAAAAATAAGCCTGATATAGATATCAGGCTTATTTTTTTATATAAAATCAGATTAGCATTTTATTTTCAATTCATTTAAAATACGTCTCATCTCTTCAAAAGTCGTGATGCGTGTTGGAACTAATGGTAAGCGTAAACGATTCTTTATCATTCCCATCATGCTTAACATGGCTTTAACTCCAGCAGGATTTCCATCAACAAATAATAATTTGAATAATTCTGTAAATTGATGATGAATAGATAAAGCACTATTATAATCGCCGGCTAGTGCCAAACGTGTCATACGGCTAAACTCACGAGGAAATGCATTTCCTATTACAGAAATAACTCCTACTGCTCCTAATGTTATTAGCGGGAATGTTATTCCGTCATCACCTGATATAACATCAAAATTAGCAGGTTTATTTTTAATGATATCATCCATTTGGGTAATGTTACCGGAGGCTTCCTTTATTGCTACAATATTGTCGAAATCACGAGCTAAACGAAGTGTTGTTTCGGCCGTCATATTAACACCTGTACGCCCGGGAACATTATATAATACTATAGGCAGTTGAGTAGCTTCAGCAATAGCTTTATAGTGCTGATAAATGCCTTCTTGCGAGGGCTTATTATAATATGGTACAGCCACCAGGACGGCATCTACCCCTGTGAAGTCATCGTTCTTTAAAGTGTCGACCACGGTTTGAGTGCAATTACTGCTTATTCCTAATAATATAGGAATACGTCCATTAACACGTTCTATGACGAGTCGTTTTATCTTCTGCTTTTCTTCATTTGTCAGAGTCGGAGTTTCTGCGGTAGTACCTAATACACACAAAAAATCAGTACCGTTCTGTACCTGAAATTCAACTAATTTTATCAGGGAATCATAGTCCACACTTCCGTCTTCATTGAAGGGAGTAATTAATGCGACTCCCATTCCTTTCAACCTTCTTTGTATCATAAATAAAATATAAATGCTATTTTAAATATACAAAAGTACGAATATTTTCTATTTATACTTCGATTTTATCACTTTTTTGCTTATTAAATGCACGGCTCTTTCATTTAAAACAACCTCTATAATCCTTGTTATTCTC
>ERZ791878.1127-NODE-1127-length-12968-cov-2.307442_pt1 | contig 12968 bp, 8 predicted proteins | sample MGYA00510277_ERZ791878 | MGnify/ENA primary metagenome ERZ791878 (study PRJEB30046, sample SAMN00792094) | human gut metagenome | study: EMG produced TPA metagenomics assembly of the A metagenome-wide association study of gut microbiota in type 2...
AGGACCAATACCAGCCAGCGACAGGCTTTCCCTCGGGATCCCTGAGCTTAATTCCACCCGCGCCGTCCTTGACGCCCGAAAGCACAATCGCACCACTGCTGCACGCATAATATACGTTTTCATCTTGTGAGAAGACCCAAGTGTTGCACTTTAATGCACCGCCGCTATCCGGATCCAAATAATAAATGGAGACATTTACAGTTTGAAATCCTTCCAGCATGGCGCCATTATTATTGGGGTCTAGCAAATACCAGCTAGAACCATTGTAAAACCACCCGGTACGAATCTCTCCCGATGCGTTGGAGCAATACCATGCCCCATCGTTAATAAACCAACCGGAGCTCATAGAACCGGATTCGGAAAAATGATACAAAGAGCCGTTAACAAGCCTAAAGCCCGTAGCCATTAATCCAGAAGGCTCAAGCCAGTACCAAGTATTGCCAAGGAGTAACCACCCGGTCTGCATAGCGCCCGAACTGTCCAAATAGTACCAGCTATCATCAATTAAAACCCAGCCGGTCTTCATTGAACCCGATGTCTCGTCAAGGTAGAACCAGCGCCCACCGGTGGCAGCCCATCCCTTCAAATGTGCACAGGAGTTAGAAAATAAATGCCAGCCATCGTTCAAGTATTTCCAGCCAGTAGCTGCATAACCTTCGGAATCAAAATAATACTCCGCCCCTCTAATGGACAGAAAACAGTTTGACGGCCAACCACCAGCCTCATATCTCCACCACCATTTACCGTTTTGGTAGGCCCAAGAACCAGGAAGAGCGATGTTATTATCAGAGGAACGAACGATCTGGAACGACAGTTGAGAGGTAACGCCGGCGTAATTCCCTAGCCCATTCACTCTTATAGTGGCGCAGCCAGGGGCAACATTATCTGAATACGTGACTTCATAATCGATTCCGCTTGCTAGCACAGAACCGCTGGCAGTCAAAACAGAGACATCAGGAGTAATCACATCGCCAGTATATTCATATATCGACGAATCGATAGATGCTTTGAAATTATCGGAATCCAAAGTCAAACGATCGCTACCTGATGTCCCAAATGCTTCCTGACCCGATTGAACCAAAGAGCCATCAGTGCCTTCAGCCACGCAATCTTCAGTTAATGAAAATGCGATTGCGGGCCATAAAAGAGAGATGAAACAAATAGATGTTAGACAAACCACACTGATTAAACTCAGATGTCGATTTTTCATCATTTTTCTCTTCTCGCCAAATCAAATTAACCTTTGAATATCCAGATGCAGTCGACCCAGAGATGCAGTTCCCAAATTAATTAATATGCAAGACAACTCGCTTGATACGTTGCACCAGATAAAACGATAAGACACTCAACATAGGGATTGTCTATTTGTTAGACAATCCACAACCAGCAGTCGAGCGCGATCAATGGTGCACAAACTTAGGAGCCCTAATGAGGGATAGCCGAAGGAACTGAATCAAACCATGTATTGAGCTCATTCATGATCAGACCTTTTCTCAAGCTCTTTTTCGAGCAGGGCAATCCTATGAGTAAGGTTTTTGATCGCCAAAACATGACGACTCGCGGCAACGCTAAGAGACAGAGAGATTGCAAGCAACAGCACGATTGCACCCAAAAAAAGGAAATTGGCCGGGTTGACAAACCCAATAGCTGTTGAGCAACTATAAATAATCTGAGGACATAAATCACAGATCAAGGCCGCCATACACATCAAAATCCACAGCAAAGAGTACTTAAGAAGCATCTTTCCGTTGGACACGAGACGTAAAACATAGACGAGGAATCCGCCGAAAAAGAGGGCCGCACCAATCCTCAAAATAAGATTCATTATTTGTCTCCCCTATGAACCCAGCACACAAGGACAATGGCTAACGTAACCTTGACCATATAGTAGACGGAAGAGAAGCCCCCGATAGATGAACGTCCACCTTGGCGCTCATTCATCTTTACAGGCGCTTCCATAACGGGAAGACCAAGCTTCATAGCCAAAGCAATCGACTCTGGCTCCGGGTAGTCATCAGGATAACTCTTGCAGAACAGGTCGATAGCATCTTTATTGCAGGCCCTAAAGCCAGAAGTGGGATCGGTGACCACCTTACCCGTAAGCAACTCGAGCAAAAATGAAAGCCACCTGATTCCAACACGACGCATAAAAGTTGATTGAAAACCATCAGTCTCAACCAGAAATCGAGAGCCTATCGCCAAACTCGCACCGCTCTCAATCAGCTTTACAAGCTCAGGAATATAAGAAGGATCATGTTGGCCATCGCCGTCAACCTGAATGTCGATATCATAGCCAAATCTCTGGGCATATTTATGGCCCGCTTGGACCGCTCCACCGATACCAAGGTTCTGCGGCAAATCCAATATGTTGATACCATGCTCTCGACAAAGCTCAAGCGTTGTATCTTGTGAGCCGTCGTTGATTACGACATAGTCATAACCCGCAGCTTTTATAGCTGCAACGGTATTGAGAATGCACTCCTGTTCGTTATAGGCAGGAATTATTACGAGAACACGCAGATGTCCTTTTGAACATGTCGTTGAAGTAAAAGACAATCGAGATTCATCCATTCCAAAAACAGTTGGCTCTTAGCGACGCCCAAAGAATTTGCGACTCTTACAGTCCAACGCATAGCTTAACTCAGACTTAAGTTTACTGTATCCTGTCTAACCATTAGGAAGTTACATCTCAAGCTTAGATATTTAGCTTGCTCAACTAGGGCACACATGGAGTCCCCATCCATCACCGCAGGAAAAGGACCCCTTGCAGTTCTGCCTCAAATACGGGGCGCATGTCCTGAGCGAACCCTCAACGCCGTCCCATTCGATCCAATCGAATCCAACTAATTGCCCACTCCTACTATAACCATGACCTATATCGCTAATTTAGAAAAAACGGATATACAGAAGCTCGAACATCACAAAATACAGCAGCGCAAATGGAGCCCCGAGCATAAAGGCTGTAACTTTAGCCTTCACCTCCTCATCGCAGTAAATAGGGAACCTGAGCAATAGACAGGCAAAAGGTATTATCAAAGGTATGAGATATCGCGCTTGGACACCCGCAACTGTCTGGCTTCCAACTCCTGTAAAAGCGATGTATAGAGCCAAAGCAACTAGGTGGCAAGTAGCAAGAACCAGGAATAGAGTCCAAACAATTCCGCAACGGCTAAGCTTTATTTTAGTATCTTTTTCATTATCAATAATGCAAATAGCTTCAAACAGCATGATGGGGAGATACGAAAGCCATGGGAACAGATTAGACACGTCCCCAAGATAAGCCATATTCGTTGATATTGAATTGAGAAACGCCGGGGTCAGCATCGATCCAAAAACGAAATTCGAGATTACAGCTATAGTTCCAACTGGATTTGCAAGCACTCCCGTCGTTTGACCAGCCGTAGAGACTTCGGAGCCACCACGTGCATCAGAAATATTATTTACGACAGATGAGAAATATGGCGTCAAGAAAGATAGGATCATAATGGCACAAACGAATAGAGCAGTACCAATCAAGATACGTCTTTGCTTGCTTGAAACATATTTATTTGCAGGAATTAAAAGCGCAAGTCCAAATAAGGGAAAATAAATCGCTTTAGCTGCAAACCCGATTGCAAAAGATAGTAGAAATGCGAAGAACGTTTTAGCAGAAATATCCTCTTCAGAAATAAGCATCTTCAACAAAAGAGCTGTTCCTAGCAAACTGAACGATATCACACAGGGATCATACGAGTAACTGGCTGCCATTAACACAGCAGACGGGAACAACGCAATACAAGTGAAAAGACATTTTCTGCAAGGGGCTATACGAATTGCGATTCCGCAGATAACTGCATACGCAAACAAATTAAAAATTTTACCCAATGCAAATTTGATAGAGAATGGGAGATGAAGCAAGCGACCCAAACAAAGGCCGATAGATGAAGGAATATAGGCAATTTTAGAAAGAGCCACACTATCAAAACAATTAAAACGTTCGATACCTTCAGCTAAATCATTTTTATCAGCCTCTCTGACCAATTGCTCAACAGAGCCACGGTTAAACTCTCTTGTTTCATCTATTGGGTACTTACCCAAAGCTGCATCCAAACTAAAGCCGTCCCCCATATAAAACTGCTCGACTATCATTCGGTCAGAATTTGTTATTTCAGCATTTGTGAGGTAGGAAAAACTGTTTGCATTTCCATAGTGGACCTCATCATCCCATGTCAAAAAATTTGTAACGGGAAAGCAAATAATTACGGATAGACCAATTGAGACAATGCATGCGAAAGCGAACAGTTCGGGCTTCAGATAAGAAATGCCCCCATTAATAGCAATCAATCCGATCAAAACCGTAATGGGCAAAGCAGACGCGAACAACACCGTCTTTGACTTATCGAGCGGAATGCCAATAAAAGCGATTAAAACAGCAAAGCCAACAAAAACCGCCAAATAAAAGAAACACTTCTTAGCATCAGTTTTCTTAACCGAGGTTACGAAGCTCTTCATCAGGCCATAGCAAAGCTCAATTCCCTGGAACGCTAAAACTAAATGAAAGCATATAACCAGACCTGAGATATTCCATGCACCAAGACCGAAGGGGCCAAACGTCTTCGCGCCAGCCAATATGATGAAAACTAGCAGAAAGCTGCTGAGGATACTGGACGCGACGAGAACGGTTATCTGACGAATAGCATCACCGCTCGACTGTGATTTCGGTTGCAAATATAAGCACGCAACAGCAACGACATCGCAAAAGAGTTCAAGAATGAATAGATTTAAATTCTTATAGTGCAATGATGTCGCGACAGCTAACAAAAGAAGTCCCAGCCCAAAGATGGCAAGCGCGTACTCGCTTTTCTTAATTGCAGGATTATTCAAAACGTGCATCTCCAACTAAAGACAAAATCGAATAGGATAAGTCGACAATAACAAATTCGGGTCTTAGATCCAACTTCACTCAAAAGCTAAGTAAAAGCCAGCCAAGTATCACTTAGCAAATACAAAACGCCTTCTCGACATCTATAGCAGTGGCGTCCCAGCTATATCGATTTTCAACAAGGGCCCGAGAGTTTCGAGACTGTAGAGAAAGCAGCTTTCGATCATCAAAAAGCCTGCATAATGCCGAAACCACCTCATCAGATGACATGGACTGAATTATCGTGCCGTAGCTATCATCTGGAATAAGCTCGTGCGCGCCTCCCACATCTGTTACCACAGCAGGCGTTCCGCAAGCTGAAGCCTCAAGAAGTACCGTCGAAAAGCCTTCGGACCGAGTTGGAAGACAAAGCACATCTGCTTGCTGAAGTAAGGAGGAAATGTCCTCTGCGCTACATCTCCCAAGTTCGACGAACAGGCTTCCTTGACTTCATTGGCCAGCGGACCATCCCCTGCAAGAACAAAACAAATATCACGCTTGGTAATATCCTTTGCGCGAGCTGCCTCAATAATTGAATAAATTCCCTTTTCAGGAATAAACCGCCCAACAAAAGCCACAACTAAAGATGATTGAGGGACACCTAATTCTGATCGGAAATCTCTACCCGAAGAGATGCTCCTATAAATTGAAGCATTGATTGAGTTCGATATTACGCCCTTTGCACCGATATTAAAATGCTGAAGCCATTCAACGCTTTTAGAAGAAATCCCATAGAAATCAGGTTCAAACGTCTTTACGCGATCAGTAATCCAATCCTCATATCGGCGCACAAAATAATCAAGGAATGGCTGATTGAAAGAAAGATACGCTGAACCATGGTCGAGAACGACGGCCCTAGTGTTATGATCCACAGCAAACTTCAGCCCTTCGAGTGAGAGGGGGAAAAGCCTCGTGTTGATAAGTACGCCGTCCCACTCATAATCATCAAGGCTTTGCAGGAGCCGGTAATAATCGCCGGTTTTTTTGGGAAGAGGAAGCCTTCCATCAAGCAATGAAATACATGGAAGCCGAATTATCTCGAGACCGTTTTCGACTGAATGACCGACTCCTACGCGCATTGAATCATTAGTAACGATAACCACCCTGTCGCCGCGGGCAGCTAGGGCATGAGCGAGACCATCGACAAAATTACCAATCCCACTAAGTTGCGGGTGATAATGATGGGTGAAAATACAAATAGAAGAACTCATTACATAACCTCATCTGGTAAAGATTTCATATCCTTAATTCTGCGCAGTCCAGACTTCACCATCCCCAAAGTCAAGCAGAAGAGGAAGATGGGTATGTCGATTTTCCGGCTCCGGAATTTTCTTCCATTCGCCATACATCGTTGTAAGATATTTATCCGTCATACGAGGAACGGGGAATTCACTGCCTTCGAAAACCGCACTGCTCAGAGGGAAAATCTCTGAAATAGGCACTGGCGCCATATTCGGCCAGCTTAACGTCAGACAATAATCAGAGACCTCACCCGTATTTGAGTCGGCAATACAGGAGTCGAACAAATCCTGGTAAGAGCATGCGCCTCGAGAAACCAGTCGTTCCACTACGTGTATAGCAGAACAACCAATTTGCTCGAGTTGTCCAAGGAACCCTTTATGAGGGACAACAATGGAAGAAGAGTGATATAAATAAGCTCTTTTCTGTGCAATTGATGCAGTTCGGACTTGTTTTGCACGAAGGCGTTTATCTGTATAGAGCTGGTCATATGGAAAGATGTCGACAAAAATACCCATCGAACTGGAAGCCTCTCGAGCCTCCTGATTCTCGAAGCGAGTTTCATCGCGATACACCTTAGCAAACATCGCAGCATAGCCAATAGTATTCCGCGATGTATGGAGCGAATATCCTTCCGGTAAACCATCCTCGGCTAAAGAGCAAAAGCGGTCATAGTCTGAACGCATCATTCCGATATCTATATCATCATCCCAAGGGATAAACCCCCTATGACGCATTGCTCCTAAACATGTTCCGCCATCAAGCCACCACCTGATGCCGTGCTTAGAGCAGAATGCAGCGACAACCTGAAGGATATCCAATTCGGTGTTTTGAAGCTTTAATAGCGCGTGAGCTTTAGACATCATCGGCCTATCTCTTTTCCCCAAACCATTCTTGCGTCTGTTTCCCCAAAACAAAAGACTGATAAATAAGGCAAATAGCATTGGATATAAGCGCCGTTACAGTAGGGCCATTTAAGCCAAACAACACTTGCGCGGGAGCCATGACAGCAACAGCACTGATTAAGGACAATATGCTGCCAACAAATACCCCTCGGTAGTTATCAAGAGAAACCAGCAAATCGTTGACAAACCAAGCAATGCCAGTCAAAAAGGCACAAGCCAACATAGGCTGAAGGAGATCAGAATGTTTGGCTATTCCAGCGCCATAAAACAAAGACAGCAATAATTTGCCGAAAAAGAAAAGCGCAACTGCTGATATGACGCCGACAAATAAAATACCGGCAAGTATTTTACCTATAAGCGTAAAAAAGGACTTTTCCCTAGAATAGTAACGCTCTACTAAATAACCTAATAAAGGATTATAGATATACGTCGCACCCATTTGGATAATTGCCACGGGAGCAGCAACTGATGCATAAATGCCTAGAGCAGAATCTCCGAATGTATAAGATAAATACTGCCTTGGAATATTCGGCGCCGCAGAAGCAGCAATGCCGCCAAGAACGATGGGCAAACAGCCACATAGGAAAGCTCTGACCTTCGCTTGGGTAATTCCAAGTTTGATTGCAGAGATTCGATTTGATCTCGGATAATCGTAAATAACACCGATACCTATAGTCACTACCGTCATTAGCAACAATGCACCTTCGAGGCTATTTAACAGCCCAAAGACAACAATGAACGAAAGGAGAGAACCAATGCCCTGCATTATGAGGGATTTCCCAATATAGTCCATCCTATGGCCAACCTGATCATTGGCATGCATGACATCAATAACTAAGCCGGCGGTTTTATAGAGAGCATACAAAAGAACAGCAGGCACCGTATCAATACGACACGTCGCAATGGAATAGACGGCCAACATTGCAAACGCCATAAACGTAGTAAAGAAACGAAAAGTCAGGTATTCACCAGCAGAGTTTTTCCTTTCAACATCTGCAATTTGTACCGTGTACATCCTGTATTGGGCCAATTGAGAAAACATGTTGAAAATAGACATAGCAAGGGAATAAATTCCAGCAGCACTATATCCATCAGACAGTCGAACGACCAATATAGTGATTAGCCATTGACAGCCTAAATTCGTCAACGAGCCAACGGTATTCCAGAACATATTGTGTTTAATCGAAAGAGTCTTCTCTGTGGCTTCCACAAATATAAGCGCCCTTCTGAACAAGTCGCGATTCGGATACGAAGCTATTTTGCTTCTTTAATCATGTTTAAAATCAAAAGAAACAGCCAATTCGGTACAAGTCGCATAACGATTTCAGCTTTAGCAATGGACGGGCAAGCTCGTCGATATTTAAGCAAGCCAATTATGGAGCGTCGCTCTCTTGCATCGGCGAACCCCATTATTTCCTTTAGGTGCGGTGAATCAGGAAATCTTTCGGCAAATTGCTTAGCTGTATCAACCCTGTTTTTAACTCTTGTTAAATACCAATCATCTTTTGAAGCAACACCCGCAAGGAATCCAGTTTCATTCCCGCCATGTCGACGATACTTAACCAAGGGAGTCGTTGTAAAACTGCACTTCCCCAGTTCGCTGCAGCCCAATGTCAACCACAAATCATGTGCAGTGGATTCCGGAAAGGGAATCATCGACTTAGCAGCACTCGCATCTAGCATGAGAGCCATACCAATGCCGTAGCATACACTTGCAGCCTGAATAGTAATATCCTCTCCGGAGCACCAATTTACTTCAGGCGAATTTGGATGAGCTTTTCTGTAGCTCTCTACCAGCATGTTTCCGTTTTCGTCGATTACCGATCTATCGCAAACATCAAGAATTGAGCCTTCTTCTAGCATATGGTTGAGCGAAACTTGAACTCTGTTAGGCTCCCAAATATCATCTTGATCGCAAAATACTACGTAATCCCCTTCTGCCAAAGAGAGTAGTGCCTCGAACGATTTGACATAACCGAGATTTTTATCGCCATGATAATAACGATAGGCGTTTTTCTTTATATGCTCTTGGATAAACCCCTCTAAAGAGGCCGATTCGGGGCAGTCATTTCTGACCAAAAGCGTAACCGGAAACGTTTGTTCATCAATCGAATCAAGTTGAGCGGCGAAAAACTTAAGATCAGGTTTATATGCTGAAAGAAGTACGCATACGCCTGTACCATTTCCCTTTTCTATTTCCAAAAATCCTCCCAAAGTCATGTTTTCAAGATTAGCAAAGCAATCATTAGAGATTTAAGGTGTTGTTTATTACGCTCAAAAAAGACAGGAGAAGGCTCGGCCTTTAGATAATACATGGCGGCAAATTGAATGGTGCTCCCGTAATTTTTAACACCAACACCGACATCTCGCCCCCCTAGAGGGAGCGAGATGGTTGGCTTTTCAAAATAATCTGAAAAGGAAGCTCGTAGAGAATTAAAATCCTGCGCACCGGAAGTGCATACAGTTTATGACTGCCTTCTCATGAAACCGCTTGCCAAATCAAAGCACCTCAATTGGAAAAGAGTCCCTTAAGAATCAGTGTCTTTCTCCCACCTTTAAAGACACTTGTCCAATATCAATAGGTAACAACCTTTGTTCCATAAGGTATGTTATCGTAAATCCATTTTGCGTTCTGGATCTCAAGGCGCACACATCCTGCAGAGGATGGAACGCCCATCGTGGGATCCATCACCCGGTTACTGTTGACGTAGTAGGGCGAAGAATGGAATAGATAATCACCGTAGAACTGTGTGTAGTAATAGCAAGTATATCCATGCCCAAAGGAGTATCCCTTTCCGTAGACTTGGTACTCCCCTATCACAGTTGGCGTACTGGCTTTTCCCGTCGAACATACATATCGACGGTTTAAGGACCAATTATTCCATGACCCAGTGTAGATGCTCGTGATACAACGCGACGTATCGACAAGTATCAGCCAATTTGTATTGCTTGAATAACTTTGAGCTTTAGCGTCCATATAGTCTGACACCCACGCGCCGTTAGCCATGAAGTAATTCCAGGATCCGTTCACAACGCGCCAGCCAGTAGCCATAGCCCCACTAGCATCAAGCCAATACCAGGTGCCGCCCAAATTGAGCCATCCCGTCTGCATATAACCAGAAGTAATACCAATATCCGTTAACGGCAACCCAACCGGTTTTCATAACGTAAGTAGATGGATCTAAATAGAACCAGGAGCCATCCTTGCTCAGCCAGCCAGATCGTGCATAGCCAGCGGTCTCATCAAAGAAGTACCATTTTCCGTTAACGTTCTGCCAGCCGACGCTCAAGGAGCCATTAGTCGGATCAGCATAGAAAATGCAGCCACCAAGCGTCACGAAACCGCGCGCTTCGACCAATTCGCCATCGCCGTTTGAAGTAAATAACTTCCCATTGCGCAATGTTCCGCACAACGAGCAGTCAGAACCAGCAAAAGCCTTAGACGGACCATCCTGAACCGAGTCCTGGACATCTACCCATTCACGACAAGCAACAGCGCCTGAGCCTTTTGCATAATAGCTTTTCCCATTTACAGAAAAATGCCCGAGCAGCATTTTGCCGTCGACGGCAGGATCAAGATAATAGTATTGGCTACCGTCCTTCAGCCAACCCGTCTTTACAATACCCGATGCATTAGATGGCTCAGCGTAATACCAGTCTCCATCGCTCATAAACCAGCCGAGTGACAGCGCTCCCGTTGAAGAAAAATGATACCGATTCGATCCGATGGAAAAAAAGCCGGTAACCATTCTATTGTCATTTGCGATATCGAGCCAATACCAAGCGCCGTTCACCGAACGCCAGCCCGACGCAAGTGCGCCGGAACCGTCTGCGTAATACCAGTCCGTACCATCAAACGCCCAACCAACAGCCATTGCACCGGAATCCGATAAATAATAACGTGATGAGCCAACGGAAACGATTCCCCTAGACATAGCACCATCATTGGCGGGATCAAGCCAATACCAGTTATTGCCAGTTTGAAGCCAACCGGTTAAGACTTCACCATTGCTACCCCAATACCATAAACCGTTATCAAGACACCATCCATTAATCAGTCCATAGGTTCCAAGAAGATAAGGATGCCCATCGATAACACGTCGCCCAGTAACCATGGAACAGCCGTCAAGGGAGTCAAACCAGTACCATTGGCCTCCGATAAGCTGCCAACCATTTGCCAAAGCGCCTGATGGACTCGCGTAATACCACTTATTGTCAGTAAAAATCCAGCCGCAACTCATCGCGCCGTCACGAGCGGGGTCCAAATAAAACAACGAGCCGTCAACATTCTGCATTCCGGTCAAACGGCAGTCGTCAAGATAGTAATACCAGGACAAACCGTCCCATTGCCATCCAGATAGTTTTTCCGTCGTCGACGAGTCTTGGCTTTCGACAACCTGTGGATTCGAATCTTCCGCTGTTTTGCCAGCATAATCGTTGGAATCTTGAGCGAGACCGCCGCCGACAAAAGCACCCGACCCTTCCGTCGAGTCGCGCTCTACGATATCGTTATCCGCCCCCTCTTCCACGGCATAAGCAGTGCAAGAAAACGCGGGGGCGAAAACCGAGAGCGAGGCGGATAGTAGCACCAAGCCGATTGCTCGCCAGCAAATTCGATGATCAATCCGAGCATTCATTTCAGGCCCCCAACCGGTACCGACTGTCTTACAAGGAATCAATTAGATAAACGGACGGGCTGCGCCGATCACATTTCCCCTAGCGCTGACGGGATGAATACCGACACCCTGATGAGGCCAGGAGTCAATCATCATACCGCCGCCAAGTGCGATTGCGATATGCCCGCGATAATAAATCACATCGCCACGCTGAATCGAGCTGGTGCTCACGGGCATAAAGATGTTGCTTCGATACCAATTCATCGAATTGTAGGTTTGGCTTGGATCCCAGCGATGGTTATAAGGGTTGTAAACACCCATATCCATGCCAGTAGCATAAAGACATTGCAAGACAAAACCAGAGCAATCAACAGCCCCGCCGGGAGCGGTAGACCAAGGCTCAATATATTGTGTACCGATATATTCGTAAGCACGCTGAATAAAGGCATTCACGCAATCTTCCCGCGTCGCTTCGACAGAAATGCGAGAAGGAGTCACATAGGTAAAGTAGCCAGTGCAGTAGCTAGGCAACTGAACAGTCCAAGAGCTGACCTGGGGATACTGCGGAGGATTTTGCCAGCCAACCTTGTCGCACTGGCCATCGCTCCAGAAAATTCGACGCACGCCATCGATGGTTCTTGCGCCTGTTGCCATAGCACCGCTGCCGTCTAGCCAATACCACTTACCCGAATCTTTAAGCCAGCCAACATGCATGCTGCCGTTGGAGTCAAGGTAATACCATGTTCCATTGAGGCATTTCCAACCAGTTGCCATTTTTCCGTCGGCGTTTAGGTAATACCATGCACCGTCAGTAAAAACCCATCCAGTTTTCATCGCACCAGAATCGGCATCAAGCCAATACCAATCGCCATCAATCTGCAGCCATCCACGATGAATGACGCCCGTTCCGGGCTCAGCATAAAACCTTTGATTTGCAACATTAACCCAACCGGACGCAACCTGCCAGCCATCAGCTCCAGCTGTTTTTAGGATAGTACCGTTTTCGCGGATCACATCTTTGCAAAGATATCCATTGCCATCGGCATATCTTTCTACGCCGTCTTTAACGGTAATCCAGCTTGACACCACAAGTCTACCGCTCAGGTTTGCGAAACAATCGTTGCCGCCCACCTCAAATAAGCCCGTTTTCATGAGATGGCTAGCAGGGTCCAGGTAATACCAACTCACGCCCTCTTTATACCAGCCAGAAATAAGCGCGCCAGATTCAGAGGCAAAATACCAGCCGTCCTCGGACTGAGCCCAACCAATAGCCATAGTCCCATTCGAATTCAAATAATATGCTGCATT
>ERZ791878.1135-NODE-1135-length-12908-cov-2.967478_pt1 | contig 12908 bp, 16 predicted proteins | sample MGYA00510277_ERZ791878 | MGnify/ENA primary metagenome ERZ791878 (study PRJEB30046, sample SAMN00792094) | human gut metagenome | study: EMG produced TPA metagenomics assembly of the A metagenome-wide association study of gut microbiota in type 2...
GACTTTTTTAAATCATTTGAAATTATAGATGTTTATAAATCACGAGAAGTTGACGATATAATGTAATTGAGGTGATATTTAATGCTACAAAAATTTAAGGTTCATAATTTTAAAAATTTCAAAAATGATTTAGAAATTGATTTTTCAGATGTAAATGGATATAAGTTCTCACAAGACTGCATTACAAATGATTTAATCGGAAAGATGATTATTTATGGAAAAAATGGTAGTGGTAAGACAAATCTCGGTTATGCACTATGTGATTTAAAAGCAACTTTAGGATTTTCTCCTGAAATCAACACCTTGCATTCTTTTATTTCTAATGCAGATTCTGATTCAGATATTACAACATTTACTTATACATTTTTATTCAACCAAAAGAAAGATACAGCGGTTTATGAATATTCAAAATCCGATATGGTAAATCTTGTAAGTGAAAAACTATCGGTTAATAATCATGTTCTTTATGAATATGATTTTAAAGAAAATACGTTTATAACAGTAGATTCTGACTATTTCCACAACAATGATATTTATTCCATTTACCAAAGCAGTACAAATTCATCATTACCTTTTTTGCGCTGGTGTGTAAATAATGGAAGTGTGGATAAAGATTCTATCTTTCATAAAATTTATAATTACGGTTCAAAAATCACTCAAATATTTACCCCAACAACAGCTGCTGTTCGTTTAACAAAAAATGAGTTGGATGTGCTGGATAAGAATGTGAAAGAATTAGAGAATTTTCTTGTTTATATGGGAATTGATTGCAAACTTACCATGGAAAAACTTCCTGATGGAACAAAAGAACTTTATTTTGTGTTTAAAAACAGAAAAGTATCCTTTTTAGAAAATGCATCCAGTGGTACTTTATCTTTATTTAATTTCTACATTCATTTCTTAATGCCACATAAAGAAAGTTCCATTCTTTACTTTGATGAATTTGATGCCTTTTTCCACTTTGAATTATCTGAAAAGATTGTTCAGTATATGAAAGAAAAACATCAGAATGCGCTTGTTATTTTTACAACGCATAATACGAATCTTATGACCAATAAAATTATGCGGCCAGATACTTTATTTCTATTAACAACAAGTGGAAAATTAATACCATTATGCAAAGCAACTGACAGAGAATTACGTGAAGGTCATAATCTAGGCAAGCTATATATGAATGGTGAATTTGATGAAGACTAAGAATGTACTATTCATAGTAGAAGGAACCAATGATGAACCACATTTTATAAAACAGTTGTTATCAAAATGTTATCCATCATACAACTACAAGATTTATTCTTATGAAGCTAATTTACACATGCTGGCAAGTCGTCTTGAAAAAGATTATGAAGATTTTGAAGACGATGAACTTGACATTTTGTTGTTTCTGAAATCTTATGAAGAATCAAATAAAGAAATTTTCAATTTGAAATATACGGATGTATTTATGATTTTCGATTTTGAACCGCAGCATCCTTATCAGCATTTTGATACCATTCAAAAACATACAACATCATTTTTATTACCATTTTAATAACGCCCTACAGAGCACATTGCTCTGTTTTTTTATGCCTGTTAGGCAAGAAAGGAAGACAAAATGAAAGACTATATCACAAATACAATTATCTTAAAAAATGGAGATCAGGTTGAAATAGTAGAACCTGCTTCTTTACCATTAAACCAAAAACTAATGTATCAAATTGAAAATGCAGAATATAAAGTAATCATCAATTACAAGGGAACAAAGACCATTATTCCTGTAGAAAATATATTATTCGCAACATCGAGTCCATTAACCATTACACATGAGGAATTGATTGATGAAATCTAATTTTGAAATCAAGATCAACAAGGAAATACGCGATTATACAGAAAGTATCTTCTTTGGTTTATCTTTAAGACAAAGTATATTTTCTATTATTGCCTGTATCATAGCTACAGGTATTTATTTTCTATTCAATGACAAGTTAGGTACAGAAATGACAAGCTGGTTATGTATGTTAGGTGCTGCACCATTTGCAGCATTAGGTTTTATTCGATTTCAGGGAATGTATACCGAAGATATTGTGAAAACGGCACTGTATTCATTTCTTTTATCTTCAACCAATCTAATCAATAAACCATTTGATTTATATGAAGAAATATTCAATTCAATCATTAATCAATCTCGAAAGGAGTCTATTGTTCATGATAAAAAGTTACGAAAGATTGAAAAAGCTAAACAAAGAAAAAATCAAAATTCCTAAGTATGTTCAAGATACCATTCCTGTGGATACCATCTACAAGGATGGTATTTTTCGTTGTGGAAACAAATATACAAAGAGTTACAGATTCTTAGATATCAACTATAAGATTGCTTCTGGTGAAGATAAAAATAACTTGTTTCTAAGTTACAGTGATCTATTAAATTCTTTTGATTCTTCTGTAATGACTAAGATTACCATCAATAATCGAAAAGTGGATATTCGTAAATTCAAAAAGAATATCCTAATCCCTTTAAAACAAGATGGACTAGATCCATATAGAGAAGAATATAACAACATGCTTTTGGATAAGTTATCGGAAAGTGATGATATTATCCAGGAAAAGTACATTACTGTTACAGTATTTAAGAATTCCATTGATGAAGCAAGATTCATCTTTTCACGTATTACTACAGAGTTCTCCACTTTATTTGCAAGACTAGGAAGTTCTTGTATTGAACTCAATGCAGAAGAACGATTAAAGATCTTACATGACTTTTATCGTAATGAAACTGAAGAATTCAATTTAAACATAATCGATTTAGCTAAAAAAGGACATTCTTTTAAAGATTTAATTACACCTAGGATGTGTAAGTACCACAACAAATATTTTGAATTTGATGGTAAATACGGAAGAGTCTTATATCTCAACAATTATCCAGGGTTCTTAAAAGATGAATTTGTTTCAGAACTTTGTGATCTAAATCGAAACCTGATGTATTCCATGGATATCATTACAATTCCTACTGATGAAGCGGTACGTGAAGTTGAAAACAAGTTTTTAGGTGTAGAAAAGAACATTACCGATTGGCAAATGAAACAGAATCGTAATAATAACTTTTCTGCCATTATTCCCTATGATATGGAACTACAACGAAAAGAATGCAAAGAATTCCTGGATGATTTAATCGTTCGTGATCAAAGAATGATGCTTTGTAACATAACGATCGTACATTTAGCTGATTCTTTAGAAGAACTGGATAAAGATACCGAGACATTAAAAGCAGTTGCTCGTAAATATGTTTGTGAACTAGAAACATTATACTTTTCTAAAAGACAGCTGGATGGTTTACAAACCGTACTTCCTATTGGGGTAAACAAGTTGAATATTACGCGTACTCTTCTTACAGAAAGTGCAGCTGTTTTTATTCCTTTTAGAGCACATGAAATTATGCAAAAAGGTGGTATTTGGTATGGACAAAATGCTATTACGAATAATCCAATTCTTTGTAATAAATCTTTACTACAAAATCCAAACTCCTTTGTATTAGGGATTCCAGGTGCTGGTAAATCCTTCCTTACAAAAGAAGAACTGGAATTTTTAATCTTATCCACCAATGATGACATTATCATTGCCGATCCTGAAGGTGAATATGATCCGATTATTCATGCATTAGGTGGACAAATCATTCGCATTGGTACAAATAGTAAAGATTATATTAATGCCATGGATATGTCAGAAGGCTATGGAGATAGTGGAAATGCCATTGCGGATAAATCTCAATTCATTATGTCTTTATTTGAACAACTGGATTCCAATCATGGTGGTATATCCCCAATTGATCGTTCCATTATTGATCGATGTGTTGCACTTGTTTATCAAGATGCACAAAAGGACAATCATATACCAACATTAAAACATCTCTATAACAAGTTACTAGAGCAAAGTGAATCAGAAGCTAAATCACTGGCCATTAAACTTGAATTATTTACGAATGGATCTTTAAACATCTTCGCCCATGAAACCAATGTCGATATTCAATCTAGAATTCTTTCTTTTAATATCTTTAATCTTGGAAAACAATTAAAGACAATGGGATTACTTGTGATTACAGATGCGATTATTAATAGAGTCAATGAAAACTGGCGTAAAGGAAAACGTACCCATGTCTTTATTGATGAGATTCATGTTATTTTTGAAAATGAAGAAAGTGCTACCTTCTTTGCATCGGCATGGAGACAGTTCAGAAAGAGAGATGCCTATCCTACAGGCATTACCCAAAACGTTAAATACCTTTTATCTTCTCAACAAGGTACAAGTATGTTATCCAATTCTGAATTCATTGTCATGTTGAATCAATCTGCCAATGATAGAGAAGATCTAGCCAAACTACTAAACATTTCAGAAGAACAGATGAGCTACATTACCAATGCACCAACAGGTTGTGGATTAATTAAGTATGGTGGTTCAATTGTTCCATTTGTAAATAAAATGCCAAAAGGACTTCTTTATGACTTAAATACAACAAAACCAGGTGATAAAAAGATGGCATAAGTTCAAACAATTTCTAAATTCAGTGCTTTCAAATCTTGCCTATGCTACAATCTGTTTAGATAAATATAAAAACATAATAATGAAGGTGATTCAAAATATGATAGATGGTAATGTTAATGAATTTGTTGATCATATACAGTATGGTAATGAACTATGGTTTATTTACGATGACAAAAAGTATTTTCTAGAAGGATTACCTGAAAATGGAATTTATAAACTATTCCTTTATGAAATGGTTGAAGGTGGTAAGGAATACTCTTGGAATGGTGATGCTGATAATTATCCAGTTAAATCATTTTTAGAGGCTTCTATTTTTAATGGAAAAACCTTTTATGAGGTTGAAAAAGATATTAAATGGGTTGATTGCTAATGGCCCTTTGAAATGGAGTTATTAATATGAATTCAGTGAAAGATTTACGCTTAAATGAAGATATCTTCAAAAGAATGATTGGTAAACAATTCTACAAATATAAATGCGATCCATTTGTATTCACAAATACTGTTACTGGTATTGTTGGATTATACATTGATGAAAAAGTGTTTGAATTAAAGAATGAACAGACTGCATTTCAATATTTTGATTCAATGGACGATGTTGCATTATGGAACATTAAAGAAGCAAACAATTCAGAAATTCATTCAGTTTTTGAAAATACAGAACAAATTGATACCTCAATCAATCAAAACATAAAAAGCATTACTTTAGTAAATGAGCATCAAATGATTAATATCCATGATCAAGAATACGATTTATGGCTAACAAGAGCTATTGTATTTCATTTAGAAAATCGCGATATATACTTTGAGAAGGATAATACCGCGTTTTCTGAAGAAATTGAAATCAAACGTGGGCATGATTTATTATCTGAATTTCCAAAAAGAAATGATTATTTCTTAGATCAGTGGATTGAAGGTATTAAATCTGATGTTCAAACAGAATTTATAGAAATTCAATAAATCTGAGTAGGAGAAATTCCTACTCTTTTTTACATACAAAGGAGTTGATTGATTTGAAAGACATCAAGACAAAACAGAAAGTACAACTGATTAAAACAAAGGATTCTAAGGCAAATATAAAACACTTCATTAAGAAACAATCTATTCGTACTCGTAATACGGATAAGGATACTCGCCAAGAGAGTATTTCATCTAGTGCAAATGTACAAGCTACAAATTCAGTAAAAAAAGCTGCAAAACAAACATTTGTTGAATCGAGTTATCGTACAACAAAATTTATCAAAGAAAGAAGAAATGAACATAAAATCAAGAAGCAAAATACATTGACAAATCTTAATGAGATTCATCCTCAAAAAGCATCTTATATTTCCAAAGCAAAACAAACTGTAATAAACAAAGTAAATGCTTCTAAAGTCAAACAAACAAGTGAAAAGATTATTTCTACACCGGTTATTCAAAATACAACAAAAGCTGTTAAAACAACATACAATGTAATCAAGAAGAGTGTATCCAGTATTGGTGCACTCTTTTCATTTGGTACAGGTATGATCTTATTACTTGTACTTGTGTTATTTATTGGTACTTTTGGAGTACTAGCACAAGATGGTGGATCCAATAGTGAAATCGTTTCTTTAAGTGAAGAAGTCATTGCGTATGAAGATACCATTCGTAAATATGCCAAAGAAAATGATATTGAAGACTATGTTTCTTTAATACAAGCCATTATGATGCAAGAATCTGGTGGTAAAGGAAATGATCCAATGCAATCTAGTGAGTCTGGTTATAATACAAAATATCCAAGAGTTCCTAACGGTATTACAGAAGCTGAATATTCAATAGAAGTAGGAGTTAAGACTATTTCGGACTGTATTAAAAAAGCCAATGTAAAAGATCCATCGGATACAGAACATATCTATTTAGCTTTACAAGGATATAACTATGGAAATGGATATATTGAATGGGCACTTACTAATTTTGGTGGATATTCCAAATACAATGCACAACTCTTTTCAGACAATAAGAAACAAGAGCTCCATGTAAGTGGATATGGTGATCCACTCTATGTAGATCATGTTATGCGGTATGTAGGAATTACATTTCGTGGTGGAACAAATCCTAACTTTAATAATTTAGAAGCATGGGTAACAAAAAATCCATATGCAAAATCTGGTTTATATGGCCAATGCACATGGTTTGCATGGGGTAGATTCTATGAATTATACGGCTATGATCCAGGCTTTACTGGTAATGGATGGGATTGTGTCGATGAATTGCTTGCTGCACATCGTGATAAATTTGAAAGAGCCGACACACCAAAAGCAGGAGCCGTCTTTTCAGGTATTGGAAAAAATCATGTTGGTATTGTATTAAAAGTTGATGGAGAAAACATCACCATCCAAGATGGTAACTACGATGGTAAAACCAACACATTTGAAGAAGCAAAAACAGATTGGCGAACAAACACCTATACCTTATCTGAACTTAGAAGAAGATATGGAGGTATTGTATTTGCCAATCCAAAGTAAAAGCGAAGACTCATCATCTTCGCTTATTTGCTTCCTTATGCTGTTTAACAATAGCATTAGCTTCTTCTTCTGTACGATACAACTTAGATTCACGAACACGAGTACCAGAAGCACCACAATTCCCATTACCATCAAAGATAATGGTACAAAATCCACTAGCATTACGTACAACCTTAGCTTTTCTTACAAAGATAGAAGAAGCAATAAAGTAAACAGTATCTCCTTCATTGAATCGTTTCAAATTATCATCTCCAATAGAATAAATTCTCTTTGATTATTTTACCCAATCAGGTTGATAATGTCACTATGTGAGACATTTCATTTTACAAAAGGATCGTTTCTTATAAAGATATAACTTGGGAACAGCGTAAGTTACTAAGCTGTTCCCAAGAATAATCCTATTACAAGCGTTCGCGCACCATCATAAGAGTATATCCGAGTAGATTTTGACCGTTCCATTTGACTTTGTTGAGTCTATCGGGATCTTTCATCGACAAACCGATACCCCAAATGCGGTCTTTTACAGCGCACTCTGCCAAAACAGCATTTCCGGTTGCTTTGAGTTTTCCTTTTAGTTCCTCATTTTGTGAGAACTTTGCCAAAAGCCCCTCATAAACTACAATTTGACGAATTCCGTTCCACATACTTTCATCGTAGTTTGATACCTGCCTGCCAAGTGATTTGATTTCGGCTACATCACTTTTTGATAAGATTTGGGCTGCTACAGCTTCATCTCCAAAGCAAATTGCTTTGCGGTACATCATAAATTGTTCCATCGAAGAAAACGCTACACCGTCCACCGAAAAAAGTGACAGATACCAATTGCTCAAATAGCCGTTATCTTCATCGGGATTGTGAAAGCAAATAATATCCATTACACTTCACCGACTTTTTGCACTGCTAAATCAAGTTCTAAGTCGTGCAGACCATAGTATGCTTTTTTTATGAAATCAAGTGGCACTTTTTTAAGTACTTCAGAACTCGGAATATCGTAATACCATTGATAGTAAGCATAAAACTCACCAATCCAGTCAGGCATAAAGCCGTCAAGAGCTTTGCCGGACTTCAAGGAATACTTTTCGGTTTCGGTAAAGTATTCCCACAATTCTTTGGCATCCATTGTGTTGACATAGGCTTTTGCCTCATCAATACTTTTTCTTGTTTTGCTTGCCATATAGGTCTTAATAAAATCCTCAGTATCTTTATCAGGATAAGTTTGAGCAACAAAGTCAAAGAGCTTACCCTGATTTTCCACTACATCATTCAAATAATCTTGTGAATATGCTCTCATAATCATCACTCCTCAAACAGTGTACTGAACACCTTTGTTACACTGTTAGCATCAGAATCAACAAGTTCACGCATTTTCTGTCTTGCGGTAATGTCTCGATGATTGTACTTTTCGTTAAACTCTGTGTACTCAACAGTTTGCAAGCTGTTTGCCACTTCGTGCAGTTTGGAATAAGCAAGCTCGGACTTTATACAATACTGAATACCTAAGCCGCCAAGAGACAGCAATTCCTCAAGAATATCCATATCAATATTGTCTCTTACAAATTCCTTTGCGATATAGAAATATGAGGCGTTTGCTCTCCAACCTTTTATAACATCGTACTTGTCGGTATCTACACCGTATTTTGCAATAAATTTCTTTGCAAGCATACGGTAACGTTTTGAGTCGGCTGCGTCTCTGTGTTTCATCAGTTCTGCAAGCCATGCAAGAACGCCTTTTTCTTGAAAATCTAAAATTTTAAGACCATCTGTATCAAGTTCATACCGATGAACATATCCATTTGACTCATTTGGACGGCATACTGCCCATTCTTTTGCAAGGTCAATGCTTTCGGTAAGATAAAAACCTCGTCCGTAGTCGTGTTTTTCCTCGCCCATGCCATATGTCGGAACCACGATTTTGGCAGGAGTACCGTGATATAAAGTTATTTTTTCCATTTTTTCTTTTTCTCCTAAACGAACATAATATTTGAATTTTTATATGGCAGTAGAGTGCCAGGTTGATGATTACCATCAAAGATAATAGTACAAAATCCACCAGTATTCCGTACAACCTTAGCTTTTCTTACAAAGACTGAAAAAGCAATAAAGTAAACAGTATCTCCTTCATTGAACTGTTTCAAATTATCAACTTCTTTCTTAATTTAACTCATCCATTGCTTGTTTAAAAAGTGTAGAAGAAATAAGATAAACATCACTAATTGATCTAGTAAGAGCAACATATAATTTATTGTTAATAATCGTAAAAACAGAGGATTTTTCTATATTTTCATTCATAATAAAATCTGTTGTTTAATTTACGGCTAATTTTTTTAATTTTCATTTACTTTAGCCGTAAAACTGCTAAATAAACAAATAAATGTGCAAATATCTTCAGCTTTTACAGCTAAATTTACGGCTAATTTTTTTATTTTCATCAACTTTAGCCGTAAACACAAATATTTATTTTATTGATTTTCAGGTAATATCCACTTGGCATATTTTGCAGCCTTGCCAGATTTTTTTATGATAGCTTTTTTATTCAAAGAGTAGAAATCATCTCCACTTTAAAAGAATATGAATATATAAAATAGATAGTATAATATTTAAAAGTCATAGGGATTTTAACTCTGAGTTAAAGAAAGCAAATCAAGTGGGATTTAAAAATAATCTTTTGATTTTAAAAAATACTAAATATCCGATATTTATTAAAACTGTTTTATTGATTAAATTGTAAATTTATCAATAAATTCTTCAAAATTTTCTTTAATCTCAATCATGTCATCTGCAATATGGCTATTTGCAGCATTGTTAAAAATTTCTGTGCTTTTCCTATCCCTTACCCATGTATTTAATGAGGCCCTTGTAGCATTATTTTTAATGATTTTTACTGTTTCTCTTAAAAATACTCTATCGAAACTTCTTATCATTTTTTTCTGGAAATCTGAATCTTTATAAAAATCTATATAATTATACTTTAATACAATATTTATACCTAAAATTTCTTTCATTGCATAATAATAATCAATACAGTAGAATGCACAAACATTATTAATGGCTTTTAAAAGATTAAATTGTTCTATATAACTATTTATTCTTTTTTTATTGTCTTCATTTTTTTCGTTTTCAAGCGTAATTGCATGCTCGTTAATACTTTTTTTATATTCTCTAATACTCATTTTTTTACTTTCTTTGTATAAATAATACACAAAAAGTAATTCATCTATTTCTTCTTTACTTCTGATAAATAATTCTCCATTATTAGGATTAAATATTTTGTTGTAATACCTATTAATAATAATATCTTCTTCGGATTTTAATTTGTTGAAAAGAGAACTTTTTTTATCTTTTGCAGTAAATGGATTACTATATTGCTCAGAATAGGGAATAAGTTCCCATCTTGTGGAGTACCGATAATGACTCTCTGTATTCATCATCTGATATGGTCGAACTAACACACTTTTACTTTCATTTTAAGCAAATAGTTGTAGAATCTTAATAATAATTCTTAAAATATCATGCTACATTCCTAAAAAATATTCGGCATATCTTCTGTTACAATTGAACTTATTGTGTTTCGTAATACTTTTTGATCCCATTCTCTTGCATTATGTGTTTCATTTAAATACTGATACAAAGTACACTGCATATATATATTTAAAGTTCATATAAGTATTTTAATCTACATTTCTCATCAAATAATTGACAAAATTCTTCATATTTAAATAAATCATTTTGTAACCAATATTGTTTTTCGAATAAATTTTCGTTTTGATACAACATGATTTTTTTCATTCCTTTAAAATACTGTTCTTGTCTTTCAGATATTTTGTATTCTTTACTTCTTAATTGATTATATAATAAATTAGCGTAATGACGAATTATACTGAAATACACTAGTTCATCTTCAAAATCAATTGATTCAAAAGAAAAAGTCCCAATTATTGAAGTTCCCAAATATTCAAGTACAGACTCTAAATAGTCAGTAACAGGAGAATTTCCATTATTTGAAGATGTACTTATTACAATACCAAGTTTTCCTATTAGTTTAAAAATGTGAATCCATTCTGCTATTCTATCAATAAAATTTTTCATATTTCCCGAAACTTGATGCAGATATACAGGGGAACCTAGAATTATAATATCTGCTTCACATAATTGTTTTTTATAATTTAAGATGCAGTCGTCAATATTACATTCTCCAGTATAAAAGCATCTATTACATCCTTTACAATTCTCTAGAGGTTGTTCACCAGGAGTAAAAATCTTATAATCTATATCTATATTTATTAGCTTTGTTAATTCATTTACAATATCATTTGTAACTTTAACTGTTCTGGAATTTACTCGATAACTTCCTACATAAGCAAATATTTTTAGCTTTTCATCCTTTTTATTCTGAATCACGATACCTACCTCCATATACCCGAAAGTACATCAACTCAAATTTAATTATTAATTATCCATACCTAATGATTTTTAGATATGTGTTAAATTGCAAATTTCTCTATATTCTAAACACGTTTTTAATAGCTTTTCATGATTTCCCGATGCAATAATAGCTCCTTCTTTCATATAATATATCCTATCAGAATCTTCAATCGAATTTAAACGATGTGTAATTATTAATTGAGTGATTTTTTCCTCCTTTAATAACTTATAAATTGCAAACTCATTCTCCACATCTAAAGAACTAGTAGCTTCGTCTAATATGATAACTTTTGGCTTCCTTATTAAAGCTCTTGCTAAAGCTATCCTTTGCATCTGACCTCCAGATAAATTTCCCCCTTGACTAGATACTATGGTATCTAATTTTAAAGGCATCAAATCTATTTCATTCCATATCCGCACTTTTTTCAAACAGTTAATTACATCTTCATCAGTATATGTTGTATTATCTAAAATTATATTATCTCTTATTGTTCTATTAAAAATTAATGGACTTTGAGGTAAAACTGTTATCTCTGTTGAACTAGGCTCATATATCCTTTGATTTGCGTCGATGATCTGTATCTTTCCTTTAGTCGGTTCATATAGTCCCATCAACAATTTTATCAAAGTAGTTTTCCCAGAACCAGATGCACCAACTATTGCATTTTTTTCACCTTTTTGTAAAACCAAATTAATATTCTTTAAAACAAAATCTGAATTACTATTATACTTAAACCATAAATTACTTATCTGCAACTCACGGAAATCGACATCCTCATTATATTTACTAAAATCAATTGATGGCTCATCCATCATATCATTATAATATTGTAAAGTAGTTTTTAGCAATAAAACAGATGAAATTGCTGTTATGAATGTTAGATATTGTGAAAAAATATTATTTAAGACCGTATAAATCGAAAAAATTTGGCCTACTGATATAGTCTTCTCAAATAAAATTATTATAAAAAGAACAATAAATGCGGGTGAAAAAGTTATAACACCATTAATGAATTGATTTGATAATAAAGTCCAATTTTGAGATATTTGATATTTCTTCATAAAAACATCAAAAAATTTAGTATAGTTATTTTTAAAATAATCTGTAATTCTAATGCACCTAATTTGAAACATATTTGAGACAATTTCTGTAATTATATTTTGAATTCCTTCTTGACTAGCTAATTCTTCTTTTTTAGCAAACATGACCATCTTATTTAGTTTAAAAATAATTATTGAAAATATTGCTAAAATTACACTCATTAATATGACAATTTTCGTATAACTAATCGCTAAAAAAACAAACATTGCAATCAATGCGCTTATAGATATTATTATCTGTGTCATAGTTGATGAGATCGCATTTTGTATCTCTTTTAATATATTTGTCCTAAACAAAATATTTCCAACACTTCTATTATCATAATATGAATAATTTACATTAAACAAATGTAATACTGTCTCTTCAGTGATTGATTTATATAATTT
>ERZ791878.1137-NODE-1137-length-12872-cov-89.627292_pt1 | contig 12872 bp, 7 predicted proteins | sample MGYA00510277_ERZ791878 | MGnify/ENA primary metagenome ERZ791878 (study PRJEB30046, sample SAMN00792094) | human gut metagenome | study: EMG produced TPA metagenomics assembly of the A metagenome-wide association study of gut microbiota in type 2...
TTATATTGGTTTACAACAATGTTTATATTGCTTAATAACAATGTTTTATATTGCTTAATAACAATGTTTTATATTGCTAAACAACAATACAACAGTAAGATTCCGGGTAACCGGATAAATAGTTAATATAGTAAGTGACAAATGAAAAAGATAGCAGTTTTGCTGTTTGTTATTTTGGGAAATAAAACAGTAGGTTACACACAAGATTTCGCCCTGAAGACGAACGGACTCTACTGGGCGACAACCACACTCAATATGGGCGTGGAGAAGGCAATCAGCAACCAGGTAACCCTGGAAGCAGATGTAGCATACAACCCCTGGACATTCAGGGAAGACAAGAAGATGCATCTTCTCTTGGTGCAGCCAGAAATGAAATACTGGCTGTGCGAAAAGTACGAAGGACATTTCGTAGGTATCCACCTGCATGGTGCTCAATTCTACGGAGGTTTTGGCAGCAAGCTCTACGATGGCTACTTGGCTGGCGGAGGCGTAACATACGGTTACGACTGGATTCTATCCCCTCACTGGAATCTGGAGGCAGCCATCGGTGTGGGATACGCCCACCTCTGGTACAAGCAAAGCACTAACTTGCCCTGCATCAAGTGCCAGGAAAAGAAGAACGATAACTATATCGGTCCTACCAAGGCTGCGCTATCATTAGTCTATATCTTTTAAAAAAAAGTGCATCATTTAATCACAAAGAACATTATGGATGATAGAATGAAACTCAAAATAGTATATCTGGCTATTGCAGGTGTAGGCTTGGCTCTTCTGACGACTATGTCTTCATGCAGCAAACAGAATATAGTAAGTGATAAAAAGATTACATGTACTCCCGATTCCTTTATGCTTCTGCCAGATAGCAGCAATCAGGCTGCACTCAACCTTCAGGTTCATATCCCGAAGCATTATTTCTCGAAGAGAAGCCGTCTCTTCGTAATACCCGTATTGACAGACAGCGACAGCATCGTGGCTAAATACAAGCCTATAGTGCTGGATGCGCCAATCTACAGCAGGAAGATGGAACGTAAATGGGTGCTCGACAGCATTGCTGATCCATACGATTCTATTGCACAGAGAGTTACCAACACAAAAGTAGATTTATCCGTGTTATATAACGACACCATCACCCTGCCTGCAAACTTCCATAAGGGAAGCCTCGTGGCAGTGGCTTCTGCCGACGGATGCGGCGAATGCCGTGCCATCAGCCATACCAAGATAGCCGATGTGTTCCGTCCGGAAATTAAGAAGCAACTGCATCTCAACTGGATGAAGCATACCTTCGAGATCAAGCCGAAGATAAGAGAAGGAAAGGGCGTGGCACGACTTGAGTTTGCTATCAATAAATATGATATCAATCTCAAGATGAGCAACAACCAGGCTGAGCTCGACCACATGTTGAGCGATATAGCTCCAGTGCTCAGCGACAGCCTCGCTACCCTCACTTCTTTGGGCATCTATGGTCTGGCGTCAGCCGACGGCCCGCTGAAGTTTAACACCCCACTTTCCCGCAACCGTGCCAACTCTGCCCTGAAGTGGCTGCTTGCACACATAGAGAATGGCGACAAGGTGAAGAAAATAGCCCGTATCGGTTCACGCCCTGAAGGATGGCAGCCAGTATTGGATGCGATGGTGGCCGCCGGCGATGCCGACAGCACGTTGGTGAAGAACATCCTGACCCGATATGCCAACTTCAACGATGATGTGCAGGAACGCTATATCCGCCGCCTGCCTATCTGGAACAGCATCAAGAAGAAGTATCTGCAGAAGAGCCGTAGCGTGGAATACACCTACACATACATCATCAAGAACTTCACCACCGATGAAGAAATGCTGCAGATGTACGAGCTCCGCCCAGATGCCTTCAGCGAAGATGAGTTCCTGCATGTGGCACAGATTGCAGAGAGCGCAGAAAAGCAGAAGCAGGTATATGAGACGACTTTGAAATATTACCCTATGTCGAAGATTGCAGCCAACAATCTTGCCATCCTACTCGAGAAAGAAGGCAAGGTGAATGTGGCTGAAGAGATATTGAACCGCCAGAAGGTAGAAGAGACTCTGGTCAGCCAGAAGGCACTCACAGAATAAATTACAGCGTATGACAAGATTAAAAGTTATCATATATGGTATGGCACTGGCTATGTCATTCACCTCGTGCGTTCGTGAAGATCTGGACCAATGTCCTCCTCTGCGTATCAACATCGAGGTGAAAGACAAGAATTATTTCAATGTTGATCAGACTGTTCCTGACGAGAAACGGGATGAGAATCAGTCGTTTAGATCATTTGTTCCGTCTCTTTCCTATCGTCTGAGCCGACTCAACGACGATGGCACTCAGCAGGTTATCGTAGAAGAAAAAGGTTTCGGAGTAGAGGGTGATGGATTAACTTATCCCGTAAGCTTTGACCCCGATATGCCTTTCGGAAAATACGTCTTTACGGTATGGGGAGGTATGAAGACGCAAGGCGAACTCAATCTGGATAAAAACGAGCTGTTGCTACATCCGGAGCACAGTCAGGGCGATGATGTTTATCAGGTTTGCGATACCCTCGTCTATGATGAAAACCATTATTGCTATACCAGCGAGATGGAGCGCACCAAGGGAAAACTGGTTATATGGACAGAGAATCTTCCTGCGGGGTATCACCTGATGAATACTGAAGTAAGCGATCTCTATGGAATAGTAAATCCAAGTTTCCAATATTCTGAAGAGACCAGCGTCTTTCATGAATCGGAAATTAAAGCTGGCGCCAAGACCAAGACCTCTATTTTCCTGGCTCCTTCTTTCCAGAAGGATGAGTCAGTGGTGGATGTCAATTTCTATAAGAATAGTGGCGAAGGCGGCAATTCATCTGTGTTGTCACCTGATGACGTGAAGGTAAGCATGGAGCGCAATAAGATTACGGTGCTGAAATATGTGTACGATTCCGACCGCAATCGCTTCACCATCTATATGAAGGTGAACGACAACTGGGAGGAAATTCACGGCATGATATTGGATTGATAATTAATTTATACTCAATTTTTAAATTTATAATTTATGAAAAAAGGTATGTTTTTTGCGCTTGCAGCAAGCAGCTTGCTGTTCAGCGCATGTAGCAGTGACGACGCTGTGGTTAGCACAGAGGGTCAGAATGAGGCAGTACAGCAGATTGTATTGCAGGTAGCAAGTAGTGGTGATGGCTTGACAACACGTGCAGGCCGCCCATTGTATTCTTCACAGGCTTTGCAGACTATCCAGAATGTTCGCATGTTGATTTACAAGAACGAAACCGGAGGTGGCGAGAAGACTATTGTCTATGACAAGAAGTTGAACTGGAAAGAGAGTACTATTTACAAAACAAATGGCCATGGTCGCCAGTTTACGATTTCCTTGAAGGGTAATGATAGACTGGAGGCTGGTAGCTACAAGGTTATGGCTGTAGGTTACAGCGATAACAGTGACTATACCTATGCTTTGGATGTAACAAGTGATGCAGCCCTTACCGGTAATTACAGTGACATTACTGCAACCTTGAAGGCAGGCAAAAAAGAAGCAGAGGAAGTATTCGCTGGTGATGCAGATCTTAAAATCGGAGATGACAAGAAGATCACCAACCTTACTTCTGGTGAGGAGAATGGCGTAGCAGTAACCTTGCATCGTCAGGTAGCTGGTAGCTTCGGTTATTTCCAGAACATTCCTGCAAGTGTGAATGGCAAAGCAGCCGCAACCCTTCGTCTCGTAGTAAGAGATAAGAATGATGTGTTGACTTTCAACAACTTCAACAGCTCATTCACTGCTAATGGAGCAACTGGCAGCACTATCAAGTATTATGTTAATGGTTCTAAATCTACAAGTGCTGCTACTGCAGATGCAAAGTTCAATAACAACGAGGACGGTTATGTGCTCTACTCTATCGATTTGAATGAATGGTTCCCTGGTGGTGATAATAACAGTGACGGTGTGCTGAATGCTGAAGATACCAACTGGAAACATCCTGATGGTGTAAAGACTCAGATTGTGAAGGGTTCTGTATTCGGAAGCAACTTCGTCATTCCATTTAATTACGCAGAGGGTAAGAACACCATGGAGCTTCAGCTCTTGGATGATGCTGGCAATATCATCAAGACTTGGACCGTTTCTATCCCAACAGCAGATGTAAATACGGATGCAGCAAATGGAGCTAAAGACGCAAGTCCTTCTATCTTCAACGTGGTTCGTAACCACATGTACAACTTGGGTGTGAAGACTTCAACTGGTACAACAACAACTCCAGATCCAAGTAATCCAACTCCAGATCCAGATCCAGATCCAAAACCAACTCCAGATCCAGGTAAAGACGAGCCAGAAGACTTGACCAAATCTCAGAACCTCATCTTGAAGGTGAACGACAACTGGGAGGCTATCCACAAGTTGGAGCTGGGTGATTAATCTTACTACGTGCTCATAATATAGGCAGTATTAAGAAAAATATATCCAAGGGATGCACTGTGCCCGCTATAGGCACTCGCATCCCTTACTATCCCAACATCACAATATTTAATTTATCATTCATTTTATACGTAATTCCCATTCAAATCGAATAGGCGAACATTGAAATCGAATAGACGAATATGATGAGAAAATCTATAAAAAACAGTTTAAATATAATCCTCGCAGCCAGTCTCCTAATGAGCTGCAGCGCAAGCAATGATGCGCCTGATACCCTCGCCGACGGCTCGCATGCCGTGAAGTTGGACATGAGAGTGGGTGTAAGCGCAGGTGTCGTTACCGGCTCACGAGAACTTGATACATGGGATGGAGCACAGCAGGTGAATGATATGAGAATCTACGTCTTCAGATGCCCCGAAGACAAGAAGGGCACCTCAGAAGAAGCATATACCTATTGCATCCCTATTGAAACGGAAGCAGCCAAGAATGGTTACTATTCCGTTGACGCATTCAACAATAGAGAACCCTACTATTCTGCCGAGCACCAGAACATGCCCGAGCAGCATCTATACACCTTCGAACCCTATCTGCAGAACGGCTACTACTACCAGTTTCTAGCCATAGGCAGAGATGATAAATACGCAACGAACAAAGTACTTACAGAACCCAAATTCACTGAAAACGTAACGAAACTGGAGGACGCAAGAATCGCCCTCACCGAGCAGGCAAAAAACAGCGCCAAAGTCGGTATCCTCAATACCACAGAGCTGTTTTCTGGCATCCTGCAAGACGAGAATACCCAAGAGAAAGCCCCCGTTCTCGTAACGGAAGATACGAAATACTTCCACCGCACGCTGACCGCCAGCCGTAACGTGGCTGGCCTGATGATTTACGTAGAAAACATCCCGGCACAGGTGGAGTCGAATGCAGCAGGAGACGTGAGCACCGTTCCCTTCACGCCCACCTCTCTATCCGTTGTAGCCACCGGCATCAGCCCCGAAACGCTGATAAGGCAGAAGCAGGCACCAGCAGATGCTGAACCGTTGACTTATCAGACGTTGGGCACCATCGACCTCACCCCCTCAAACGGATGGACCGTAGATGCTAAAGAGAACATATTCAAGCGAGCTGAAGACTCCCAGAAAGGATGGAAGGCAAACAGCTACATGATAAGCAACTTCATGATGCCTACACCAGAGGAAAAAATGCAGAAAAGCAAGAACTCGGCAGAGAACGAGACCACCTTCTATCTGCATTACACGGATGGCACGCACCACAGGTACGACAACATCAGGAAGTCTACAACCACTGGCGACAAGTTCAAGTTCCCTATCGAGGCAAACCACCTGTATTGCCTGGGAGCCAAGAGCAAGACCGTGAACCAGCCATACGACCTGAAGGAGTATTACGAGCCGGTGATGACCGAAGTGAAGGTTGAGATAGAACCAGCCTTCGAAAAAAAACATGTATTTGAAACAGAATAAACGTTACAAAACAGCATAAAACGGAAATAGAATATGCAGAAATCAAGATTTAGCATCTGTAAGATAAGCTCCATCAAGATGAACGCCATCAGGATAGGCATGGCGGTAGGGGTTTGCTTCCTCCTCGCACTAGCCGCGGGATGCAGCAGCGATGCCGATCTGCCACCTTATCCAGATGGCAGCAATGGAGATGCAGGGATGGATCAGCCTTCAGAAAAGGACGACGGGATTACGACTGTTCCCATCACCATCACTCTGGGCGGATTAAGCGGCAGCGATGGCAATGCCAAGCAAGATGGCAGAAACACCCGTGTAGCTCCTCCTGGTGCAGGATCCTCTTCCTCGTCGGGCACAATAGGCGAGGACGACGGATATACCGAGACCGACAACGTCGATGCCGTAAGGCTGATAGCTTTTCGACGAAGAGTTCAGAACAATGGAGAAAAAACTGCAACCTATGATGCTGCAGTCAACGATATCCAGGGCTTCGAGTACGACCCTACCAACGACAGGGTGATTAACTGGAAACCCACGTTAGAAGACGGCAAGAAAGACGATTATCTTTCGGGAAATCCCCACATGCACTATGTGGTAAAGGACACCTTCGGCATCAGCAGGGGCTACGAATATCGCATCATTGCCCTCGCTTACAATAGCCAGGAGAAATCGCCCTATCCGCAGTATGAGGAAAACAATGTGGTTACCACGGAAATGCTCAATTTAAAAAAAGGTACTACATTTCAGGAGTTCAAGGCCACGTTTGCGAGTTACCTGGTCAATGATGATGGCAAAACCGACACCCCCAACAACTGGCTTGACTATCTGAAAAAAATAGCTCTCTCACTGCATAATGTAAAGTGCTTGAGCCGCCGGCTCATCACGGTGCCGCAGCTCTTCTATGGCACCCTCTACCAGCAGGGGGATGACACCCAAAATCCAATCATCTCTTCTGCTGATTACCAGAAGGAAAATCTGGGAAACAACACCCCTACGCCGCTTGTAGGAACACTCTATAGAGGCATGGCAGAAGTGGAGGTTCATATCACTCATGCCGCCCATTACAGCAGTATAGTGCAGACGCAATGGTATTGCCTACTTGCCGACACCGTTCTTACCCAGATGCCTCTTACCAGCTACGACGGTTTTAAGCAGGGCAGTGTACCTATCAAAAAGTATTCAGAAAAGGGAGGCTCCTATACCGCCATTGCCTATGCCCCCTTCCCAGGTGAAGGCAAGGAAGTGGTGCTCAAGGCATTTGTGCTGCCAGGCAAGACACATCTTGCCGTGAGAATAGGCTTCAAAGCCTATCCTCACGCCCACAACTATAAGATAAAGGCAAAGGATATGATGTCTTCTGAAGCAGCCACGGGCGTTATCGTGGTAGATGGAGTCAACAACCTCTTCTATCTGAGACGAAACCATAAATATGTCTTCACATACGATGAGCAAAAGACACTTACAGACTCCAGACATTTGCTCGAATAAGATCAAGAGAATTATCAAGACGTTATGCTATGTTTTAAAATCAAACAGACAATGAAACTGCATTTTATATATAAAACTTTCATATCATTTTTGTTAACATTCCTGATGGTTGTGCCTGCTTCTATCCAGGCGGCACAACCCAAGGATGACAACACCAGTCCCTATTTCGAGAGTGCTGCCGTTAGAGACTCGTTCATGGAGTGCAAGAAACCCATCTGGACCAACAACTGGGATGATCTGCAAACCGACAAGCCCCAAGACCATTTTGTGAAGTTCAACAATGACCCCAAATATGGCAACATGACATTCCGTGAACTGCGCAACCGCCGTGCCCTTACAGGCGAATCGTGCACCATTAACAAATTGATTGGTGTGGTAGGCGTAGGCAGCTGGGCAAAGGATATGGGCGCCCTTACCGACGATTCACTCGACAACTATGCACAGGTGAACTCCGTGGTACGAGCAGGGGTAACCGTTGACCCGATTGTGAGCGTAAGAGATATGGACAATTACTACTCCAAGGGCACGGTGGCAGGCTATACCATCGTAGCAGGTTCGGGCAGCAGCGTGCTCAGCCTCGATGTAATCAAGGCTTTCTCCATCGGATTCTATCGCGACGGCAAGCTGCAGGGCGTAAAGGCGGTGAGAGAAGGACAGGATGGTTCGGGAGTAACGCTGAAGCTGCTCCAGATACCGGGTTCCGACAACATCTGCGCCATGCTGACGGCAGAAAGCGACTGGCTCTTCGATGAAATCACTCTCGACTGCTCGGGCGGCATTCAGGCAGAAGTGGCGAATATTCTGAAAATCAAATATGCCTTCGTGGGCGAATCTACGGAGTTTACCATTACCGATGGAGGCATCAAAAAATACAACGAATATTTCAAAGACGACAAGCAGGTGGCGCTCAAAGAGATGAAAGGCTGGCGCCCTATTATCCTCGGCATCCCCCTGCCTTTCCTGGACGACGATATAAAGAAGATGACAGATGATAATCTGGACAATTTCGCCACCATCGTCCCTCTTCTTAACATAGGTTACCAGGGCGGAGCCAAGTTTATGATGCAGAACGACAAGAACCCGCAAGGCGAAGCATTCGAGGCTGGCATGGAGGCTGGCTTCAAATACAAGATGGATGCCCTGCTGAGCCTCAATGCAGGAACATGGGTCAACGTGCTGCTCTTCGACCACAAGGGAAACAAGGTGCAGGAAGAAACGATTTCTGCCCAGGTGCTCAACCTCTCGCTGGTGCAGATTGGCGACGGAACGGTGAGCATCAAGGCAAAGGTGCCGTTTTCAGGATGCGAAATCAGATTCCTTACGGTTCTCGGAGTAGATGCAGGCGTCATCGGCATCCACTATGGATTCGTAAGAATGGCTCCAGATGTATCCCACCGGTGCCCTATCAATCCTACCATCAGCAGCAATGTCTGCCAATCGCAGACTTCGTTTACTCTCCGTTCTAATCCGAAAGTAAGCGTAACATGGAGTCTGGTGAATGCATGGGATTTGAAAAATAACGATATTCTTGCCACCACACCAGTAAAGGTTACCTCTGATGGTCAAGTTACCAATCTGGAACCTGGTAAATATACCTTCAGGGCCACGGCTCAGGACGGATGTTATGATGAAACCACCATTACTGTAGGTGGTTTTAATGATGGAAATACAACTTGCGGCAAACCACTTGCCAACAAACTGGGTGAAGATTTCTACGAGGTATCGCCTAAGATTCACGAAACATCCGGCTCGCTGCTTTCTGTCTCTGAACTCAAGGATAGAGACAATATTATCAAAGGTGAATATGATAAATATGCCGAATATATAGGTGGCTTGAGTCTTGCCGATAACCTCTGCATCATCGGAATTCACCGCAAGGATGGTCAACTGATATACGATGCTACCGACCGACACGAAGGTGAATCAGAGCCGGATGCCGTCAAGAGAGCTCAACCTAAGCGCATTGGTTTTGTGGTAGAGGCTGATGCTACAGTAGTCAATTTGCATGCCCTGCAATTCCTGCAGATACGCTGCTATAACCAAGGCAAGGAAGTATATCGCCATCTGATAGATGAGAACAATGCGATTAGTGCAGATATCGCAGGTTCAGACAAGCTGCAAAAGATAAGATATTCTATCGAAGTTCCAGCCTACGGCAGCAAAGGCAAACAGATTCAGATGGATGAGTTCCAACTCTGGAATTCGGGTGTACTCAATCTGGGCGGTTCTAAACTCCGTATCTACTATGCTTTCATCGAGGAGGCTGCCGATGACTGTTCTTCGCCACTTGCATGTAGCAGTATGGTGATGTCGCATAATCATTCACATACTACCATCAATGCTAATGAAACCAAATTTGGCGGAGCGGTGAGTGTGGCTACTGTAGATGATAACTTAGGTTATCTGGTGGATGATGACTTGAATACCTATATGGCGGTTGCCAATACGGTAAGTCTGGGAGTTGGTCAAACATTCGCCGTAAAGATGGGTAGAACACTCGACTATCATCATCAGTTGGGAATTGTCATTGACAACAAGACTTTCCTGGCAGCCGTAAACGTAGGAGACTGGCTAACGGTAGAAACCTTCAAAGAAGGTAATTCTACGGGAGATAAATTTACCGACTGGGACGTGATTTCCGCTAAAGTAGCGGGTTATGGCGATAAGAATATCCTCTTCCTTCAGCCAAAGAAAGCGTATGACGAGGTGCGATTTACTTTAGGCAAAATTGTAGGCGCATTGGATGTGCAGAAATTCTACGGACTCGTGACACGTGGTGATATTGATAATGATGGTATTCCTGACTGTAAGGACAACAACTCGTGCGTAGATGGTGTAGACGATATCGTTGTCAACAATGTATGCGTAGGAGATACGATTGTCGTAACTGCTACCGGATTGACCGGAGTAGATTATCATCTTTACTTCGGTGATAAGAATGCGGGAGATAATGGCATCGTGTCTCTGCATTCTACATCAGACACCAAGAACAATATAAAATATTCTTATATCACCAAGAAGCCGGGCGAATATCAGCTCAGTTTCTTCGACGGCAGCGGGAGGCCACTCTCTTCAGTAGTATATCAGGTTCATCCATTACAGACCCGATGGCTTCCGAGTGCATCTACCAATGAATGGAACAAGTGGGACAACTGGAGCGACGGTTCGCCTTACTGCTGCACCAACGCCATCATTTCGTCGGATGCCGATAACTTCCCAATGCTGGGCACGCCAGTGAAGCCAGCCGACTACTGTTGCAAGGACATCTTCTTCGAACCCCGTTCGGCGGTGGATAACGTGCCATCGCTCAACTATCGCAAGGCATGGGTAGAACTGGAGCAGAAGCCGAACCATTACTATCTGCTGAGTGCACCACTCAAGCAGATGTACACGGGCGATATGTTCATGCCTGCCGACACCACGAAGGCGAAATACTTCGAGGATCTGAACGAAGGAAACTGGAAGGAACAGCGCTTCAACCCGAGCATCTACCAGCGCCTCTGGGCGGCTGCGCATCCGGGTAAGATTTATTCGCTAGACAGCAAGGGAAATCCGGTTTTGACGGATGATAAAACGCTCGCCGTGAAAGAGGCCACCTGGTCGCACAACTTCAATGCCGTGGCTAAGCCTTACGGCATGGGTGAAGGCTTCTCTATGTGGATAGACAACGGCAATCTGCCGGCTACCAATAAGTTCAGTATCCGCCTGCCTAAGACGCATAAAGAATATAGTTACTTCGTGGATTACGATCAGGAGAAAGTGGCTAGTGAAACAGTGACGAAAGATGCAGATAAGATAAACCGTTTCATCTACGAACCGGATTCTCCGCAGGAGGGCGACTTGACGATGGAATATAAGTATCTGTCGGAAGGCAAGGAAGTGACGGAGAACCGCACGGTGTTCGTGGGGCAGAGCGAGTATTATATTACGCTGAAATCGGATATTCCTACGCAGACCTTCGTGCTGGGCAACCCATTCATGAGCCGCCTGAATATCAAGAAGTTCCTGGAGGTGAATGAGAACGTGAGCAGTGTGAAGGTGGAAGTAGAGAATGAATTAGGAGATATGGAAGAGCAAACTGTAAGCAAGGTAGCTTCTACGGGCAACGCCACCACCATCGCCCCAATGCAGGCATTCTATGTTACCACAAATGATGAGCCGAGTACGCAAATCATCCTGCTGCTCACCCCAGAAATGATTGGTGGAAGCAAGAAGGCTACTGAGGAAAGTAAACCTGCTGAAGCCAAGGGACTGAAAGTGTGTGTGGAAAGCCTGAAGACGCGAAGCAAATCAGCAGCTATGCTGGTGATGGAGAATTCAGAAACTGCTTATGATGTTTCTGCCGGTTCTTCTTTCAAGAACTCTGTATGGGTTCCAACTCTTCTGGATAGTGAAGTGAAGTCACCTTTGAAGGTATTTGGTATTCAGCAGAGTCAGGCTTACGATATCCTTCCGATGACTGGCGCTACATCTTTAGGAATCTATCTGTCGCAAAAGGATAGCATCCGTATCGAGGTAAAACCTATTCAGGGTGTTGATATGAGCGGATATGTTCTCCATGATATGCTTTCGGGTGCCGATTATTCACTTGATTCTCCTCTCATTATTGCGGATGCCGAGACCTCGTTAGGCAGATTTGTTATCAGAAGCCGTTATGGAAGTACAGATGTGACATCTGTCGATACTGATCAGCGCATCAGTATTGTTCAGGAAGGTTCTTCTGTCCTCGTGCAATCTGCCTGCGGTCTGCTCAAGAGTGTCAAGGTCATAGACCTGAATGGCAGAATCATCAGCAGGGTACAGGGAAATGGTTCAAGGTGTTTAAAGGCGAGCATAGCCACAGGCATTCAAATCATACACATAGAATTGACAGATGGTAGCAGTAAGGACTATAAGATGATTTTCTAAGTGAAATCAGAATAGCGAATAGCTGCACAAAAGATATTTGATGGATTAGAGCCTATTGATAGCAGGTATATGTGAATATGCCTCCTTCATATTACATCTTTACTTATAATTATCCCTGCCAGCTTGTGAAAGCCGGCAGGGCTTTTATAATAGTCTTTCCCGAAAGAGTAACAACATAACAATAAGGAACGCAAGCCCCGCCTAGCAGAGTACAACGCTCTCGCTAGGCGGGGCTTTTGCGTATACTTAAAAACCATAATAATATGAATGAAGAAGAACAACAACCAAAAAGCAACCACTGGGCTCCTGATGATGAGGGAGCCAAGAACTTTGTAAACCTGCCGGGCTATCAAAAAGGAGCCATGTGCATGGTTAACCTGATCGTTGATGTAATGAATAGTACCCATGAATACAAAGAGGCGATTCACAGCAAACATATCCTGATGGAATGCAGCTGCAAATATCATCTTGATCTGGAAGAACAGATCGGACGTGTGGAGGCACATGCTCAGGACATAGATGAGTTTGATAAGTATATGAAAGCCAGGAAAGGCGAATTGAACCCCAAGCGTATATCTGAGCAG
>ERZ791878.1149-NODE-1149-length-12681-cov-2.117931_pt1 | contig 12681 bp, 9 predicted proteins | sample MGYA00510277_ERZ791878 | MGnify/ENA primary metagenome ERZ791878 (study PRJEB30046, sample SAMN00792094) | human gut metagenome | study: EMG produced TPA metagenomics assembly of the A metagenome-wide association study of gut microbiota in type 2...
AGGATCTTTACGATCTGCATCACAATACCGGCTGCCGGTCCTAAAGCAAAGGTTCCAACCAGCATAGGCACTTCTGCAAAATCAAGTCCATAAAAGCTTGGTGCCAAAAATGGCAGCGGCACTTCAAAAAGCATAAGAACTGCTGCTAACGCGCCAAACATGCCCATAAGCACTACATTTTTCGTGTTCATCAGTTTTCTTTCCATAAATGATGTTCCTCCCTGTTATGAAATATACTTTTTGGTTCTTTCAGGTATCTGAAAAAGCCCGTTTTCGTAAGTTCATCTTCTGAGGAATATGCGCTTTCATATCAGTTCAAAAAGAAAAGCATAAAAAAACCGGATAGCCGATCAAGCTATCCGGGGATTTACTGATATTTTCTGTTTCTCCTATGTATTTCTTTTCATGAACTACATCAGGACCAAAACAGACGCATCTTCTTCTCTCATCCAGACTTTACTGTCGGTTCCGGAATTCTGACTTATGATCAGTCACCGGATCAGCCGCCTTACGCGGGTCGCGGACTTTACCGCCGGTAGGGAATTCCAACTGCGTCGGTCACCCTGCCCCGAAGAATTTTCTTTTATATTTCTGTATTATATAACTAACTTTATAAGAATGCAATATAAATTTTAGAAAGAAGGATATGCTTAAAGTATTTTCTGTATTGTTCTTAGCAAAGTTCTGTACACCTTGGTACCTTAGAAGTTCTGAATTGAGACGTATCCAGAGGAACATTTATCGAAAATCCCATCTGGTTCATTTAATTATCCCATAATCACCGGGAATCCTTTATTATCTCTCCTCACGGAAATACGGTAATCCAAGTCCCGCCGGCGGCTGGTGCTCCTTCTTCTTTCGGAAGCTTGTAAACACCAGTACGATAATCGTTACCACATACGGCAGTGCCTTAAACACCTCCTGCATACTTCGTCCCAGTCCCGGGATATACAGATACAGGATATAAAGTGCTCCGAAAAGGAACGCTCCCCAGATTGCATTCAGTGGTTTCCACAGTGCGAAGATTACCAGTGCAACTGCAAGCCATCCACGGTCACCAAATCCATTGTCTGTCCAGGTTCCGCCGGAATATTCCATTACGAAATAGAGTCCGCCAAGTCCGGCAAGCCCTGCTCCGATACAGGTAGACAGATATTTGTATTTGATAACATTGATACCTGCTGCATCTGCTGTTCCAGGATTCTCGCCAATTGCACGAAGATTCAAGCCTGCTCTTGTTTTAAATAAGAAGAAAGACAAAACCACCGCTACGATCACACAGAGATATGTCATAAATCCATAATTGAATAAAATCGGTCCGATTACCGGAATCTTAGATAATCCCGGGATTTTGGCTGTGTAAGCACTTCCTGTTACTTTTACAGAAATCTGTCCGACACCACCGGCAAGTTTGGAAATAGAACCACCAAAGAAGTTACCAAAACCTGTACCAAAGATTGTAAGAGCAAGACCGGTTACGTTCTGATTTACACGAAGAGTAATGGTCAGGATACTGTAAATCAGGCCACCGATCATTGCACATGCAAAGGCACATACAAACGATATCAGGACACCTATAAATGCATTCGGATTCGGGTTATCTTTTTCATAAAGAAAAGCTCCCATCAGGCCGGCAATACCGCCCATATACATAATTCCCGGAATACCAAGATTCAGGTTTCCGGATTTCTCCGTCATAATTTCACCAAGCGCACCATAAAGAATACAGATGCCCTGGACAATTGCTTTTTGAATAAAGATGGTCAGTACACTCATTGCATCTACCTCCTATTTTTTTGTACGCTTTACTCTGTAGTTGATAAAGAATTCTGCCCCGATCAGGAAAAACAGAATAATGCCGAGAATAACATCGGATGCATTTTCATTCAATCCATACTGAGTCGCAATCTGAACAGCACCCTGATTCATAAATACAATACCAAAAGATACAGCCACCATAATAAAAGTATTGAATTTGGAAAGCCATGCAACGATGATTGCTGTAAATCCACGTCCTCCTGCTGTTGCAGTAGAGATTGTATGGCTCGCACCACTTACAATAACAAATCCTGCGATACCACAGATTGCACCAGAGATTGCCATGGTACGGATAATAACTTTCTTTACATGGATACCGGCATATTTTGCAGTATTTTCACTCTCACCAACTACAGCGATCTCATAACCCTGTTTGCAGTATTTCAGATAAATGAACATCCCAACAGTCAGAATCAGAACGATCAGAACATTCCAGCCGTATTTCTGTCCAAACAGTTCCGGCAGCCAGCCTGCCTGTGTTGCCTGATTAATGATACCAACGGTATTGGAACCTTTTGGATTTTCCCAGAAAACGATACAATATGTAACCACCTGCATGGCAACATAGTTCAGCATCAGAGTAAACAGAGTCTCATTGGTATTCCAGTATGCTTTAAACACTGCCGGAATCATACCCCAGATCATACCACCAAGGGCACTTGCAATAAACATAACAATAAGTAAGATCACCGGTGACATTTTATCACCTGCATAGATCATCACCGCTGCGGAGCAGGCTCCACCAATCAGAATCTGGCCTTCTGCACCGATATTCCAGAATTTCATTTTGAATGCCGGAGCAAGTCCGATTGCAATACACAGAAGAACCATCGTATCACGTATTGTCTGCCAGATACGACGTTCCGATCCCATTGCTCCATCCCAGATTGCTTTATATACATCTACCGGATTCATCTTGACAAGTGCGACGATTACAGCACCGCACACGATCAGTGCAAGGATCAGCGCAATAAATCGAATCAGCAGTCTTTCCTGCCATCCGGCTTTGTTTCTTCTTTTACTTACCTGTAAGAAAGGTTCTTTATTCATTGACAACCCCTCCTTTTTCATGTTTCGTCATGAGAAGACCGATTCCTTCTTTGGTTGCAGTTCTGCCATCAACCACTCCGCTGATTTTTCCTCCACACAGTACCGCAATGCGGTCACAGAGTTCAAGTACTACATCAAGATCTTCAATTACGCAGACAACTGCTACGCCTTTTTTCTTCTGCTCATTCAGAAGCTGATAAATAACATGAGAGGTATTGATATCCACACCTCGAGTCGGGAATGCTACAAGAAGAACTTTTGGATTCTGTGCGATTTCTCTTCCTACCAGAACTTTCTGTACATTACCACCTGACATCTGGCGGACCGGTGCAGAGATACTTGGTGTCATAACTTCCAGCTGATCTTTGATCTTCTCTGCAAGCGCTCTTGGTCCTTTACGATCCAGGAAAGGTCCCTTTCCATTACGATAGCTTCGGATCATCATATTGTCTGTCATATCCATATCACCGACAAGTCCCATACCAATACGATCCTCCGGAACAAAAGCAAGGCTGATTCCCGCTTCATTAATGGAAATAGAATCCATTCCGGAAAGTTCCATTTCACCTCCGTTATCATCCAACAGACGTATGGAACCGCTTTCTACATTCTGCAGTCCTGCAATCGCCTCAAGAAGTTCTTTCTGTCCACTTCCTGAAATGCCGGCAATTCCAAGAATCTCCCCTGTATTGACTGTCAGATCCACATCATCCAGTGTCTTGACATTTTCTTTGTCCTTACAGTTGATTCCATCAATGATCAGACGCGGTTTTACATTTTCAGGTTTCGGACGTTCGATGTTCAGATCTACTTTGGCTCCAACCATCATTTCTGAAAGACTCTGCACATTGGCCTGTGCTGTCTCTACCGTGTCAATATACTGACCCTTTCGAAGAATTGCAACGCGGTCAGACAAAGCAAGAACCTCCTGCAATTTATGGGTAATGATAATGATCGAACATCCATCGTCACGCATGTTTCGAAGAATATCGAACAGCCTGTCGGCTTCCTGTGGCGTCAACACTGCTGTCGGCTCATCCAGGATCAGGATCCTTGCTCCACGATACAGCATCTTCACAATTTCAACTGTCTGTTTTTCAGAAACGGACATTTCGTAGATTTTTTTGGAAAGGTCCAGATCAAAACCATATTTATTGACCAGTTTCTGAATATCTTCGGTTATTTTTTTCATATTGAGTCTGGCCTTACCAGGCAGGCCCAATACAATATTTTCTGCTGCCGTAAGTACATCTACCAGTTTGAAATGCTGGTGTACCATACCTATTCCTAATTCATAGGAGTCTTTTGGCGAACGGATTTTTACTTCCTTCCCATTTACAAAAATATGACCTTCATCTGGATAATAAATTCCATAGATCATATTCATCAGAGTCGTTTTACCGCTTCCATTCTCACCTAAAATTGCGAGAATCTCTGATTTCCTCAGCGTAAGATTTACATGGTCATTCGCCTGGACTGATCCAAATCGCTTGGAAATATCTCTAAGCTCGAGTGCATAAGTTTCTTCCACTATCGTTCCCTCCTTTTATCTGATATATTGTCATATCTGCAAAAGAAACCTCCGCCCTGAAGACTTCCTTTGCACGTATAACAAGAAAAAAGCAGAGCTGCTGACCCAGCAGCTCCGCCTGTTTCAGATCTTATTCTGTGATAGATGTGATTCCATCGATAGCTACATCGAATGCCGGTGCAGAACCATATTCTGATTCATGGAAATATCCGTCAGAAACATATTCTGTATCACTGCCATCTTTCTTATAAGTAGTAAGTTCTTTGCCATCTACAGTAAATGTAGAAGTATCGAATACATGAAGGGATCCGTCTGCAAGTGCATCTTCCACTTCTTTTACTTTTTCGTCTGTTCCTTCTGCTACAACTTTCTCATTGAGAGGTGTGATCTTGTCAGCGCCGTCGGAGAAGCCTTTGCACCAGTCAGTATCAATTGCTGTTCCATCAAGCATGCACTGTACTGCATATGTGTAATATACACCCCAGTCCATAGATGCAGAAGTAAGAGCTGTATTCGGTGCAACAGATGTCATATCAATATTGTATCCAACGCAAGGAACGCCTGCTGCTTCACATGCTGTCGGAGCACCTGTTGTATCTGCATGCTGGCTGATCAGAACACATCCATCAGAAATCAGCGCATCCGCACATTCTTTTTCAAGGTCGAAGCTTGCCCAGCTGTTTGTATATTTTACTTCCATAGTTACAGATGGGCATACGCTTTTTGCTCCGAGGTAGAAAGAAGTATATCCGGAAATAACCTCTGCGTATGGGAAGGCACCAACATAACCCATCTTGCAGTTATCTTCTGTGATCGTTCCGTCTTCGATCATCTGGTTCAGTTTAAGACCAGCTACCACACCGGATACATAACGGGCTTCATAGATGTTTGTGAAGTAGTTATGCATATTGGAAAGTCCGCTTGATGCTGCCTGAGTTCCGGTTGCATGACAGAACTGTACGTCCGGATATTCTCCTGCGGCTTCAAGGATATAAGTCTCATGACCAAAACTGTTTGCAAAAATGATCTGGCAGCCCTGATCTGCAAGGTCTGCTGCTGCATCGTAGCATCCCTCATCTTCATCGATCAGAGTTTTTTCAATAACCTGTGAATCGTCAAGGCCAAGTGCCTCCTGCATTTCATCGATACCAGCCATATGAGCTGCTGTGTAACCTTCGTTCTCATCGCCGATGTAGATTGCACCAATCTTGAGGTCTTCCTTTGCAATACCTTTGCCACTTTCGCTGTCGTCACTTGCGTATACAGGTGCAGTCATAGTAACTGCCATAGCTGCTGCAAGTCCAATTGCCAATGCTTTTTTCATTCTTCTTTCCTCCATTTTCTGTGCTCTTACTCCTGTTGCGGAACAAAAGAGGCACAACTTTCTCAGTTACGCCTCTTTGCAAGTACTTTTACTATACATGGCGCTTTTTAAATTGTCAATAAATTTGCAAAAAACGTACTATTTATTTGATAACCTAATTTTTTTTGTATATTAATTAGGAAATAATAATTTTCTTGACTTTTTCACGTTAAAGTGTTATACTTTAAAAAGTTAATTTGATTCGAACATGAATCAGTAAAATCAGGAGGATTAAAAATATGAAAAAGCAGATTTTAGCAGGCATTCTGTCTGCAACAATGGTAGTTGGCATGGGTGGTGTCAGCGTATTTGCAGCAGATAAAGCAGATGATAAAACATACAACATCGGTATCTCGTACAGCACGAAGCACTGGACGCTGCAACACAGGGATTCAAAGATGCGATCACAGAAGAACTTGGCGATAAAGTAACTTTCGATGAGCAGAACGCTCAGGGTGATTCCAATACATGTTCTACAATCATCACCGACTTTGTTTCTAAAAACGTTGATCTGATTCTTGCAAACGCTACACCTGCACTTCAGGCAGCATCAGCAGGAACATCTGATATCCCGATTCTTGGTACAGCTGTTACAGAATACGGTGTAGCACTTGATCTGGATGATTTCGATGGAACTGTTGGCGAAAACATCTCCGGTACATCAGACCTTGCTCCGCTTGAAGATCAGGCTGCAATGCTCAACGAACTGTTCCCAGATGCAAAAAATGTTGGTCTTATCTACTGTTCAGCAGAAGCCAATTCCCAGTATCAGGTTGATACAGTAAAAGCAGCTCTTGAGAAATTAGGTTACACATGTACTTACTATGCATTCTCAGACTCCAACGACCTCTCTTCTGTTGCTACAACAGCAGCTACTGAGAGTGATGTGATCTATGTTCCGACTGATAATACTGTTGCATCTAATACAGAGATCATCAACAACATCTGTCTTCCGGAAAAAGTTCCGGTAATCGCAGGTGAGGAAGGTATCTGCGAAGGATGCGGTGTTGCCACACTTTCCATCAATTACTATGACCTCGGTGTTGCTACCGGTAAAATGGCTCTCAAAGTTCTTGTAGATGGTGAAGATATTTCCAAAATGCCAATTGAATATGCTCCACAGTTCACAAAAGAATACAACCCGGAAATCTGTGAAGAACTCGGTATTGAAGTTCCGGATGATTATGTAGCAATCGGTGCAGACGAAGAAGAAGCTTCTGATGATGATGCAGCAAAAGACGAGACATCTGAAGAGGAAACAACCGAAGAGGCTGAATAATTTTCGAAGATAATCAAACATTACAAATATATACAGGCAGCGGGAAAGGAATTATCCTTTCTCGCTTTCTGTGCTATCAGGAGGAACTGAAAAATGAATATTCTTACTTTAATCAATGCACTTCCAGGCGCTGCTGCGCAGGGTCTGATCTGGGGAATCATGGCAATTGGTGTTTATCTCACCTTCCGTATCCTCGATGTAGCCGACCTTACTGTTGACGGCACCATGTGTACTGGCGGTGCTGTCTGCGTTATGATGCTGATGAGCGGTCACAGTGTGTGGGTTTCTATGCTTGCTGCTACCGGAGCCGGAATGCTTGCCGGTCTCGCTACAGGTATCTTCCACACATTCATGGGAATCCCTGCGATCCTCGCTGGAATCCTGACTCAGCTTGGTCTTTACTCTGCCAACCTTAAGATCATGGGAAAAGCAAACCAGGCAGTAAACGGAAACAAATTTGACCTGCTTGTTTCCCTTCGTAATGTAAAAAATGTTCCATTTTATCAGAACACAATCGTTATCGTTGCAATCTTTATCGTTGTTCTGATTGCAATCCTTTACTGGTTCTTTGGTACAGAACTTGGATGCTCCCTCCGCGCTACCGGATGTAATCCGAATATGTCCCGTGCACAGGGAATCAATACGGATGTATGTAAAGTTCTTGGTCTTATGATCTCCAACGGACTGGTTGCACTTTCCAGTGCTCTCCTTGCACAATATCAGGGATTTGCTGATGTCAACATGGGACGTGGTGCTATCGTTATCGGTCTTGCTGCAGTTATCATCGGTGAAGCAATCTTTGGAAAGATCTTCCATAACTTTGCGCTTCGTCTTCTCAGCGTTGCTTTTGGTTCTATCCTCTACTATCTGGTACTCCAGACAGTTATCTGGATGGGTATTGATACAGACCTTCTGAAGATGCTGTCCGCACTTGTAGTTGCAGTCTTCCTTGCTGTTCCATACTGGAAAGCAAAGTATTTTTCTAAACCAGTAAAACGTGGAGGTAACAAATAATGCTAGAACTTAAGAATATATATAAAACCTTTAATCCTGGAACCATTAATGAAAAAGTGGCTCTGAATGGTCTGAACCTTACACTGAACGAGGGAGATTTCGTCACTGTTATCGGCGGTAATGGTGCCGGTAAATCCACGATGCTGAACGCTGTTGCAGGTACCTGGATGGTCGATGAAGGCCAGATCATCATTGACGGAATCGACGTTACCAAATTATCCGAGCACAAAAGAGCAGCTTACCTGGGACGCGTATTCCAGGATCCTATGACAGGAACAGCTGCCACAATGGGAATTGAAGAAAACCTTGCCCTTGCAAAACGCCGCGGAAAAACACGTTTCCTTAAACCCGGAATCACAAAGAAAGAACGCGAAGAATATAAAGAACTTCTGAAGATTCTTGGCCTTGGACTGGAAGATCGCCTTACTTCCAAAGTCGGACTTCTCTCCGGTGGACAGCGCCAGGCACTTACTCTGCTGATGGCAACCCTCCAGAAACCAAAGCTTCTGCTCCTCGATGAGCATACCGCAGCCCTTGACCCGAAAACAGCAGCCAAGGTCCTTGAGATCACTGAGATGATCGTAAACCGCGATCATCTGACAACAATGATGATCACTCATAACATGCAGGACGCTATTACACACGGAAACCGCCTGATCATGATGATGGAAGGAAAGATCATCCTGGATATTCAGGGGGAAGAAAAGAAGAAGCTTACGGTAAGAAATCTGCTGGATCAGTTTGAGAAAGCCAGCGGACAGGAGTTCTCCAATGATTCTGCTCTGCTGAACTGAGATGGGGATTTCGTAAAAGATATGGTTTTTCTTTTACGCAAACATTAAAGAAGTAATATTACTATTGATATTACTATTAATATTCACGCAACTAATTAAAGATATATGATTTTTCAACGGCTTCATCATCCGGAAGTACTAAGGAATAACCCTCGTGTTAAATACATTCATAAAAATCACAAACTCGCTGACGCTCAAACAGTGTGATTTTTATGAATAACACACTCGGAACATTCCTAAGAACTTCCAGGATTCTTGCAGATGTTGAATTAATCATATATCTTTTTTAGTTGCTGTAATTTGGAAAAAATATACTTTATGTTCACAGTAAGAAAATTGTCTCAAGTCCTTCTATAGTTTCTATAATAACGCCAATCATATTCCACTCATATTTTCTATAATATTCTTAAGTCTATTTTAAATTCCAAATATTTTATCTTTACCTCCTCCCCCATCTCGCTCAGCTACCTCCTTCCCGGAGGGAGCCCGACCACACGCCGCAGAAGGCTATAGCAAGGAGCAGGAAATCGACAGCATGGCTTTGATAGGCATAATCCGGTTATTTTCCCCGCACGATACTATAAATAGCGCTGTCCGGATTAAGGGGGCTTTTATAAAGCTTGCGAAAACGTAAAAACGGGCTGCAGATGGGATGTATGTTTGCGTAAGTACCAGTATGTTGAACGGGCAGGTATAATGTGCATGAATTCCAGAAACCTCTGCAATCGTCCGTAGAAATACTTGAATATACCCAGTCTGTGTTATGAAGCATAAAGTGCATTGTCTGAGCCGTCAGGCGAGTTATGCACTTTTGATTCATGTTTTTAACAGACAGGGTATATTCTTAGTATTTCCGGGCGATGAAGCCGTTTCAGGGATTCATGCACATTCATCCTGCACACACATCCTTCTCTTACGCATCATTCATCCTATCTGCAAGCCCGTCATATATTTCTTCCCTGCTTTATTTGATCCCCTTCATGGACAAGCTGATTCGCTTCTTCTTCAAATCCACTCCAATCACTCGTACATCTACAACATCCCCAACAGACACTGCCTCCAGTGGATGTTTGATATATCTCTCGGTCATCTCAGAGATATGCACAAGTCCATCCTGATGTACACCGATATCGACAAATGCCCCAAAGTCAATTACATTACGTACGGTTCCTTTAAGGATCATGCCTTCTTTCAGGTCCTTCATATCAAGTACATCTGTTCTCAGTACCGGCTTCGGCATCTCATCACGAGGATCTCGTGCCGGTTTTTCCAGCTCTTTGACAATATCACGAAGTGTCGGTTCACCAACGCCAAGCTCTTCTGCCAGTTTTTTGTAATTCTTAATCTGTCTGGAAATACCACTCAGTTTGCCGGCTGTGATATCTTCTGGTTTGTATCCCAGTTTTTCCAGAACCTTCTGCGCAGCTTCATAGCTTTCCGGATGAACACTTGTCGCATCCAGTGGATTCTTTCCGCCTGTGATACGTGCAAAACCTGCACACTGTTCAAATGCTTTCGGTCCGAGTTTTGCAACTTTGAGAAGCTCACGACGACTTTCAAATCTTCCATTCTCTTCACGATAAGCCACGATGTTCTTCGCAATCACTTTACTGATACCTGAAATATATTCCAGAAGGGATGCAGATGCTGTGTTCAGATCCACCCCAACTTTATTTACGCAATCCTCTACGACTCCACTCAGAGCCTCTCCGAGCTTCTTCTGATTCATATCATGCTGATACTGTCCTACACCGATAGACTGTGGAGTGATCTTGACCAGCTCTGCCAGCGGATCCTGCAGACGTCTTGCGATAGAAGCCGCACTACTCTGTCCGACATCAAAATTAGGGAATTCCTCAGTTGCCAGTTTACTTGCGGAATATACAGAAGCTCCTGCCTCATTTGTGATCACATACTGTACCTTCTCCGGAATTTCTTTCAGAAGTTCTACAATGATCTGCTCAGATTCTCTGGATGCTGTTCCATTGCCCAGAGAGATCAGAGAAACATTATACTTTTTGATCAGCTTCTTAAGTGTTTCTTTTGCAGCGCGAATCTTTGCATCATTTGTCGGCGCTGTCGGATAAATAACAGTTGTATCAAGGACCTTTCCTGTCTCATCTACAACAGCCAGTTTACAGCCTGTACGGAAAGCCGGGTCCCATCCAAGAACTACTTTACCAACGATTGGAGGCTGCATCAGAAGCTGCTCCAGATTCTTTCCAAATACATGGATTGCCCCGTCTTCGGCCTTTTCTGTCAGATCACTTCGGATCTCACGCTCAATCGCAGGTGCGATCAGACGTTTGTAACTGTCTTCCACTACTTCTCGAAGAATCGGTTTTGTAATTGGATTTTCTTTTGTAATGACCTGTTTCTGAAGCCATCCCATTGCTTCTTCTTCCGGCGCATTGACTTTAACCGTAAGGATTTTCTCTTTCTCACCACGATTCAGGGCAAGCACACGATGTCCCGCAAGCTTTTTGATCGGCTCTTCAAATTCATAATACATTTCATAAACAGAAGCTTCTTCCGGTTTCTTCGCCGCAGAAGCGACAGAACCCTTGTCCATAGTCAGTTTACGAAGATAAATACGATAATCTGCCTCATCAGAAATGTGCTCTGCAATAATATCTTTGGCTCCATTGATCGCATCTGCTACGCTTTCCACACCTTTGTCTTCTGAGACAAAATCCTGTGCTTCTTCTTCAATCGGCTTGTCTGTCATTTGAAGCATAATAATATTCGCCAGCGGTTCCAGTCCTTTTTCCTTCGCAATGATCGCACGGGTACGACGTTTCGGTCGGAATGGACGATAAAGATCCTCTACTACGACCAGCGTCTGTGCATCAAGGATCTGTTTCTTCAACTCTGCCGTCAGTTTTCCCTGCTCTTCAATACTTCCAAGTACCTGATTCTTTTTTTCTTCCAGATTACGAAGATAGGTCAATCTTTCATGAAGAGTACGAAGCTGTTCATCATTTAAAGAACCAGTTGCTTCTTTACGGTATCGGGAAATGAACGGGATAGTACAGCCTTCGTCAATCAATTTGACTGCAGCTTCTACCTGCCATTTTTCCACATTAAGTTCTTTGGTTATCACCTGAATAATATCCATTATAGTCTCCTTTTTCATGCATGATAATCATTGTATCTTTTATATTTTGTTTTCTGTTCTATGCTTCTGAATTATAATCATCACCGGTTCGGTCAGATATCTCCTGGATTCCCGTATGCTGCCGGTCAGTTCTCTGCTGATCGAGTTCTCCTGTTACATACATATAAAATGCAGTTTCTGTAAACTGCATATACGGCATCAGCCACAGCAGCCCAATATAAAGAGTAAACAGTGATAAAAACAGCAGTGGGACAAAACTAAGTTCCAACATCAGATACTGCCAGATGTGCCCCTTCATGGCATGTGTACTTGCTTTCAGTGCCTCTATACCACCCATTTCCGGATCATCAGCCAGAAAATAGAATGTCAGTGCAAATGGCACTGTAAAAATCACACTCAATACCATTGCAAGAAGCCACGCTCCCAAAAGAAGCTGATACCAGTGAATCATGCTTTCCACAGTCTCTCCCGGATTTACCATATAAGTCACATAATAGAATGGAATCTGCACCACTGTGTCGATCAACGCTACGACCAGTCCGGCAACCAGTACTCTGTCCGGCTGGTTATGAAACATATACAGCAGATCACTCAGGCTGTAATCCCTGCCTCTGCAGATATTCAGCTGCATATAGCTGTATCCGGTACTGAAGATCATTCCTATCAGAGATACAATAAACACAAAAATTTCGCTTAATACCAATGCAAATACGG
>ERZ791878.1154-NODE-1154-length-12622-cov-76.864964_pt1 | contig 12622 bp, 10 predicted proteins | sample MGYA00510277_ERZ791878 | MGnify/ENA primary metagenome ERZ791878 (study PRJEB30046, sample SAMN00792094) | human gut metagenome | study: EMG produced TPA metagenomics assembly of the A metagenome-wide association study of gut microbiota in type 2...
ACGTTCCAACCTCTCTTATTCTCCTTTGGCTGCTTTAGAGCTTTATGTTAAAAAAACTAAGTCATAGTTTTCTATCCCAAAACTCATAGCTTTTTGCCTCGTAACTCATTGTTCTTCATCTTTTTCCGTCTTCTATTAAGACCTCCCGTTGTCATCAATGATGCCTAGGCTCGGTCTTCATAGATGCCCTCTCATCCCCCTCATTATCCGCATCAGGAGTTAACAGGTTAACAGTTAACACCCCAAAAATGCATACTCCCCCTCCCACACATATATAAAAATAATATATATATATATTTAATATAATAAGGTACGCAAGGGGGAGGTAGGAAAAAACAGCTGTTAACTGTTAACCCTGTTAACCCCATCTGCCCCAAAATGCTCTTTTAGGAAATTTAAACAAGTATGCTTGGTGGTTTCATCGAAAAGCCGTACTTTTGTACCTAACTATAACAACATCAAACAAAATACAACATAAGAACAATAATAACAGCATAAAATGAAGAATCTGAAATTCCATATAGTAGGTCTTACCCACAACGACGTGAAAGGTCGTGAGGTAGAATACGCCAGGGAGGCAGAGGGCAGAACCATCTGCCTCGTGCCCGATGACGCCAACCCCTTTGATATGCTGGCGGTGAAGGCTTACGACAAGCAGCTTTTCATCGGCTATGTCTCAGCCCTGGAGGGCGAGGACGTAAGAGCCCTCATCATTGCCCGGAAGGGCAGGAACCTGCGCACCCGATGCCTGGGAAGCAACAGCAAGGAGGGTGCAGATGAGAAGTCGGGACTCCAGCTGATAGTGGAGGCGCGCGTGGACGTATCCGAGCAGGAGATAGAGCAGGCGCGCAGGGAAATCTATGATGACAGAATCTATGACGACTGGCACTATTCCGGACCCATTCTGCCCATCGACAAGCTGACCCGTTTCAGCGATTGCACCATGATGCTGGAAGGCGTCATCAACGACATCATCAGCATTCAGGAGCAACTCTCACGGGATTCAGATTCTTCTCATCATTCAGATTCTTCTCATGATTCAGATTCCGCTGAAGCCGATAAGAACCCTCTTGATGCCGATTCCCGGTCGGCGCTGGAGGCAGAGCTGCGCGACAACCTGGAAGAGGCTAGGGAGCGGCTCAGCAGCTTCATGGAAATACAGCGAAGCGATTATTCGCGCGAGATGACGCAGACGAGAAACCGCATTCTCAACAACCTCGACCTCATAGACGATGAGGAAATCCATCGCATGGGCGAGCAACTGTATACGGAGATGGGATTCATTACCAGTTCCGGTTATCGTGAACGGGCAGCCCAGTCGTTCTTCGTAGATGCGCCTATTGCCCTCAAGCAGAAGCAGACGGGTGCCTACGACTATAAAGACCAGCTGGACGCCATAGAAAAGCAGCTCTATGCCTTCCCATATTCGCTCTATCCCACGTTCAAGGCCGACCCGGTAGATTTCCTCCGCCAGGTATTCTATAAGCGTGTGCCTCGCAAGATGATGCTCCAGCTGCTTTCGGGCATCGTGCTGATGATTATGAACGGCAGGGTGAGCGATGTGAAGCAGTGGGGCAAGCACGGCAACGAGGAGGCGCTGCTGGCGATGAAGGCGATGAAGGCGGTGGGTGCCAAGCCTTCAAACGAAGTGAAGAAGGAGAAATTCATGGAACTGGTTGATTTGGTAATTCCGAAGATAGCGGTTTATAAGAAAAAAGGCTGTCCTGAAGTGCTGGTGAAAAGGCAATCCGACTGGTTTCCTGTGTTCCGCCTCTTAAACGGGTGGGGGCTATTCAATATGGGAACTCCTACAGCCTTCTGCAAACATCTGGCCCACCTGTATGAAAAACTACCTCCGGAGAATACGGAGCGTGCTCCGCTCTGCAAATGGAAGGATCTTGCGCAGGTGAAATCTGACCCATTCGAATATGCGGCTCTGGAATGGTGGAAACTTAGTTCAGATAAGTTGGGCTCGGTAAGCTTAGAAAGATTCAATCATTATTGCGATATTGTGAATGCTTTCAAGAAGATTTTGGGCGCAACAGCTTTTTTGGAGAATGTGGACTTGAAGGAAATCTTGCCGAAACAGGTGGATAAGGAAGTGCCAGACTCGGACACCAAGAGTGATGACGAGATGACGGCGGAAGATGGTAGCTAGCGGGGTATATTAATACCTCGCTTATACCCCTCCTATACCCTTTGATGATTCTTTATACCTTGTTTTATACCCTCTTTATACCCCTGCTTTTTTATTTCAAAAAAAACTTGTAAACGGCTATTTTTTTGTTTATCTTTGCATCGCTTTTCGGAAGAGAAGTGGCTGGTTTTCAGTAATCCAGTCATTGTATAATCTAAATAATATTCAAATGGTAAACAACAATCTTTCTTTTGATGAGTGCAAGCAGATGAGCCGTCGTCTCATCGCCATGAACCCTAATCGCAATGCGAACATGGGTAAGATTTCCACCTATCTTCTCGATTACTACACCGAGCTTACCAAGCAGCCATGGCTCAGTACCCTCGTAGGTCAGATTCGCGACCTTACCGCCAAGCAGAACCAGATGCTGCAGCAGGCGGCTGAGGCTGTGGATGCTGCGCAGTATCAGAACGAGGATGACCTTGCCTTCGCCATCATCAAGAAGCAGGAGGAGGTGAAGGCAGGCGAGACCTTCAAGCAGCTCGACAAGCAGATTTCCGCACTCAAGAAGCAGTTGCCGTTCCGCTCTCCTCATTACTTCCACTTCCTCGACGACCATCGTGCCCAGAAGACCATCGACCCGGAGGCTTTCACCTTCCAAACCACCGTTGACATCGACAACCCGGAGGAGGTGGAGACGGCGGTGAAGAATGCCCTGCTGCTGAACGGAATGTTTGATGACCCGCAGGAGAAGCTCTTCAGAGAGAAGATTTTCTCTGCCGATGACATCGAACTTTGGACGGGAAAAGTGCTTCACGTGGAACGTTCGGCTCGCAACAAGGCGCACATCGACATCCGTATCCCTGTCGGTATGACCATCGCTGAGGCTCAGAGCGCCTTCTGCAAGCTCATCCATGCCACCGAAGACCCTAGCTGCGTTACGCCTGAGCGCATCATCTTCATCACCGATGCCGTGAGCCAGATCTATACTGCCGACGACTGGTACAAGCGACTGGATGAGGAAGCCGTGGCAGAATATCGTGAGGCTTATAGAAAGAGAGGACTGGATATTGACGGCCGTCCGCAGGATGTGAATTCAGCCCAGTCAAGAGCATCTCAGAATCCATATTCATCTCAGTGCTCATCTTCTCGGAGTTCTTCTTCATCATCAGCAGCATCTTCATCTTCTGCTCCAACCGTAGACTTTGAACCTATCGAGAGCGAGGAGGAGAAGGCGAGAAAGGCTGCCAATGCCGCAGCGTATGAGCAGACCTACGAGGGCATTCCTTACGAGGAGATTGTGAAGGAGCTGGCGGCGCAGATTGGTCCTGATCCGGCTCACGGCAACCGCAACAACTTTATCTACAGAGAGGCGCTCTATCTGCGTTACATCTGCAACAACGACCCCGAATGGATCAAGCAGGTAATCCTGACCTATGGCGAGGACGAGCAGAAGGCTTTTGCTGCCGTAGATAGCGCCTGCAAGGTGGCTCAGTCTGCCGTAATGCCCGAAAAGGTGAAGGTGGCGATAGAGCTTGCCCGCAAGAATTATCTCGCCAAGCAAGCCACCGAGAAGGCGGGAATCTACGCTGATGTTCCTCCTCAGATGCCTGCCAAGCTGCCTAAGCTCATCAAGCTGCTCACCAGCAAGGTGCCAGCCGATTTCAAGCCAGCTGTGGCGATGGCGGTCTTCCCTCCGCTTGCCGCTCATCTCAAGGGCGTAACCTTCCGCTACACCGATAATCAGGTGCACGAGGCGGCGATGATGAATCTGCTCATTGCAGCCATGTCGTCAGGCAAATCGCTCGTCAACGGACCAATTGACTGTATCATCGAAGACCTGGTTCAGATGGATAAGGTGAACCGCCAGAAGGAGCAGGACTGGAAGGACGAGGTGAACACCATGGGCGACAACAAGAAGAAGCCTGTGCGCCCGGAGGACATCTGCATCCGCATCGTTTCGCCCGACCTTACCCGCGCTGCCTACATCCAGCGTCTCGACGATGTGCAGAAGGCTGGTGATGCTTATCTCTACTGCAAGATGGACGAGGTAGACATGCTCAGGAAGTTTAACGACCCTAGCCAGCTGATTCGTCTCTGCTGGGACAATTCAGAGGATGGTCAGGAGCGAGTAGGAACCAAGAGCGTTACAGCCCGCGTAAAGACCCGTTTCAACTGGAATGCTTCGAGCACCATTGCCGTTACGCAGAAGTTCTTCTCGGTTCGTGAGGTGGCTGATGGAGCCGTGAGCCGCCTGTCGCTCGCCACCATCATCCGTCCCGATTTCGCTCCGCGTCCGGAGGTGGGCAGTTATGATGCGCAGTTCAAGTCGCAGCTTTCTCCTTACATCCAGCAGCTGAACGCAGCCAGCGGTTTCAAGGAGTGCCGTAAGGCTCGCCAGCTTATCGAGCGCCTGGAGAATGAGATTATGGAGATGGCTCAGCTGGCTTACAACAAGCCTTACGCCGAGTTTGCCAAGCGTGGTCTGGCGAATGGTTTCCGCCGCGCGATGGTGCTTTATCTGGCGAATGGCGAGAAGTGGGAGAAGGCGATAGAGGATTTCATCGTATGGAGCGTGAAGTATGATCTGTGGTGCAAGATGCGTTTCTTCGGCAATCAGATGCAGGAGGCGATAGATGCAGACACCCGTTCTATCTATCATGCATCCGGTGTGAGCAATCTTCTGCTCTTTGTTCATGATACTTTTGATAAGGCTGAGATTCAGGAAGTCTGCATGGTTCATGGCACCAAGACGAAGCTTGCCGTCCTCCTGTGCACCTGGAAGAAGCGTGGCTTCATCGTGAAGAACGAGGACGGCACCTTCTCCAAGACGGCTAAGTTCATTGCCAAGTATGGTCATTACGGAACGCCGGGAATGGCAGCGTAAGGCTAGTAAAGCGGGCGTGGCGAAAGTCCCACGCTCCCGCTTTTGTCAGCACGCCCTGAAAAAAGCAGAAGCCAATGCCCATACGCCCTGAACCAACGGTCACCGGCCGAAGGGAAAGGTAAAGGGCAGAAGCTCCTAGCCCAGGGCATCGCCTTGGGTTTTAGAACAAATACAAAATGTCGCCCTGAAAGGGCAAAAGCTTTAAAAATATCGCCTTTTTGTAACATCTCTGTAAAGGTTCTTGACCTTCATCAAGAAATCGGGGCTTTTTGAAACTTTTCTCCTAAAAAGTTTGTGTGCGAACACGGAAAGTTGTATCTTTGCATCGGAATTAAGAAAGAAGGATAAAAGATTAGTAATTTCAGGATACGAAAGGTATTGATTATAAGGGATTAAGATTGAAAAGTCAGGATAAGAAAAAGGTTAATGATTGATTTCAGGATAAGAGAGGTATTAGAAATAAGGTAAAGATTGAAAATAGGGTAACATTGAAAGATTGTTAAGAAAAGGATAATGTTGAATTTAAAGTAAAGAAAGGGAAAAATTATGTTAGTATTAGGTATTGTTTTCGCAGCAGTAGTAGCATTTGCTGCAACAGTAGGCGCAGCTAGCAACAAGCTTGCATAAGCTGCCAGTGAAGTAAGGAGCTTTAAAAGTTCAGAAACAGTAATTGAAGCAAAGTAGGGAGCCAATATGGGCTTCCGAGATGGAGAAGGGGAGCCAATGGGGCTTTCCGGAATGAGGGAGCAGATGATGCTCCTTTTTTTGTTTAACATTAAAACATCAGACATACATTATATATAAAAGGAAATCGGGTTGGTTAACAGGTTAACAGTTAACAGCCCGATTTCTTTGTTTCTACCTCTATTCGAGGATGTTTTCTAACTGTATGGTTGAAATGGGCTGAAAGCCCAAAAACTCCTAGCCCAGGGCGTGTGGGGCATTGCCTTCTGCCTTCCAAGAACTACTTGAAAATCAAGGTAGTGAGCCTGTCTTTATCAAACAGTTCCTGAGCCACGGCTTGAATCTGGGTGGCGGTAATCTCATCCACCTGCTCGTAGAGGCGGTCAACGTTCTTCTCCCAGCCATAGTGCAGGAAGCTCTTGCCGAAGTCGAGGGCGAAGTTCTCGCGGTTGTCGCACGCTACGCCTATCTGACCCTTAATCTGTTTCTTGGCAGCCTTGAGCTGCGCATCGCTCAATGGCTTCTGCATGAACTTATCCAGTTCCTTGCGAACCAATCTGAGGCAGCGTTTTACATCGTGCTCATCGCAGCCGAAATAGATGCTCCAGGTGCCCGTGTCGCCATAAGCCACCATCGTGCTTTCTACGGTGTAAACCAAGCCGTTGTGCTCTCTGAGGGCGAGGTTCAGCTTGGCGTTCATACCCGGTCCGCCCAGCATGTTGTTGAGCAGATAGAGCGGCATTCGTCGGTCGTCGTTCACATCGTAAGCCCGGGTTCCTATCATCACATGAGCCTGATGCGTATTCTTCTGCATCACAATCGTCTTCCCGGCAGGCGAACCCATCGGATCCATCGACCCCATCGAATCTATCGCTCCCCTAGAAATCTGCGTCATCTGCGGAGCCTGCGAAATCTGCGTAATCTCAGAATCCCGTGCCCCCGAGAACCCCGTGTCTCCCGAGAAATCTGCGTCATCTGCGAAATCTGCGTGACAACCCTTCTCAGCAAGCTTGCCCGAACCATCATCTGCGAGCGCTCTCCCGATAAGCTTCACCAGCTTCTTGAAATCAATATCCCCGTATGCGAAGAATATCGCATTATCCGGCCGGTAAAGCTTCTGCGTGAACCTCAGCGCATCCTCCGTCTTGAAAGCCCGAACCTGCTCGGCTGTGCCCAGGATATTATGCCCCAGCGGCGAACCCTTGAAGAGGATATTCTCGAATTCATCGTAAATCAGTTCGGCAGGCGAATCGTTATAGCTCTCTATCTCATCGCAGATAACCTCCACCTCCTTATCTATCTCCGCCTGCGGATAAACCGAGTGGAAGACGATGTCGGAAAGCAGGTCCACGGCCCTTGCGATGTGCTCCTTCAGGATGGCGGAGTAATACACCGTGCCCTCCTTGTTGGTGTAGGCATTCAGGTCGCCGCCCACACTCTCCAGGCAGTTGAGAATGTGCCACGCTTTTCTGCGTTCGGTGCCCTTGAAGGTGACGTGCTCGCAGAAGTGAGCCAAGCCCTCCTCGCCCGGCTCCTCGTTGCGGGTGCCGGCATTTATCTGGTAGCCGCAATACACCACCTTGCTATCCGATGGCAGGTGGATGATGCGGAGTCCGTTGTCTAATGTATAAGTATTGTATTTCATTTCAAGGTGCAAAGTTACATTGAAAATGTAATTTATCCAAAATATTGGGCATTTATTTTGCATTATCGCCAAAAAGAATTATCTTTGTCCCCAAAAAAATATAAATAGAGACATAAAACAATGCGTAAGGTTATAGGAATAGGAGAGACCGTGCTTGATATCATCTTCAAGAACGGCAAGCCGATAGAGGCTGTACCGGGTGGCTCATCGTTCAATGCAGTCATCTCGTTGGGACGTGCGGGCGTGAATGCTTCGTTTATCAGCGAGGCGGGCAACGACCGTATCGGTGAGTATGTGATTCAGTTTCTGAGAGATAATGGGGTGAATGCCGACAATGTGAGCATCTTTCCGGAATCGAAGTCGCCGCTCTCGCTGGCGTTCCTCGACGAGAACAACAATGCCGACTACATCTTCTACAAGGATCATCCCCACGACCAGCTGGAGTTTGCCACTCCCGAAATCAATCCTGGCGACATCGTGCTCTTCGGTTCGTTCTTCGCCCTGAATCCGGTGGTTCGTCCTCAGGTGGCCGGTTTCCTGGAGTACGCCAAGAATCACGGCGCCATCCTCTATTACGACATCAATTTCCGTGCTTCTCATCAGAATGAGATTATGAAGATTACGCCTAATCTGATAGAGAACCTGGAGTATGCTGATTTTGTGCGTGGCAGCCATGAGGACTTCGGAATCCTCTACAAGAAACCGGAGGCGGATAAGGTGTATAATGCCGAAATCAGTTTCTACTGCAAGAAGTTTATCTGCACCCAGGGCGCTGAGCCTGTAGAGGTTCGTGCCGAGAACGGCTTTGCCAAGAGTTATCCTTCGGAGAAGATGAAGCCGGTGAGCACCATCGGAGCCGGCGATAACTTCAATGCCGGTTTCGTATTCGGACTGATCAAGGATGGAATCACCCGCGAGGATATCGACCGTGGATTATCTGAGGCGCAATGGGACAGCCTCCTGAAGAGCGCCCAGGAATTCTCCACCGAATGCTGCAAGGACATATACAATTATGTTTCCAAGGAATTCGGAGAAAGAAAAAACTTGGAACTTTGAACTGGGAACTTTGAACTTTATGATTAGTAGAAGTTGTTTGAGAAACAGCATATCATAAAGTTCAAAGTTCAAATCTCAAAGTTCAAAGTACAAGTAATCATAAAGTTCAAAGTTCAAATCTCAAAGTTCAAAGTAAATAATATGACAGAAATTACAAACAAGATTTATTACGTAGGCGTTAACGACCGCAACAAGCATCGTTTCGAGGGCCTCTGGCCTTTGCCTAACGGAGTGAGCTACAACTCTTATATCATTGACGATGAGAAGGTAGCGCTGGTAGATACTGTAGAGGTTGATTTCTTCACCCAGTTCCTGGAGAACATCCACGAGGTGATTGGCGACCGCGAAATCGATTACCTCATCATCAACCACATGGAACCTGACCACAGCGGCTCCATCGCCCTCATCAAGAAATATTACCCTAACATCAAGATTGTGGGCAACAAGAAGACCCTGGGAATGCTCGAAGGCTTCTACGGCGTAACTGATGACGTGGTAGAGGTGAAGAATGGCGAAACCCTCTCTCTGGGCAACCACGAGCTGAGCTTTGTTCTCATCCCTATGGTTCACTGGCCAGAGACCATGGTAACGCTCGATGCAAAGAACAAGGTGCTCTTCTCAGGTGATGCGTTCGGTTGCTTCGGTGCGCTGAACGGCGGAATCATCGATACGGAAATCAACTGCGAGACTTTCTGGCTGGAGATGGTTCGCTACTACTCAAACATTGTGGGTAAGTATGGAATCCCTGTTCAGAATGCCTTGAAGAAGTTGGCTGGCGTGGAGCTGGATTACATCTGCTCAACCCATGGTCCGGTTTGGCACGAGCACATTGAGAAGGTAATCGGCATGTATGATAAGATGTCGAAGTACGAGACGGAGCCGGGCCTCGTTATCTGCTACGGCACCATGTACGGCAATACCGAGCGCATGGCTGAAATCATCGCCCGTGCGGCAAGCAAGGCTGGCGTGAAGAACATCGTAATGTACAACATCTCGAAGACTCACCACAGCTACATCCTGCGCGACATCTTCCGCTACAAGGGTCTCATCGTGGGTGCTCCAACCTACAATGCCGGTCTTTATCACGAGATGGAGGTTCTCCTCTCCGAGCTTGCCAATAAGGACGTCAAGAACCACCTTCTTGGTTGGTATGGTTCTCATTGCTGGGCAAGCAAGGCGGTAGCAAAGATTCAGGAGTGGAACGAAACCAAGCTCCACTACGAGCCAGTGGGCGAGCCGGTAGATATGAAGCAGGCGATTACTCCAGAGGTAAAGGCGCAGTGCGAGGCTCTGGGTAAGGCGATGGCTGAGAAGCTGCTGGCGGAATAGAAAGATTTTAGAATGATCAAGAGCGGAAGAACAACTGGGGTTAACAGAGTTAACAGTTAACAGTTGTTTTTCCGCTCTTTTTCTATTCACTTTCAACCGTACAGCTCGAACATTTTCTAGATTTTATCATTGATATTTCCCCTTGTGTGCCCTCACACATACTTTTTTCTATGTTGCTAGCAAAAAAGTTGGTGAAAGATGTGCAACTTTTCGATTATTTTGTTTACCTTTGCAAGTGGATACCAATTCTGCTCACGCCGAGTTGAGGCTTCTTCCTTCTTAATTGATGGGTGATGCTGAGAAGAGGAATAGGGAGGGTTGAGGTATTCCGACATAACAATAAGGCGTTTACTTGACGCTTTGTTCTTGACGTTCTGAAACTTCGCAACTTTCTTACACTGTCACGAACAACGCAACGGTAGATGCTCTCGGGATGTGTTTATCCACATCCCTTTACTGGTATGGCATATTGTGTAATGCAATGTGTCTTATACTTGTATTGGGATAAGTGTATTCATATCGGCGTGGGCTTCGACGTTGCTCGTTCAACAGTGTAGGGCAATGCGAAGGCCTCAGAACGTGGGACGAGCAGCAAGGAGATCCCACGCTTTCTGTTTTTTTTAGCTGCTAGCCTTGGGTGATTGGGTTGGTTTGGAAAGGAAACGATATGGATTTTTTAAAAGCAGAAGAACTTCGTAAATTATGGGGGAACAAACCTTGTTCACATCCTAAATTTGAGAAAGAAACTCATTTGGGGTGGGGCTATGTAGAGGAGAAAACTGGTGATTATGTTTGCACGCAATGTGGACAGGATTTTACTAAAAATGAATACAATAAAATCATCGCAGAGCGCAATAAAAATCAATAAACTTTTTGTGTATGGGACAATTTAAAACTTCTTTGAAGCCTGATGACCTCAAGCTTTTATATGACGTTCTGTATCAGTATGAAAATGAGGGGAAGCGTAATCATAAGGGATATTTCTATATGAAAGTGCCATTTGAGATTAAAAACAAAGTTTCTTTGATTCATGATACAAGCAAAAATAAAATAAAGCTGAGTTTCCCAGAGACACCAAATACTCTGTGTTACAAGGGAAAGGAGGTTTGTAAACCGTTATTTAAGCATTTGCGCAATAGTTTTGCTCATGCTTGTATTGAGCGTGAGGGTGACTATTATGTCATAAATTCACAGATGAATCCTAAATGTCAGATTTGTGGAAAAGTAAAAAGAAAAGATTTTAAGGATTTTGTTACAGCAATATTAGCAACAAAAGAATAATAATTTAAGAAAAGATATATGAGAACATTTACATTAAAAGGTCTGTTTGTAACAGCAGTATTTATGCTGTTGGGGTGCTTGGCAATCCATGCAGCTGATGGTGATTTGATAACAAAGCAAATCACTATCAAATTGGAAGAGGCAGGAACTTTGCCAAGTAAGATTGGGGATACAAAGAAATATAAGATTACCAATCTTAAGATTATGGGTGAGATTAATGGCACTGATCTTCGTTTCATACGCGAAATGGCGGGGTGTGACTATAAGGGAATGGGCACTGAGGGAAAGTTGGTGACTTTGGATCTCTCAGAGGCTAAAATAGTGGAGGGAGGAGATTTTTATTATGGTTATTATGATTATTATGATCATAATTCTTATTATTATACAACATCGGATGATGTCATCGGTGATTATGCTTTTAGTGGTTGCAGCAGCTTGACCAGCCTCACCCTTCCATCCAGTGTCACTTTGATAGGTGGTCATGCTTTTGAGAAGTGCAGCGGCTTGACCAGTCTCACCCTTCCTTCCAGTGTCACCTCAATAGGTGAGTTTGCTTTTAGGTACTGCAGCGGCTTGACTAGCCTCACCATTCCTTCCGGTGTCACCACGATAGATTATTATGCTTTTGCAGATTGCAGAGGCTTGACGAGCCTCACCCTTCCTTCCAGTGTCACTTCGATAGGTGGTCATGCTTTTGCGTGGTGCAGCGGCTTGACCAGCCTCACCCTTCATTCCAGTGTCACTTCGATAGGTGATTATGCTTTTGCGTGGTGCAGCGGCTTGACCAGCCTCACCCTTCCTTCCAGTGTCACTTCGATAGGTGGTCATGCTTTTGAGTCGTGCAGCGGCTTGACCAGCCTCACCCTTCCTTCTAGTGTCACCGAGATAGATTGGTCTGCTTTTGAGAGGTGCAATAATTTAAAAGAGTGTAATTGTCTCTTAGATTCTGATTTAGAAACCTGCCTTGCTTATAGTCACGACGATTGGACAAAGATTCCCGTTGATGAAATTAAATACTATCACAATGGGCAGGAACTTACAAAGTTAGAAATACCTTCTGGTGTGGATAAAATTGGCAGTTATTCTTTTTATAAAGGTGTAAACTTGACTAGCTTGACCCTTCCTTCCAGTGTCACCTCAATAGGTAGTTCTGCTTTTGAAGGTTGCAGCGGCTTGACCAGCGTATATGTAAGTTGGAAATCTCCTTTATCAATTTTTGCTTCTACTTTTAAGGATGCAAATACGGAAAAATGCATCTTGTATGTTCCAAAAGGGACTTATGATGATTATTGGCTTTCAAATTGGGGTATATTTGCAAATATCGTAGAGTATGATGCAACTGGCATCAATCATATTATGACCTCTGGCGATGCTAAGGAAATCTCTCGCTATGCAGCGGATGGTCAGCGATTGGAAGTGCCTGCCAAGGGCTTGAACATCGTGAAGTATAGCGATGGCTGCGTGAAGAAAGTTGTTGTTCAATAGTATAGTATGCTTATTGGAGATTTCTTATTGGAGATAATAGATAAGATTTTAGAATGATTAAGAGCGGAAGAACAACTGGGGTTAACAGAGTTAACAGTTAACAGTTGTTTTTCCGCTC
>ERZ791878.1165-NODE-1165-length-12498-cov-1.897051_pt1 | contig 12498 bp, 9 predicted proteins | sample MGYA00510277_ERZ791878 | MGnify/ENA primary metagenome ERZ791878 (study PRJEB30046, sample SAMN00792094) | human gut metagenome | study: EMG produced TPA metagenomics assembly of the A metagenome-wide association study of gut microbiota in type 2...
AAGTATCTGTACATTTTTACGGACAGTTGTAATTTCACCTTCCTGCATTCCAACTACATTGAATATACCATCCGGAGATTCCAGTCGCAAGTCTTCCTTTGAGAATTCTCCAACATGAACTGTATTTTTCAGTTCTGATGGACATTCTTTTACAATGCTCTCTCCGTCCTGATCAATTTTTCTGCCCTTATAGTAAACATCCTGGATTGTCATCTTTTCAAGATTATCCACAACAAGCATATCTGCCTGATATCCAGGTGCAATCGCCCCAAGATGTGTTAATCCATAACATTTTGCAGAATTGATGGTTGCCATACAGATTGCATCTATCGGATTCATTCCGAGTCCGATAGCCTTACGTACATTATGGTCGATATGACCTTCTTTTTCAATATCTTCGATATGTTTATCATCTGTACAGAAGCAGAATCCCTCTCCATTCATCTGATTCTCTACGATTCCATTCACAATTGCTTTCAGATTTCTTGCAGCACTCCCTTCACGAATATGTACAATCATGCCATTTCGACGCTCTTTCATCGCATATGCAAAATCTGAACATTCATGATCTGTAGCAATTCCGGCCATCGCATATGCCTGCAGATCCATATCAGAAAGAAATGGTGCATGTCCATCCCTGACTTTATCACTGAACAGTTCCAGTTTCCGGTGCATGGCTTCATCACCCTTTACAACTGATATGTAGTCCATGACTTCACCCAGTCCGAGAATTCTTTTTTTTGAAAGATAAGGTTCCATATCCTGTGCAGTAAGCGTGCATCCATTATCGTCGATCGCAGTTGCCGGAACACAGGATGGCATCATAACAAAAACATTGGCATCCACGTCTTCTGTCTGATTCAAAATATAATCAATGCCCTTTAATCCGGACACATTGGCCGATTCATGTGGATCTACGATAAACGTTGTCGTTCCATGCCTGGACGCCACTGTTACCAGCTCTGCCGGAGTCACAAGTGTAGATTCCAGATGCAGATGACTGTCTATAAATCCCGGACAGACATACCTGCCGCCCAGATCTGTTTCTTCTTCACCCTGGTAGTTTCCGATTCCAACGATCATTCCATCCTGAATCGCAATATCACCTTCCAGGATCTCTCTGGTAAAAACATTCACAATACGGGCATTTTTCAGTACAAATTCTGCTTTTCTCAGTCCACGGGTTACTTTTGAACATTTCTGATATTTCTGTAACTTCATAAAGCCCACACTCCTTTTTATTACTGCCCTTTACAGCAGTTCTATTTTTACCTTATTCTATTATTATCTGTGAAACTTCCGGCAGAAATTTAATCCAGTTTAATCCCAGAAAGCGCCTGTGCAAACGCATTGTTTACTGGTTCTGCTGCTTCTTTCTGCTGTTTTTTCAGATATTTCTGTACGTCTCTTTTGTTGACACCGGCTCCTTCTTTGGTTCTTCTGGCCTGGAAAGATGACAGTTTCTCTTTATATCCACATACACATACAAATGTTTCTTCTTTGCCTTTGACCAGCATCTCCATTCGCTTGTGACATTTCGGACATCGTGCATTTGTTGTACGTGAAATTGTCTCTCTGTATCCGCATTCACGGTCCTGACACACCAGCAGCTTACTGTTCTTGCCATTTACTGCAAGCATTCGTTTACCACAGTTCGGACAGATCTTATTCGTCAGATTATCATGACGGAAGGTTCCTGTTCCTGTCTTGATCTCAACAACGATCTCCTTGGTATATTCGCGAATTCCATCAAGAAAGACTTTCTGTTTCAGTTTGCCCTTGGATATATCAGACAGTTTCTTTTCCCAGTCTGCTGTCAGTTCCGGCTTCTTAAGCTCTTCCGGTACAAGTTCCAGAAGCTGTTTTGCTTTGGAAGTCAGATAGATTTCATTGCCTCTCTTTTCCATAAGGAAGGTGTGGAAAAGTTTTTCAATAATATCTGCTCTGGTGGCAACTGTGCCAAGTCCACCGGTTTCTCCCAGCGTCTTTGCTGCTTGTGTATCTTTTGAGGACATATATTTCACCGGATTCTCCATTGCCGCCAGAAGCGTTGCCTCAGTAAAATGTGCCGGCGGCTTGGTCTTACCTGTTGTCAGACGAACACTGCCTATCGGAAGCTTCTCTCCCTGTTTCAATACCGGAAGCTTCTGGTCTTTCAGTGTCTGCTCTTCTTCGTCATCGTCCGTGCTTCCGCCTTCGTAAACTTCTTTCCAGCCAGCACTCACAACCGTCTTGCCACTTGCCACAAAACTCTGTCCCGCTGCCTTCCCTTCCATGGAAGTCTGTTCATATTCAAATGGAGAATAAAGAACACTCAAAAATCTCCGCACAACCATATCATAGATTTTGCGCTCTTCATTTGTCATATGATCCAGCTGTACAAACTGCTCTGTCGGAATGATCGCATGATGGTCACTGACCTTTTTATCATCCACGAAACTTCCGTTTGTATGGATTGGTTTAGTAAGCAGCGCACCGGCAAGTTTTCGATATGGGCCGGTTCCACAGGCTTTCAGTCTCTCTTTGATCGTCGGGACAACATCCTTGCCGATATAACGGGAATCCGTTCTCGGATACGTAAGTACCTTATGATTCTCATATAATCTCTGCATGATATTGAGTGTTTCTTTTGCGGAAAATCCATATTTCTGGTTTGCTTCCCGCTGCAGAGTCGTCAGATCATAAAGTCCGGGAGCCATTGTTTTCTTAGGCTTTCTGTCCACAGATACAAGTTCCAGATCCGTATTGGAAATCTTCTTCTGGATCTCCTCCGCACGCTCTTTCTGAAAAGTTCGATAGCTTCCGTTCTTCGCATCTTTCCAGGTCCACTGTATTCCACCAGCCTGCAAAGTTACTCCAAAGTAATCCTCTGGTTTAAACTTACGTATTTCTTCTTCTCTTCTCGCAATGATTGCAAGTGTCGGTGTCTGTACACGCCCGCAGGAAAGCTGGGCATTATGTTTACAGGTCAGCGCTCTTGTTCCATTGATTCCAACCAGCCAGTCTGCCTCTGCTCTGGCAACTGCCGCACGATAAAGATTATCATAATCTCTGCCGTCTTTCAGATTGTGAAATCCGTCACGAATTGCTTTATCGGTTACTGAAGATATCCACAGACGGCGAATTGGTTTGTGACATCCGGACTTATCCAGAATCCAGCGGGCAACCAGTTCTCCCTCTCTTCCGGCATCGGTTGCAATGATGATATCACCGATATCTTTTCGGAACAGCTGTGTCTTCACTGCCTGATATTGTTTGGAAGTCTGTCGGATAACGACAAGTTTCATTTTATCCGGCATCATCGGCAGAGTTTCCATATCCCATTTCATATATTTCTTATCATATTCTTCCGGATCTGCAAGTGTCACAAGATGTCCCAGGGCCCATGTTACAACATATTCTTTGCCCTCAAGGATTCCGTTACCCTTCTGGGTACAATGGAGTACTCTTGCAATATCCCTTGCTACAGATGGCTTCTCTGCTATTACCAATGACTTCATACTTCTGCCTCTTTCTCAGGTTATTATCCGTTGCTGTCTGTTTTCCCAGCAAGTTTTCAGTTAAATCTGCTTTGATGTGAGTATATCATATCCCAACAAAAAAAGGAAGGTATGTCACCTTCCAATCTTATATCCTACGCCACGCACTGTTTCAATCAGATCTCCGGCGCTTCCCAGCTTCTGCCTGAGTGTCCGGATATGTACATCCACCGTTCTGCTTTCACCATCAAATTCATATCCCCATATCTGATTCAGAAGCTGTGTTCTTGATAAAACCATTCCGCTGTTTTTCAGAAGCAGCACCAGCATCTCATACTCCTTCAATGTCAGATTAACAGGTTCCTGATCCACCGTCACTATATGTCTTCCCGGACACAGATACAGGTTTTCCAGATGATATTCTTCTGCGCCTTTATCCTCTGCCCGACGAAGCCGTGCCTTGATACGTGAGATCAGCTCCATCATACGAAACGGCTTCGGGATATAATCATCTGCACCGCTGTCCAGTCCCATGACCACATCATATTCTGTGCCTTTGGCCGTCAGCATGATTACCGGAATCTTGCGTGTGTCCGGTCTGGTACGCAGTTTTCGTAAAATCGATATTCCGTCTTCTTCAGGAAGCATGATATCCAGAAGAATCAATGCCGGCACTTCTTTCTCCAGTTCTTTCCAGAACAGGGACGGTCGTTCAAATCCTTTTGCATCCATTCCCTGACTCTTTAATGTATATACTACAAGTTCACGAATACTCTCATCGTCTTCTACAAGATAGATCATTTATTTCCTCCTGCCTGTCTGTTTCTTCACAAACAGGTTCTTTTTTATCTTTTTGCAAAGTATAAAAAATGAACGTTAAATTTCCGGCCTGCACAGTGTTAAATGTTTGTAAATTTCTGTCGAACATGCTATGATAAACGAGAACATAAGGGAGGAACTCATGTACTATTTTATTATAAATCCCAACTCCCGTTCCGGCAAAGGTGCTCTGATCTGGAGGGATCTGGAGAACATTCTGCGTGAACGGAATATTAAATACCAAACTTTTTTTACAGAATATAAAGGACATGCTGTTAAGCTTTCTGCTTCCATTACTGCCTCGATTCCGGAAGATAGTCAAATCAAGCTGATTGCCGTTGGCGGTGATGGTACGATACAGGAAGTCCTGAGCGGAGTAAAAGATATTTCCCGTGTCATTTTCGGCTACATTCCTATTTACGAAGTACTTACCGGGATCATTGATCTGTCTTCGGTTGTTTTTGGATTTATTCCGGTCGGGTCCGGCAACGATTTCTGCCGCAGTATGAAACTTCCACAGGATCCTATGAAGGCACTTGAACTGATTCTTTCCGATAAACGTCCACATCTGATGGACGTTCCTCATATTTCCTGTGGTTCCAGCAGCAGTCGTTTCGCGATCAGCTGTGGAATCGGTTTTGACGCAGCGGTATGCCATGAAGTTGGCGTCACTCCTATGAAAAAAGTCCTGAACAAAATCGGCCTCGGCAAACTGGTCTATCTCTTTGTCGCATTGAAACAGTTGCTTTTCCTGAAGCCATCTTCTATGACACTGCTCATGGATGACAATAAAAAAGAAGAGTTTTCCAAAGTATATTTTACTGCCATCATGAATCAGAAATACGAAGGCGGTGGATTCAAATTCTGTCCCGATGCCAGTCCTTCCGACGGCTATCTGGATGTGATCGTTGTAGACAGTTTGAGCAAACCCAAAGTAATATGTTGTCTTCCTACTGCTTTCTTCGGAAAACATACACATTTCAATGGTATCCACATTTTTCGCTGTAAAAAAATTGATATCCACAGTGAAGCCAGACTGGCCGTACATAAAGACGGAGAATCCGCTGGTCTTTTGCATGATTTTTCTGTATGTATGGAACCGAAACAAATCAATATGATCTCATAGAAGTAATTTCCGCAACGCAAAAAACTTCCCCATAAAGGGGAAGTTTTTTAGTTGAATCCATAGAATTTCTGACATACTTTGTAAGCAGCTACAAACATTTTGCGTCCACCTCTGCCCGGAAGATTGGCTGCACGTCCCAGAATACTGTAACGCAGTTTATGATACAGCCAGAGATCCTGTTCACGAATATACTCCAGCATTTCTTTTTTCTTATCCAGTGCTTCCTGAGTACCTGCACGTACCAGCATGATCGAGGACACGGTCGTAATGATATCCAGATAGCTGAGCATATATTTCTTAAGATGTTTACTGTCAAACTGACAATTATGGAATGCGTCCGCCATCAATTTATTGACACGGATCTGCTGGTCAATTCTCTTAATCATCACCTTTTCATTGACAGACTGATCATCTCTTCCGATAAAATAACGATAAAAATTGACATCCAGATAGTACATGTTCTTCACAAACGGAAGCGGCTCAAATGCAAACAGGTTATCCACATAGAATGTATGCTTCGGCAGTTCCAATCCACATTCGTGAAGCAGTTTTGTACGATAAATAATAGAATGCATCAACAGATATTTACCTTTTGACATATGCACACTGTCCCATCCGAAAATTTCATTCACCGGAAGACAACGTCTGTACTGCATGACTTTTTTTCTGGAAGCACCCTGTTTTTCATATACAAAATTGCTGATCAGCATATCCAGTGTTTTTGGTCCTCTTGTCAGTTCTTCAAGTGTTTTTAAGATTTGTTTATATGCCTCTTCATTTACCCAGTCATCACTGTCAACAACTTTGAAATAAAGGCCTGTCGCATTACGGATTCCGGCATTTACTGCTTCACCATGACCACCGTTTTCCTGATGAATAGCTTTTATGATCGTCGGATATTTTTCGGCATAAGCATCCGCAATCTCAGCAGTTCGGTCAGAAGAACCATCATTGACCACAATGATCTCCACTTCTTCTCCACCTTTTAACAAAGATTCGATACATTTCTCCATATATGCTTCTGAATTATAACACGGAATTGCTATACTCAACAATTTCATTTTCCAGATTCCTCCTTCATGTATTTTACATAAGCTCTGAATGCAGACGGAATCGCGTACTGCTTTTCAGACTGTTTTTTCTCAGCAAAAATAAATGGCAATCCTCTGTCTGTGTCCAGCGCTGCCACCCGAATCAGATATCCGGTCATCCTCCATTCAATATGCGAAAAAATATGCTTTGCATCCGGAAGTTTCTCAATATAGAGCGGTTCCAGCTGCATATTTTTTACCTTATCCAGCACTTCCTCCCGTGTAAGATGGCCCAGGAGATTCGGAAGCTCATATAATCCGGCAAGAAGACCTTTTTCCGGTCGTTTCTGTATAGCAGTTTTCTCTCCGTCCTGAATCACAAGCACTGTCCTGTTTTGCAGAATACGCTCCTTCTTCGGTGCTTTGACCGGCAGCTCCTCTACTGTCCCGTGTCTGTATGCAAGACAGTACTCCGACACCGGACATGCTTCACAGCGTGCTGATCCATTCGGCACACAAACCACTGCCCCAAGTTCCATCAGCGCCTGATTAAAATCTCCCGGTATATCTTCCGGCATTATCTCCAAAAGGCTTTCTTCAATCTGCCGGCGTACCGACTGTTTCATAATATCCTGTCTGTCCTCTGTAATTCTGGATATCACACGAAGAACATTTCCATCTACTGCCGGTACCGGAATCTGGTAAGCAATGGATGCGATCGCACCTGCTGTGTAATTCCCGATTCCCTTCAGACTCAGCAGTTCTTCGTAAGAAGCCGGAAGTTTTCCCTCGTATTCACAAACTACCGTCCGGGCTGCCATCTGCATATTACGGACGCGATTATAATATCCCAGACCTTCCCAGAGCTTCATCAGCTTCTCTTCCGGGCATTCTGCCAAAGCCTGGACATCTGGAAGCTCTCCGATAAAACGCTGAAAATAAGGCTTCACGGCCTCAACCCTTGTCTGCTGAAGCATAATCTCCGATACCCACGTATAGTAGGCATTGTTCTGATCTCTCCAGGGAAGAATCCGTTTATTCTGTCTGTACCAGTCTGTAAGAGGTTGTACGATTTCATTCAGCATGCTTCTGTCTTTTATCTGATCATTTTTCATCTTTTACCCTCAGTATGTTTTAGTATAACATAATTTCAGCCAAATGCCAGTTGATTTTTTTTATTTTACCGGATAGAATGTTATTACTTGGGATTATACCTGTAAATAATTATCTCCCATTACTAAAATTAATATTATTTTTGATACGAAAGGACCCTATTATGGACAGTATTATTTTTGATGTTGATGGAACTCTGTGGGATTCAACAGAAAGTGTTGCTCAGTCCTGGACCGCATATCTGCGGGAAAAAGAACATATGGATATTACCCTGACATCAGCCCGTCTGATGACACTTTTTGGGCAGACTCTGTCTGATATCGCACGCCAGATTTTCCCTGACTGTTCAGAAGCAGAACAGCTTCGCCTTATTGATGGATGCTGCCGGGCCGAACATGAAGCTCTCTTAAAAAAATGTGCCCCACTTTATGAGGATCTTGAAAAAATGCTGCAGATCATGTATAAGAAATATCCACTCTATATTGTCAGTAACAGTCAGAGTGGCTATATTGAAGTTTTTCTTCAGACATCAGGTCTTGAAAAATATTTCAAAGGTCATCTTTGTAATGGAGATACCGGTCTGGACAAAGGCTCCAATATCCGTAAACTTGCAGACACATATGATCTGAAATCCCCCGTGTATGTCGGTGATACGTTTGGCGATTACCAGGCATGCCAGAAAGCAAATGTTCCTTTTATCTTCGCTGAATACGGATTCGGAGAAGTTCCAAAACCGGATGCACACATCCGCAAACCAATGGATCTTGTCAATATTTCTTTATAAATTCTCTCAAATAAAACAGGCACGGAAGATTTTTATCTCCCATGCCTTGTTTTATTTATTTCTTGATGCATTTCTTTTTCAAATATACCACAAATCCTACAAGAATCGCAAGAATTGCAAGAATATAAATAATCTTTGCAGTAAGACTTGTTGTGTAGGAATCTATAAATGTCACGATACCAAACAGAATCAATGTCACTCCGGATCCCTTAGTCATTTTTTTCTCATCATACTTTTCTTTGCGAAGTTTTGTGTTTCCACCCTTCAGAAAAATATCACCATGTCCTGTCAGAAGCATGATTCCAACGATCAATGCTATTCCCGCAAGGATAAAATCAAATGATCTGTCCATTTTTTATCTCCTGTAATTATATATTAGTAAAAGCATACGATTGGCACACCATACTGTATGATATCATACAGAACTGCTGCATTATCCGGTGGAAGATTGATACATCCGTGAGATCCGCCTGTAAGATAAATATCACCGCCGAATTCATCTCTCCATGACGCATCGTGGAATCCAATACCTCCATCAAATGGCATCCAGTACTGTACCTCTGATTCATATTCATAAGTTCCGTCTGCTTTCATGGTTCCTCTCAGTACATCCGGACTTTTCTTATAGTACAGTGTAAAGATACCTGCATGTGTCTGACGATCAGCATAACTCATGTTTCCAGATACAAAATCTGACTCAAAGATATCGGAACCATTTTGATAATAATACATATGCTGTTCACTTAAATCTACTTCTATATAAGTGTCACCCAGATCATTCACTCCGTAAGAATTGGCCGTCTGTGAATAAACAGGCTCCCTGGTCGTCTGTGTACCAGACTGAATTTCCTGACTCAGCTGAGCAGCCTCGGCAGCCTGATCGATTTTCCAGCCATATACAGAGCTGGAAACGTAAACGGTTCTGCCACTTGTGGTCTGGAACTCACGCTCCGTACCGACCGTATCATAAGTAGCTGCAAGCTGTGCAACATAATCTGCAACATGCTGCTGGAAGGAATTATCGTCCCAGATCAGCTGACCTTTCTCATCAAACTGTAGCCAGTCTTTGATCGTGTCACCATTCAGAGTTGTTGTCTGACTGCCAAATGTATAGGTAATACTTGCTTTTGTATAATTGTTGCATGCTTCCAGTGCAGACTGCAGTGCCGGATCATCCTGTGTAACATCTGCATTCACATATGCTTCCGGTGTATCACTGAAATTTACCGAAGTCTGTCCTGCATCTACAGCAGCATTCAGTACTTTATATGCTTCTTTGATATTCAGTTTACTTCCCACGGTTTCCGGTACGATCACAAACTGTCCGTTCTGATATGCAACATATGCATTTTCCGGTTCTGTCTGATTCTCTGCCTGAGCACAGCTGAGAGTCTTAAGCTGTTCTTGCAACTGTGTTCTGTTATACCCTGTATTCTCGGATACAGTATAACTTTTCTGTTCATAGAGTCCTTTGATCCATTCATATGGCTTCTGCTGTTTCAGAAGCTTCAGAACCTCTCCTGTAGAAAGATACTGATAGCTGATATCCGCTCCGGAAATCGTCTGTGGTGCCTGATCTCTGGCTGAAACTTCAATGGTATAATTCTCAAACTTTTGTTTGAAAAGATTTTCTACCTCTGCTGCCGTCATCTGAGAACAGTTCACACCATTGATCCACGTACCTTCAAAAAATCTGTCCGCAAAATAATAACTTGCAGCCGCATAAGCACACCCGCCAAGAACTATGATCATCAACATAATAAGGCCAAAAATCCGCGCCCCTTTGTGTTTTTTCACAGGTTTAGGATTCTGATACTCTGGTTTTGCTGATCTGTTCTTTTGCGTATTTGTTTTTTTGGATTTTTTCTTCCTGGAAGTTGTCTGATCCGGCATTTCCATATCATCTACCGGAACATATACAACCGGACCTGGTCTGGCAGATTTGCGATGATGTCTTACCGGCTGTGGATCTGGTTCTTCCTCTGCAGAATCATCATAATCTCCAAGATCATCCATCTCATCTTCGTCCGTTTCCGGTGGAACTATGATTTTATCCATGGTTGCATTGATTTCTTCTTCAATGCCTGTATTCTCATCCGACACTCCAGAAGTGTCTTCCTGAAGTTCGTCTTTCATTTCTTTGTTGCTCATTTAATATACTCCCTGAATATAAACAATTGAATACAACCATCTATTTATCCTGTTTTTTCCTGTAACGTTTCCATTATAACATACTTCTGTATTTTTGCACCTTAATTTATTGCTTTTTTATATTCTTTTTCCGAGAGTTTCATCATTATAGTAAAAAACCCCTGAATCTTAAGACTCAGAGGTTTATTCATGGTTCTGTTTATTTTAGATATTGTAATTATTTCTCAACCAGGAGACTTTCTCCTGTCATTTCTGCAGGCTGTTCCATTCCCATCAGCTGAATCAGAGTCGGGATGATATCTGCGAGGCATCCGTTCTCTCTCAGAGTGTATTTCGGATCAGCGTTTACAAGAATGAACGGAACCGGATTCGTTGTATGAGCAGTCCATGGCTCTCCTGTCTCATAATCAATCAGCTGCTCTGCATTTCCGTGGTCAGCACAGATAAACATCTGTCCGTCAACTTCTTTGAGAGCTTCTACTGCTCTTCCCACACATCCATCAACTGTTTCGATTGCTTTGACAGCTGCTGCCTGTACACCAGTATGACCTACCATATCCGGGTTTGCAAAATTGATAATGATCACATCATATTTATCAGATTTGATTGCATCCACCAGCTTGTCACAAACTTCCGGTGCGCTCATCTCCGGCTGAAGGTCATAAGTTGCAACCTTCGGAGATTTAACCAGAATTCTGTCTTCTCCTTTGTTTGGTTCTTCTACTCCACCGTTAAAGAAGAAAGTAACATGTGCATATTTCTCTGTCTCAGCAATACGAACCTGTGTCATATCATGAGCTGCAAGATATTCACCAAATGTATTCTTAAGAAGTACTTTGTGGAACGCAACCTGTTTGTTCTGGATTGTTTCATCGTAATCTGTAAAGCAGACATATGTCAGATCCAGTTTTTTAGCTCTTTCGAAGCCTTTGAATTCATCATCACAGAATGCTCTTGTGATCTCACGTGCACGGTCTGGACGGAAGTTAAAGAATACTATAGAATCTTTGTCCTGGATCTTTGCAACCGGCTGTCCGTCTTTTTCGATTACTGTAGGAAGTACAAATTCATCTGTCTTATCATTGTCATAAGAAGCCTGAACAGCAGCTGCTGCATCTGTTCCCTTAACGCCTTCGCCTTCTGTCAGTGCTTTGTATGCAAGCTCTACACGATCCCAGCGGTTATCTCTGTCCATTGCATAGTAACGTCCGGAAACAACTCCGATCTCACCAACTCCGATTTCTTTCATCTTTGCTTCTAACTGTTCAACATATTCTTTTCCAGATGCCGGAGGTGTATCACGTCCGTCAAGGAAGCAGTGAACATATACTTTGTCCAGCCCCTGTCTCTTTGCAAGTTCCAAAATTCCATAAATATGTGTAATATGACTGTGTACACCACCATCAGATACCAGTCCCATCAGATGAAGAGCTGTACCGTTCTTCTTCGCATTTTCACAGGCTGCAAGAAGTGCCTTATTTTCAAAGAAATCGCCATCAGCGATTGCTTTTGTGATCTTGGTGAGCTCCTGGTAAATAATACGTCCTGCACCCATATTCATATGACCTACTTCCGAGTTACCCATCTGACCGTCCGGAAGTCCTACAGCAAGTCCGCTTGCATTTCCTTTTACAAACGGATATTCAGCCATTAATTTATCCATAACCGGTGTGTTTGCCTCTGCAATACCGTTGCCTTTCTTTTCATCTCTCAGACCGTAACCGTCTAAGATCATCAAAACTGTTGGTTTTTTACTCATCGTCTTACACTCCTTCATTTTGTCTTAAAGCGTTTGATTTCTCTTTCAGTTAAATATTGTACATGATTTTATATATGCTTGCAAGCACTTGTTAAAACTTTGACAGCTGAAAAACGCAGGCATTTCTGCCTGCGCCTTGGTATAATTGACTATTTCCAGTTTACAATCTTACCAAAATCCGGTTTTAAAGAAGCACCACCTACAAGTCCACCATCGATATCCGGCTGAGCGAATAA
>ERZ791878.1188-NODE-1188-length-12311-cov-5.849543_pt1 | contig 12311 bp, 8 predicted proteins | sample MGYA00510277_ERZ791878 | MGnify/ENA primary metagenome ERZ791878 (study PRJEB30046, sample SAMN00792094) | human gut metagenome | study: EMG produced TPA metagenomics assembly of the A metagenome-wide association study of gut microbiota in type 2...
AGGACATTGAAGCAATGGGCAAAAAAGCCACATTCGGAAACAATATCACGCTGACACCGGATGAATGCGACACACTCAAACGCTATGCGGTCAATGGCATTATCGCCAATGCTGACAACAAGCGTCTGAAAGAAAAACTGGCTTCCGCAGAAAAGACGGTTTCCATCTGGAAGCAGCGGTATGAAGCGGTAAACGAAAAATATATGGAACTCAAACAGAAAGCCCAACCCTTTCTGGATGCACTGGAAATCGCATCCGAAAAGGTTCGGGCTTTTATCAATTCTATCCTCATCAGAGGAAAGGAAACACAGGAACACGAACACCCTGCCCGGAAGCGTGGACAGGATATGGAACTTTGATGGAGGAATCGCCTATTGAAGAAATATTATGAGGAAGCGAAATATAATGCGGCATTTGACCGCTGTGTGGATGTTATGAGCCAGATGCTCCAGAAATATGGACATCAGGTTTTGGATAAATTGGAACAGGACGCTCCGCAGGAAGTGGAGCATTCCGAGGAAAGTAATCAAGCGCAGCTTCTGACGGATAAGGCTGCGTAAAATTTGCAATGTACACGTTGCGTATTCGTTACGGCTATGCTATAATGATTACGCAACGTGTACTTTTTGCTTTTGTGGAGAAAAGACGGATGGATTGTAAAAACAGAATTATAAAGTTGCGTGAAAGCACAGGACTGAATCGGAAAGATTTTTGCAAGCTCGTCCATATTCCTTACCGGACTATGACTGAATGGGAATTGGACAACCGCCATGCACCGGATTATGTGCTGTGGCTTTTGGAGTATTATATCCGCAACGAGGGACTTATGGTAAAAGGAAGGAATGAGGGAGGTGGAGATTCTGAAAAAGAAACAACTTAAATGCTATCTTTATACAAGAGTGTCCACCTCGATGCAGGTTGACGGATACAGCTTGGATGCCCAGCGTGACAAGCTGCGGAAGTATGCGGCATACGAGGATATGATCGTTGCCGGGGAGTATTCTGACGAGGGCTTTTCCGGAAAGAACATTCAAGGGCGGCAGGAGTTTCAACGGATGCTGAATGACATCCAGGACGGCAAAGATGATGTTTCTTATGTGTTGGTCTTTAAGCTGTCCCGATTTGGCAGAAATGCAGCGGACGTTCTGAACTCTTTGCAACTCATGCAGGATTTCGGTGTCAATCTGATCTGCGTGGAGGATGGCATTGACAGCTCCAAGGATGCAGGAAAGCTGATGATCTCTGTGCTGTCTGCGGTGGCAGAGATTGAGCGAGAAAATATCCGCACACAGACAATGGCAGGACGGGAGCAAAAGGCTCGTGAGGGCAAATGGAACGGCGGTTTCGCTCCCTATGGATACAAACTGGAAAACGGAAACCTTGTCATTGCAGAGGATGAAGTGGAAGTAATTCGTGTCATTTATGACCGCTACATCCACACTAATGAGGGTGTTGCAGGAGTTGCAAAATATCTGAACCGCAATGGTTATACTAAGAAACTAAGACAGAATAATACCATTCCGGGATTTTCAAGAGATTTTGTGAAAAATGTATTGTACAATCCTGTTTATATGGGAAAGATTGCTTACGGCAGACGAAGAACAGAAAAGAAACAGGGTACAAGAAACGAGATGCACGTGGTTGAGCAGTCGGAGTTCCCGGTTTATGAAGGACAGCACGAAGCTATCATTTCCGAAGAAGATTGGTATCTGGCACAGGAAAAGCGCAAGATCAATTCCTTTAAGCGGGAAAAGGTCAACAATCCAGACCACGCACACATCCTGTCCGGTATCTTGAAATGCCCATGCTGCGGCAAGAGTATGTACGGCAATATCGCCAAGGCGCACAGCAAGGACAAGAAAACACGGTATTATTACTACTGCAAAAATACGGTTACACCTACCGGGCATGAGTGCAGCTTCCGTCTGAATATCGAGCAGACGGAAATCAATAAATTTGTGGCGAAGATTATTTCTGCTATGGTCAACAATCCCCGGTTTGTGGAAGCGATTCAAGCGAAAATCGGAACGGCGGTTGATACAGAGGATATGGAAAAGCAGATCGCCGTTCTGCAAGGACAGCTAAAGCAAGCCTTTGGAACGAAAAGCCGCTTGGAGCGTCAGATGGATACCTTGGACATCAACGATGCCCACTATGACAGAAAGATTTTGGACTTGCAGCGCCGCTATGATGAGCAGTATGATACCATAGAGGAAATCGAAGTTCAGATTGGCGAATTGCAAAGTCAGATCCGCAACATACAGCAGGAGAAGATTTCCGGTGACAATATCTATCGCTTGTTACTGGCATTTGATGAAGTCTACCATTCCGCAACGGAAGCGGAGCAGAAGGAGTTTATGAAGGCCTTTATCGAGCGAATTGAGATGTTCCCGGAGAAAAGGAAAGACGGAAGCTGGATAAAGAAGATCGTATTCAATTTTCCTGTGCCTGTTGATGGTGAGGAAGTGAAAGAACTTCCCTTGGAAACTGAAACAACTGTTGAAACGGTATGTCTTTTGTCCAAACTTCGCGCAAAGCAATATATCGAGATTGATCTGAGCATGGATGAGCTGGATTTAACGGCTGCGGAGAGCAAGGCTACCTATGACGAGATCAAAGCCTACGTGCTGGAAAAGCACGGTTTGAAGGTCTCCAGCCTGTACATCTCCCAGGTTAAGCGGAAGTGCGGTCTGGATGTTGGCCAAAACTATAATCTGTCGAAGAAGGAAGATGCCAAGGTGCCGCAGTGCCCGCCGGAAAAAGAAGCAGCCATTGTGGATGCGCTGAGATATTTTAAAATGATTGTATAACAAAAATAAATAATTGAGCAAAATGCAGATATTTGACTCAAATGAAAATTCTGCGCATAAAAAAGTTAGCGAGAACCGTCTTGACGGTTCTCGCTAACTTTTTCTTTGACCTGCTTTTTTAAAGCTCTATTTTGCAACAGGCCCTTTTAGCACTATACTTAGTATTCGAATTTATAATCGATCAGACGGCTATCAGGACCAAAAAGGTATTTCATATAATTGGCAGCAGAAAGTGGTTCCTTTGACTTCAGCTGCTCATGGTGAATCTTATTATCATTTTTTGCTTCAAGCACTAAAGTGGACATATCAATAATAATATCGCCATTTTCCGATTTACATAGCATATAGTTAACCATATAATCAAAATAACTATGTAGGTGGTTAACGGCTATACTTAATCCGCTGGCCTCATACCCTAAATGTGTAGCTATGTTACGAATTCGATACAAACGTTTTAGTTGCCAGTTTATTCGTATCTCATGTATTGAGAGGAATTCTGAAATTTTCTCTCCGGATTTTAGCGATTTTCTTAAATTGTAGACTCGGGAACGCAATAAGATGTTATCCCCCAAGCAAGAATAGAGCGCTTTCATTTCCTCTGATCCTTCCTCATGCGATGCAAAAAACAACAAAAAAGACTTGTATGTTGTAATATCTAACTTCTCTAGATCTTCCGATAGGAGTGTTTCACGAATTTGAGCATATATTAACCGAGTGATTTTCAGTAAATAGGTTTTTTGGATAATTGCAACGACGCTGTTAATCACATTTTCGCGTCCACTATTAGCTGATGGATTTAAAAACAGGGTCTCCAAAGCCGTCCAGAAAGTCCTTACTAACGCACGATAATTTTTAGATTCGAGCGACTCGGCGTGCATTTCAATTGCATGAGCAAGGGATAGCAAAGCCATAGGGGTCATTGCTTTATGTCCAAGAATATTAGTAATTCGCTTATCTATTAAGTCTTGTTGGATGTATGGACGTTTTTGGAGTTTATTAGGCAGTTTAAATTCGTGATAACTGTCATTTTCATCTTTTAGTAAAAATTTATAAACTTGGTTCGCAGCATAAAAATGTTTGAAATATACCATAAACATTTGCAAAAAGCGCATTTTTTCTATAAATTCGTTTGCAGCTATGTATGGGTCGAGAGCCATATCTTTAAAAACAACAATTTCAACTTTTTCATGCGCTTTCGCTTGGTGTAAGCGTTTGTCATAATCAGCAAACATATCTGCAATTAAGCGATCCTTACAAAGCTCTTTACGTTCTTCACTAGTTGAAATCTTCTTGATTTCAATATCAATGTTAATGTCTTTACTGAGACCATCAATGTAATCAAGAGACTCCGTATTCATCAAAATCAGAAATTCATATGCCTTTTTGGACGTATTAAACTGCTTTAAAAATGGCAGAATTTGATCGGGTGCTAAAACTGGTCTTTTGGAATTGTTGAAAAATCTTTTTGCGCACGTATACAAATATTCTCTAGAGTAGCCTGCATGAAGCAGTGAAATATAATAGTTTTTCGTACAATAAATCAAATTGTTTTTATCGGGGCTATTTGTCAATACAAGCTGTTCTATTTCGTTTTTGTATGTATCACAATATTTTTTCGGACTGCAAGTTTGTCGAAAAATACCGATCCAGCGGTTCAACAAAATAGGATTTTGTGATGCCTCCTGAAAACCAGTTCTGATACTGTTAAGCCTTTCTCCTAGCATTCTTTTTAAAATGCTGTCGTCTTCTGTACAAACAATAAATTCCTCAATTATGGGAGGAATATAATTTGCATAATATTCTTTAACGATTCCATATTGGTCCAAAAGTGAATAGACCTCATCCATTTCATCAAGTAATGTTATTGCGTTATGAAGGGGTAACGCATATGTGTCTGAAGTGGTTTCACTCAGAAGTTCATCTGTAATTTGGTAAAAAAGCCAAAGCATATCCATAGACTTGTCATGTTTCCAATGATCTGGTATCTCTTTAAGCATAATATTACCCCATTCCTTACCAGCATAAAACTAAAATAGCGATGGCGTCATCTATTAGGCCACTATTCACAATCCCTTCACAATCTCCATAAACCGTTCCAGAGAATATGCTCCCGGATAGTCCGGCTGCTTGGTCTCAAACACCATGTAATACTTGTACTGTTTTCCGGCCAGCTTCGCCCACCGGTCGCCGATTTTGGCTTTCTCCTTGGACTCATCATTATCCAGGTGATCGCCCTTGGTCTCCACCATCAGTACCTTTCCGCTGTGGAGCATCACGATGATGTCGGGGTAGGCATGAACAGGCCCGTTAATCTGGAAGCCCAGTCTGGAGATATTCCGGTGCCACCACTTGACGTTGCCCAGCTCCGACAGTGCCCACACCACCTTGAACTCGTACTCGTTCATATCTTCTTCGGCGGTATAGAGCGATTTCGGCACCATCGAGGTAAATGCCGTTGGGGAGATCACCGCAGGCAGCGCATAGTTGGGCAGGCAGGAAATCTTGTCCTGCTCCAGCCAGGTATCAAAGACGCCGGAGCGATGCTGGGCAATCAGCTCCTTCACTTTCCCCTGGATTTTTACGACATAAGGATACGGCGACTGCTCCAACTCAGAGAGCTGATCTTCGCTCATGGTGCCGATCACCCGGTCGATGTACTCATCCAGTTCCCGGTCGTTGACGCAGTTCATCTTGGACAGCTTTTGCTTGATAATGCCCTTACACAGAGAAAGCCGCTTTTCCGAGGGCTGGGTGTTGAACCACTCCCGGAAAAAGGCGCTGTCGCCACCAGATAACCGCCACGCCTTTGCGGTGCTGTCTTTGCTATCGTCTACATCCACCCGCGCCATCTCAGCGTTGACGGTAGTGAAATCCACATGAGCGTCTTTGTCCCGCAGAGAGAAACCACCCTCTAAATGTTCCAGTTCCAGGGTTTCATGAGCTTCCGAAAACAGACTGGGGCCAGTCTCCAGCATAAATTGGGGGAAGCGCAAGGCAGCGGCTTCGTCTGCAAATTCCTCATTCATTCGGAACTGATTCATTTTGTCGCGCACCTCCGATGGAGCCTGGCTCAAAGCGGTGTTATCGGCCTGGTTGATCTCGTCTTCATAGGTTTTATTCTGTTGCAGGGCCTGTGACAGCATGGGATCGGACTGCATAGTTCCATCCTGCACGGATTGCTCTGCCTCATGTGTTGCCGCTTCAAAACGTGCCTTCAAATCCGAGCCGTCTACCTCCGGCAGATCTGGTTCGTCAGCGGGAGGGGGGACAATGGGAAGCTGCTCCGGTTCCTGTGTGGGTGCAGCTGTAATGGGAACGTCCACATCCTGTGCCCGGTAGTCACGCCTGCTGAAACCGGCGCTGTTCAGCCCGGCCACAACCTTCTCCAGCGTTTGGTGGAAGTCTGCGGAAGATGTGATGACATAGGAGAGATTCAGCACTTCACTGCTGTTCTTCTGCGTGTAGGGCAACCGAAGTACACGCCCCAAAATCTGCTCCACATCCACGGTAGAAGTGCGGTTTGCCACCGTGGCCAACACATAGGCAAAGGGGCAGTCCCAGCCCTCTTTCAGGGCGTTGACGGTAATGATGTACCGGATGGGGCAGTCTGGGGACAGCAAGTCCATATTTTTCAGCTCGTCTTTATCGCCGGTTTTGATGGCGATTTCCTTTTCGGGAATGCCGCCATCCACCAGCGTTTTCTTGATTTTTTCATATGTGGTGCTATCTGCATTGTTGCGGGGCTGTGCCTGGAACAGAACGATGGGACGAATATAGCGCCCGCTGGTTTCCTGCTCCCGTTTGGCCTGTGCCTCCAGCTTGGCACGAATGGCGATAGCATCCCCATATACATCTGCCTGAGACTTACGGTTATAGACAATGACCGGCAGCTTGACCATGTTGGCCTTTTTTAGCCGTGCGGCGTCTACAAAAGAGATGATGTTGCTTTTCTTCTTGGGTGTGGCGGTCAGGTCAAACACAAAGCTGGGATTGAAGTTTTGCAGCATTTCCACGCTCAAATCCGAAGTGGCATGGTGGCTCTCGTCCACGATGACCATCGGATTCAGATAGCGGATTACCTGGATCAACGCCGTCTCATCGGTATCGGCCAGCAGAACGGACGGATCATCCATCCACTTTGCAAACTCGGCCAGATAACCGTTCTCCTGATAGGCTTTGCGCCCCTCCTTTTTGCTGGTGCGGAAGGAATCATAGCTGAGCACAAACAAAGAAAGCTGTTCTGTCACGGCGGAAGGGGTGAAGTTCTGCCCCATGAGAGCCTGCTCCTTGGAATATACCTGTACCCGCCCGCCAAAATCCACATCCAGCCGCTGGCGGTAGGGATGGTCGGGATTTTCCAGCGCCTTGCGTGTCTGAGTCAGAATGGCATCGGAGGGCACCAACCACACCACGGCTTTGGCCCGGCGCTGGGGCATGGCGTCAAAAATCGTCCGCAGAGAACTGGCGGCAATATAGGTCTTGCCGCCGCCGGTGGGCACCTTGGCGCACACATGGGGCACACCGGGAAGTACATTCACATAATTCGGCATACCGCCGAAGCCCACCAGAACATTCTTTTCGTTCCAGAGGGTCTGATACGCCTTTGCCGGGCTTTGCAGCTCCACCACCAGCTCCAGATAGCGAGCAAGATCGGCAATGACTTCTTTCTGATAAGATTTCAGTTCCATTTCTTCACGCTCCTTTACAGCCTGGCAATGTCCCGAGGAATTTTCTTAAAGGTGATGTTATGCTTGCGCAGGGTCTCCTGCGGGATGGCGCATAGGTCAGCATAGATGGTGTAGCCCTCGGCTTTTGTCTGGACGGTAGCCAAAAAGGCATGGTCCAGCGTGGTGACGCTTTCCCGCTCATAGTAGAAGTAATAGGCGGTGTTGCGGCACAGGCCCATGAAGTAAGGCTCGTCCGTGGGCTGTTCGGCGGGCAAGGGCTCTTTAGTCTCCATATAGTAGACGTATTCCCGGATTTTTTGCGGGCCTACTTCTTCGTTGAGGTTGCCGTCTGGCAGCAGAAGCACAGGCCCCAGCTCATAGTAGCTGAAATTGCCTCCTAATCCATCCACCATATCTTTTGCTTTATCAACTGCAATGACACGAAGATGACCTTCTTCGATTTTGGGGGATTTTACAGAGCTGTGCTTTCCTTTAGCCTCTTTGGCGACGGTCCTGGCTTCTTCAAGCATAACGGCACCTTGTGCCAAATTTTTTACCGTAATTTCTTTATCATACAGAACAGTTTCTATATCGGCTTTATACCCGCTAATAGCACGTTTGACCCGTTGGGCGGTGATGCTATCAGCATAATCCATCATTTCTACTAGAATGAATTTGCGGTTTCCACCGTCTGTCTTGTTCATTTTGAGCACGGCGTGTGCAGTAGTGCCAGAACCGGCAAAGGAGTCTAGAATCATTACTTCCTCGTCTCCGGCAATTTGAAGTATCCGTTCAATCAGTCGTTCTGGTTTTGGCGTATCAAAAGTTGCTTGCCCTCCAAAAATTTTCTTTAGTTCATTTTTGGCTTCTGTATTTGAGCCTACTTCTTCATATGGCCATAGAGTAGTAACAACTTTTCCGTCCATGCTATCAAGATATTTCTTTACACGCATTCCGCCTTGTCCATTATTGGTAAAATAGAAAGGTGGCCAAAGCCCCATCTGTATACGAGTTTGAACTTTTTCTCTTGAACTTTCTACTGGCTCATCCAGCAGAATTGCTTTTACATCAGGCATAGATGCTATATCAATTTCTCCGCAGATCTGGGCTCTTTTTTCAACATCATCAATTTGCTCAAGTTTATAATCCGCCCACATTTTCATGTTTTTCAACATTTTCGCTTGTTCATTCGCCCAACATCTTCCGGAAGGGGGATAAAATAGCGCACCCGTATATGGATGCTGAATGGCATACACCATTCCCTTATGAGTACGTGCGCTTGGCGCATGCGCAGGGCTTGAAGTCCACGGTGTTGGATCATTATCTGGAGTATCATACCTGGCATCCATATCGTCAGAGCGAGTTAGCTTTTTCGGATGCCAGCCTGGATTTTTGCTATACGCCAGAATGTTGTCTGTAACATAGGCAATATCTTTAGCATCATTTCGAGGTGAAAAGTTATTTTGCCAGATGATGTTTGAGACTAAGTTCCTTGAGCCGAAAATTTCATCGCACAATATTCGCAAATGAGCGTGTTCGACATCACTGATACTAATAAAAATAATCCCATCTTCAGAAAGGAAGCGTTGAAGTAGTTTTAATCTGGGATACATCATACAAAGCCATTTATCGTGACGAGATAAATCTTCTCCTTCGTCTCCAACAATTTTCCCAATCCATTTCCGTATCTCTGGTGAATCAACATTGTCATTATAAATCCAGCGCCTGTTATCATCAGTACTATGAGCTGTATTATATGGTGGGTCAATATAGATGCACTTTATCTTTCCCTCGTACCGGGGCAGCAGGGCTTTCAGTGCCTCCAGATTGTCGCCGTGGATAATCATGTTTTCGCTGCCGTTGTCCTCGGTATGCTGTCCGGCTTCATCATAGCTGTATTGGCGCTCCAGCACCCGGTAAGACACCTCTTGGTGGTGGTTTACCACTTTATCTTTTCCAATCCATTCAAGTGTTGGCATGGGGTGTATCCTCCTTGACCCAAACAATTTGCTTTCTTTTTACTATCCCCCATGAATACACAAAAACCACCTTATCACATGAGGTCAAATCTCCACGCACAAATACATGGATGTTTTTTGTAGTGCTTGATTTTGAAGCAACATCAATATATCGAAGTTCATCATATTTGTAGGCTCCTGCGCTTTTCCTAACGGTGTCTTTATCGGCACAGGAGCATACGGCAATTCTGTTTGAACCGCTGTATAATTCGCATGCAATTTTCTCAATAATCAACGATTTATTTTTCTTGTTGAGAATCGAAGCCCTAAAATTTATCCACGAACCATCATATCCGCCTTTGCCGTCTGGTTTTCCTGTACCAAACCGCACATCAATATTGGAAATAACAAGAAGTTTGCGTCCAAATCCGCTGCATAGGTATGGAAAAGCAAGACCAACAATGGTCCCTAACAGTGTTCCCCCTACGCCAATCAGCGCACACAATACATTTTCTGTCATACTTATTTTATCTCCAAGTTCACTTCGGTGATTTGATCAGTCGGCAGGAAGTCCACGATATCTCCAATATTTACATTCAATATTGCGCAAATTTTCCCCAGTGTTTCCAAGGTCACTTCTTCATCGCGGTTTAGTTTTGTCATGGTGTTGGGGGCGATTCCCGCTGCACGGCGTAAGTCTGCCTTGCTCATTTTACGATCAATGAGCAGTTTCCAGAGCTTATTGTAAGAAATGGCCATATGGGCACCTCCGGTCAGAAAATTCGACGCTTTTATTATACCAGATACAGGAATTCGGAACAACAGATTTTCGCATCTCAATACGAAAATATCCAACTCAAATTTATCAGTCAGCAAGGCTTTCCGTTCACCTTTTCCCAGCCGCTGCTGACCAAAACAGGCCCAGAGATTTACCCGCTATTTGGGCAAACCTCTGGGCCTGTTTTACCTGTTCCGGGCAGGAGCGTATCTATCGTGTGGGAGCAGGATGGATTGCCACTGCATGGACAGGTGGGGCGTCCAGAGGGGCAAAGCCCCTTTGGCTCTGGGTTTCCAATAGGGGCGGGTAGCACCCCTGTTGGCACACGATTTTGCTTGCAAAGTCTAGTGTGTTATACCTTTTGCGACCGCTGACGCTGGAAAGGGGCTGTCCCACGCCAGACAGACCGTTTTCAGTGGCAGCAGAACAGGCGGATTTTGTGGGCTGCAAGATACACAAAATGAAGGATTTGCCATGAGCAAAATCCGGCTGTTCGGGTGTAGGTGGCTCAGAAAACCTTGTAGCTGTGCGAAAAGTTTTTCTGTGTCAACGGGGGGCGCAAGAGGTATATAAAAACCCGCCGCAGCGACACGCTTAATTTTCCCTATCCAAGGGGAGCTCAAGAACTTGCTTGGCAAGCTGCTGGAACAGTTCTGAAGTATTCTCGTCCATTGTGATCATCGTTCCTATGTAGGCAGTAATGGCTGTTGACACATCATCGGCTGTCAATTCAGATTGTGGCTTGTCCGGTAATGCGGCACGAATCCCCTTTACTGCTTCTGCTGTAGCAACCGCTCCACTGGGTTGCTCCTCTGCCATGTTCTCTTTTACATCCCGAATGATCTTCATCAATATGTTTTTGATTTTCTCTATGTCTGCTTCATTAATCTGAATTTTGCTGGAGTTCAGAAAACTCAGGCCTTTTATCATTTCCGTTCGCTTTGAAGGATCGGCGCTCATCAGCTCTGCAAGAGGATCAGTGGCAAGGTCAATAATCTGGTTTCTTGCCATGATACCATTTGCAACGGTATTGCTGAAATAGTTTTTCATCAAAGCACAAAGTTTTGGGAACTGGTCATGCTCCAAAAGCCTGTTTAACACATCGGGGTCAATCGTTTTCAAAATCAGCCTGCGGATTACTTCCTCTGATAATCCAAGCTGGGAAATATCATAGCTTTTCGGTACGCTGATGGGCGTAAGGCAAAGCAGGTAATCTGCTGAAACATGGAACACCTTAGCCAACGATACCAAGAGAGAGCTGCCTATATTTGTGGTTTCTCCGCTTTCCAATCGGCTGATTTGGGAGTGGGCAACAAATATTTTGTCTGCCAGTTCCTTTTGGCTCCATCCCCTGTCCTGACGCAATAAGCGGACACGGTACGCAGTGGTATTTTCCTGTTCATCGTCATAGTTCTTCTTCATGAGCAGCACCTCCCAACCTACTATCATTATAATCTTCCCTGTGCAAATTTGCAATTTTTTAAGTCTATACTTCCGATATTTGCGGCTTTCGTGCATAAACGAAGGCCGCTTATTTTTTGCGGTAAACTTGGCTCACGATCGATCGAAAAGACACTTTGAAAATCGAATGACCGTCCAGACCGAGATAAACCGCCATGACTTCTGTAAAAGGAACGAGCGCTCCACAAAGGAGACGACACAGCGCCGAGCAGGGTTGCCTGTCAGGAAACGGAATGGGTAGAACGGCTTAACCAAGAGCAAGCAGGAGGATTATTACTATTTGAATATTTTTGAAACTGTGAAAGCGGCAGTCCCCGTAAGACAAGCTGCCGAGCACTACGGATTGAAGGTCAACCGAAACAGTATGGCTTGCTGTCCGTTCCACCATGACAGGCATCCGAGCCTGAAGCTGAACGGGGAATATTTCTTCTGCTTCGGCTGCGGAGCCAAAGGTGATGTGGTCGACTTTGCGGCACGGCTGTTTGATCTCAGTAGCTACGAAGCGGCGCACAGGCTAGCTGCGGACTTCGGTATCAGCACCGAACAGGGACAAGCGGTGGCAGCTCCCCACAAACCCAAGCAACCTCACATCCGGCAGTTTCGGGAGGATGAAATGTTTTGCTTCCGTGTGCTGACG
>ERZ791878.1193-NODE-1193-length-12260-cov-2.797706_pt1 | contig 12260 bp, 10 predicted proteins | sample MGYA00510277_ERZ791878 | MGnify/ENA primary metagenome ERZ791878 (study PRJEB30046, sample SAMN00792094) | human gut metagenome | study: EMG produced TPA metagenomics assembly of the A metagenome-wide association study of gut microbiota in type 2...
CTTGAAGGAAACCCATATGCGGTTCCCATGAACTTTGCCTATCAAGACGGGGTAATATACTTGCATTCCGGCCCGGAAGGCAGTAAAGTGGAGATGGTAACAAAGCACCCGCAAGTTTGCATCACCTTCTGCGAAGGACACGAGCTGGTTTATATGCACCGGCAAGTGGCATGCAGCTACAGCATGAAGTCGCGCAGTGTTATCTTTCGTGGAAGACATGGAAGAGAAGCGACGCGTACTCGACATGCTGATGAAGCAATATACGGAAAATGAATGCAAATATGCTGAACCCGCCGTACGCAATGTCAAGATATGGGAAGTAAAAGTAGAGAAAATAAGCTGCCGGTCATTCGGGTTAAGACCAAGCGAACTATAAATACCATCTGCCGGTCACCTGCTCCACATTGATGGAGCGGATAACCGGCAGAAATATTTACTTTTACAACGGATATTCCTCAAATGCATACAACAGCGTCGAAAGATACCGTTCTCCCGTATCGGGCAGCAGCGCTACAATCGTCTTTCCTTCATTCTCGGGCAACCGTGCCAAGCGGGTAGCTGCAGCAACGGCAGCTCCCGAAGAGATGCCGACCAGCAATCCCTCATACTTCGCCAGTTCGCGGCCCGTACGTATGGCGTCATCATTGGATACCTGCAGAACTTCGTCTATTACGGCACTGTTATAGTTCTTTGGCACAAATCCGGCACCGATACCTTGTATTTTATGGGGACCGGGCTTCCCACCGGAAAGTACGGGAGAATCTTCGGGCTCCACAGCCACAATCTTTACCTTCGGGTTATTGGCTTTCAAGGCTGCACCCACACCACTCACTGTGCCTCCCGTACCTACACCGGCCACGAAAATATCCACCCGGCCGTCTGTATCACGCCAGATTTCTTGTCCGGTAGTACGCTCGTGCATTGCCGGATTGGCAGGGTTGTCAAATTGCTGTAGAATCAGCGAGCCGGGGTTGGCGGCTTTCAGTTCTTCGGCACGGGCTATGGCGCCTTTCATACCGTCGGCACCCGGAGTCAGTACCAATTCCGCACCGAGGGCTTTCAAAAGGTTGCGGCGTTCCAAGCTCATTGTGTCGGGCATCGTCAGTATCAGCTTGTAACCTTTGGCAGCGGCCACAAAAGCCAGCCCGTATTCCCACTGGTAGGTTCGATGATGGTAGCACCGGGCTTCAACAGTCCTTTTGCCTCGGCATCTTCTATCATGGCAAGCGCCACGCGGTCCTTCACACTGCCGGCGGGGTTAAAATATTCCAATTTGGCGATAACACGGGCTTTCAGACGCTTATTCTTGTTATAATTATTCAACTCCAGCAAGGGAGTGTTGCCTACCAGGTCGGTAAGGCGTTCTGCTATCTTCTTCATAATCCAACTGTTTTTAAATTCCTCATTCCCCTAAGGGAAAAGACTAACAATCCGGAGTGGAACGAGGTATGTTATTTCTTACAAGACAAAAGTAGCGCAAAATTGGTTCGTAGAAAATACCACAAATATGGTAAATACGTACTATAAATGAGGGATATGTAGGATATTTGACGAGTATTTCCTATCTTTGTTGCCACTTTTAAACTTAAGGATATCATAATGAGTCCACTCAACTTTACCCACATTTTGACACAAGCAGTCGATGAGCTATCGGAAAGCGAATCATACAAAGGACTGTTTCACCAGCATACGGACGGCAACCCGCTGCCTTCGGCAAAAGTGCTGCGCGACATCATCGAACTGGCGCGAGCCATCATCTTCCCCGGATATTTCGGAAATTCTACGGTCAACAGCCGTACGGTGACTTACCATATCGGTGTCAATGTCGAACGCTTGTTCGACCTGCTGACCGAGCAAATCCTTGCCGGCCTCTGCTTTGCAGGCGACGGCGAATGCAACTGTTGTACCGAGCTCCAACGGGAAGAAGCCGCCTTATTGGCTGCCAAGTTCATCAGCAACCTGCCGGCAATGAGACGTACACTCGCCACAGATGTGGAAGCCGCCTACAACGGTGACCCCGCCGCACAGTCGTTCGGCGAAGTCATCAGCTGCTATCCGGCCATCCGCGCCATCAGCAACTACCGCATCGCACACGAGTTGCTCAAGTTGGGTGTTCCCCTCATTCCCCGCATCATCACCGAGATGGCGCACAGTGAAACGGGAATCGATATCCATCCAGGAGCGGAAATAGGTGGTTATTTTACCATCGACCACGGTACGGGTGTGGTAATCGGCGAGACCTGCATCATCGGCAACAACGTGAAGCTGTACCAGGGTGTGACCCTCGGTGCCAAGAGCTTCCCGCTAGACGAAGACGGCAAGCCCATCAAGGGTATTCCCCGCCATCCCATTCTGGAAGACAATGTGATAGTCTATTCCAACGCCACCATATTGGGACGCATCACCATCGGACAAGGAGCCACCGTAGGCGGCAATATCTGGGTGACAGAAGATGTTCCCGCAGGAGCAAGGATTGTACAGACAAAGGCCAAGAAGTAAGTCACAAACAACCAATAAACAATTAAAATCGTAAATAACTCAAATCAGCAGTTCAAGTAGTTAAATGGTTATCAGCCACTAATGAGAGAAACGAGTGACAACTACCCAGATTGCCGATTCACATAAAGTAAATGCATAGATGAGCGAACAATCTTTTGAAATGATTGCCAAAACCTTCCAAGGACTGGAAGAGGTACTGGCACAAGAGCTGACTGCACTGGGCGCCAACGAAATAGAAATAGGCCGCCGCATGGTATCTTTCAGTGGTGATAAGGAAATGATGTACAAGGCAAACTTCTGCCTGCGTACAGCCATCCGGATACTGAAACCCATCAAACACTTCACAGCCAAAGATGCCGACGAGGTTTACGAACAGATTAAAGCCATCCGATGGGAAGACTATCTGGATACGGACAAGACCTTTGCCGTGGACGCGGTTGTATTCAGTGAAGAGTTCCGTCATTCCAAGTTCGTTTCCTACAAGGTGAAGGATGCCATCGTGGACTATTTCCGCGAGAAGACCGGCGAACGTCCCGGCGTGCGTGTCAACAAACCGGACGTGCTGCTGAACATACACATTGCCGAAACCAAATGTACGCTGTCTCTCGACTCCAGCGGCGAATCGCTGCACCGCCGCGGTTATCGCCAGGAAGCAGTAGAGGCCCCGCTGAATGAGGTGCTGGCCGCCGGCATGATATTGATGACCGGCTGGCGTGGCGAATGCGACCTGATAGACCCGATGTGTGGTTCGGGAACCATTCCCATCGAAGCGGCGCTGATTGCACGCAACATCGCTCCGGGCGTATTCCGCAAGGAGTTCGCTTTCGAGAAGTGGGTGGATTTTGACCAGGAGCTGTTCGACACGATATACAATGACGACAGCCAGGAACGTGAATTTACGCATAAGATATACGGTTACGACAACAGCCCGAAGGCAAACGAAATTGCCACACACAATATAAAGGCTGCCGGCGTAAGCAAGGACGTGGTATTGAAGCTGCAACCTTTCCAGCAATTCGAGCAACCTGCGGAGAAATCCATCATCATCACCAATCCTCCCTACGGTGAGCGTATCTCTACCAACGACCTGCTGGGCCTTTACTCCATGATTGGCGAGCGTCTGAAACATGCCTTTACGGGCAACACCGCATGGATTCTTTCTTACCGGGAAGAGTGCTTCGACCAAATCGGGCTAAAAGCCACCTCCAAGATACCTTTATTCAATGGTGCGCTGGAATGCGAATTCCGCCAGTACGAAATCTTCGATGGAAAGTACAAGGAATTTCGTGCCGAAGGCGAGGAGTTGAGCAAGGAGCGCAAAGAATTTCGTCCGGCTTCTGGGGAACGGAAAGAGTTCAAACCCGGAGAAAGACGCGAATTCCGTCCCCGATTCAGCGGAGAGAGACGTGAATTCGGTAGCGAAAGACGCGAGTTCAACGGCGAACGCAGACCAAGAGAATTCAAGGACAGCGAAAAGCGCGAATTCCGTCCGCGTGAAAGAAGAGAGTTCAAAGACGGGGAAAAACGGGAGTTCAGACCGAGGGAAAGACGTGAATTCGGTGGAGAACGCAGAACAAGGTCGGGTGAGTCTTACCCGGAAAGCAAAAGAAGAGAGGCGGGAAAGAAGGAAGAAGAATAACACGAACAATGACAAGGAGAATGAATGCAAAGAAAATAAGTAAGAGCATTCTTGCACTGCTGATAACAGTACCTGCTCTGCTTGCAACAAACGCTATGGCACAAGAACTAAAAAAGCCGACCCTGGAAGATCTGATTCCCGGAGGTGAGACCTACCACAAACCGGAAAACAAATCGTACCAGTGGTGGGGCGATGCCGCTTGTCTGGAACTTGGCATCGACAATATAGAAGGTACATGGGCTGTCAAAGGATTAGGTGCCAAGCCCGGAGAGAAATTCACTGCCATCACATTGGAAGAAGCCAACGCGCTGCTGGAAGAAAAAGGACTTGGAAAACTGCGTCACTTTCATGCTGCAAAGGCTGTCAACGTACCCCGAGGCGTCAATCTGGGTATTCAAGTCCAAATAGACCCACTCCTGCTGCTGAACACCGGCAAGTACCGTGCCCTCGTCGACTGGAAGAAGAAAAAAGTCATCTGGAGCCAGCCTTGCCCCGCCCAAGCCGCAAATGAGGATTGGAACGAGGTAAGCCGCCATTTGGCTTATACTATCGGCAATAATCTCTATGTGATGACCGGTGACGGGCAAACCCTGAAAGTCACCAACGAACCGGAAGGTATCGTCTGCGGACAAAGTGTGCACCGCAATGAATTCGGCATTTCAAAAGGCACTTTCTGGAATCCTGCCGGGGACCTGCTGGCCTTTTATCGAATGAACGAAAGCATGGTCACCCCCTATCCATTGGTTGACATCACGACAAGAATAGCACTGGTGGATAAAATACGCTACCCCATGGCCGGCATGCTCAGCCATCAGGTAAAGGTAGGTATCTACAATCCGGCTACTCAAAAGACCATCTACCTGGACATGGGCGACCCAAAAGACCGCTACTTCACCAACATCACCTGGGCACCGGATGGTAAAAGCCTCTATCTGATAGAGCTAAACCGAGACCAAAACCACTCCAAACTGTGCCGGTACGATGCGGAAAGCGGAAAGCTGCAACAAGTGCTCATCGAAGAGAGACATCCCAAATATGTGGAGCCGCAATCTCCCATTCTATTCCTGCCATGGGACAGCCACAAGTTCATCTATCAAAGCCAGCGTGACGGCTTCAACCATCTATACCTATACAATACGGAAGGGGAACTGCTGAAGCAACTCACCTCCGGCCCCTGGCTTGTACAAGACATCGTAGGTTTTAACCGGAACACGAAAGAGCTCATCATCAAGAGTACGGAAATCTCTCCTTTGCAGAGCAACCTTTACGCTGTCAACCTGAAGAATGGCAAACGCAGCTTGATAGGAGACCCAACCGGCATGCACTCGGCACAAATCTCCGGTTTCATGGGAACTTACCTCATCGACAATGCCTCTTCGCCCACTTGCCCCCGTATCATAAAACTGATGTCCACCAACCCGAAAAAACAACGGGAACACACACTGCTGACAGCCAAGAACCCCTACGAAGGCTTTGAAATGCCCAGCATAGAAGTAGGCACCATCAAAGCCGCCGACGGCAAGACAGACTTATACTACCGCCTGATAAAGCCTACCGACTTCGACCCGGCAAAGAAGTATCCCGCCATCGTCTACGTATACGGCGGCCCGCACGCCCAGATGATAACGAACGGCTGGATGAACGATGCCCGCGGCTGGGACATCTACATGGCAAACAAAGGCTACATCATGTTCAGCCTCGACAACCGTGGCAGCAGCAACCGTGGACTGGAGTTTGAAAACGCCACCTTCCGCCAGCTGGGCATCGAAGAGGGCAAAGACCAGGTGAAGGGCGTAGAATTCCTGAAAAGCCAGCCTTATGTGGACGGAGAGCGTATCGGCGTGCACGGCTGGAGCTTCGGAGGACACATGACTACGGCGCTGATGCTGCGCTATCCCGAAATTTTCAAGGTAGGCGTTGCCGGCGGACCGGTTATCGACTGGGGATACTACGAGATAATGTACGGTGAGCGCTATATGGACACTCCGCAAGCGAACCCGGAAGGCTACAAGCAGACAAATCTGAAAAACCTTGCCGGTAACTTGAAAGGACATCTGCTCATCATACACGACGACCACGACGACACCTGCGTGCCGCAGCACACCCTTTCATTCATGAAGGCGTGCGTGGATGCCCGTACCTATCCCGATTTGTTTATCTATCCCACGCACAAGCACAACGTCCTGGGACGCGACCGTGTGCATCTGCACGAGAAGATAACAAGATATTTTGAAGAATATCTTTAATGTACAATGTACCGTACAATTTGCTATGCAGTGCGGGCGTGCAAATAGGGAGTAGATGGTAGAAGAAAGAAGAGAATAAAAGAGAGAATAAATCATTAAGTATAACAATCTGTACAACTTACCTGATGCCCCACAGCACAGACAAATTGTACATTGTAAATTGTAAATGAACCCATGAAAGTATTATTATTAGGCTCCGGTGGCCGTGAACACGCTCTGGCATGGAAGATTGCCCAAAGCCCGAAAGTAGAGAAACTATATATTGCGCCCGGCAATGCAGGTACAAGCGAAGCAGGCGAGAATGTGAACCTGAAGGCGACAGACTTTCCCGCACTCAAGGCCTTTGCCCTTGAGAAAGAAATCGACATGATTGTTGTGGGTCCCGAAGACCCGTTGGTACAAGGCATCTTCGACAGCTTCAAGGAAGACCCTGCCACCTGCCATATCGACATCATCGGCCCCACCGCCAAAGGTGCTACACTGGAAGGTAGCAAGGAATTTGCCAAAGGCTTCATGATGCGCCACAACATCCCCACTGCCCGCTACAAGAGCATCACCGCCGACAACTTGCAGGAGGGACTCGACTTCCTCGCTTCCCTCGAAGCGCCTTACGTACTGAAGGCCGACGGACTGTGTGCAGGCAAGGGCGTGCTGATTCTCCCCACACTGGAAGAAGCTCAGAAAGAGCTGAAGGAAATGCTGGACGGCATGTTCGGCGATGCCAGCGCCACGGTAGTCATTGAAGAGTTCCTCAGCGGCATCGAATGTTCCGTATTCGTGATGACAGACGGCCGCCACTATAAGGTATTGCCCGTAGCCAAAGATTACAAGCGTATCGGCGAAGGCGACAAAGGCCTCAACACCGGCGGTATGGGCAGCGTTACTCCCGTACCTTTTGCCGACGAAACATTTATGGAAAAAGTACGCACCCGCATCATCGAACCTACCGTAAACGGTCTGCTGGAAGAAGAAATCGGCTACCAAGGCTTCATCTTCCTGGGACTTATCAACGTGAAGGGCGAACCGATGGTAATTGAATACAACGTCCGCATGGGCGACCCCGAAACCGAAAGTGTAATGCTGCGTATCAAGAGCGACCTGGTAGACCTACTCGAAGGCGTTGCCCAGGGCGACCTCGACCAGCGTACACTGGAATTCGACTCACGCACAGCCGCTTGCGTCATGCTGGTAAGCGGAGGATATCCGGAAGCCTACGAAAAGGGCAAGGTGATGACCGGATTCGAGAAGGCTGCCGAAACGGACAGCATCCTCTTCCATGCCGGAACAGCCACCAAAGACGGACAGACCGTAACTGCCGGTGGCCGTGTCATCGCCGTCTGCTCCTATGGTGAAACAAAGGAAGAAGCCTTGCAGAAGAGCTACCGCGTGGCCGACATGATAAACTTCGAGAAGAAATATTTCCGTCGCGACATCGGATTTGACTTATAAATGAGAACGAAGAGATTCCAGAACCGGATAACGGCAGGGCGGTTCACACTACCCACCGCTATCCTGATTTCAGTATCCTGCTGGATACTGACCGCTGTTCTGTTGCCCGAGACGGAGACACAGCAAAGCGGATATTCCCTTTGGGAAACATTCTGCGACTTCTGCATCCCCACCTGGGCAAACCGTCTCTTCAGCTTTATTCTGTATGCCGTCATCGGGTACTTCCTAATACAGCTCAACAATACGTTCGCCATCATCCGGATGCGGGCATCGGTACAGACTTCTGTCTACTTCCTGCTGATATCCGTCTGCCCCAGCCTGCACATGCTGTATGCGGGAGACTTGGCAGCCGCCTCCTTCCTGGTGGCACTGTTTTTCCTCTTCAAGAGCTACCAGCAGGCACGGCCCACAGGCAGTCTCTTCCACGCCTTTGTCTTCATCGGACTGGGCAGCCTGCTTTTTCCGCAGCTCATGCTGTTTGCCCCCATCTTCTGGATAGGTGCCTACAACTTCCAGTCTCTCCAACCCAAAAGTTTCTTCGCTTCCTTGGTAGGATGGAGCGTACCCTACTGGCTGTTGCTGGGACACGCCCTCTACTACGGGCAAATGGAACTCTTCTGCCAGCCCTTCCGCGAGCTGGTGACCTTCGCTCCCACCCGGTTCGACTATCAGCCGTGGGAACTCGCCACCCTCGGGTATCTCCTTGTTCTGTTCATCGTCAGCGCGGCACACTGTCTCATTGCCGGCTATGAAGACAAGATACGCACCCGAAGCTATCTACACTTCCTCATCCTGCTGAATTTCTGCATCTTTGTCTATATCGGACTGCAACCGGTATTGAGTGTCCACCTGATGTCCTTCCTGCTCATCGGTGTCAGCATCCTGGCGGGACACTTGTTTGTACTGACAAATAGCCGCAGTTCCAATATATTCTTCATTTGTGCATTTATCGGATTATTCATTCTATTAGGATTCAACATATGGACGCTTTTGTAGATACACTCGTACAGCTGCTGATTGACTGGGGATATGTCGGTCTGTTCATCTCTGCCCTATTGGCAGGAAGCATCATTCCGTTCAGTTCCGAGATAGTGATGGTAGCACTGGTCAAGGTCGGTCTAAGCCCGGCACTGTGCGTACTCTCCGCCACCTTGGGAAATACGCTGGGAGGCATGACGTGCTACTACATGGGACGTCTGGGACGTATAGACTGGATTGAGAAATATTTCAAGGTAAAAAGGGAAAAGATAGAACGGATGCAGCATTTCCTCCAAGGGAAAGGGGCACTGATGGCTTTCTTCGCCTTTCTGCCTTTTGTGGGAGAGGCCATAGCCATTGCACTGGGCTTCATGCGCAGTAATCTGATGCTGACCACCACGTCCATGTTTGCAGGGAAACTGGTGCGCTACATAGCTATGCTGTGGGCACTGCAAGGAGCCATTTCGATGATGAATTATTGACATGTAGTGAGTTTGAGCAATAGATGTATAGATACAACGCGTTGGATGTATAGATGCAACGTGCTGGATGTATAGATGCAGCACGCTGGATATATAGGCGCAACAACACGCTGAATCACAGATAATTAAACTAAATAAAAACATTCAACAAAAGCAGAAGTGATGCAACGAATCATAGAGAAGACGGAAGACGGAAGTGCGACACTGTTTGTACCGGAACTGAATGAACATTATCATTCGGTAAAGGGGGCACGTACAGAATCACAGCACATCTTCATCGACATGGGACTGAAAGCATCCGCTACTGCCCGCCCGCATATCCTTGAAATCGGTTTCGGCACCGGACTGAATGCCCTGCTTACACTGGAAACTGCCGAAAAGGAAAAGAGACCTGTGCACTATACCGGTATCGAACTCTATCCGCTTGCATGGCCGGAGGTGGATGCGCTAAAATATAGCGACAATCCTCTGTTCGAGGAACTGCATCGGGCTGCGTGGGAAGAAGAAGTTGCCATAACTCCTTATTTCACACTGAGAAAAGTGCGGGCAGATGTCGAAACAATAAGCATTGACAGTTTGTTAATGATTAATAAATCTCCGTTCGATGTTGTCTACTTCGATGCCTTTGCACCCGAAAAGCAACCGGGAATGTGGGAGGAAAAAGTCTTCCGGAATATCCATGCCGCCATGAGCACTGATGGCGTGCTGACCACCTACTGCGCCAAAGGAGTAGTACGCCGCATGCTGCAAGCCGTAGGATTCAAGGTAGAGCGTCTCCCAGGTCCCCCCGGAGGGAAACGGGAGATACTGAGGGGAAGGAAAGAGGAAGTGATAAATGGATAAGGAATAGTTGATAATGAATAGTTGATGCCCCCTGCCACAGCGCAGCCAAATTGTAAATTGTAAATAGTAAATTGTAAATGAAAAAGTTTTGTTTTTTACTCCTCATAGCCACCTTGCTCTTCTCGTGCAAGCAAGGAGGCCAACAGAACAAGAAGAATGACGATAAACCCGTGATTACCGTCACCATCGAGCCGCTGCGGTATTTCACCGAAGCCATTGCCGGCGATGAATTCACCGTCGTCAGCATGGTGCCCAAAGGTTCAAGTCCGGAAACCTACGACCCCACGCCCCAGCAGCTTGTCGACCTTGCCCAAAGCAAAGCCTATTTCCGCATCGGCTACATCGGTTTCGAGCAGACATGGACGGAAAAACTGACGGACAATGCTCCCCACCTGCAATTCTTCGATATGTCCGAGAATGTGGAACTCATTCTGGACGATACCCATGCACATCATCATAAAGACGGGCATGTACACGAAGGCCATACGCACGCCGGTGGTGTGGAACCCCACATCTGGAATTCCACCATCAACGCCCAAATCATTGCCGGAAACATTCTGAATGCACTCTGCGCCATAGACAAAGCCAATGAAAGCGTCTACATGGAACGTTACAACGTACTCATCCGGCAGATAGAGCATACAGACAGCCTCATCTGCCAGATGCTTTCCAGCCCGAATGCCGACCGTGCCTTCATGATTTATCATCCGGCACTTTCCTACTTTGCCCGCGACTACAACCTGAACCAGATTCCTATCGAGGCAGGTGGAAAGGAGCCCTCCCCCGCCCATCTGAAGAGCCTGATAAACTCCTGCAAGAAGGAGAAGGTACGCATCATCTTTGTACAGCCGGAATTCGACCGCCGCAATGCCGACCTTATCGCCCAGCAGACCGGAACCCGGGTAGTGGCTATCAATCCCCTCTCATACGACTGGGAGGAGGAGATGATGAATACGGCCAGAGCGCTTGTAAAAGAGTAAACGATGATTCTGTCCATTTAACGAAGAAGAAGCTATGCCTGCATCCCCCATTATAGAGATAAAGAACCTCAGCGCCGGATACGATAACCGGACCGTACTGCATGATATAAACCTGACTATCTACGAACGTGATTTTCTGGGTATCATCGGTCCCAACGGTGGTGGAAAGACTACCCTTATCAAATGTATACTGGGACTGCTGAAACCCACTACCGGGGAGATTCTATATCACTCCTGCCCTCCATCCCCCTCCGAAATTGCCAATTGTCAATTATCAACTGTCAATTGTCAATTATCCATGGGTTACTTGCCCCAGTACAGCAGCATCGACCGGAAATTTCCCATCACCGTAGAGGAGGTCATCCTTTCAGGACTCAGCAGCAAGAAGCCGCTGGCTTCACGCTTCACCGCCCGACACCGCGAGAAAGCCTCTGCCGTGATAGCCCGCATGGGGCTGGAAGGCATGGAGCAGCGTGCCATCGGCGCTTTGAGCGGCGGACAGTTGCAACGTGCCCTCCTGGGCCGTGCCATCATCTCCGACCCGCAGGTGGTGATTCTCGACGAACCCAGCACATACATCGACAAGCGTTTCGAAGCCCGCCTCTACGAACTGCTGGCAGAGATAAACAAGGATTGCGCCATTATTCTCGTCAGCCACGACATCGGCACGGTGTTGCAGCAAGTCAAGTCCATTGCCTGCGTCAACGAAACCCTGGACTACCATCCCGATACCGGCGTTACGGAAGAATGGCTGGAACGCAACTTCAACTGCCCGATAGAGTTGCTGGGGCACGGGACACTGCCGCACAGGATATTGAAAGAACACAAGCATTCTCACGGATGACTGGAAGCAAAGGAGGCCGACCCATTGTAGAACCGACCTCCCGTTACCCTTCCGAATAACTATCCGACAATCTTCTTACCCGTCATTTATATTGGAAAGCCTTATACGAATGGGGTAGTAATGACAAACGGAAAGAGTTCTTTGGTGTCACCGGACGCCTGCTCTGTACGGGTTCGGCAGGAAGGGGAGCCAGAATATCTCCATTCTCCAGATTTTCCAACCTCGTCACCTCATCATCGGTAACAATACGCACTTCCACCGGTTCATCATTGAAGTTCTCCACCACCAGTGTTTTATTGT
>ERZ791878.1194-NODE-1194-length-12237-cov-4.033492_pt1 | contig 12237 bp, 7 predicted proteins | sample MGYA00510277_ERZ791878 | MGnify/ENA primary metagenome ERZ791878 (study PRJEB30046, sample SAMN00792094) | human gut metagenome | study: EMG produced TPA metagenomics assembly of the A metagenome-wide association study of gut microbiota in type 2...
TTGTTGTTTTCGCTCGAATCCCTCGCTCAAACTGGCTAAAGCCAAAAGCATAAATGAAAAGGAAGAAAGCACTATACTTTCTTCCTTTTACATATCTAGCCAAATTTTAAGTCCCGTTGTATCCGCTCTACCCGATACGAAGGTAACTTCTACATTATGATATTTTTCACACTCTTTACGAATGTCCTTTACTTGGCCTTCTAATACAACTTCATTTTTTTGATTATATAATATTATTTTTGTCTCTGGATAAAACAGCTTCATACATTCATGAAAATTCATATAATAAACCCCAAGAAAAAGAGAGTAGATCAACTACTCTGCTAATTTCTTTTCAATATCTTCGATTTCTTGTTCAAGTTGTTTGATAAAATCTTCTTTATCTTCTACTTGATCCTGTAAGTCAGCTACTGTAGCTTCACTTACCAAACCAGTCATATCATCCTGAAGACGTTTGATTTGACGTTTTTGGTTTGCGATTTGTTCTTCTTTACGAGAAATAATTTCTGACATGTGTTCACGCCAGTTAGCACGACGCTTTTCACTAGCCGATTTTAAACCTGCAAAGTATTCGTCCATAACTCCTCTGAACTCATTCCAGATTTCGTCTTCTTTATCTTTTCCACAGAAACCAATTGATTTCCATTTGTTAGACAATTCTTTCATCATTGCCGTTTGTTCACGAGTATATTCCTGTAAACCAGCAATTGATTTAGCTTCCTTAACTAAAGCTTGTTTTTCTGCATATTTTTCATCATGTTCAACATGCAATTTTTCATAGAATTCATTACGTTTCGCATAGAATTTTTGGCGAGCCTCATTAAACGCATTCCATAAATCATCATCAAATTCACGACCTGCATTTCCAGCTGCTTTCCATGCATCCATCAATTCTTTATATTTAGCACTTGTTTTTTGCCATTCTTCAGAATCCTGTAAAGACTTAGCTTTTTCAATTAAATCTTCTTTTACCTTTTTGGCATTTTCAAACTGAACCGCTCTATTTTCCCAGTTTGCATGTTTACGATCATAGAACTTCTGACGAGCTGCATTGAAACGTTCCCACAATTCATCATCCGTTTTCTTTCCGGCATTTCCAGAAGCTTTCCATTCATCCATCAAAGAAGTCATTTTTTCAGTAGCCTTCTTAAAATCATCTGATAAAGAAGTTTTTTCAGCTTCCTTAATCAAAGCTTCCTTAGCCTCTACAACCTTTTGAGCCAATGCCTTTTGTTTCTCATAAACCTTTTCAACATTTGCCTCAAATTCTTCCCTTAACTTTTCTTCTGCCAAAGACTCCCCAAATCCAGTCTTTCTCCATTTTTTCTTTAAATCATTCACAAAGCGAACAGCTTCGTTGAAATCTTCAATTTCGTCAACTTTTTTTGATTCTTCGACAAGAGCCTGTTTTTGGTCAATACCGGCTTCCATATCTTCAAATTCTTCGTAAAATTCTTTTTCCATACATCTACTCAGCTTTCTAATCATCCGATTACTTATGATTATAACATAGAATAAAAAAAGTATAAAAAAAAACTGCATCTGCAGTTTAAATTTTACAAATGGTGGAGCGTATCGGGATCGAACCGATGACCCCCTGCGTGCAAGGCAGGTGCTCTCCCAGCTGAGCTAACACCCCATTATAATAAGCGTCTAAAGAAATCATGGTGGGCCTGAATGGACTTGAACCAACGACCTCACCCTTATCAGGGGTGCGCTCTAACCACCTGAGCTACAGGCCCATATCCCCAAGACGCTCATATATAATACCATAAATATTCATCTTTGCAAGTACTTTTTTACTTTTTTTCTAAAAATTTTCTCTTTTCCTGATAATACACACGCATAATTGTGGAAACCAATAGGATTCCCAAAGCCAAAACACCCGCAATACTCAATGTTTGAAGCCCCATATTTAGTGTGTTCTGAGCATCTCCACGAATGGCCGCAAGCATCGTACGATACATACCGCCTCCAGGAACCAATGGAATCAATGCACAAACTAAAAATGTTGTGACTGGCGTCTTACATTGTCGTGCCAATATTTCTGAAGCTAAGGCTAAACCTAAAGCCCCATAGAAATTGGATAATATTTCAGAACAATCTAAATACAGTCCCACCTTGTAACAGACACCTCCAATGGCACCTACAACTCCGGCAAACCATAAATTTCTTCCTTTAATATTAAATAGGAAACCAAACCCTAAACTAGCAAGGAATGAAGAGATTCCTGCTTTTAAAATCACATATATCATAATTCATTCCCCTATATCCAAAAATACATCACAAAACCAGCCCCTACCGCAATGGCAATAGCACACAAAAAGGCATCTACCGCTCTTGCGACGCCAGAAACATAATCTCCTGCAATCGTATCACGAATCGCATTGGTAATCGCAAGCCCAGGCACTAGAAGCATAAAGCTAGAAATTACCATAATATCCACATTCGTCTGTGGTAATACTTGATGGATCAATTGCGCACTCAGTGCTGCAGATCCTGCCGATATCGCATTATTCAAGAAAGAATTTAGTTTGTGTTTTGACAAGAAACAGCTGATACAACGAATCAAAATTCCAATAAAAAAGGACATCACAATTTCTAATAAAGTCCCATTAAAGAACATTCCAAATCCAGCAGCGCCAACCGCACCAAAAAGCATTGTCTCTTTAAATGTATAGCGAGACATCCCCTTAATTCGATCCAATTCATTAGCTAACTCATCCACTGATATTGGATTTGAACAAATTTTTCTAGAAAGCGTATTAATTTGATCAATACGATTCAAATCTACCTCTCCCGTGTGTACCCTGCAAATACGCGTCATTGTCTGATTGTCATACGTCAAAGAAAACATGATACCCGTTAAAGTCACATAGCTATCCGCATATTCAATACCTTCAAAACAACGACACATTCTGACCATTGTTTCTTCGACACGGCTGACTTCCGCACCACTCTCCACTAACATCTTTCCGGCTTCAATAATTGTATTTAATAACTTCTCAATATTCATAACCAAATTATAACAAAAAATAAGCAGAAAAACTGCTTATTAATCAGGAATCTCAAAAGTAATTTTGTCAAGTTCTTGAGATACATTTAAAGCGTGGTCATTAATACGCTCAAAATCTGTAAAAATACGTGACAACATCATGCTGACTTCACTTGAACATTTCTTTTGTTTTAAAGCTTGAATCTGCGCTTCACGCCAACTTGATACAAGTGAATCAATCACATCATCTTTACGTTCTGCCTCTTCTACATCATCCAAATCATTCTTCATATCCACGCATAGCTTCTTCATGTGCTCTACAATTTCAATTTCCGAAATTGTCATATCTCCTTGAAGACGTTTTGTCGCCTGATGATTCATATTCACGGCATAATCACTAATACGCTCAATATCCACTAACATTAGATAGTAGCTAGACAAGGCTTGAGAAATATTCACATTCAAGTTTGGTGTAGCTAAAGCCGCACTAATATATTCACTAATGACTTTATCTAAGTAATTGACAGTATCCTCTCTTTTGTAGATTTGTTCATCTATCTTATCACTAAACTGCAACAATTGATCAAAAGCCTGATTTACATTCTCATACGCAAGACCCAACATGTGCATTGTTTCATCATTGATTTGTTTAACCGAAATAGCTGCACCACCAATCATCTTCTTAGACTTAGGTAGTGGCTGTAAATATAATAAACGCTCATCTTCTGTTTCTTTATTTTCAACCGGTAAGATGTGTTGTGCAAACTCAGCCAAATACTTTCCAAATGGAAGCAACAAGATTGTTGTACAAACATTAAATATAGTATGCATATTCGCAATCTGTGCAGTCGCATTGTATGGCGTTAAATGAATAACCCAAGATACCAATGGTGTAAACATACATACAATTGTAAAGATCGTTGTACCAATGATATTAAAGCTCAAGTGAATGGCGGTAGCCTGCTTAGCCTCACGACTTGTTCCAATTGAGGCAAGAACAGCCGTAATACAAGTACCAATATTCTGTCCAAACAATACATATACAGCTCCATCCAAACCAATAACACCACTGGCTGCTAGGGCTTGTAAAATACCTACAGAAGCTGAACTCGATTGAATCAAAGCCGTAAAGCCTGCACCCACCAAAATACCTACTAATGGATTTGAGAAGTGTGTGACTAATTCAACAAATTCTTTTGATTCTCTTAATGGCATCATAGCTGTACTCATCATATTCATACCAATAAAAAGAATACCCAAACCTGCAATGATCTGTCCAATATCGGTTGCCTTGGCACTCTTGGTAAACATAATCAATGCCACCCCCATAAAGGCAACTAATGGAGCAATGGCACTTACATCTAACGCAATCAACTGACCCGTAATGGTTGTACCCACGTTAGCTCCCATAATAATCCATACAGCTTGTTGTAAAGTCATCATCTGTGCGTTGACAAACCCAACGACCATAACTGTTGTTGCACTCGAACTTTGAATAACCGCCGTAACAAGCGCACCTACAATGACGCCTAAAAATCGATTTGAAGTTAATTTCTCTAAAATTTGTTTTAAACGATCTCCAGCCGCAGCTTCAAGACCATTTCCCATCATCTGCATTCCATATAGGAATAAAGCTAATCCACCCAATAAAGACAATATATTTGTTGTTGTCATATTTTCCACCTTTTCATATTTTCGTACTTAATATAAATTTAAACGCAAATTCATACTATCTTTACAATGTTAAATCTATGTTAAATTTATTTAACATTTAGTATAATAAACCCAATAAAAGGAGAATTTTATGCCAACAATCATTGAAAACAGAAGAAATTTACACCAAATTCCAGAAATTGAACTCACAACTCAAAAGACAGCACAATATATTGAAAACGTATTAGACTTATATGATTGCACCATTGATCATCCCATCCAAAATAGTGTAACCGCCTATTTTGACAATAAGAAAGAAAAGACAATCGTATTCCGTTCCGATATGGATGCACTTCCTATGGAAGAAAATACAGGCCTTGAATTCAAAAGCACCAATGGATGTATGCACGCCTGTGGACACGACGGCCATATGGCTATGGTTCTAGAACTCGCTAAATACGCCAAGGAAAGCGACTACAACGTCTTATTGTTATTTCAGCCAGGCGAAGAAAAACCTGGTGGCGCCAAACCTATCATTGAATCTAAATTCTTCGATAAATTTAATGTTGCCACCATCTATGGAACACACATCTATCCAGAACTTGAAAAAGGCAAAGTTTATACACGTCCTAATGAAATGATGGCAGGCGGATGTGAGTTTGAACTTTTAGTAAAAGGAAAAGCCAGTCATGCAGCCCAGCCTCAAAATGGAATCAATGCACTAACGGCTTGTGTAGAAATTCTACAAAAGTCTTTGGAACAAGAAGAAAAAGCTTTTGACAACAATACATTCCACCTATTACACTTTGGTACTTTCCATTCTGGCCAAGCCTTCAATATTATTGCCGATCAAGCTCACGTAAGAGGATCCATTCGCTATTATGATCCAAGGGTATTTGATCAAATTGTTGATATCATTGAACAAAACATGAATAACGCAATAAAAAAATACAAGGTACAAGTCAACTTTAAGATAAATCACCACTATCCACCCGTATTCAATAACGAAGAATTATTCTATACACTATACAAAAACAATCTAGTCAACAAACTAGAAAGCCCTGTACTTATCAGTGAAGACTTTGGCTACTATAGAAACGTAGCTCCATCCATCTTCTTCTTTTTAGGTACGGGAGACACCATTCCATTACACTCAAATAAGTTCACCTTTGATGAAGACATCCTATACAAAGGTGTAGAACTCTATAGAAAACTATTAACGACAAAGATCCCATTCTAGCAAGCACTAGGATGGGGTTTTAGGTATAATGATAACAAAATCGGGTTCAAAATAAATGAACCCGATGGACCCAATGAACCCGATATCATACAACTCATTAAAATGAACCCAAAAATCACTCAAATAGAGCTCGCAAATCAATTAAACTTATCACGCTCAACTATTAAGCGCATATTAAATAGGTTGCAGCAACAAGAAATTGTAATTCGCAAAGGCTCAAATCGAAATGGGTATTGGACAGTAAAGGAGTAGCACGAGGCTACTCCTTTTGTGTTATTAACTTTTGTTAAGCTTGTTGTGCTTCTTCGTCTTCATCGTCGTTATCAACGTTTTTCCATTTACGTCCTACGAAGAATACTACGATTTGTACGAATCCAATAACAACCATCCAAATTGTCCATTGATCTGTCCAAGTCCATGGAAGACTTAAGTCTTCAGTTACTAGGAAGAATACAACAGATACGATTGCGATTAGAACAGCAAGTACGCGAATCAATAATCCACGTTTCTTTTCTTGTTCTTTCTCTTCATCATCGTTATTTGTTTGTTGTTTTATTTCATCGTCTTCTTCGTCATCATCTTCATCTTTATGACGTTTAGAGATCAACAATAATAATCCGAATAATACTGTTAAGATTGCACAAATCAAGTTGATTAATGCCCAATAGTACTGAGGTGATGCCTTAGGCGTATACTCTTCTTCAACCTTTTCTTCTTTCTTAGGTTCAGCCTTAGGAGTTGTCTCTTTTTCAACTGTTTCAACAGGAGTCGTTATCTGAGGAGCACTTGGAGTACGAGGCGTTGTACTAGTTGTACTACTTGGTGTACTTGGTGTACTTGGTGTTGCTGGAGTTACAGGAGCAGGAGCTGCTGTAATTGTTAATGTACCAACAACCTTAGTAATGTTATAGTTAGAAGCTAATGTCTTTTCATTCAATTTGTATTCGAATGCATTTGCACTATTTCCAACACTTGTTTGAGTTCCAGTTACCTCATAAGAAGCACCTTCACCCTTGACGAATCCATCACCACTGACTGTGATAGAAGTATTCGTTAATGCGCTACCATCATATACTTTGCTTACTGTAGCACTTGTCAATGTTACAGAACGCTTAGTAATCTTATAAGTCTTAGTGAATGATCCACTGTAGTTACCTAATCCAGCAACCTTCATTGTTACTGTACCAGCATTTACTAGATCTGAACTGTAAGTTACTGAATAATCTGTTCCAGCCACTAATTCTTTACCAGTCTTAGTATCTGTTACAGTTAATACTTCTTTATGTTCCTTACCATCATACTTAGAATCACTAGGTTCACTTACTGTGATACCCGTCTTGTCTGACTCAGGAGTATCCTTATCATCAGGAACAATTGACTTAGCCTTAACAGTTAATTCACCAATAGATTCCTTAGCCAATGTATAGTTAGTAGCCTTAGCAGACTTCCATACTAATTCATAAGTATTCTTAGAAGTACCAACTTCAGTCTGACTACCAGTTGTAGTAAATTCGACTGTTTCACCAGAAACAATACCCTCTACCTTACCACCAGCTGTTAATGCAGTACCAGAATAAGTCTTAGTTGCACTATCCGTAGTTACTGTGTATTCCTTAGGAGTTACATTGTAAGAACATTTAACAGTTCCAGTGTAGTTACCAATACCAGTAATAGTTACATCGATTGTTCCTACATCTTTGAAGTTCTTAGTTGAATATTCTACTGTGTAATCTGTACCAGCTTCTAATTTCTTATCAGCCTTATCCGTTACTGTAGGAATCCACTTGTGTTCATTACCATCATAAACTTCATCACTTGGACTATTTACCTTAGCACCTGTATAGTCTGGATTTGGTTTTTCTGGATCTGTACCTGGATCGATTGACTGACTTGTGATTGTCAATGTTCCAGCTACGTAAGTTACTGAGTAGTTACCTTGTTCAGCTTTACCACTAGCTGTAATTGTATACTTACCAACAGCTTCTCCAGTTTCTCTTGACAATTTGTAATCAACTGTATCATTTCCAAGAGTTCCAGCTACTGTTGCTGTCAACTTAGGATCTGTTTCTCCAAATACCTTTGTCTTGTCTTCAGCTGTTACTGTCACACTCTTAGGAGTGATCTTATAAGTACGTGTTACTGTTCCACTGTAGTTACCAATACCTGTAATAGTTACATCGATTGTTCCTACATCTTTGAAGTTCTTAGTTGAATATTCTACTGTGTAATCTGTACCAGCTTCTAATTTCTTATCAGCCTTATCCGTTACTGTAGGAATCCACTTGTGTTCATTACCATCATAAACTTCATCACTTGGACTATTTACCTTAGCACCTGTATAGTCTGGATTTGGTTTTTCTGGATCTGTACCTGGATCGATTGACTGACTTGTGATTGTCAATGTTCCAGCTACGTAAGTTACTGAGTAGTTACCTTGTTCAGCTTTACCACTAGCTGTAATTGTATACTTACCAACAGCTTCTCCAGTTTCTCTTGACAATTTGTAATCAACTGTATCATTTCCAAGAGTTCCAGCTACTGTTGCTGTTAATTCTGGATCTTTTTCTCCAAATACCTTTGATTTATTGTCGGCTGTTACTGTCACTGCTTTGCGTGTAACTGTTAATGTGTAGTCTACTGTTACATCTTTATAGTTCTTGTTTTCTGCCTTTGCTTTTACTTTCAATGTTCCTACATTTGTAATGCTTGGCAATGTTTCTGACCATGTTTTTCCGCCATCTGTTGAATAAGTGATCTTTGTTCCTTTTGTTACAGAGGCTGTTGCTCCGCCTGACAACGGTTTGCTGTCATATTCCTTTTCTGCATCTTTTCCTGTTAATTCAGGTGTCAATGTCATCGTTTCGGCTTTTGTGATTGTCAATGTTCCAGTTGCGTAAGTTACTGAGTAGTTGCCTTGTTCAGCTTTACCACTTGGTGTGATTGTATACTTACCTACATTTTCTCCAGCTTCTCTTACTACATCGTATTTAACTGTATCTTCTCCAAGAGTTCCAGCTACTGTTGCTGTTAATTCTGGATCTTTTTCTCCAAATACCTTTGATTTATTGTTGGCTGTTACTGTCACTGGTTTATGTGTAATTGTTAATGTAGCTTCTGCTGTTAATTCAACACCATTAACCTTTGCTTTTGCTTCAACAGTATATACACCAGCATTTTTAAAGCTAGGCATTGTACCCCACTCATTTACTTCTCTACCATCTTGTTTTAAACGATATTGAATATTTGATGCTTGAACTAATGAACTAGCACTATCTGTCCAACCTTGTAAATTCTCATTCGCAAATTTAACTGTAAATTCATATAATGAGTGTTCTTTTCCATCATAAGGTAATACTTTATTAGCACCTTGTAATTTTTCCCACAAAGCATCCAATGTATAAGAATTTGTTTTAGACGATTCTGTATAAGGATATGTTAATGTATCTCCAGCTTTTCTCATCGTTGCTGGTGTTGCATCACGTTTCTTATCATACCATCCAACAAATACAGCATTATCTGAAGATGTTGGAACACTCTCCGTTACGACAAATGTATCACCTTTGTCAAAACCATAGTTATATGCCCATTTACCTTTAACAGCATCAAATACCACTACATTCTCAGGGCTTCCATTTCCCCAAGATCCATTCGGACCAAGATTATAAACAACTTTACCTTCTTTCTGGGTATAAGTAAAAATAATTTCTTCTCTTGCTACACCTTTAGTACCTGTAATTGGTGATTCTGATTTTAAACGATATCCTTTAATTTCTTTTGCTGTTTCAGTATAACTCTCTCCATACTTGTAACTCTTAGTTTCACTATCAGAAATATCTTTTCCATCAGTGTCTACATAACGAATTACTAAATCACTCGTCACAGCTTCAAATACAGCCATGTAAGTTCCTTTTGTAGTTGGTTTATATTCAACATCCGTTGAAACGGCATCAGCCTTTGGATCTGTTCCTTTTACCCATTTCACAAATCGATATCCAGTCTTCGCAATAGCTGTTGATCCTTGGACATTACCCTGTACAGTTTCACCAATACGTTCATAAGATCTAGAAACTGATCCCATTTTTGAATCATTTACAGTATAGTTAATTACATCACTTGCTTTTGCCCATTGAGCAACAAATGTTACGTCACTTGTTGGAGCATCAAATGATTCTCCACCTTGATATAACTTTCCACCATAAGTCCATCCAGTGAAAATATATCCTTCACGAGTTGGACGAGTTGTTGAATCAACTGTCACTTGTTCAGTTGATTTAACAGTTGTTCCTTTAGGAGCTCCTGTACCTTTATTCGCATCATAATTTACATGAATCGTTTTTGCTTTAATGTAAGCTTTAACTACATATTTATTAGTTTGGTTATACTCAAATTGTACATTAATTAGTTTTGGAATCTTACTACCAGTATAAGATTCTTTCAAAGAACCATTTCTATATACTTCAACTTTTGATACTTCAAATTTAGATGTATCACAATCAAAATAAATTTTTCCATACTGTCCATTTGATCCATTATCATAACGCATCACTCCAGAATCATATACTTTTGCTCCACTGCCTTCTGTGTTAAGCACTATGATTTGAATTGTTTGGTTTTTATGTCCAGTAGCAACGCCAGAGCCATAAGGCCAGTCACCAACAGCTACTTTTACATCTGTTTTATTATCGGTTCCTTTCCACTGCATTGATGTAAAATCATAAATCTGTTCATCACTTGAAATTGTTTTCCATGTTTGTCCATCAGTCGTATATTCTACCTTTTTCTTTTTTTGATTATATTTAAAAGATTTGACGATTGGGACGCTAGAAATAGTAGCCCATACACGTTGTTGAGCAACCGTGTTATTTAAAACTCTAAATTGTGCAGTTGAAACTAATGTTTTATCGCCCTTTGTTGTATTATGTGCAACTTGACTAGGACTTACTTCAGTTCCATTTACTGGAATATTAAATTGATATGAAACATCTTGAGATTCATTTGTAACCCAGACATTAACAGTCTTTGTAATTGGCGTATTATCATAAACAGTAATTACTTGTTCACCATAGACACCTGAATCATCATTCATTGCCTTAATTGAAACTGTACCTTGACCTACTGCTGTTACTTTACCGTTTTGATCAACAGTCGCAACACCTTCATTTGATGAAGACCAAACAATACTCTTATTAGCTGCATCACTTGGTTCAACTGTTGTTGTTAATGTAACAGTATCACCTTTTACTAAATATTCTTTATCATAACCATTTACAGTAATCTTACTTACCTTAATTGGATTGACAACGATTGTTACACTTGATGAAATAGTTGGATCTGATTTCAATGTTGCTGTAATTGTTACAGTTCCAACTTCATGAGTTGTTACTAAACCATTTCCATCTACTGTAGCTATTGCTTCATTTGATGAAGACCAAGTTACATCTTTATTAGGATAGTTATCAGGTTTAATAGTCAATGTTAATTGAGCTGTTTCACCTTTTGTTACTTGGTTCTGACTTGCTACGACAAAGAACTCTGTTAATTGTTCACCTGTTTCCTGAGAATCAGTCGTGTCGGCATCTGAAGCATCATCACTTTCAGAAGTAGTTTCTGTTTTAGCAGGTTCTTGTTTATTAGCTTTCTTAGGTTTTTCTGTACTAGCCTTTTCCTTATAAACAAGAGTTAAACTTGTCATATCACTAGTTACTGTTAAACCAGAAGCTTTAACTTGATCCTTAGTGATTTTGTTTTCTTTGTTACCATTCACAAATGCATATTCAAATTCAAATGCTTCATGAGCTTCTTTGAATACATTTGTATCTTGATCCAATCTGTAACCAACATCATAAGTAGCTGTTACAGATTCCATCAAATCAGTATCATCTTCTTTTACATAAGAAACCTTAACCTCTGCTTGTTCAACAGGCTGTGGTTGTGGTTGTGCTTCTTCTGCTGCAGGCTGCTCTTCCTCTACTGCAGGTTGTTGTTGTTCTTCCTGTTGTTGAGGGGTTTCTTCTTCAGCTGTTGGCACTTCCCCTTGCTCTTGTGGTGCAGCCGTTGTTGTTTTTGTTTCCTCTTGTTGAGGTTCAACCGGTTCTTCCACCGCATTTACATAGTAAGAGTCTGCTAAGCCAAACTGAACGGCCATCGCAAATGATAATACAATTGCGGCTGCTTTTTTCAAATTCTTTAGCATATAAAGTCCTCCTTTATTATAGTTATCGATATAACCCTTTCATTATTCGAATTTAGTATAATCTTCGCCAGGTTATAAACCGGTTATAATATCGAAAAATCAGAGGCATCATCAACAAGTGTGGGTAGACATTAATCAAATTGTATAAACTTTGAC
>ERZ791878.1203-NODE-1203-length-12178-cov-3.131651_pt1 | contig 12178 bp, 7 predicted proteins | sample MGYA00510277_ERZ791878 | MGnify/ENA primary metagenome ERZ791878 (study PRJEB30046, sample SAMN00792094) | human gut metagenome | study: EMG produced TPA metagenomics assembly of the A metagenome-wide association study of gut microbiota in type 2...
ACAAAGAAGTCTTCGTGAGATTATACTCTTTTTGTTTAAAACGCATGATGTTTGACAACTCTTTTTTCTTCTTTTTTTCAGAAGCTGACAGTTCAGAAACTTTCTTTTTAGAAAATTCAGCTTCTCCATAAGCTTTGCGTGCACCCACATATTCTTTATCATGAAATAAAGCATTCAACCGGTTTGTAGCATATCGAACCAACTGATTATGCATCTGATTCGCATAGAAAAAAGATTTCGACAAAAATCGTTTCTCAGATCCACTTAGTTCCAATTGAAAACGTACTGTATACATATCGAAATCTCCCTTTTTTACGATGCATTCTACGTATATATTATAACATGATTCGTGTATAGAAACTGTTGAAAAACTGTTACATTCGCCATACATCTCATGACTAAAGTCACGAGCGTTCTGACTTCAACAGTAAATCGTACATATTTCCTGAAATGACATAAAGAAGAATCACACCAATTCCAGTTACGGCAAACACAGCATTACGAATCACAGAAAGCTTCCTATTTCCTTCTTCGGAAGTCCAATTGTTTTGTGGTAAGAAACATACGACGATACGAATAATAGCTGAAATCCAAATCATAGTCTCAACCCAAAGCGGAGCTTGTAATGTTGGGAATGTTAATTTCCAGATAAACAATAAAATAATATAGAATACGGTCATTGTGATTGAAGATACCTGCAATCCAATTCCAAGCTGTCTTTTAATTTTATCATTAGTACCATACAAAGCCCTTTTAATACGAGGAACCAAGTGGAATGCATCTCCACCACACAACGTTAATGTTAATACGCCATATAATATGAACAATGGATTTCCTTTCGAATATACAAAGAATAAGATTCCAGCAATCAAGTCAAAAATCAAGTAACAAGCATCAAAAATTACTTCCATTAAATCAGGAATTTTTTTCATTTGAAATCATCCTTTCTGCATTGTCATACACCTTTTGAAATACATTCATAAACACTTTGATCTCTTCTTCACTAAGACCTTCAAACATATCTTGTGCAAACTCCTTTTGCGCCCATATTCCATCTTCAATTACTTCATTGGCCAATTGTAGTAAATGAATAGTTACATGCTTTTTATTATCTTTGTCGACTCTTCGCTCAATAAAACCACGATCTTCTAATACTTTAAGTGAAGTCGAAACATGAGACTTTGTAGACTTACGAATACGAACAATGTCCGCAGCCGTATTATACGCAGGATTGTTGTAAATAAACATTAATATGTCATACTCCAACTGTCTTAACTGATATTTTTCGCAAACTCCAGAAACCTTCATCTCATAATATCTCGTTATCGTTTTATGTTCATCCCAAAAATGCATATGCTCCTCCTCATCGTTCTATGGCTACTCTCTAGGTTTGTTAACAACTTTTTATTGACACTTTTTATGTAAAAATACTATGCTAACTATAAGGGAAGGAATCCAAATATGCATACACAAAAATCTAACTTTCAAACAATGAAATACTTCTTTTACATCTTAATGATTGCAATTTTAGGATGGTTTTGTTTCATGCAATTATTTGGTGCTAACGAACAAAACTATAATAATCCGTCCAAATCCATAATCTATTCCGGTTCCTTTTACTGGAATAAAGAGGATGGTACAAAACAAAAAATAGACATTCCCGGAACCTATGAAGTAAAACCAGGCCATACCATGGTCCTGACAACAACCTTGCCTAAAGACTATGATGAAACGACTTTTGCGATTCGATCCTCTTTGCAGGACATTCAGTTCTACGTAGGAAATTCATTGCGCGCACAATATTCCACAAAAGATACAAGAATGGCTGGTAAAAATTCAGCGAGTCGCTACATCTTTTGTCCTACAACCTATAAAGATGCAGGAAAAACATTACGCATTGAACTGACAACCTACACTTCAAATTATTCTGGCATTGTCAATGAGGTGTATTGTGGTAATAAAGCCGAAATTTGGCAATATATATACAATACTTATGGAATATCCACATTTATTGCCTTCTTTATCTTATTTACCGGTATCACATCCATCCTGTTTGGCATAGCCCTAAAAAATGTCTACCACACAACATTCGACATGGAATACTTTGGATGGTGTATGCTCATGGGCTCTATCTGGATGCTTGGAGAATCCAAAATTCGACAAATCCTAGTTCCTAACGCATCCGCGTTAGCTGCTTTATGCTTTGTGATGATCATGCTGAGTCCATTACCCATCTTGTTCTATGCCGACAACATTCAAAATGGCAAGCACCAAAAACTCTATCGAAATATTGGTTATGTCGTCATTTTAAACTTTATTGTTTCTTCCATTCTCTATCTTACAAAAGTCAAAGACTACATTGAAACATTGCCCGTTGCACAATTACTACTCGTCTTTGTGTTTATCCTAATATTCATTCATTTAGTACAATACATACGCAAAAATAAACAAACAAAATCCGACTACATTCTATTGATTGGACTCTTTCTAGTCCTAGTCTGTGTTGCTATTGAATCTGTATCTGTTTATTTTGTCGCAACTATTTCAGGTATCTTTATTGGCATAGGCATGATTATATTGCTCTTCACCAATATTTTTCGTACCATTCGAAAAATTCAAATTATAGAAGAAAAGCGCCATCAAACGGAGTTGGAAATTGAAAAGAAAGAAAACAAAAAAATAACACTTCAAATGATGGAATCCCTTTCTACTACCATTGAAGCCAAAGATGAATATACGCGTGGACACTCAAGGCGTGTCGCCCAATATGCAGCCTTGATTGCCAAAAATATGGGTTGGACAAATGAAGAGATTCAAAACCTTAAAAACTGTGCTTATTTACACGACATTGGAAAGATTGGTATTCCAGACCAAATCTTAAATAAGCCTGGCAAATTAACAAATGAAGAATTTAATTTAATCAAACAACACACTACAATTGGACAAGACATCTTAAAAGATATAACGATCATTCCGCATATCGATGAAGTCACAAGAAGTCACCATGAACATTATGATGGTACTGGCTATCCAGATGGACTTAAAGGAAATGAAATTCCAATACAAGCACGTATAATTGCGTTAGCCGACAGTTATGATGCCATGAACTCAAGAAGAATCTATCGTAACGCATTAAGTCATGGACGAATTTATCATGAAATCCAAATGAATGCGGGTACGCAATTTGATCCTGAAATTACTAAAGTCTTCTTGAAATTAATGGACAACGGATCTTTATTTCACTTAGAACACGAAATACTTCCATCCCAAGAAGACACAATCAATAAGTTTATTTCCGATGTTGTGACAACCATGCAAGATCAGGAAGAAACAAAAAACATCGATTATCTTACAGGCCTTCCTGTTCGTAATGTAGGACAAAAACGCATTGCGAGCGCTATGCAAAAGACAAATGGATGCCTGATTTTCTTGGATATGGATAACCTTAAAAAAATCAATGACGTCTATGGACATAAAGCTGGAGATCGAGCCCTAAAAAGCCTGGGAAAACTATTGCTAGACATTTCAATACCTAAGATCGCATGTCGTATGGGAGGGGATGAATTCCTTCTGTTCTTACCACAAGCGAATACAGAACAAGCCGAAAATACAGTTTCAAATGTGATTGAACAATTCAAAGAAATCATTAAAGACGATAGTGAAACCCATTTTGCAGCCCTTTCTGCAGGCATGCTCATGTGCACTCGAAACGATACGTTTGCGGATGCCTATTCAAAAGCCGACAAAGCCTTGTATTATGTGAAACAAAATGGTAAGAACAACTATTCTTGGTACAACCAAATCCATTATGGAAACACAGCCAACACAAGCTTAGACTTGCAACAAATCGCAAACTCCCTACAAACAAGTGGAAACTATTCAGGCGCATTACACCTAGAATATCGCGATTTCACAAGACAATATGAATACATACACCAATTGATGACACGAAACCAATGGAACTGTTATCTAGTCATGGTTACTATGGAAACTGTACAAGATACACTTCCATATATTGAAGAAATCGAAGAAGCCCTTGACCATATGGGTGAAGCTATTCAAGACAACATTCGAAAGGTGGATGTATGTACACGTTATAGTGCTATGCAATATTTGATTATTCTATCTCATCCTGCAGAAACACAAATTCCAAACATCATGTCACGCATTTTTATGGAATACTACAAGCTACAGGATAGTCAGCACTTCACGCCTAGCTATGAATATATTTCTATGAAGAAATAATGGAGATCGACAATTTAGTCAATCTCCTTTTGATCTACTATTATCTGTTTTAAAATATCTCGATTCATACGCAGAACTCTTTCTTTTACCGCATTATATAAACATATTGTCTTGTCTGTAAGACAATATTTATGTCTTTTTGTCTTATTCATAAGACAATATCCATATATTTTTGTCTTATATACAAGACAAAATCCTTCTGATAAGTCGAAAAGCTACTATACTAATCTTCGTATGTGATTATTTTTGAATTAACGATCTTTTTAAACTTCTCATACTCCATGAGGTATTATACTATTTTTTTCTAAACAAAAATAAAAAGCATCTGCATAAAACAGATGCCTAAAATTCAAATAAATCATCAATCGTTAGTAATACAGCTCCATCTTCTTTTGCTTGTCTTACGACTGAATCCGAATAGCCAGACTTACTAATAAACCACAAATATTTCTCTTCTAGATTTGGAAATGCTTGAGTAGCCATTACTAAATCTTCATACTCATCATATGGCATTGGCTGGGAAGTAAATTTGCACTCCACAAAAACACCTTTTTTACCAGTACGATCCAACGCAAGCAAATCTACATCGTCCTGTGCTTTTAAAGTTGGATTTGTCCCCCACCATTTCCCCAAATGATAAGGTATGAAAGGAAGCTTTCTACATTTAGCCAAACGAATCAAATATTCTTTACAAATATCCTCAAACACATCCCCCATTAGATTGCTTATATCCTCCATGATTTCCTTAGATGCATCATTTGCTCCTAACATGGCATAGTAAGAATTGTTTGTGAATTCATAGCGAAACCAAAATTTAAAGAAATTATCCTTAATCACATAAATCGACTTCTTGCTCGTTTCTTTATCACCACAAGGAATCCTCTTTTCAATCAAACGAAGTGTTTGTAGCGTAATCAAATATTTAGATACTTTTGTACGCTCCTCATGAATATAATCCGCAATATCAACCACTTTATTTCTTCCATTCGCAATGGCAGCTAATATACTACTATACACATTAGTTTCTCTTAATTCCGCCTTCAATAAATTATCTGGTTCTTCATAAAGATAAGCTCCATTACGAATAATTTTATTCGCTATATTTTTTTCAATAGTTAGATTGGGATCAAAAGCCTCTAAATATCTTGGAATCCCACCCAATATTCCATACGCCAACAATTTATCTTCATTACTATATTCTGGAAAAAATGCACTACTCTCTAGATAATCAAATGGTTTTATTTCTAAAGTCGATGTTTGTCGATCATGAAGCGGACTTTTTCTACCCATAACATCACTTTCCATAATACTTACAGAAGAACCACACAAAATTAAAAAGATATTCTTCTTTTTCCAATTATGGTCAATCACATGCTGCAATATTGACTTTACCGAAGGATTCTCATCAATAATATAAGGAAATTCATCAATTATCACGGCAATTTTTTCTGTAGCCTTCTCTCCAATATAATTGAACGCATCCTCCCAACTTATAAATGAAGCTATAAAATTCTTATCAAAATGATATTGAATCACTTTAGAAAAGTCCTCTAAGTTTAGCGCATCATTTTTTTCTCGAGCAGGAAAAAAGATTGCGTTCGAATGTTCGGCAAATTCCTGTAGAATCGTTGTTTTACCAACTCTTCTTCGACCATACATTACTAAATATTCAAAACAATCACTATTATATAATTCATTCAAATGATTTAATTCTTCTTTTCTTCCTAACATCAAATCACATCCTTTATATTTGTATACTTACGAGTAGTATACTCTAAAGTATATAAATAATCAACGATTCTTTCACTGTATTTTTCTTTATTCTCCCAGTTCATCCAACATATCATCCACACCATCACGATAACTTTCATCATTATCATAACGATTCTCATCATAATCACCAGAATATGCATCATCACTTCCTTCATCATAAGAAGAAGAAGATGATGACGATGATGATGATGATGGATAAGATGAAGGATTCGAATCTTGTCCTTCTTTCTTTTTACGTTTCTCTTCTCTAGCCTTAAACTCACTCAATTCCGTACGACGCCTACTCTCGAGACGATACTGTTCCATTTGCGCTTCCCATTCTGCCTCTTCCTTTTTCAAAGATATATATCCAGATCCAAATAAAATCCCAAGAATAATCAAGAAAATAATTCCACCCTTACCCTTTGATTCATTATTTGGTTGAATGACTTCTATTCCTTGATCATTTTTACTAAGATCAACTCCAGGCAATACTTTTCCCTTATTTGAATAATCAAATTGTTTTTTTGTTGTTTGAACTTTTGGTGGGCTATTCACCGAAAACTTTAAACTTCTAAGTATAAAACCAGTTATCCAATTAATAAATGCCTCCTCAAATTCAATACTAAAACAAGTTAGTAGACTAAGAAACTCAAACATTGCTTTATCCATTAAGGTAGAATCAAAACGAGGATCATTCTTTAACATTGTCTTAATTTCATCCTCTGATTTACCATCATAACGAGATATAAGCTCTTCATCACTCATATCCATGATTTTTTTAACGCCATCTCCCACAGTCTTTTTACGCGTTTCTATATCTAATTTTGACTTTTTCGGTGTTTCTTTCTTCTTTTCAAAAACAGGTACCTGAGGCTGCTTTGTCTCCTTCTTCTTGGAAACAGGTACATCCACACCATACTGCTGCATTACCTGTATTAACTCATTTGTAAGTAAACCCTTCTTATTAGCCTGAATATAAATATCTTCATAGATAGGACAAAGACTACAAGCTTCACTAAACTTATTTTGCTTCACTAAAGCAGTGACCGATTCCATAAAGCCATACAAACTATATCCTTTAATACACTCTTCGCAAATAGATGCATAGAAATGTCTTAAGTAAGCAGGAATAAATACAGACGTATAGAAATCATTTTCTTTACATTGTTTAGAAATAGTCTCTACATGTTTCTTAACCCGACTCGAATCTAAAATCATACGATATAGAGTACTCGCCAAAGGATTGCACAATATGCCAAAGTTTACATTTAAATAAGACTCTAACATCTTTTCTTTCACTAATTCAACTTCAACCTCCAATTGCGATGTACTTCCCTGCATTTTAAATACACAAATTTTTTCAAGACTTGAAACATCACGATTCAGATTATTCGTATTCATATTTGAAAAAGGAAGTTCAATATCTTTATATTCACCACGAATCAGTTTATCCTCTACATCATTTACTAAACTTGAATACTTTTCTTTACAATCATTATAATATTCATACCAATCTAGAAACTCTTTTGAAATTATTATATTTTCCATTCACTATACCCCTGCATTCTAGCCGCCTCATACAAAGGATGCATATGCGCTTCTAACTTATGCTTAAACTCATATTCCGTATTTTCCTTGACATACAATTCTTCTAAGGCCCACAAAGACTGAAGATTCTTGGTATAGCACTTCTCAAATAGCTTATGAATTGAATCATATTCTACAACACTCTTATATAAGTCATACTCCATATTCGCCATCTTATTAAAGTACAAATCCCACTCTGGTAAATGATTACTCTTTGAACGATTTGCGCTCGCATTGCTTGGTATTAAATTCCACATTTCATCATGTGCTACATAAGACCACGGAATGAAGTGATCCACATCAAACGTTGGTTCTAATTTATCACCTGTATATATATCCACAATTTCTTTATTCGACACTTCAATATACGCATTCCACAAATCACGCACTCTTTCTAAATGTCTTACATTATTCCTTTCATCATCCAGTTTATTAATAATTCCAGGCACACCCGGATTGATCATTTGAAGAAATTGAATCTTATTATACTGAATCCAATTTTTAATGATCAAATAATTATCCATTAAGAAAGGAATCCAAGCTTTCTGCAAAATAACACACTTACCAATCCCCACTCCATTCTCAATAATATAAGGCAGATGAATTTCTTGATTCAACATTTGAATATATTCAATACGATACTCATCCCCTTTATCCTTAGTAAGTTCGAACGAAAAACTACTCAACAATTTATAGGGAACATTCTTTGCCAACTTTCGCTTATATTCCAAAACCAAATGATTCTGTTCTTTTAATACACTACGAATTTCATCTGGCCTTGAACACTCATTTAAAGACGTATTTTCAATCAACACATCAATAGCACGATTGATCGCATCTCTTCTTTCTCCTTCGATCATTGGACCCAAAAACAAATGATACTGTGTTACTGTATACCAAGCTGACACAATCATTTCATCAAAGATTTCGTCAAATGAAAAACGATATTTTTTCAGCATCAAATTCATAATGGCTTCTAACCAATAAAATTTGTAACACTGCGTAGGATGATCCAACATACTCCCAAAAGCTCGATAATCCAGTTCTCCAGAATACGCATCGTTCTTTATAAATTCCATATTTATACCCATGTTCTTTCCACCAAATATTATAGCCTTTTCGATCTATGATTTCATTTTAATGCTGGTATAATGTTAGGTATGAACTATCAAAATATACAAAGCGGCCTATCTACCGCATTTTTAGACAAAAATATATCTTCCAACGTATTATATCGACCTCAATTTATTTCAAACGACTATAAAAATGGAAGAAAAGTACTAAGCACCATTGAAGATGAACTATTACACTGCGACTCCTTTTCAATCAGTGTAGCTTTCATTACGATGGGAGGTATCACCCCCTTACTTCAAACGCTTCGTACTTTAGAAGATAAAGGCATCCATGGAAAGATTCTAACAACGGACTATTTGGCATTTAGTGATCCTAAAGCCTTAGATAAACTCGCTACATTTTCCAATATTGAACTTAAAATGTATCTAGTACCCGACACAAAGAATGGTTTTCATACCAAGGGATATATCTTTCAATCAAATGAAATCTATAAGATCCTTATAGGTTCTAGTAATATGACAAATACAGCACTTACTACAAATCGAGAATGGAATACAAAAATTGTGTCCACAAAATCCGGTGAGTTTGTATCAGAAATGTTAGATGAATTTGAAGAATTATGGAATCATCCAAATACATATTCCTACAATGCATTTATTGGTGCATATAGAGTGCATTATGAAGAATACAAAAAGGTGAAACAAAAAGAAGACATTAAATTACCTTCTAAACAACTGATTCCAAATTCTATGCAACAGGCTTTTATTTCCAATCTTAGAAAGCTTCGCAATGAGAATGAATCAAAGAGTTTGTTGATTTCAGCCACAGGAACAGGTAAGACATATGCCTCAGCCTTTGCCATGCAAGACCAAAATCCAAAAAGAGCCCTATTCCTAGTTCATAGAGAGCAGATTGCCAAACAAGCTCTTCAAAGCTACAAAAATGTATTTGGAGAATCCAAAACATTCGGTTTGTTATCTGGAAATAGTAAAGATACTGATGTAGACTACTTGTTCGCAACGATGCAAACGATGTCTAAAAAAGAAGTGTATTCAAGTTTTGCCCCTGATATATTCGATACCATCATCATTGATGAGGCACATCGCATTGGAGCTAAAAGCTATCAAGAAATCATGGACTACTTTAAGCCAAAGTTTTGGCTAGGAATGAGCGCAAGCCCAGAAAGAATGGATGACTTTGATGTATATGCAGCCTTCGACCATAATATTGCCTATGAAATTCGTCTTCAACAAGCTCTAGAAGAAAACTTATTATGTCCATTCCACTATTTTGGCATTACCGACTTTTTAACCAACGGAAACGAAACGGATTTTACCGATTTTAACTATTTAACATCCAACCAAAGAGTCGACTACATTATCGAACAAACCAATTACTATGGATACAGTGGAGAAAGAGTCAAAGGACTCATGTTTTGCAGCTCCAAAAAAGAAGCGGCTGCCCTTAGTGAAAGATTAAATCTAAGAGGATATCGAACCATCGCTTTAAGTGGAGAGGATTCTCAAGAAAAAAGAGAAGATGCGATTGATCGCTTAGTATCCGATACAAGAAGTGACTATCTACAATACATTTTAACTGTAGATATTTTTAATGAAGGTGTCGACATTCCTGAAATCAATCAAGTTGTACTATTAAGACCCACACAATCGCCCATTGTCTTTGTCCAACAATTAGGTCGAGGCCTAAGAAAATCAAAAGACAAAGAATATGTTGTCATTCTAGACTTCATTGGAAACTACAAAAACAACTTCATGATTCCAATCGCCCTATCTGGAGATCGTTCTTACAACAAAGACAATATAAGACGATATGTTCTTGAGGGTGAAAGAATTATTCCAGGATCGAGTACGATTCACTTTGATAAAATCAGTAAGAAACAAATTTTTGCGTCGATTGACACCGCCAATTTTGCGGATATCAAGCTCATTAAGGATAGCTATAAAAATCTAAAGAATAAACTGGGAAGAATCCCTACTCTTATGGATTTTGAAACCTATGGAGAAATTGACGTACAAAGAATTTTCGACAACAAATCACTAGGATCTTACTATGCCTTTTTAAAGAAATATGAAAAGGATTATAAAGTAAGATTAAATGAACTTGAAGAAAACTTTATTAAGTTTATTTGTACAAAACTTGCCAATGGAAAAAGAAAGATAGAGCTTGAAATACTAAAAGATTTAATCAATGATCAAGAATATACTTTCTCAAATGACATATCACAAACAAATGTATTAAACATCTTCACCAATGAATTTCCAACTGGATCCGGAAAGAATACTTTTAAAGATTGTATTTTTATTGAAGACAAAAAGATTTCAAAACCATTTAAGATATGTTTAGAAAACAACGAATTTAAATCCATGGTAAAAGAAATCATTGAATACGCATTGGATCAATATAATAAACATTATAAGAATACATATAAAGATACAAGCTTTGTTCTTTATCAAAAATATACATACGAAGATGCCTGTCGCTTATTAAATTGGCAACAAAATGAAGTTCCATTAAATATTGGCGGATACAAATATGATCAAACAACCAAAACATTCCCTGTCTTTATCAATTATGACAAGGCAAATGACATTCAAGATACCATCAAATATGAAGATCATTTTATCAATGAAAGTCAATTGATTGCGATATCCAAATCTGGAAGAACCACAAGCAGTGATGACGTACAAAACTTCTTGTACGCCAAAGAAAGAGGGATTGAAGTTCATTTGTTTGTACGAAAGAACAAAGATGACAAAACAAGCAAAGAATTCTATTATCTAGGCCATATGCAAGCAGAGATAGATAAGACCAAACAGTTTGTGATGCCAAACACACAAAAAACAGCCGTCGAAATCTTATGGCAATTGGATACACCCGTAAGAGAAGACATTTATCGATATATTGTAGAGGAGTGATTTTTTGAAAACAATACACGTAGTAGCCGCCATTATTAAAGATGGAAATAAAATATTCGCCACACAAAGAGGTTATGGCGAATTTAAAGACGGATGGGAATTTCCTGGAGGAAAAGTAGAACCCAATGAAACTAGCAAACAAGCCATTGTTCGTGAAATCAAAGAAGAATTAGATACAACCATTCAAGTCGAAGAATACTTTGATACAGTTGAATATGACTACCCAGCCTTCCACCTATCCATGGAATGTTTCATTTGTACGATTCTTGAAGGAAATTTAACTCTATTAGAACACGAATCCGCAAAATGGCTTACTAAAGACACATTAGACTTAGTAGATTGGCTACCTGCAGATTTAGGACTAATTGCTAAACTAAAAGAAATATTATAATCCCATACAACATTTTAAAATACCTAAAAACGAGCATTTCATCTTTACATAATGAACAAATGATCGTTTTTCTTTTGTCAAACTGTCAAATAATCAACAAATTTACAGGAATTAATAATGTTTTCACATTGAAGTTTTATAATTGGAATTGGCTACTGGATGTGGTTGGTGGTTACCTCTTGTTAAGGAG
>ERZ791878.1223-NODE-1223-length-11988-cov-5.422777_pt1 | contig 11988 bp, 9 predicted proteins | sample MGYA00510277_ERZ791878 | MGnify/ENA primary metagenome ERZ791878 (study PRJEB30046, sample SAMN00792094) | human gut metagenome | study: EMG produced TPA metagenomics assembly of the A metagenome-wide association study of gut microbiota in type 2...
GGATGTTCAGCCAATTGCTTGAATTCTTCGTATGTCATGGGATGGTTATTTTAATAGGGTGTCCAGTTCCATGTTCTCGTTTTTGATTATGTTTTAGTAACTTAGCACACTGTAAATCAGTAAATTAAGCACAAAATATAAGACAAATTTAACTGTCAAAAAGTCTGATGTAGATTCGCACAAGATTATAGTTTATTTAGCGAATGATTATCAATGATTTAGATGGTTATTACATTGTTTTTGAGACTAAAAACTGGAACACAGAACTGGACACCCTATTTCTTAGATCAGTTGAGCTGGCTGGCGACCAATTATCTCTTTGCCCCAACCCTCTACAAGTTGAATCCGGATCCTTTCTCTGAATTCACGAAATTCCTGAAAACGCCAAAGCTTGACCATTACTGCCGCATGAACGTTTATGAATATGTGGGGTTTTATGTTGAAAAGAATCCTGCCTTGAAGGAACAGGCGACAGCGTGGGTGAAGGACATGCTCGTCTTCTATGATGACTGATTGGAAACCGCTGACTGTTGTGATGGTTACGTGGTGGCTGCGGCCATTGATTTAGCTTGCAGCTTAGGAGCAAAGGATCTCATTCCTATCATCAACAAGTTGCTTTGTACTTATCTTGTTGATTTCAGTGATTGTGGACTTACGGCAGAGGTGGTTGAAGGGCTTCATCGGGGTGAACTGCTCAGGCAGGAGTATGCTCTTGATGTATATGAACGGGATCACAGGTTAGAGGAAGACAGCAACAGGTAATGGAGTAAAGGCATCAAAGCATTCTTCCTTTGGCTGAGTTTTGCAAACAGTTGTCTTTAGTTTGCTCCAAATTTTTGCAATCAGTTGTATATGTGGTAGTTAGCTTTGTTTGTAATTCTTTGATAACAAGAAAGTAAATAGAATGTATCCTCATTGACCTCAATACGTAATATCATAGTCCTACCTTTGCACCAGAAATTGTTAGTTATGAATTCTCTATAAAAAGGTAGTAAATGAAAAAGCAACGTATGAAGCATTGTTTCTTCGCGCTCACATTATGCTGTACTGCAGGAAGCATGTATGGTCAAGTTGCACAGGATAGCAGCAAGACTATTGAAAAGAAAAGTTCTGTAAATGGTAAAAAAATACAGAAGTCGAAGTTCAGCGACGATCCTATAGAACTGAATAATGTAGTGGTTACCGCTTTGGGTATCAAGCGTGAGGAAAAAAGTCTCGGATATGCTACCCAAACCGTATCTGGTTCTGAAATTACGGCAACGATGCCTGCCAACTGGTCTCAAGCTTTGCAGGGACAGGTGGCAGGTTTGAATGTCATTTCAGCCGGTGGTCCCCTGTCATCAACCCAGATTAATCTTCGTGGCAACGTTTCCATGAATATGGACGGAAATGGCGCACTTATCGTTGTGGATGGTGTGCCACTTTCCAGTCCTATGAATAATCCTGGTGGCTCTTATGGTGCCGGTGGCAACTCCGAAGGTTCGATTGACTTTGGTAATGGATTCTCTGATTTAAATCCGGATGACATTGAGAGCATTCAGGTATTGAAGGGAGCGTCTGCCTCTGCTCTCTATGGTTCAAGAGCTGCTAATGGTGTCATTATGGTTACCACCAAGTCTGGTAAGAAAGCCAAGAAGGGATTAGGTATCAGTTATAATTTCAATAATTCCTGGGAACAGGCTGCCCACTTTCCTGATTATCAGTATGAATTCGGACAGGGTGTAGCCAAGAACATCGGTTCTAAGGGGACAGAGTGGGCTGGACAACCTTATTACTCCTATGGTGCAGGTGATGATGGTTTGGCTAGCACCAGTGGTACAAGCTCAGCTTTTGGTGCGAAGTTTGATGGACAGATGTTCTATCAATATGACCCGGAGAAAGAAGGTCGTGCTGATGTGGCCACTCCTTGGAGAGCCTATAAAGACAATCACTCCGGATTGTTCCAAACGGGGCATACGATGACCAACTCCCTGGCCTTGACTGGTAATAACGGTACAGGCAATATGCGTATCTCTTTGACGCATAGTAAGAGTGAATGGATTTTGCCTAACTCTGGCTATCAGCGCTTGACTGCAGCTTTCGCCGGATCACAGCAGATTTCCAAGCGTGTGAAGATCAATGCACGTATGAGTTATACTTACAGAGATGTGGAGAATACTCCTCAGCTTACCTATAACTCTAACTCCTTAAGCTATTTCCTGATATTCATGAATCCTAACTTCAACCTCGATTGGTTTAAGCCAATGTGGTACAAGGGTAAGGAGAATATCAAGCAGATACGTCCATTCTCCAGTTATCTGCCTAATCCGTATGTTTTGCTTTACGAGGCAACCAACCCTGCAAAGAAGCATAGTTTCAATGGTAATATTTCTGCCAATTTTACCATCAATCGTTTCCTTGATTTGCAATTGCGTTCTGGTTTACAGGCTACGGCTCAGCAGCAGGAGCAGCACAGACCATGGGATGACAAGGCTTTCCCTACCGGTTTCTTCAAGAAGCAGAACATCTTTGACTATGAGGTTAACTCTGATGTACTTTTATCTTACCATAACAGTTTCGAGAATGGACTCAACGTGAATGCTTCAGCGGGTGGTAACATGATGCAGTCGTATTATGATTTGTTGTCAGCTTCTGTTACCGGTTTGAATACGCCTGGTGTATATAGTTTGGCCAATGGAGTTTCAAATCCATTGGTTGGTACCACTATTCGCAAGAAGCGTGTGAACTCGCTTTATTTCATGGCTAATCTGGCTTATCAGGAGATGTTGTTCCTGGATATAACAGGGCGCAATGACTGGTCATCTACCTTGCCGCGCAAGAATCGTTCTTTCTTCTATCCTTCTGTGAGTCTGAGTGGTGTGTTGAATAGCATGATGAAAATGCCAAAGTGGGTGAATCTGCTGAAAGTGCGCGCTTCTTGGGCACAGGTGGGTAATGATACTCAGCCTTACAAGACATCACCTTACTATACAACTAGTGATTTCTCGGGTTCTTTGGTTAAGCCAGGTACACTTTATAATGCCGACTTCAAGCCCGAGATGTCTACCAACTGGGAAGGAGGATTAGATTTCAAAGCATTTGGCAGCCGTTTGGGATTGGATGTGACCTATTATTATAATCGCACCAAGAATCAGATTCTCAATGCTCCCTTTGATCCTACTACTGGATACACCAAGGGTACCATCAATTCGGGATGTGTCAGCAACAGAGGTGTGGAGATCGTACTCCGTGGTACTCCTATCAGGAATAGAGATTGGCAGTGGGATATGACCGCTACCTGGTCAACCAATAAGAACAAGATAGAATCACTTTCTGAATTTGCTGATGAGCGTCAGATTCTCGGTTCTTATGTGAGTGGCAATGTAAGTATCATCGGCACTAAAGGTGGAACCACGGGAGATATCTGGGGCTACAAGCTCAAGCGTAATGCTAAGGGTGAGGTGATTATCACTTCTGCCGGTTTGCCTGCTCGTCCTTCTGAGATTGAATATGTGGCATGTGCCTTACCAGACTGGGAGGGTGCGTTCAATACCTCGTTGCGATTCAAGAACTGGTCATTCTCCATGCAATGGGATGGAAAGGTTGGAGGTAAGACCTATTCTCAGTCACATCACAAGATGTGCGAACAGGGTCACCTGGCTGAGACCTTGAATGGTAGAAAGCCTGGAACCAGTCTCTACCTGGATATTGCGGACCCTGATGTTCTGAAGCTCTTTGAAAAGCAGAAGATTACTCCTGTAGCTGGTGTGTATTGCATAGCACCGGGTGTGGTTGATAACGGAGATGGTACTTATAGTCCGAATCAGAAACTTGTCACCCTGGAGTCATATTATAAGGAGTATTACCGCATTGGTAATGTGGAAACCAATACTTTCAGTACCACTTATCTCAAGCTTCGCGAGGTTCGTCTGGATTATCAGTTGCCAAAATCTTGGTTGAAGAATACTTTCATCAACAATGCTTCAGTGGGTATATATGGGCGCAATCTGCTTTGCATTACCAGTTATCCAATGTATGACCCAGAGACAACCTCACTTGATGGCAATACATTTGTACCAGGTGTAGAGGTGGGTACTCTTCCTACCAGTCGTTCCTGGGGTGTTAATCTCAAAGTTGATTTCTAGTTAAGAATAAGATGTAATGAACAAAAAAAGAAAGAATCGATGAAAAAGATTTTTAGAAATATAATGACGCTGATGACCGTTCCTTTCATGCTGATGACCTCGGCATGCGAATCAATGGACGATACCAATGTGGATCCAACCCGTATGAATACTGCTAATGCTGGAAGTTTTTTGGATCCTCTCATTTATGGTATGGGCACTTACACCTGGACCCGATACAATAGCTGGACCTTCCAGTTGATGCAGTGCCTTGTAACAACAAACTCCACCAGCGGTGTGGGCTGGTTCAACATCAGTGATACGGCAGGTGATGGCGTCTGGACCAATTATTACAAATGGAATACCAATGCCAAGGCCATCTATGACGAAGCCGTGAAAGTGGGAGATCCGAACTATCAGGCAATTGCATTGACCCTCAGATGCTGGATATTTGAGAACACGACAGATGCCTTCGGTGATATTCCTGTACAGGAATCATGCCGTGGTGAGGAACAGCTCTACTATCCAAAGTTTGAGTCTCAGACTGATGTCTACAGGTTTATCATCGACAGCTTGTATGTGGCGAACAGCATATATAATCTCAAAAAAGGTTTGCAGTTCAATACCAATGGTGACAAGATGTATTGCAGCAGCGGTTCTGACTTGCAGGGCATCCTGAAATGGAAGAAGTTTACCAACTCCTTGCGTTTGCGCGCTTTGCTGCGTGTCATAGATTCCAAGGAATTGGGTGATTTGGCCAAGGCAGAGTTGAAGAAGATGTTGGCAGATCCTACTACTTATCCGGTTTTTGAATCGAATGATGACAATGCTAAGGTACATATCTCAGGAATTGCTCCTGATGAAGCTCCAATGACACGTCCATCAGACCTTTCTGCCTACAAGTCACTTTCTGCATTTTTCATCGATCGTCTTCAGGATTGGAAGGATCCTCGTCTGGAAGTGTTTGCAACTCAGGCTACCAATAAGGATCCTCAAACCGGTCAAGAGGTTACTTCCTTTATCGGTTTGCCTAGTGGTTATGATGTGGAGCCTACATTTACTGCTTCTTCTCCAAATGCGGCAAATCTGGCCACAGCGCCACAGGATATACAGTGTCTCACCTATGCAGAGGTACTCTTCATCAAGGCAGAGTTGGCACAACGCGGTCTTATCTCTGATGATGCCAGGCTGCTCTATGAAAAAGCTGTTGCTGCAGCTATTACGCAATGGGGAGTTGAGGTTCCTGACGGGTATTTTGATAACGGGAAGGCAGCGTATGATGGAACGCTTCGCCGCATCATGGAACAGAAGTTCTATGCACTCTTCTTTATTGATTTCCAGCAATGGTTTGAGTATAATCGTACCGGTTATCCTGATGTACCGAAAGGTCCAGGTGTAGATGCTTCATTGCATATGCCATATCGTTTCAAATACCCAGCTATCTTGCAACGTATGAATCGTGAACATTATTTGGAGGCAGTGAAATCGATGGGTGGTGATGATTTCAATACCCGACTGATCTGGCAGAAGAGACCAGAATTATAATTGATTAGATGTTTAATGAAAAGATTGAAAAAATGAAAGTAAGACTATTTTTGATTGCAGCGCTTCTGATGGGTACTGTTGCCCACATGGCTGCACAGGACAAGAAAGAGTTTACGCTCGAAGTATATGGTGGGGAGATTCCCAATGTCAAGCCAGCTTTTGATGAAGAGCATTTCTTAGGTGGTGAGATTACCAAGAAATGGAATACTTTCCTCTGTAACTATACCCACACCTATGAGGTAGAGGTGGGGTTGAGTTCTTCAGGAACAGAATTTAGAAAGCCGGCTGTCTTCAAGGCCGTGGAGCGTGTGAACAAATATGTAAAGAAGAGCTATAAGTCGCAGCATATGACCAAAGAGGAGGCAATTCGAATCATGAGTCATGTACTGGATTGTGCCAACATCATCTGCCTGGAGAGTGATACTGCAGCCTTGGAGGAGGCTGCCGGTGATGCCAATACTGCAGAAGAGGCTTTGGCTTTCTTTGACCATATTAAATTGATAAATGTTTAGTTTTTAGCGTGATGAATAAAAATCTGAGTAAAATTCTGTTGTTAGCGTCTATTGGGGCCATGCCATTGGGTATGGCTGCCCAACAAGCTTCTTCTTTTGTTTTTTCCGGTAAGGTAAAAGACATCAAGGGTAAGGGGATTGCCGGGGTGGTTGTAAACAATGGCCGAAGTTTTGTGCAAACCAATTCTCTTGGAGAATGGACATTGCCTACTGATACCAATGTCTGCAAGTTCGTCAGTATATCCACTCCTTCATCCTATGTGCTTCCCTGCCAGAAGAGCCTTGCTAAAGGCTTTTACGTTCGTGTGGATGAACTTGTAAAAGATCACAGCCGACATGATTTCATTTTGGAGAAGAGGAAAAAGTTATCTGATAAGTTTTATTATATTGCCATCTCTGATCCTCAGGTAAAGAATGAGCATGACATGAAGCGTTGGAAGCAGGAATCTATCCGCGATTTGAAGGGCTATGTGGATACCCTGAGCCGAGAGAGAGAGGTAGTGGCCAATACCTTGGGAGATTTAGTATTTGACAGTATGAACCTGTATAGTGAATATGCCGCCTCATTTGATGGCATCAAAATGACTACCTTCCAATGTATAGGCAATCATGATTTCGACAAGCGTTATCAGGATTTGCATAATATGACACTTGGTACACCTGTATATGGAGAGCAATATTATCACCGTTTTTTCGGACCTGTCAATTATTCCTACAACATAGGTAAAGTACACGTAGTTACGTTGAAGAATATAAATTACGTGGGTCACAAGAAGTATATAGAGGCTATTACGGATGCAGATTTAGACTGGCTGAAGCATGATTTGAGTTTTGTACCGAAGGGCTCTTTGGTCTTCCTCAATATGCATGCGGCTGTTTGGAATAGCACAGAGGGTGAGGGCAATGTTCGCAATGCAGAGGAGCTGGCCGATGCCCTAAAGGATTATCAGGTACATGTCTTGACTGGTCATACTCATTATTTCCAGAACAATGTCATGGATGCTCAACTTTTGGAACACAATATTGGTGCCGCCTGTGGTGCCTGGTGGAAGAGTCAGGTTAATCGCTGTGGAGCGCCTAATGGTTATCTGGTGATGGATGTGGATGGGAATCAGCTGAAATGGCATTATAAATCCACAGGTCATAGCATTGATTATCAGATGCGTGTTTATGGTAAAGGTAATATGTTGAGTCAGCCTCAATATGTAGTGGTAAATGTTTGGGATTGGGATCCAAGCTGCAAGGTTGAATGGCTGCAGGACGGACAAGCCATGGGTGCGATGGAGAAATTTGTTGATGTAGATGAAGCCTATGCTGCGAGCAAAGGACATAAGGAAGGTCTTACTGCTACCGGGCATCTATTTAGAGCCTTGCCTTCTTCTGATGCCAAGAGTATTACGGTGGTATTCACCAATCGTTTTGGAGAGAAATATGAGCAAACTGTTCTGATTTCAAATCCAAAAGTTAAGACTCAGATAATAGCACATCGTGGGTATTGGGATACGAAAGGTTCGGCCCAAAACTCGATAGCTTCTTTGCGTAAGGCTGCAGATGCCAAGGTTTACGGTTCTGAATGTGATGTGCATATCACTGCTGACAGTGTTATCATTGTCAACCATGACCCGAAAATCAATGATTTGATCATTGCTGATTCAAAGTATGCTGATTTGAAAATACAACTTCTAAAAAATGGAGAAGAAGTATCAACCTTAGAGCAATATTTAAATGAGTTGAAGAATCATCCTGCAATAAAACTGATTCTTGAAATCAAAAGACAACCTTTACAGTGCGACGAAGATCGTCTTACTCGCAAAACGGTGGAGATGGTGAATCGTATGGGCTTGACCAAACAGGTGGAGTATATCTCTTTCAGTTCTGCAGCTTGTGCATTGGTTCGTCAGTTGGATTCTAATGCTGTTATTTATTATGTTAATGGCAATTATACACCAGCTGAAGTGAAGAAACTTGGTTATCAAGGTATTGATTATAGTTATAAGATACTTTTCAAGCATCCTGAGTGGATTAAAGAAGCTCATGAATTGGGATTGAAGGTAAATGGATGGACTTCTGATGATGATGTTATCATCAAGAAGCTCATTGAAATGAATGTTGATTTCATTACTACCAATAAGCCGGTAGAGGCAGAGAAACTGGCAAGGAAGTTCTGATAGCTTCATCAGTACCTGGTTCATAACAGGCATTTATATGGTACAGGATGGAGTTGTAGTATTTAGAACAATCATAATGTTTGGAATACAACGGATAGTAAATTGATTAGTTTATTTCTTAAATCGGTGAGCCATCAGTAAAACTGGTGGCTTTTTTAGTACTGTGCAGATAGGATGCACTGAAAATTTGTACTTTTGTGGCAAATTATTGAGTAATTTGTGACGTAGTATCTTATTTTTGTACTTTTACAGGCTGAAAACGGATACTATTATCCGCTAACATTAATTGAACTACCCACAAGCTAAAGACTTGTAGGATTCCGACTTCATCAAGGAATGCTTGCAAGCAAGTCTTACGCCCTTTCCATCGGTGTAATCGACAGTTCCTGCCGATATATTTCTTAAACCTTCATCAAGTATATTTTTTGCTACATTCAGGTCACGGTCTATTAACTCACCGCAATTTGGGCAAGTATAGTAGCATCATCATTCTTGATCCTGTTCCTGCTAAGATGCGTGATTACTGCAAGATTTCAAAAGAGTTGAAGTCTGATGGTAGTAATGTAGCTGGCGTTTTATGTGCATTGTCGTAGCTTTTTGGCGGTTGCACCTCATAGTTTATTGCTTATCGAAGAGGTGGATAATGGCTTGCATCCTTCTCGTGCTAAGGAGTTGGTTGATATGTTGAAGGACTTGTCACGACAGCGCCAGGTTGATGTGCTCTGTACGACGCATAATCCAGTTTTGTTAGATGAGTTAGGCAACAAGATGATTCCGTTTGTCAGCTATGTTACCCGTGATGAGAATGGTGATAGTCATGTCAATCTCTTGGAAGAAAAAGAGAATCTAACCAAATTGATGGCTTCAGGAACAATTGGTAGAATGATGGTTAACGATAAAATATAATGAGAAAGGTATTGGTGATTGATACGAGTGTACTTTACGTTTGGCTCAAAGTATCAGGAAAGGAAACTTGTGGTCCAAGCAATGCCTTGGTTACATACGAGAAGGTCTCTGAGAAAATAGAGGAAGAAAAGAAGAAAGGAACAACCTTTATCCTGCCACTGGCAACGATCATTGAGACAGAAAATCATATAGCTCATTCTTCAGGAGACAGAATGTCATTAGGTGAGGAATTTGCTCAAATCATGATCGATTCGGCTGATGAGAAATCACCATGGGCTGCATTTACTGAACAAAGCAGTTTGTGGAATCCTGAAAACTTAAAAAAGTTGGCAGAGAAGTGGAAGATCACTGTTATAGGAGGGCAAGCTTTAGGCGATGCTTCTATTGTTGAGGTGGTAAAATATTATACAGATTTAGGATATGAAGTTGAAAGCTTTACAGGTGATGAAGGCTTGAAAGCTTACGAGCCTACGGTTGAAATTCCTTGGAGAAGAAGAAAGTAAAGACGTTAACGAATAAAAATATCCATGTGAATCGTTCAATATTTCACATGGATATTCAGTTTTGACAGTATCATATATGTGATACTATTATTGCAAGTAAGGAATGGCAAACTTCACCAGACAATATCCACCTCCAATGAGCCAGCAATAAAGAATGGCAGCCAAGAGGAAAGGCTTAATGCCAGCTTTCTTGAATTTGTCAAAGCTTGTTTCGGCTCCCAATGCTGCCATGGACATGGTCAGGAGGAAGGTGTCCAGTTGGTTAATCCAATCCACTATGCTTTCCGGAAGCAAATCAAGAGAATTGAATCCGATCACTACCAGGAAGAGAATGGCAAACCATGGAATGCTGATTTTAGGCTTGTTGGTATCAGCATTTTCCAGATTATCTCTTTTGGCAACATCCCTTGCAACGGTCCATGCAATCACCAGTAATACCGGTACCAGCATCATCACCCTTATCATCTTCACAATGATGGCATTGTTGCTCACCTCGGCTCCCATGGCATTGGCTGCACCTACCACATGGGCTACTTCATGAACGGTGGAACCCGTAAAGAGTCCCATCATATCTGGTGATAGGTCAAAGATGCCAGCCCTGTAGAGAATAGGGTAGAGGAACATGGATAATGTTCCAAAGATGACTACGGTGGCTACGGCTACTGCCGTCTTGTAAGGCTTCGGACGAATGGCCCCATCTATACCCAATACTGCAGCAGCTCCACAGATGGCACTTCCGCAAGCGGTGAGCAGTGCGATGCTGCGGTCAATTTTCAGGAGTCTTCCCACCAGGATTCCCAAACCGATGGTGCCGCATACGATGATGGCATCCATTACGATGGCAGAGAAGCCCACAGCCATCACATCCTGGAAGGTGAGCTTGAAACCATAAAGGATGATGCCTGTGCGGAGGATTCGCTTGCTGCAAAACTTGATGCCCGGTACCCAGGTGTCAGGCAGGTTGTTACGTAAACTATTGGCATAGAGCATACCAATGATGATGCCCACCACCATGGGGCTAAACGAAAGAGCTTTCACACAGTCCATGCCACCGATGTAGAAAGCAGCGCATGCGAAGAGCGCGATGAGCAATACGCCATGCAGCATACTGCTCCTTTGTTCTGATAATCTCATATTTTTCTTTTTTTGTCGGTTATTCGCTTTTGAAAAGCGGGTGCAAAGGTACGAAAAATCATGAGATGTTGTATATACATAATAACTATACGTTATAATCTTTAGTTATAAATCTCTTGAATGTCTGCTGGAGTTTAGCGGTCTCGCCCCTCTTCTCAACAAATAGAAATTCTCGTTCCATCTTCAGATTCTCAATTTCCAGAACCTTGAATACTTGTTCATAGATACTCCTGTAGATGGCTCTTATGCTGATGATACCCATGCTTAAGGAATGTTCCACGAAATGCTTGATGCCCTCTGTGGTTCCCAGATTCATCTCAATGTTCAGATCAGAAAGAGCAATGCCGTTTTCCTGCAGGGCTTTTTGGATGACATCCAAGGTTCCGGAACCTAATTCACGCAGTACAATCGGTGTCTGCCTGAGAAGATTCAAAGAAATCTCATCTTGCTGGGCTAGGGGATTGGAACAATGTACGAACGCCACCAGCTCATCTTTCATGAAAGGAGTGTATTTAAAGGTGGGCTGCCGCTTGATGCCTTCCACCATACCCAGATCTATCCTTCCTGCAGCAAGCGCATCCTCTATCTCATGAGAATTTCCGCTGAGCAGGGTAATACGAATGTCGGGGTATAGTTTCCTGAATTCAGCAATTAGTTCGGGGAGAACATATTGTGAGATGGTGGTACTGGCTCCGATGCGCAGTTCGCCACCTGATTTCTCTGTGAGCTTCTTCATGTCGAAATCGAGATTCTGATAGGCATCGATAATCTTGCAGGCATGGTCAAGCATAAGTTGTCCGGCACGGGTGAGCTGGATGCGATTGCCGATTCTGTCGAACAGTTGCACCCCATATTCCTTTTCAAGCTCTTGTATGTGCTTGCTGATGGCAGGCTGACTGATGAACAGTTCGTTGGCAGCCTTAGTGAAACTCAGGAGTGTAGCCACACTTCTGAAAACTTTCAGTCTTGTATCTATCATTTTATGTTCCTTTGTTATTTCAAAAATCCTCGTCAATATGATGCCGAGTGCAGCAGTCGAGTAAGTGGAGGGAATTTCACCCATCCTTCTCTCGGAACCGTGCTTGACAGTCTCCCATCACACGGCTCTTCGTACTTA
>ERZ791878.1226-NODE-1226-length-11918-cov-9.860406_pt1 | contig 11918 bp, 10 predicted proteins | sample MGYA00510277_ERZ791878 | MGnify/ENA primary metagenome ERZ791878 (study PRJEB30046, sample SAMN00792094) | human gut metagenome | study: EMG produced TPA metagenomics assembly of the A metagenome-wide association study of gut microbiota in type 2...
ATTATTATACGCTATTTCTCGTCAAAAATCAACCATTTGTTGTGACAGAGCCTTTTAAAACTATACAAACAATTCTTCATGTAGATGCTTCTCCAAATTGGGAGAGGCATCTGCTTTTTTATTGCTTTGAAAGAAGCTGAAGATAATCTGCAAAAAAATCAAAAAAATGCAGATTCTTGCTCAAAAATGATTGATTTTGCGTGAAAATGATTATATAATATCTGCAAGAGGAGAGATGCTCATGCTAACACAAGAAAGATTTGAAGAAATTGTTCGCATTGTCACGCGTGACGGTGCGGCGACAGTACCGGAGCTGGCAAGGCTTCTGGAAACCTCTGAGTCCACTATCCGCCGTGATTTGGTGCAGTTGGACAGCTTGGGCAAGGTACGCAAGGTGCATGGCGGTGCGACTGCCGTGCGCGAGGCGGAGCCTGTGCAGGAGCGCAATATGCAGGAAAAATACAGTCGTAACATTGAAGATAAGCGTACAATTGCTGCGTATGCGGCAACGCTGGTGCGTCCCAACGATTTTATTTTTCTTGATGCGGGCTCGACAACCGAGCAGCTGGCAACCTACCTGACGGAAAAGGATGCTGTTTATGTAACGAACGGTATTACGCTGGCACAGAAGCTGGCGCAGCGCGGCCTGAAAACACTGCTTATAGCAGGGCGTGTGAAGGCGACAACTGATGCGGTAATCGGTACGGAAGCGGTTGCTTCCCTGCAGCATTATCATTTCAGCAAGGGCTTTTTCGGAACTAACGGTATTACGGTAGAAGAGGGCTTCACAACTCCTGATATAGAGGAGGCCATGAATAAGCGTGTGGCGATGGAGCATTGCCGTAAATGCTATGTATTGGCGGATGCCAGCAAGTTTGAGGCGCTGTCGAACGTGTCCTTCGGCCCGTTGTCCAAGGGCGTGATTATTACAGCTGCGCAGGAGGGCTTGAACGTTAGGTCCTACAAGCAGCATACGGAGGTGATTGTACTTTGATTTATACTGTAACCTTTAACCCTTCCTTGGATTATGTGGTAAAGGTTGATAATTTTGCAGTAGGCGAGATTAACCGCACCCAAGTAGAAAATATATATCCGGGTGGCAAGGGAATCAATGTTTCGCTGGTGCTGCAAAATCTGGGGCTGCAATCGGTAGCCTTGGGCTTTACGGCCGGCTTTAGCGGTGCAGAGATAGAACGCCTGCTGCAGGAGGCAGGCTGCCGCTGTGATTTTATTCAGGCCGGTCAAGGCTGCTCGCGCATTAATACGAAGATTATTTCGGACTCGGAAACGGCGCTGAATGGTCAGGGACCGCAGCTGAGCAAGGAAGAGCTGCAAAAGCTTTTCACCAAGCTGCAGGGTCTGACGCAGGATGATATTTTGGTGCTGGCAGGAAGTATACCCGCTTCACTGCCGGATGATATTTATGAGCAGATTCTGGAGCTGCTGCAGCCTGCTTGCACACGGGTTGTGGTAGATGCTACTGGCGATTTGCTGCTCAAGGTGCTGAAATATAAGCCGTTTTTAATCAAACCAAACCATGAGGAATTAGGAGAGTTCTTTGGCCGGGGACCGTTGCTGAATGAGGAGGATATTCTTGCTGCTGCACTGAAGCTGCAGCAGCAGGGAGCACGTAATGTGCTGGTTTCGCGTGGAGCGGACGGAGCTGTACTGTTGGACGAAAATGGCAGGCAGCATATGATGGCTTCACCGAAGGGTAAACTGGTAAACTCTGTTGGTGCCGGTGACAGTATGGTGGCCGGCTTTTTGGCTGGCTATCTTAAAACGCAGGATTATGAGGAGGCGCTGCGCCTTGGCGTAGCCGCAGGCAGCGCAAGCGCGTTTAAGGATTGGCTGGCAACAAGTGATGATATTGATAAAATTATTTTACAGGGCGTGACTAATAAATAAAAAAGAAGAGGCAAAAATAAGATGAAAATAGTTGATTTGCTGAAGGTAGAAAGCATTGATCTTAAAGCGCAGCCTAAGGATAAGGCAGCAGCGCTGGAGCATTTGATTACGCTGATGGAGAGCGGCGGTAATCTGCTTGATAAGGACGAATACAGAGCCTGCGTGTTGCGTCGTGAAGAGGAGGGTAGCACGGGTATCGGTGAAGGCATTGCCATTCCGCATGCCAAGACAAGTGCTGTAAAGGCACCGGGACTGGCAGCTATGCTGGTAAAGGACGGCGTTGACTTCGACAGTCTGGACGGCGAGCCTGCGAAGCTGTTCTTCCTGATTGCTGCACCTGATACGAAGGATAATGTGCATCTTGATGTGCTGAGCCATCTGAGCATGCTGCTGATGAACGATAATTTCCGCAGCGAGCTGCTGAATGCCGGTAGCGCCAAGGACTTTTTGGCAGTTATCGACAAATACGAAAACGAAAAGTTTGAGGATGAGGAAGAAGAGGCACCGGCAGCAGAGCCTGCTAAGCAGCGCAAGGTGCTGGCTGTTACTGCCTGCCCGACAGGTATTGCACATACCTATATGGCAGCAGAGGCTTTGCAGGAGATGGCCGGTAAGATGGGCGTTGCAATGAAGGTTGAAACCAATGGCAGCGGCGGCGTAAAAAATAAGCTGACGGCGGCAGAGATAGAAGAAGCCGAAGGCATTATTGTGGCTGCAGACAAGAACGTGCCTGTGGAGCGCTTTGCAGGCAAGCCGGTTATCTTCGTTAAGGTAGCTGACGGTATCAACAAGCCGAATGAGCTTATCGAGGAGATTTTGAGCGGTAATGTTTCTGCTTACGCAGGCAAGGGCGGCAGCGAGGCGACAAGTGACGTGGCAGATGCTGAGGAAAGTCTGGGGAGACAAATTTATAAGCATCTGATGAATGGCGTTTCGCACATGTTGCCGTTTGTAATCGGCGGTGGTATTCTTATCGCGCTGGCATTTATGTTCGATATGGAATTTGCCGGCACGGCTAAGTTTGGCAGCGGCACGCCGCTAGCAGCCTTCTTTAAGAATATCGGCGGTTTGGCGTTCAGCATGATGATGCCGATTTTGGCAGGCTATATCGCAATGAGTATCGGCGAGCGTCCGGCACTGATGCTTGGTATCGTAGGCGGCTTTTTGGCAGCCTCCGGCGGCAGCGGCTTCTTCGGCGCGCTGTTTGCAGGCTTCATTGGCGGTTATCTGATCCTGGCATTGCGCAAGGTGTTCAGTGTACTGCCTGACAGCTTGGAAGGTCTGAAGCCGATTCTGCTGTATCCTGTTATCGGCCTGCTGCTTATGGGCATCTTGATGACCTACGTTATCAACCCGCCGACTGCAGCCTTCAACCAATGGCTGGCAGGTGCGCTGGCAAGCATGAGCACAACAAGCAAAGTGCTGATGGGCTTTGTGTTGGGTGCTATGATGTCCATTGACTTCGGCGGTCCTCTGAACAAGGCAGCCTATGTTTTCGGTACTGCTTCTTTGGCTGCAGCTGACGGCAGCGCTGTAAGCAGCGAGATTATGGCTGCGGTTATGATTGGCGGTATGGTGCCGCCGCTGGCGATTGCACTGTGTACTATGCTGTTTAAGAGTAAATTTACTTCTAAGGAGCGTCAGTCCGGCGTGACCAACTTTATCATGGGTCTGTCCTTTATTACCGAAGGCGCTATTCCCTTTGCAGCAAGTGACCCGTTGCGTGTAATTCCGACCTGCGCTTTGGGCAGCGGTGTAGCCGGTGCTTTGTCCATGGCCTTTGGCTGCAGCGTTCCGGCACCGCATGGCGGTGTATTTGTTTTCGGCGTAGTGCAGAACTGGCCGATGTATTTTGCAGCTCTGGCAGCAGGCAGTGTGCTGGCAGCTGTGCTTATGGGGTTTGTTAAAAAGAACGTGAACGAATAACAGATAGAGAAAAAAGATAAAAACAAAAATAGGATTTTAAGGATTTAGCGGCAGAATATTGTTATTAGCGAAACGGAGGAAATAAAAAATGAAACAATTTACTTATGTTATTACTGATGAAGCAGGCATCCATGCACGTCCGGCAGGACTGCTCGTTAAAGAGGCTGCCAAATTTGCCAGCAGTACCACCATTGCCAAAGGTGCTAAAAAAGGTGATTTGAAGCGTATCTTCGGCGTTATGGCCCTGGGCGTTAAAAAGGGTGAAGAGATTACTGTTACCTGCGAGGGTGCTGATGAGGATGCAGCAGCAGCAGCTTTGGAGGCTTTCTTCAAGGCTAACCTGTAAGTTCGCAGTAAGAGAGATTTTTCGCGAGGTGATAAAATGCTTTCATTAAAGGGTAAGGGCGTTTGCGGTGGCGTAACGCTGGGAACCTTGGCTGTACTGCGTCGTAATGCAGCAGCAGTTAAACGTCGTAAGGTGCAGAATGCCGAGGCTGAGGTTGCACGCTTTCAGACAGCGCGTCAGGATGCTATAGATAAGCTGGCAGAGCTTTATGAAAAGGCTGTTGCAGATGTAGGCAAGGATAATGCCGCTATTTTTGAAATTCACCAGATGATGCTGGAGGACCTTGATTATATAGAGTCTGTTGAAGGCATTATCCGCACACAGCAGGTTAATGCGGAATATGCGGTGCAGACTATCGCAGCTAATTTTGCAGAAATTTTTTCTTCGATGGAAGATGATTATATGCGTGCACGCGCTGCCGACGTCAAGGATATTTCCAACAAGGTGCTTGGCTGCCTGGGTGATGCAGGCAGCAGCTGGGAAAGCGGCAGTGGCAGTTACATTCTGGCAGCGGATGACCTGGCACCCAGTGAAACCGTACAACTTGATAAATCGCGTGTGCAGGGCTTTGTGACGGCGGCAGGCAGTGTAAATTCGCATACGGCAATTTTGGCGCGCACGATCGGTATTCCTGCGGTTGTCAGCACCGGCAGCAGCATCGGTGAAGAATATGACGGCAAGCTGATAGCGGTTGATGGCTATACCGGCGAGGTTTTCGTTGATCCTGATGAAGCAACGCTGGAGCGTATCAAGGCGAAGATGGAGCAGGATGCACAGCATAAAAAGCTCTTGGAGGAGCTCAAGGGCAAAAAGAGCATTACCGGCGGCGGCCAGCAGGTGCATGTATATGCCAACATCGGCGGCACCGGTGATTTGGCCAGCGTGCTGGCGAACGATGCAGAGGGCATCGGACTTTTCCGCAGTGAGTTCATTTATCTGGAAAGCAAGGATTATCCGACAGAGGAGCAGCAGTTTGAAAAGTATAAGCTGGCAGCGGAGGCAATGGCCGGCAAGCGTGTTATTATCCGTACGCTTGATATCGGCGCTGATAAGCAGGCTGATTACTTCGAGCTGCTGCAGGAGGAAAATCCGGCGCTTGGCTATCGCGCAATCCGTATCTGTCTGGAAAGACCGGAGCTGTTTGCTACGCAGCTGCGCGCTATCTGCCGCGCTTCCGCCTATGGCAAGCTGGCTGTGATGTTCCCGATGATTATCAGTGTAGAAGAGGTGCGCAAGGCGCGTAAAATTCTGCGCGAAGTACAGGCAGAGCTGAAGTATGCAGGTGTATCATTCGACCCTAAGATGGAGGTCGGCATTATGATTGAAACGCCGGCAGCAGCACTGATCAGTGCGGAGCTGGCTAAGGAAGTTGATTTCTTCAGCATCGGTACAAACGATTTGAGTCAGTATACGTTGGCTATAGACCGCCAAAACCAGCAGCTGGAGCCGTTCTTTGATGCACATCATCCTGCAATCCTGCGTCTGATTGAAATGACGGTGCAGGGAGCGCATGCAGCAGGCATCTGGTGCGGCGTCTGCGGCGAGCTGGGCGCTGATTTGAGCTTGACGAAGGAGTTTGTACGCATGGGCATGGATGAGCTTTCTGTGAGCCCGGCAAGCATTCTGCCGCTGCGCAAAAAAATCCGCAGCCTGTAATTTTTACTCATACACATATTTCTATATAACGCATGAAAATACCCCTGATAATGCGCAAGCAGTATCAGGGGCAGCTTTCGGCGTCAATGCTTTATATTCTTTTATGCAGAATCGGTTTTAGTGACCGGTTCTTTTTTCTTAGAAAAGATTATTTTAATCAGAAAAACAAAAACATCGCAATCTCTTGCGATGTCAATTTCAAAATGGTGACCTCGGCAGGACTCGAACCTGCGACCTTTTGATTCGTAGTCAAACGCTCTATCCAGCTGAGCTACGAGGCCAATAACAATATTTATTTTAACTGCAAGAGGCTATTTTGTCAATACTTTTTTGTGAAAAAATCTTGACTGTTTTTTCCTGGCGGGATATAATTTAGCTAATATATATGTGGCTGCTTTGCAAGGAAGCATCAGGAGGCGTATATTTGGTCTGCATTGGGATGCTTGCCGGTATGGGCGATGGGGAATTGTAATGACAGCACAAATGGTTTTTGTATTATATGTTGTTGAAGTCTGCACGATTAGGTCTGATGTGAGGCAGTATAGGGATACTGCCAGCGATGACGTTGTATTTCTTTAACAGGCATGTATAATTTAAAGGAGGATTTTTTGTGCCTGTTTCTTTATTCATCTTAATATTGTACATTGTTGCTTTGTTCGCTATCAGCTGGTACGCTAAAAAACGTAGTGAAGGAAACAACGAAAACTTTGCTCTTGCGGGACGCAGACTTTCTGCGCCTCTGATTTGTGTTACTATTATCGGACTGGCTGTCGGCGGTGCGTCGACTATCGGCGTTTCCGAGCATGCCTTCCGTGTTGGTCTGAGTGCCGGTTGGTATACGATTGCCTGGGCTTTGGGCGCGATTGTTATGGGGTTGTTCATGGCTAAAAAGTACCGTGAACAGAACATTACGACTATCACTGAGCTTATCGAACGCCATCATACCAAGGGCGCGGTAATCTTGGGCGTTTTCTGCCAGATTGTTATTCAGTTGGTAATCATCAGTCTGCAATATATTGCGGGTGGCAGTATTCTGCACGCTATCCTGCCGGATATCTTTGATTTCCACACAGGTATGATTGTCAGCGCTATCACTTTTATCGGTATTACCTTTATCGGTGGTATGTGGTCTGCATCCTTATCTAATGTATTGAATATTATTCTGATTTACGTTGGCATTTTGGCGGCAACTATTATTCAGTTCAAAAAAATTGGCAGCATGGATCATCTGGCTGCTGCTTTGCCGGCTAATGTGCCCTGGTTCAGCTTTATTGACGGTGTTGGCCCTGTAACCATCACCAGCTGGGTTGTAACTTTGATTACCGTAAATCTTTCTCTGCAAAGTATTCTGCAGATTTCTCTGGGCGCTAAGGACGCTGCAACTGCTAAGAAGGGCTTCGTCTGGGGCGGCATTCTGATGCTGCCGGTAGGCGTTCTGGCTGCCTTCCTTGGTTTGGTTGCTAAGGCTATGTATCCTGATGCGCAGGCTGCACTTGCTTTGCCGCAGGTTATCGTAGGCCTGCAGCCGGTGTTGGCAGGTATCACTCTGGCAGCTCTGTGGGCTGCGGATGTATCTACTGCTTGTAACCTGCTGCTTAGCGCCGGTACACTGTTCTCCAGTGATATTTACAAGCGCTTCATCAATCCGCAGTGTGACCAGGCGCGTCAGCTGCTGATGACACGTGCCTGCATCATTATCAGCGGTATCCTTACCTTGGGACTTGCTATGAGCGTATCCAGTATTTTGGGTACGATTATGATTGGTCTGTCTTTGACTGCTGCCTTCAGCGTTATCGTAATCGTAGCGCTGTTCTTCCCGCAGTATGCTTCTAAAGCTGCAGGCTTCTGGACTTTGCTGGCAGGCCTGGTGCTGCTGGTGCTGTGGCAGCTTACCCCGGCAGTACGCATTTTCCCGAATGTAATCTACATGGAATGGCTGGTATGTATTGCTGCTTATGCTATTGCAGCTATTATTTGCCCTGCTAAAAAAGCCGTTGCTGCCGAAAGCAACTAAATAAAAAGTATATTTGAAGCTGAAAAGCCATCTCCGTTGTTCTTGAGGAATACGGAGATGGCTTTTTTGATTATGAGATTAAGTGTTTGCTGTAAGCAAAAATCCCGTTCACAGACTTGCGCCGTGCAACGGGATTTTTTTGCACTATTAATGAAGCGTGACCTGATTAAAAATTTTTACGCATTTCTTAATCAGAGGACATTGTCAGGCTTCTGTTTTTGATAATTAAACGATTTGCTCGCCGTGGTAGCGTTCGCCGTCATTATCAGGCAGCAGGCCGTAGCGTTCGGTCCACAATGTTTTGTATTTCAGTGCCTGAGCATGGATAGCAGCAATGCCTTTTTCGTCCAAAGTTTTGATAACCTTGGCAGGAATGCCTGCAACCAGGGAATACGGCGGAACAATGGTGCCTTTGGTTACAACGGCGCCGGCAGCAACAATGGAGCCGTGACCGATTACAGCACCGTCAAGCACGGTGGAATGCATACCGATGAGGCAGTGGTCCTCAACAGTGCAGGCATGCAGCAGAGCGCAGTGGCCTACGGTTACATAATCGCCAACGATGCAGGCGTATTTGTCGGCAACGTGCAGTACGCTGTTGTCCTGGATGTTGCTGTAACGGCCAACCTCGATGCGGTTAACGTCACCGCGGATAGTAACGCCGGGCCAAACGCTGGCGTACTCTTTAAGCTCAACCTTGCCAATCAGGGTGGCAGTATTAAAGGCATAGGCCTTCTCGTCAATTTTGGGGGCTTGTGCTTCAAATTTAAAAATCATTTTATCACCGCTTTCTGTAAATTGGCTGCCTTCTCGACAGTCTTGAAAGATAAGCAATTTATTCTTACACTATTATTATTATATGAACAGATAATAAAGTCAAGGCGTTCACATTTATTTTGCAGATGTGAAGGATTATTCCTTACTGTTGAACAAGGGGGTTAAGCCTAAATCCTGCAGCATAATGTTGGCTTCTACAGCAGATTGATAGAGGTTGAGTAAAATCCCGGTTTCTGCAGCTCAATCTTGTTTTTGCACCACTTGCACCAGTTGTACCACTTTTTTCAGCATTTTTGCTAAAAAATGAGGGGTTCGAAGATTTTAATATAATATAAATAAAAGAGCCTTAAAATAGCTGTAAATAACATAAAATAAAGGTTTTGAACCCTTACGAAGACTTTACTTACAGGGATATATATTATGGTTAGTGGCGCATTTTTTCTTTTTGCACCAAATGAAGTGGTTCAAGTGGTTCAAGTGGTGCAGTGACGGCCTTTTTACATTTACCAAACTATTTGGCAATACTGCTTGCGCAACGTCCTCTAAACGCCGTATAATAGATGAGAGTTTGAAAATCAGAGGTTTATATGAAGAAAAAATATCTATATTTATTTTTGCGCGTGCTGGGTTATCTGCTGGTGCTGGGAGCAATTTTGTATGGCTTGTATGAATCACCGTATAATCCGCATCCGCACAGTGCCGAGGATATCCGCCGCTGGGTTGTGGGCTTTGGCGTGTGGGCGCCGTTGATTTATGTGGTGGTGTATACGATTCGCCCGTTGCTTTTGTTCCCGACGCTGCTTTTGAATTTAAGCGCAGGCGTGCTGTTCGGACCGTGGTGGGGAATATTATTTCTGCTTTTGGGTGGCTTTGGCTGTGCAAGCTTTTGTTATCTTTTGGGACGTTTCGGCGGCGGCAGCTGGCTGCTGCGCAACTTCGGCGGCAGCTGGGGTGAACGACTGACACATTATCTTGTAGGCAGCGGCAGCTTTAAGAAGATGATTATTTTGCGCACGGTGCCGATTTTTCCATATGATCCGGTGAGTATTATTGCCGGCAGTGTGCGCCTGCCGTTTAAAATTTATGCGGCAGCAACGGTTCTCGGTATGCTTCCGGGGGCTATTGCCTATAACTTTTTGGCAGATGCTTTCGGTACGCCGCGTTTTTATGCAGCGTTGGCTGTAACGCTGCTGGCCTTTGGTATACCGTTGGTGTGGTGGCAGAAAAATTCGGCATCGCAGGCGTTGGGCAGTTTAAAAAATTTCGGTAAAGGCAGTGATAATAATGGTAAAGAATACAGAGATTGAATTAAAGCTTTTGCTCAGCAGAGAAGGCTTGGAGAAAATGCTGCAGCTGGATTTTATGCAGCAGGCCATGCGTCCGGACAGCTACAAAAAGCGCCGTCTGGTAAGCACCTATTACGATACTGCGGATATGGCGCTGACGCAGCATGGTATTGCTTACCGTGTACGCGACAAAGGCGATTGCAGCTTTGAAGCGACCGTAAAGACCTCCAAACAAAGCAAGGATGGTCTGAGCGAACGTCTGGAGCTGAATCTGCCGCTGGCAGAAGCAAAGCCTGAGCTGAACGGCTTTGCAGCTCTTGGCCTGGGTTACGAGCTTAGCGAATTGGCTCCTGCCGGAGTCAGAGCTTTGTTTACGGTTGATGTAGAACGCATAACCTATATTCTGGATTATGCCGGTGCTGTAATTGAGCTGGCGATAGATAAGGGCGCAATTCATTGCGGTGAAAAAAGCGACAGCATTGATGAGGTTGAATTTGAGCTTATGAGCGGTACTGTGGATGTGCTGCTGGAGCTTAGGGAAAGAATAGCGTCACAGGTGGAGCTGCGTGCGGAAGAACGCAGCAAGTTTGCACGCGGACTGGCGCTTTTGCAGGCAAAATAAGGAGCGGGACGATGGCTGAATTAATACATTATCTGCATCAACAGAAGGAAGACAATCTTTCCGTTGTTAATCATTATGGCTATGAGCAGGCGGAGAAGGTGTGCCGTTTTCATAGCAGCTTTCCCGAATATACCGTTACGCCTTTAGTGCGTCTGGAAAACCTGGCCAAGCTTTTCGGTGTTAAGGATATTTATGTTAAGGATGAAAGCTATCGCTTCGGCCTGAATGCCTTCAAGGTTTTGAGTGGCAGCTACGCGATTGCCTGCGAGCTTGCTAAGCGTCTGCAGCTTCCTGTGGAGGAGCTTACCTATGACAAGCTTATGGCACCTGAGGTAAAACAAAAGCTGGGCGAGCTGACCTTTGTTACTGCTACCGACGGCAATCATGGCAGAGGCGTTGCCTGGACTGCCAGCCGTCTGCAGCAGAAGGCTATCGTGCTGATGCCTAAGGGAACAGAGCTTGCGCGTCTGGAGGCAATCAGGGATTTCGAAGCCGAAGCATATATTACGGATGTCAACTATGACGATACTGTGCGTATGGCAAGAAAAATAGCTGCTGAATGCGGCGGCATCATGGTACAGGATACATCTTGGGAAGGCTATGAGGATGTGCCTCTACATATTATGCAGGGCTACACTACTATGGGTTATGAAATAGTGCAGCAGCTGCAGGGAGTGCGTCCGACGCATGTCTTTCTGCAGGCCGGAGTGGGCGCTATGGCCGGTGCTGTAGCAGCTTTTTTGGCTGACTATTATAAAGCAGACAAACCGATTATCACTATAGTAGAGCCTGAAAAGGCGGACTGCATTTTCAAAACGGCCAAGGCTGATGATGGAAGGCTTCATAATGTAACAGGTGCTTTGGATTCGATTATGGCCGGTCTGTGCTGCGGTGAGCCCTGCAGTCTTGCCTGGGATATGCTTCGGCGCTATGCAGATAATTTTGCTTCTATGCCGGATGAATTTGCTGCCTATGGCATGCGCGTGTTGGGTAATCCATTAAGTGGTGATACTGCCATTGTTTCAGGTGAAAGCGGCGCAGCAGGGCTGGGCTTTGCCTTGCTGGGCCGTAGTGACGCACATGCCAACTCTCTTCTGCAGCTTGATGAAAGCTCTGTTGTGCTGTGTATTTCTACTGAAGGTGATACAGCGCCGGCAAAATACAGAAGCATTGTCTGGTCCGGAGAATATAGCCTGGATAAGCTTTCCAGTGTCGAAAAATAGCTTAGCGATGCGGCTTACATCTGTTTTTAAAAATAATGCAAATAAATTTATGAAAAGCTGTTGACAAACGGGCCTAAATCCTGTATAATTCTTCTTGTCGCAAACGGATGGGTTCCCGAGTGGTTAAAGGGAGCAGACTGTAAATCTGCCGCGTTTCGCT
>ERZ791878.1236-NODE-1236-length-11835-cov-2.944397_pt1 | contig 11835 bp, 8 predicted proteins | sample MGYA00510277_ERZ791878 | MGnify/ENA primary metagenome ERZ791878 (study PRJEB30046, sample SAMN00792094) | human gut metagenome | study: EMG produced TPA metagenomics assembly of the A metagenome-wide association study of gut microbiota in type 2...
CGCCGACGGACACGCTGTTCCCTCCTGCACACAGCGCTTTTTCGGCGTTCCTGCAAGGGGGCGGTATCACTACCCTCGGTGCGCGATTCATGCTGTTGAAACGCTGGACGCCCGCGGGTCACGGCGGCGTATTTGCCGTTTTTATGCCGTCTCGGAATTTGCCCCGTGCGGGCTGAATCTCCCCGCAGCGGGTACACACACCACCCAGCTCCTAACCGCGCACACAGCGGCTTACAGAGCGAAACACGGGGCGTTTTCACCGCCTGAGACATCGGCAGGGTCGATAGGGTCAACGACTTGGGTATCCTGTGTATCGTCACTTTCGGCACGGCGCAGCTCGATGAGCCGCTTCCCGTTGCTGCGGCGCACCATACCGGAAATTCCGATTTTGCTTAGCGCGTCAAGGTTTTGCAGGATCAGGCGGGACACTTTCTTAGGCGAGATACGCTCCATACCGACAGGGTCGATTTTTTCAGACAGCTCTGTGGGAGTGCCGATAAATTTCGTACGGTCGCGCATCAGTTCAGAGACCAGATAGGTGATCCGGTCGCCCAGTAGCTCCGGCTGCGTTCTGCTGTCTGCTACCATCTCCCACACGTTTTCAACGTTGCGTTCCAGAGACAACTCCCGGTATTCAATGTCACGACCGATGCAGGAGAGCTTCGCCTTACCGCTGCCGCGCCGATCTTCCACCAGAGTAAAACTGGAATCCACCGCCCCGCTGATAGCTGTCGTACCGGAGATGCGGTTGAACACATCATCGGCAGTTTCCTTTCGCAGATGATGGATCAGCAGGATGGCGATGCCGTGCTTGTCCGCCAGCCGCTTCAGCACGGACAGGTCCCGGTAGTCATTGGCGTAGGTGGCATCGTGGACGGGGCGGACCATCTGCAGCGTATCGACGAGGACCAGAACAGTATCCGGGTGAGCTACGAGGAAGCCCTCCACCTGCTCCTCCAGCCCCTGGCCGATGGGAGCGCACTCCGTACAGAAATGGACGCTGTCCGGCGCGTCCTCTGTGATCTCGAAGAGGCGGTTCTGGATGCGAAGGACGGAGTCCTCCAGGCAGAGATAGAGGGTGGTGCCCTGCTTCACGCTCATTCCCCAGACCGGTTCTCCCTTGGCCACCGTCACCGCCAGCCACAGGGCCAGCCAGGACTTGCCCACCTTGGGTGAACCCGCCAGGATATGCAGACCCTGAGAGATCAGCGTGTCCACCACAAAATTGGGCGGCTCCAGCGGACGGTCCATCAGCGTCCTACCGTCCACCGTGACCAGAGGACGGTCCATTTTGTTGCTCATAGTCAGTACCTCCAATTCAAAATATCTGAATACAAAAATCTCCCACCTCGAAAGAAGTGGGAGTAGTATTCTTTTAGAGGAGCAGTGCCCACAGGACTTTTGAGCATCCCCTTGCCCCTCTGCTTGTATTGTGGTGGAAAAGATGGTATCCTGATAAAAAGCATGGACAGATTAAAAATCAAGTAGGACAAATTATTGCAGAGGAGGGGGCCAGCGGAAATGGAGGGGAGCATCATATTCTATACCTACGGCAGCACCTTGGAGCTGAACGGGCAGCAGTTTGAGGCAGGCAGGCTGACCGAAGATCTGCTGAATCTATCACCGGATGACTACCACCCCCTGCACGAACGGATGGTGCGCATCCTACCCTTATGGACATCTACGAGTATGTCCGCAAGAGTGAACTTTGGTGGAAACTGAATGATGAGATGGAGCAGCTCTGTCAGGAACTTCGCCGATATACTGTGTTCCGCTTGCTACCGGACGATTGCTATGACGCTTTCTTTTCGGTGATACGGGAGATCACAGGACAGTTCAGCTTGTTTCCTCCCGAGGAGCACAGCCTTTCAGAGGATGATCAGACAAAACTTCTCAGCGCCTCAGCGGAAGAATTCTTCCAGAGCGATGATGAGGACAGCGATCCTGAAATCTCCTTGGGACTGCTGGATCTGTTTCGTCGCAGAGAGGGCAGCGAGGAAAAGGGCGAGTTGTTTTATTACGAGATGTTTCGCCTCCTGGGAGCGTGCGAAGATACCTGGAGTGCCTACAAGAAATACATCGACCGCTACATGATGTATCTTCACGACATCCGTGCCTTTGTTCCTACCATCCGGAATTTCATCAAGTTTATCCTCTCCACACTCACGACCAATGGGCCGGAAAGTTATGCGGCAGCGCTCTATGGTTTCTATAACGATGATCGCACCGCAGAGAAGCTGATCGTCAACCCCATCACTTACCACGGGGACTGCTACAGGAGACACGATGAATATATGCTCTCCTATGTCCCGCGGGAGCTGCCGGACGGCTCCATGGCCATCTGTCAGGAGCATGTGACGGACAGCTTACAGGCGCTGATGAAGGCAGACTATATGCTGGCCCTGAATAGCGGACACAACATCCGCCGCTGCATCATCTGCGGGAAATACTTCATGCTGAAGAGCGGCGTCCACGCTTTGTACTGCGAAGGGGCCTGTCCCCACGCTCCTGGCTACACCTGTCGGCAATTTGGCACGGTGGAAGTTCAAAAGGAACTGGCAAAGAACAACCCCAAGGTGAAGGCCAAGCTGACTGCCTTTTCCAGGATCACGAAGGATATGCAGCGGGGAGCTATCTCTCAGGAGGATGCCAGAAGAGCCAAGGATCATGTGCGAGACCGGCTCTACGATGCGCTGCGCAGCCCGGATATCTCTGTTGAGGAGTTTTCTGAACAAATATCTACTGCGCAAGTGTATGAATATTGCCGCATCACCAGAGTGAGCAAGCCCCGAGGGCGTCCACCGAAAGCAAAGGCGGGTGGGACCCATGACCAATGAGGAACTGGTCCGCCGATATTACGGCGGTGATGAGCGCGCGCTGGAGGAGTTGTACCGCAGGAATCTCGGGCTGATCCGGCGCATCGCCCGGGAGACTGCCAGAGAGTTCAACTGTCTGCATATGGACAGGGAAAGACAGGGAGAGTTGTCCGGCTATACGAAAACGATTCTGGAGGATCTTTGCGGCGAGGGTGCGTTGGAATTTCTGACACGGGTCCAGAGCAGAGAATACGATGAGAGCCGTGCTGTGCTTGCCACCTACCTGTACCCACATCTGAAAGGCCGGATGACCCGTTGGCTGGAGCAACATATCGGAAATCTTTCTCTGAGCAAGCACGAGATGGATGCTGTCCGGCAGGCACAAAGGCTATATCATTCAGGTCAGTTCAGCATCGAAGAGATCGCGGAGAAAATGGATGTCCTTCTGGAACAGGCTGTCAAGCACATCCGTTACAACACCCATTTTGTTGGTGTCAATGATCTTGTCCCTGGGAGCTATGACGGTGATCCCTTTGAGCGGCTGATACCTGGGAATCTCTCTGCTTCTGCGGAGCAGGTCGTGTATCGAAAAGTCTGCATTGAGCTGCTGCAGGAACTATTTGATGCTCTCCCGAAGAAGGACAGGGACATCCTCGGAAAATTCTACGGCGTATTCGGATTTGAAAAAACTTCGCTGAAGGAAATCGGCATGTACCACATGATGAAGGAGTCCGCCGTGGAAAAGGCAAAGGAGCGTGCTGTCACAAAGCTGAAAAAAGCCTATCCGGGTAGCAGGCTGCAGATCTGGAGGAATGTTCATCGTATGATACGCAGACCGATCCTGCCAGCGAAGGATGACAGAGCACTGCGGCGCAGCTTCACGACTTCGACCCTACGAAATCAGGAGTCTGGAAGATCGTAGTTTCGATACAGTCTGGTGAGAATTTTGCGCAGACAGGAGACCGCAACAGTCCCCTTTAGGACATGTTTAGAAAAAATAAAGAGTCATACTCGCTTTTTTATACGTTCCGTGCTATAATGCAGGAAAACACGAAAGGCCGGCAACTATGGCTACACATATTTTAGTCGTCGATGACGAGACTGCGATCGCAGATCTGGTGGAGGTCTATCTGAAAAACGAAGGCTTCACCATCCACAAATTCTATAATGCCTCCGACGCCCTGGCTTGTGTGCGGACGACACGCTTGAATCTGGCGGTGCTGGATGTGATGCTGCCGGACATGGACGGCTTTACCCTCTGCCAGCGCATCCGGGAGGACCACCTGTTCCCCATCATCATGCTCACCGCAAAGGTGGAGGATATGGACAAGATCACGGGGCTGACCTTGGGAGCGGACGACTACATCACCAAGCCCTTCAATCCTCTGGAACTGGTGGCCCGGGTCAAGACTCAGCTGCGCCGCTACACCCGGTACAACCCCAGGGAGGGGACAGTCCAGGAGGTCACCGAATACGACTTTCGAGGCCTTCAGATCTCCAAGGCCACTCACAAGTGCGTCCTGTTCGGCGAGGAACTGGCCCTGACGCCCTTGGAATTCTCCATTCTCTGGTATCTATGTGAGCACCGGGGGAATGTGGTGTCCAGCGAGGAACTGTTTGAACATGTTTGGGGCGAGGCGTTTATGGACAGCAACAACACCGTCATGAGTCACATCGCCCGGCTACGGGAAAAGATGCACGAGCCCAGCCGAAAGCCCAAATTCATCAAGACCGTTTGGGGGGTGGGGTACACCATTGAGTAAGAAAGGAAATACCCGCAGCCGCCGGAGATCTTTGCGCATCTGGGGCGGCTACCTGCTGGTCCTCATGGCTTGGGTGGTCGCAGTGATGGCCTTGGCATTCCTGGGCTTCATCATCTGCGCCAGCATCACCTGGCAGCCCTCGCCGCTCCACGACATCCTGAATTGGGTTCGAGACTACATCGTTCTGGTCTGCATCGTCACAGTGCTGGCGGGCTGGGTGGTCATCAGCTTCTATTTTATCTCCAAGCCCATCAAGCAGCTGGACGTGGTGGCCAATGCGGCAGAGCAATTATCCCGCCCCAGTGAGGAGCCCATCCAGCTGCCGGATTCCCTGGAGGACATCTCCATCCAGCTGAATCTGGCCCGGGAGCAGGCTCTCCGGGACGCCCGGGCAGCCCGGGAGGCAGAACAGCGGAAAAACGACCTAATCGTCTATCTGGCCCACGACCTGAAAACGCCCCTGACCAGCGTCATCGGCTACCTGACCCTCCTGCGGGATGAGCCTCAGATCTCCCCGGAGATCCGGGCCAGGTACACCGGCATCGCCCTGGAGAAGGCGGAGCGGCTGGAGGACCTCATCAACGAGTTCTTCGACATCACCCGCTTCAACCTCTCTCGCCTGGAGCTGGAGCGGCAGAGCGTGGACCTGACGCGGATGCTGGAGCAGGTCGCCAGCGAATTCCGCCCCATTTTCGCAGAATCGGGGCTGTCATGCAGCCTGGATCTGCCGCCCAAGCTGCACTATTCCTGTGACCCGGATAAGCTGGCAAGGGTCTTTGATAATCTCCTGCGCAACGCATCTTATTATAGCCTGCCGGACAGCACGGTGGAAATTGCCGGACGGATAGAGGCCGGGAAAATCGTACTCACCTTCTCCAATGCGGGAAAGAACATCCCCCAGGAGAAATTGGACCGGATCTTTGAACAGTTCTTCCGTCTGGACAGCTCCCGCGCCACCCGGACAGGTGGTGCGGGCCTTGGCTTAGCCATCGCCAAGGAGATCGTGGAGCTCCACGGCGGGACCATTCGGGCGGACAGCACCGAGGATCGGATCACCTTCACCATCTGTCTTCCGTCAGACCATTCAGAAGCGCCGTAAGAAAATCACAAGAATTTCGCAGAAAACTTGCAAGGCATCCGTTGGTAGATAGACAAGTATGAAACGCCTGGTTCTGGTACCATTTCAGTATCAGAACCAGGCGCTTTATTTTGATTAGGAGGTCTTATCCCATGAAAACCATTCTCGTTCTCTTCGGCGGATGCTCCACGGAGTACGAAGTTTCTCTCCATTCCGCCTATGCGGTGCTGTCCCACATGGACCCCGCCCGCTATACTCCTTTGGCTGTGGGCATCACACGGGAGGGGCAGTGGCTCTGCTATACCGGCGACCTCTCCCGGCTGGAGGACGGTACTTGGCAGCAGGCGGCAGACTGTATCCCCTGCACCCCGCTGGTGGAACGGGAGGCCCACGCTTTACTACTGCTGGACGGCTCCGGCCGCCGTCTCCTCTTTGACGCGGTATTCCCAGTCCTCCACGGCAAGAACGGCGAGGACGGTACGGTACAGGGACTCTTTGAACTGGCCGGGGTCCCGGTCATCGGCTGCGGGACATTGTCCAGCGCCTTGTGCATGGACAAGGACCGGGCCCACCAGCTGGCGGCCCTGGCCGGCATCCGGGTCCCCCGGAGCCACGTCTTTCATTCCAGCGATGATTTCAGCCGGATCGCCCAGGCAGCGGAGGAACTGGGATACCCGGTGTTTGTCAAGCCGGTCCGGGCCGGTTCCTCCTTCGGTATCACCAAAGTCTCCGGGCCGGAAGAGCTGCCCGCCGCCATGGAGGAGGCATTCCGCCACGACAGCGCCGTGATCCTGGAGGAGACGATCCCCGGCTTTGAGGTGGGCTGCGCGGTCATGGGCAACGAGGAACTGACCGTGGGTCTGGTGGACGAGATTGCGCTGTCGGAGGGCTTTTTCAACTATGAGGAGAAGTACACCTTAAAGACCTCCGCCATCCACTGTCCCGCCCGCATCCCGCCGGAGAAGGCGGCAGAGATCCAGGCAGCGGCAAAAACCATTTACCGTGCCCTGGACTGCCGGGTATTCGCCCGGGTGGATCTGTTCCTCACCCCGGATGGGGAGATCGTCTTCAATGAGGTCAACACCATCCCCGGCTTCACCGCCCACAGCCGCTACCCCAGCATGATGCAGGGCATCGGCATTTCCTTTGGGGAGCTGGTGACCCGCCTGATCGAGTTGGGGGTGGCGGGATGAGAACCGTGTCGATTCCCCGGGAGCAGATTTTTCAGGGGCCGCTGGTCCTGGTCAACCGGGCGCATCCCCTGCATGAAAAAGAGCGATCTGCGCTGACCTCGGTGGACCCGCACCACCCCGACATTCTTCTTGAAAGCCGGGCACGGCAGCTACTGTCTGCCTGTATCCAAAAGGCGGGGGGACAGCGGGAGATCGTGCCGGTGTCCGGCTGGCGGAGCCAGCAGGAACAGCAGCGGATCTGGGACGACTCCATGGCGGAGCATGGGGAGACATTTACCCGCCAGTATGTGGCCCTTCCAGGATGCAGTGAGCATCAGACCGGCCTCGCCATCGACCTGGGAAAGGCTGCCGGATACATCGACTTCATCCGGCCTGCCTTTCCCTATGACGGCGTCTGCGGAAGATTTAGGCGTCTGGCGGCCCGGTACGGCTTTATCGAACGCTTCCAGCGGGGCAAGGAGGAAGTCACCGGGATCTCGGCTGAGCCGTGGCACTTCCGCTATGTGGGGGCGCCCCACGCCCAGCTGATGGAAACCAACGGGCTGTGTCTGGAGGAGTACCGGGACTTTTTGCGGCAGGGTCCCCGGAGCGTTGCTCTGGAAAACGGCCGTATGGCCCAGGTGTTCTATGTGCCCGCCGCCGGAGCCGTCACAGAGGTGGAAGTGCCGGAGGGCTGCTGCCAGATATCCGGCGACAATGTGGAGGGATTTATCCTGACATGGTGGGGGGATACCCATGAGAACGGCTAAGAAAACCGTCCCGACTTTGGACCTCTTTCGTCTGGCGGCAGTCCTGCTGGTGGTGATGAACCACACCTCGCCCCTGGCGGATGTGTCTGCCATGGCTGATTTCTGGCTTACCCGGGTACTGGCCCGGGTGGCAGTCCCATTCTTTCTGATGACCACTGGGTACTTTCTGAGCCGGAATCACTGGGCTGGTGTGGGGCGGCAGCTGAAAAAGCTCTGCCTGCTCTACGGCGTCTGCATCCTTTTGTATCTGCCAGTGAACCTCTATGCCGGCAGCTTCACCGGTCCGGCGGATGTTTTGCGGAAACTGCTGGTGGACGGCACCTTCTACCACCTGTGGTATTTCCCGGCGACCATTCTGGGCATCGTCATCGCCCGGTGGCGGCTGGGCCTGCGGGTGGCTCTGCCTGTGGCGGCGCTACTCTATCTCATCGGTCTGGGCGGGGACAGTTACTATGGACTGGTTTCCCGGATCCCGCTGCTTCGGACCCTTTACGACGGCATTTTTACACTGTGCGGCTATACCCGCAATGGCCTGTTCTTCGCGCCACTGTTCCTTCTGCTTGGGGCCGCCGGAAGGCGGTGGAACCAAAAGCTGTCTCTGGCGGGCTTCTTCCTCTCTCTGGCAGCCATGAGCGCCGAGGGGCTGTGGCTCCATCGCATGGATGTCCAGCGCCACAACAGCATGTACCTCGCCCTCCCCCTGTGCATAGTATGCCTTTTTTCTCTGCTGCTGGGCGGAAACAAGGGCGAGTCCAGGAAAGTCCGGGAATTTTCCACAGCCATGTATGTGCTCCATCCCCTCTGCATCGTACTGGTCCGGGGAGCGGCAAAGCTACTGGGACTGGGAGAAATGCTCATTGAAAACAGTGTTCTCCATTTTATTGTGGTGCTGGCGCTCAGTGCGCTGCTCTCCGCCCCTTGCCTGCTGAGGCTTCAAAAGAAGCCCAGCCCCACCGCTCGGGCCTGGCGGGAGGTGGATCTGGCGGCCCTTGGGCACAACGCCCAGGTACTGCGGAACACATTGGCCCCGGGGACAGAGCTGATGGCGGTGGTAAAGGCGGAGGCCTACGGTCACGGCGGGGCAGTGACCGCCCGCACCTTACAGCGAGCGGGCGTCCGGGCCTTTGCCGTGGCCTGCCTGGCCGAGGGGATTGCTCTGCGAAAGGCGGGCATCCGGGGGACGATCTTGATCTTAGGTTATACCTCCCCGGAGGAAGCTCCGCTCTTGACACGATGGCATCTGACCCAGACGGTGGCGGATATTGACCACGGGCGGGCCTTGGCAGCCAGAGGGCGGCGTGTCCATGTCCATCTGGCCCTGGACACGGGGATGCACCGGCTGGGCATCCTGGCGGAAAACCGGAAGGAGATCCTGGAGGCATTCCGGCTTCCAAACCTGGTAGTGGACGGTGTCTTTTCTCATCTATACGTCTCGGACAGCCTGGAAGCCGAAGATGTTGCCTACACCCAGGAGCAGCTGACCTTGTTCTATGATACGGTGGCCTGGCTCCGAACTGCCGGATATGATCCCGGCAAAGTTCATATCCAGTCCAGCTATGGACTTTGGAACCTCCCAGCTCAGCCCTGTGACTATGTCCGGGCTGGAATCGCACTCTATGGAGTTCGAAGCGATGATGCGCCTGTTCAGCGAAGCCTTGACCTGCGGCCGGTTCTGTCTCTCCGGGCCAGAGTGGCCAGTATCCGCACTGTGCAAGCCGGAGAGAGCGCCGGGTACGGGCGGGTCTTTCAGGCAGAGCAAGAAACCAAACTGGCGGTGGTCACCATCGGCTACGCGGACGGTCTGCCCCGGGATCTGCCTCAGCGGGGCGGCCAGGTGCTGATTCAGGGCCGGCGTTGTCCTATGGTGGGGCGGATGTGCATGGACCAGTTGCTGGTGGACGTCAGCGATCTTTCGGAGGTCGCTCCTGACGATACAGTGACTATTATCGGCCGGGATGGCGGTCAGGTGATTCGGGCAGAGGAACTGGCTGCATGCTGTGGGACGATTACCAACGAACTGCTCTCCCGGTTAGGCATGCGGTTACCCATTGTTTCTGGTTAAAGAGCGGTAGGGAATTTTACAAAGATTCCGGTTCGGATTTCAACATGAATATACCTTTAAACAGGAATAGCCACCAACCACGATGAAATGGTTGATGGCTATTCCCGTTTGGTCGACACCAAGAGATTCTCTCAATCGGTTTAATCTGGTGTTTTCAAGATGTCCTTATGAGGAGTCGCCCTTGTCCCTCCCTTTTTACGCAGAAAATCCCTCTCCCACAGACCAAACCGGAAAAAGTTCTTCCCTTTTGCCGCCGGATGTGGTATACTCCCTGCGACAGGGGCCCTCCCTGTCCAAGCGCCGCCGCTGGCGGCGTTCGTTCGGTTCACGCCGTTCTCTAAACAAAAAATGGGAGGATACCAAACATGCAGAAGCTACAAACCCAACACCTGACACGAGCCGCCGCCGTGGGCGCCGCCTACGCCGTACTGAGTCTTTTCAGCTCCGTGTTCAGCCTGACCTTCGGAGTCGTGCAATGCCGCTTTTCTGAGGCGCTGTGCGTACTCCCCTTTTTCTTTCCGGAGACGGTCTGGGGCCTGTTCGCCGGATGCCTCATCACCAATATATTGAGTCCCTATGGGCTGCTGGACCTGATCGTGGGATCTCTGGCCACCCTCATCGCCGCCCTGCTGACGGCCCGATGCCGGAAAAAATGGCTGGCCCCTCTGCCGCCGGTGGTGCTGAACACTCTGCTGGTGGGGGCTGTCATCGCCTATGAGGAGACGGGCCTCACCGCCGCCTTCCCCGCCACATGGGCCATCAACGGCCTGACCGTAGGCGCCGGAGAGGCCATCGCCTGCTATGGGCTGGGGATGCTCCTGCTGTGGCAGCTGCCCAAGATCCCCTATTTCCGGGATCACGGCTGCCGCTGAACAGGCGGCTTTGCGGGCCATCATCAGCCTGTCTCCATTCCGCTCAATCAGGCGGTTCAATAAAATCTATTCGGCGTGAAAGCTATCGGAGCGCTGCGGGGGTACCGCAGCGCTCTGGTCGCATATGGGGCAGCCTCCGGGGAAACGGTGCAGCTCTCAGCTTCACATTATGTCAACTGCACTTGACGTTCCCTGCGGAAGCTGGTATGATGGTATCGGCTCGTAGGTTCTATCAATCCCATGAGCCTATCCACCCATGAAACTCATCCCGTGAGCCCTGCGGCCCACGGATCACTTGAAACGGAGGTCACCCCATGGATAAGCCCCTTTCCACCAAGCCGGAGGAGTGCCATTACTCTTTCTTCCAGCACACTCAGTGCGAATTTTTCCCCTGTCACAAAACAGCCAAGCCGGAGGACTTCAACTGTCTGTTCTGCTACTGTCCCCTCTATGCTCTGGGCGACAAGTGCGGCGGCAACTTCGCCTATGTGGGCGACGGCATCAAGGATTGCAGCGGCTGTCTGGTCCCCCATGGCCGGGGCAGCTACAGCTACATCACCAAGAAATTCCCGGAGCTGGCAGAGTTGGCCCGAAAAAAGGACACTAAGTAAAAAAGCATCCCCTGACCAGCAGGTCAGGGGATGCTTTTTTACGTTTTGCCGTTTTGCTTCTTCTCGTGCCTACGGCATAGGCCTCGGTAGATCAGCAGCCCTATGGCGCTGACTGCCAGCGTTCCGGCAAACACCAGAATGGCAAAAAGGTAGTTCCACCCAGAGCGTTTCCGCCCACGGTGGAGGTGACGATGGAAGGGACACGCCCCAACGAACAGATCAGCAGCCACTTGCCCCAGGACAGATCGGTCAGTCCCGCAAAGTAGCACAGCAGATCCTTGGGCGTCCCCGGCACAACGAATACGAGCCAGAACAGCAGATCCCGCTTAGGGGAGCTCTGCAAAAAACGCAGAGACTCGATCTTCTCCTTAGGAAAGAAAACCTCCACCAGCTCCCGGCCGAACCGGCGCACGAAGGCGAATACCACCACGCTGCCCAGAAAAGCCCCCAGCATACACAGCACCGTACCCTGCACCGCACCGAAGGCATAGCCGCCGCTGATTTCCAGCGGTTCACCGGGGATCACAGCCACCAGTACCTGCAAAAGTGTCATGCCCACATAGGCCACCTGACTCCACAGGCCGTGGCTGTCCACCCACATTCGGAACTTCTCCGGTTCGGATACAAACTTCACCATGGGCTTGCCCACGAACCAGCAGATAGCAGCGCTGAACACCACAAATATGACGAT
>ERZ791878.1239-NODE-1239-length-11794-cov-2.363148_pt1 | contig 11794 bp, 8 predicted proteins | sample MGYA00510277_ERZ791878 | MGnify/ENA primary metagenome ERZ791878 (study PRJEB30046, sample SAMN00792094) | human gut metagenome | study: EMG produced TPA metagenomics assembly of the A metagenome-wide association study of gut microbiota in type 2...
TCTTGTCAGAGAAGATTTCTTTCTTGCTACTGCATTTTTGTGGTAGATGCCTTTGATGTATGCTCTGTCGATTGCAGATACTGCGTTCTTCAGTGCAACTGCTGCTGTTTCCTTGTCGCCTGCATTTACAGCAACGATTACTTTCTTCATAGCTGTTTTCACCTGAGATTTAATCATTTTGTTTCTCAGTGTTTTTTTGTTAATCACTTTGATTCTTTTCTTAGCAGATTTGATATTAGCCAATGTTATTTCCTCCTAATTACTTTAATGTGGTTTTCTCTGTCGATATTTTGGGGAATATCGCTCTTTCCTCTTACTATTAACCACCTTGAGGGCATGCTCCCTCCGACACGGCTTGGGGCTTTTTTCCCACTCTCTCGAGTACCCCATGGTTAACTTAACGGATATATTTTACCTTATGGAACGAAATAAGTCAATGAATACTTTTCAAAACTACGAAAAAAATAATGAAAAACCCTAGGAAAATACAGAAAGGCAGTGAAAGCATGAACGAAAAAGACGAAAAAAAAGCGCCGCAGACGTTTTCTGTCCGCACAGACCTTGCCATTGAGGCACGGGAGCTTGCGCAGAAGGACACCACAGATACCCTTGAGGGCGTAGCGGTGGAAACGGATGAGCAGGCAGACTATTCCCTTACACATGTACACATCCTCTCTCCTGCGGGAAGCGAGCGTATGGGCAAGCCGATGGGGCATTATATTACACTGGAATCGGAAAAGCTAAAGGAAAATGATGCAGATTGTCACGAAAAGCTGATTGGGCTTCTGGCAGAGCAGATTCGCTCTCTGGCAAAGCCGAAAAGGGAGGATTGCATTCTGGTAATCGGGCTTGGTAATTGGAACATCACACCCGATGCACTCGGCCCGAAGGTAATTTCCAAAATTCTGGTGACGCGCCACCTCAGCGGCACACTTCCTGTGGAAATCGAGAAGGCTGTACGCCCTGTTGCCGCCGTTAGTCCGGGGGTAATGGGGATTACGGGGATAGAAACAGGAGAAATCGTAAAGGGGATTGTGGATAAGCTGCACCCCTCCCTGCTGATTGCGATTGATGCCCTTGCCGCACGCCGTTCCAACCGCATTAACGCCGCCATTCAGATGAGCGATACCGGCGTTGCGCCGGGCGCAGGGGTCGGCAATCGGCGGATGCTGCTGGATGAGGCACATCTGGGGATTCCCGTGATTGCGATTGGCGTACCGACTGTGGTGGATGCCGCAACGCTTGTAAATGACACAATGGACTATATTCTGGAGGAAATGATTCGGCAGACAGAAAAGGGAACGGCGTTTTACGAGACGCTTGCCGATCTGGAGCAGGAGGAAAAATATCAGATGATTGCCGAAATCCTTGGGCCATATACAGGCAATCTGTTCGTGACACCGAAGGAGGTGGATGCCGTTGTGGATCGTCTGGCAAACATCATTGCCAACAGCATCAACATTGCACTGCACCCCGGCATTACGCTTGAGGATATCAATAAATACGCATGGTAACACCACAGAAAGCAGCGAAAAAGGAGCCATAACGGGGGTATCCCCACTGCGGCTCCTTCTTCTATGTATTTGCACTTACCGATTGCACCAAAGCCTTTTTCGCCTGCAAAGGGTCTGCTGATTATTCTATGCCAAGACAGCCGCCCCTTTGCACACCATTTTCCGATCCTTCGCTTTGGTGTATCTACCTGTACCACAAAGGTTCCGACGGATGCGTTTGCCCAACTTATCACATTCCGCCTGTCGGGATTTCTGCGCGCAGCTGTGCCCCTCTTTCATTTCCACATTTTTGTCCCGCGTGCAGAGATTCCGTTCTGATAGATTTCCCCTGAAAAATATCCCATAACAGCAATTTCTCAGCCTGTACCAAAAAACTCCCTCCCCTCCATGCTTTTTACATTTTGCTTTTTACATTTCTGCTATGGGTACTGTTCATCTGCACCTGTTCCCTCCCGCAGGAAAAATACCCCTTTTCCTCTGCGGACAAATGCACGCAACTGAACTCTATCTTCCTTTATTTTACAAATTTTTCCGCTTTTATGGTATATCACGAAAGGGACATTTTTTATCTTTTTCTTAACGCAACCGTCCCCTTAGACTGGAACGGCGGTCGATATTCAATTTTCGGAACACAATCTTCAGATGATTCTTGACCGTACCCTCTGAAATATGCAGCATTTCGGCAATTTCTCCGTTGCGAAGTCCTCTTGCCGCAAGCTCCGCAATTTCACGCTCCCGTTTGCTGAGCGGCTCCTCCCATTCATTCTCCTGCTTGGGAATGAACGCCTTCCATTCCGGCACAGCAGGGATATTCTGTATCGGCAGGCTACGGATTTCCTGAATGACAGCGGCATATTTTCTGGAAACAGAGGGCAGATAAAACAACGGCTCCAGATATTCGCGGAAATAAGCCGCAAACGAAAGCACCTGATCCCGTTCTGCCAAGGAAAGCGTAAATTCCAGATGCTCCGCCGCCTTTCGGCTGCGTCCGATAGCAAAATAGCAAAGTGCTAGATTGGTGTGGATAAAAAGCCGGGACGGAAGGGCAATCAGCCTTGCATCCACCTTCAATGCTACCTCCAGAATCCCAATCGCCTTATGATAATTCTTCTTCAGAATAATTCTTGGAATACGCACGCCCTTGATGGCACTGTTTGTAAAATTCAAATCATACAGCCGATTGGATGCCGCTTGCAGGCGTTTTCGCAATCTGCTCTCCTTCGGCTGCAGCATGGCAAAATAGCTCTGTACCGTTTCCTTCATGCACACATCCAGAAAGGTATCCTGCAGGAAGGCATAGGTATGCGCAGGGTCCTCCAGATAGTCCAAGGTTCGCTTCCATGCCTCCAAATCTCCGCGATAGACTGCATTGGTGCCAAGAAGCAGCGCCGCACCATAGGTCACGCAGGCATTCTTTCTTTGCAGAGACGCATACAACGCCTGATAGCCATAGATTTCCGCATCGGCGAAGCGCCCCTGCGCACAGCAGACCTCGCCCCGATACAGCTCCGCCGCACCGCTGCCATGCCCTGCCGTCAGGGAATTATACAGCTTCATGACGCGTTCCAATGTTTCTGCGGTTCGTTCCAGTTCACCCGGCTTTGTATAGAACAGCCGCCACATGGAAATACTGCCGAACAAAAACGGTTCTCCCACCGTAAAGATAACAGATGGCGCTGTCATCAGGCGTTTTGCCCGCTGATAATGCTGTTCCATTTTTTCCAGATTGGGGAAATCCTGAAAGGCGGCAATCAGCTCCCATTCTCCCAGAAGATTGGGGTCATTCCCATCACAGATGATGCCCTTCGCTTCCTCCAGAAGCTGTTGATATTCCGTAAAAGCGGCATCGGCAAAAAGCGCATAGCAAAGCCGAAGAAGGGATAAGGGATACCTCTGCTTCGTTTCCATCGGGCAATGTCTCAGAATCTCCCCTGCAATTTCCGTATAGGAAAGCTTATCGAATTTTTCGAATAGAAGCCCTGTCAAATCGCAGGAAAGAATTCCCGCATAATCCAGAACCTTATAGAAGGCGGCAACGGCTTTTTTCGTCTCCCCATGCTCCCGATACCAGCAGCCACAGCGATGATAGCTGTCCCACTGCGTCAGAAAGGACGCATTATGCAGGCGATAAAGCAAAAACTTCCGCAGCAGCGCACAGAGGCAGTACCTCTGCTGCTCCGCATCATAGTACAGCAGGGGCAGACTATAAAACCACTCGCCCATCTGCTGCAAATCCGCAATGTCCTCTGTCAGCGCGCGCACCATTTCTACATCTACCGTTTCAAATTGCGCAAGACGCAGCAGCGCCTTTTTAAGGATATCCTCCTGCCTTCTCCAGAATAAATCCTCCATCAGACGGCTCAGCTTTTTCCATTCCACCTCTTCGCAGCCGTTTTGCAGATACAGCGAAACAACCGCCGCCCAACCGCCTGTTTCCTTCTGAATATGTATCGCCTGCTTTTCCGTAAGGGAAATGCCCAGCTCCTCTGCAAAGCAGATAATATCCTCTTTTCGCAGGAAAAAATCCTTTTTGGAAATATAACAGACGTGCATCAAATCCTGTATCGGCAGCTGCCAAAAGCTGCGAGAAAGAAAAATAACATGCACAGCGGTACCCTTCAGGGCAGAAAGCAGCTGCAAAACGGAAAACGGGAACTGCGCCGCAATCACCTGAAAATTATCAATCATCAGATAAAGCGAGGATTCCTCCGCAGGCTTTGCATGCACCAAAGGCCCGTTTTCATGATATAAATCGAAAATCTGCTGTGCCAGAGCAGAGTCCTTCTGTGCAATCTGGCGCACGAGCCAATCGCAGCAGACTGTGGCATCCTGCGCATTATGCCAGCGCAATGCCCCATACGGCACATCTCTGAGGGCATGCTTCAGGGCGGTTGTTTTTCCATAGCCGGCAGGTGCTTCTACAAGCGTCAGCGGCACGGTATGCAGCCGTTCCAGCTGGCACAGCAATCTTTCAGAAAAATAAATCGTTTGCAAATAAATCCCCCCTCCCCTTTTCTTGGCATCAGTATACCAATTTTTCACAGATTGTGCAAGAAACCTCAGAAAAGCACAAAAAACGCCATGCGGCTTTTTCGTTTCCGCACAGCGTTTTCATTGTTTTTCTTTTTATACTTTTTAAATCATTGTTGCCGCTTCAATCAGCTTCAGCTTCATTGCGCTCAGCTTATCGGAAAGGTCAACCGGCACAATATCGGGGTTTTTCAGGCGTTTCTGTTCTTCCCAGAGGGTATCCTTTTCTCTGTTGCAGTATGCCTGAATGTCCATTGCCTTGGGGCATTCATACACCAGCTTACCATCCACAAAGATGGGAACAAGCAGTTCGCGAAGCGTGAAGCTGCCGGCAGGCAGCTGCATGCTTTTCCATTTTGCATTCGTATCATAGATATACAAATCGGAATCCTCTGTGAATTCTTCTTCCTCCAATGCCAGAAGGTCAGCCTTAATCTTGCCTGTCTTTTTATCATAAATACGAATAATTTTCTTGATGCCGGGATTCGTTACCTTCTCTACATTATTAGACAGCTTAATCTTAGGTTCAAAATCACCGTTTTCGGTTTCCTCTGCCGCCAGCTTATACACGCCGCCAAAGGCAGGGCAATCGTCAGAAGTAATCAGCTTTGTACCAACGCCCCAGAGGGTGATGGTTGCGCCCTGCAGCTTCAGGCTTGTAATCAGATTTTCATCCAAATCACTGGAGGCAGAAATGACAGCATTGGGATAGCCTGCCTCATCCAGCATCTGTCTTGCTCTCTTGGAAAGATATGCAAGGTCACCGCTGTCAAGACGGATACCATAGCCTTTTTCGGGCAGTGTGCCTGCCGCCTTCATTTCATCAAACACCTGAATGGCATGGGGCACGCCGCTTTTCAGTGTATTATAGGTATCCACCAACAAAATGCACGCATCGGGGAACAGGTTTGCATAGGTGCGGAAGGCTGTCAGCTCATCAGGGAAGCTCATTACCCAGCTATGCGCATGGGTACCCTTTACGGGAACATCATACAGCTTGCCTGTCAGCACGTTGCTTGTTGCCACACAGCCGCCGATGACTGCCGCTCTTGCACCGACTGTACCTGCATCGGGACCCTGCGCGCGGCGCAGACCAAATTCCAGAACGGGGTCGCCCTGTGCTGCGTGTACTACGCGGGAAGCCTTTGTTGCAATCAGGCTCTGGTGGTTGATGATGTTCAGCAGTGCGGTTTCAATCAGCTGTGCCTCAATGATGGGGGCCTTGATACGCATCAGCGGCTCATGCGGGAATACGATGGTTCCTTCGGGAACGGCATAAACCTCGCCCGTAAAGCGGAAGCTTCTCAGGTAGTCAATGAAGTCCTCAGAGAAAAGATTTAAGCTTTCCAGATATGCAATATCCTCCTCTGTAAAATGCAGCCCATCCAGATATTCAATCGCCTGCTGCAGCCCTGCGGTAATTGCAAAGCCGTTGCCGCTGGGGTTCTTTCTATAGAACAGATCGAATACGACCTTTCTGTTATATGCGCCTGTTTCATAGTAAGCTCATATAAGTCTGTCAGCAGTGCAAAGTCTCTACCTTTCATTTTAAAATCTCCTTTTCGGTGTTACAGGATGTCCGGTTTTCTTATTTTTTCTGTTTTCTGCACCCTGTCAAGATAATATTTACAAAAGCAGAACCGTGCGTGGTTCTGATTACCAATTATACATAGTTTTTCTCGGAAAATCAAATTTTTTAACTGTCTTTACATGTAAATTTACACATTGTATGCAAAAATCACGTTTTTTTCGCGTTTTTTCCTTATTTTCTCTTGAAATTTCGGTACTTTTGTATACAGTTTTCATGAATACACCATTCTTTTGGTTTCTTTGCAAAAAATGCTTTACAAGTTTTTGTACGCATTGTATAATACACAGGTAAATACGAAAAAACACTATGAAGGAGACAGTATGTATCCTCAGCTTGCCTGCAGAGAGTCGGGGGCTTGGTGGGAACCCGATGACAAGGAAGATACAGAAAATCACTCCGGAGTGGCAGTCCGAACCGTTCTTTTGCTCAGTAGGCTCTGCCGTAGCCCGCGTTAAGGGAAAGCATCATGATGGTGATGCAGCTAAGCTGGGCGGCATTTTGTGCCGTCAATTCAGGTGGTACCGCGAACTCTTTCGTCCTGTAGGGATGAAAGGGTTTTTTTATATTGACAATCAGTGAAAAAGCGGAAAAACCGCACCATCATAAACCATACGGAAGATAAAACACAAAAAATACAAAAGGCAAAAATTTCAGAGGTATCAGAAAAACACAAAGGAAAAAAGAACAAGCTACGAGAGAAACACACTTTGAAAGGTAAATCATTTTTAAGGAGGAATTGAAATGTACGACAAGGTACCCAATAACATGAACTTCGTTGAAAGAGAAGTACAGGTTGAAAAGTATTGGAAGGACAATGACATCTTCGGCAAGAGCATCAAGGCAAGAGAAGGCGCACCCGTTTTCACCTTCTATGACGGCCCCCCGACAGCAAACGGCAAGCCCCATATCGGTCACATCATCACCCGTGCGGTAAAGGACTTAATCCCCCGCTACAAAACCATGAAGGGCTACAAGGTTCTGAGAAAGGCCGGCTGGGATACACACGGTTTGCCCGTTGAACTGGAGGTAGAAAAGACACTGGGTCTGGATGGCAAGGATCAGATTGAAGGCTACGGCGTAGAGCCCTTCATCGAAAAATGTAAGGAAAGCGTATGGACATACGAACAGGAATGGCGTTCCATGAGTGACCGTGTCGGCTTCTGGGCGGATATGGATCATCCCTATGTCACATACCATAATGACTATATCGAATCCGAATGGTGGGCACTGAAGCAGATCTGGGACAAGGGTCTGCTGTATAAGGGCCACAAGGTTGTTCCCTACTGCCCTCGCTGCGGCACAGCACTTTCCTCTCATGAGGTTGCACAGGGCTATAAGAATGTAAAGGAAACCTCTGCCATTGCAAAATTTAAAATGGAAGGCACAGAAAACACCTACTTCCTTGCTTGGACAACAACCCCTTGGACACTGCCCTCCAACGTAATTCTGTCCGTAAATGCAAACGAAACCTATGTTAAAGCAAAATATCAGGATTATTATGTAATCATGGCTGAAGCACTCTTGGACAGCGTTCTGGGCGAAGGCAATTATGAAGTCGTAGAATCCATGAAGGGCGGCGATCTGGAATATGTAAAATATGAACCCCTGTTCGATTTCCAGCCCAACGGTGAGGACTTCAAGGGCTACTTCGTAACCTGCGATGATTATGTAACACTGACAGATGGTACCGGTATCGTTCACACTGCGTATGCGTATGGTGAGGATGACTACCGTGTATGTAAAAAATATGATGTAACCTTCTATCAAAATGTTGACACCACAGGTCACCTGAACAGCCTGGCAGGCCCCTTTGAAGGTCTGTTCGTAAAGGATGCCGATCCTGTTATTCTGAAATATATGGAAGAAAACGGCACCTTATTTGCAGCACTGCCCTTCGAGCATAACTATCCCTTCTGCTGGAGATGTGACACACCTCTGTTGTATTATGCAAGAAGCACATGGTTCATCAAAATGACTGCACTGAGAGATAATCTGGTGCGCAACAACAGAACCATCAACTGGTATCCCGACAACATCAAGGAGGGTCGTTTCGGCAACTTCCTGGAAAACGTTATCGACTGGGGTCTGTCCCGCGAAAGATACTGGGGTACTCCACTGCCCATCTGGGAATGTGAATGTGGACACAGACACACCATCGGTAGCATTGCAGAGCTGAAGGAAATGTCTCCCGACTGCCCCGACAACATCGAACTGCACAAGCCCTTCATCGACGCGGTACACATCACCTGCCCGAAATGTGGCAAGCTGATGACAAGAGTGCCTGAGGTTATCGACTGCTGGTTCGACAGCGGCTCCATGCCCTTCGCACAGTGGCACTATCCGTTTGAAAACAAAGATATCTTCGATGAAAACTTCCCCGCAGACTTTATCTCCGAGGCAGTTGACCAGACCCGTGGCTGGTTCTATACTCTACTGGCTGTCAGCACACTGCTGTTCGATAAGGCTCCCTATAAGAACTGCATCGTTCTGGGACATGTGCAGGATAAGGACGGTCAGAAGATGTCCAAGCATAAAGGCAACGTTGTTAACCCTTGGGATGCACTGAATAAGCAGGGTGCCGATGCGGTTCGTTGGTACTTCTACGCAAACTCCGCGCCTTGGCTACCCTCTCGCTATTATGATGAGGCTGTATCCGAAATGCAGAGAAAATTCATGGGTACGCTGTGGAACACCTACGCTTTCTACATCCTGTACGCAGAAATCGACCAGTTCGATCCTACAAAATACACACTGGATTATGAAAAGCTGGCTCCCATGGATAAATGGATTCTCTCCAAGCTGCAGACACTGAATAAATTCGTGGATGAATCTCTGGAGGGCTACAAGCTGACAGAGCCTGCCCGTGCAATGGTTGATTTCTTGGATGACCTGTCCAACTGGTATGTAAGAAGAAGCCGTGAGCGTTTCTGGGCAGAAGGCATGGAACAGGATAAAATCAATGCTTATATGACACTGTATACCGTTCTGGAAACCATGGTAAAACTGGCAGCACCCTTCACACCCTTCATCACAGAGGAAATCTACGGCAATCTGGTGAAGAAGGTGGATGCAGGCGCTCCCGAATCCGTTCACCTCTGCGATTGGCCTGCATACCATGCAGAATGGGTAGATGCTGATTTGGAAGAAAACATGGACTTCGTTTTGAAGGTTGTTGTGGAAGGCCGTGCGGCAAGAAACGCAAGCGCAATGAAGAACAGACAGCCTCTGGCTATGATGTATGTAAAGGCAGCACAGAGCCTGCCCGCAGAATACTGCGACATCATCAAGGACGAGCTGAATGTGAAGGCAGTTTCCTTCACAGATGACGTAGAAGCCTTCACAACCTACACCTTCAAGCCTCAGCTGAGAACACTGGGCAAGAAATACGGCAAGCTGGTTCCTGCCATCGGTGCTTATCTGAAGGAGGTAGAGGGCAACGGCTTCATGGCACAGCTGAAGGCAGACGGCAAGGTTTCCTTCACCGTAGACGGCAGCGAGGTTGTTCTGGAGATGGATGATGTTCTGGTTGATACCGCAGAAAAGGACGGCTTCGTATCCTCTGGCGACAACAACCTGACCGTTGTTCTGGACACAAACCTGACACCCGAACTGGTGGAAGAAGGCTTCGTGCGTGAAATCGTTTCCAAGGTACAGACCATGCGTAAGGAAGCTGATTTCAACGTAACAGACCGCATCCGCGTTTACTATGACGGCAACGCAAAGATTGCAGAAATCCTTGCTGCAAATGACATCAAGGGCGATGTACTGGCAGTTGAGGTTGTCGCAGGCAAGGGCGGCGAGCTGAGCAAGGAATGGAATATCAATGGTGAAAAGGTAACACTGGGTGTTGCAAGAGTATAATAAATCTGAATACAAAAATCCCGAAGGAAATTTCCTTCGGGGTTTTTTATGCTCCGGATTATTGATTTGCCGAAATGCTTTCTGCGCTCTTTGCTTCTTCGGGAATGGTGATTTCCTTAACTGCGTTGAACTGGCTGCAAACCATGGAAATACTTGTTTTTTCCACCTTTACGGCAGAGGACGCATCCGTACTGCCGGCAGCTTCCATCGCCTTATCCATAATTTTCTGCATTACCTCAGTCAAGTTCATTTCATATTTCAGCACATAGCCATCCGCATCAATTCAGAGCGTCAGGGGAAGGCTTTTCACCGATTCGGTAAGGGCTGCAAGCTGTTCCTCTGTGACACCCATTGCCGCAGCGGTTTCTGTCATGCCGCTTTCCGCAAGCACCTTTTGCAGAACATCTTTTTTCAGTGTACCTTCGATTTTTGTTGCTTCGGTATCATTGATTTTTTCTGTTGCGGTTGCGGAAAAATCGGCTAAATTGCTCAGATAGAGTGTCACATTTTCCTCCGCGTTATACTGTGCAAGACTGCCAAGCTCCATCGTCTGGCTATACCATGTATCCGCCGCCAAAACATAGGTGCGCAGCTTGCCATCCTCCTCCTCGGCGTACATCTGCATGTTCTGCGCTTCTGTGCCATCCTCCAAGGTCGCGGAGAGGTTCATCTGCATCCGCAGGGGGTTCTGCTGTGTCAGAATTTTAGCGACTGTGGTAGTTTCCGCGGTTTCCTCGCCCATGGACATATCCATTTCCATCGTCATTTCCGCTGCCATGCTTTCCACTGTTGCCATGGTTTTCTGCGAAAGCGTCAGCAATTCCTTTGTTTCCTCCGCACTCAGTACAGTTGTGCCGCAGCCTGCCAAGGTCAGCACTGCCGCAAGCGCCGCCGCCAAAAGCTTCTTCGATTTCATTTCTGTTTTCTCCTTTCTATGTCTCTGTGTCCTTCCTATATTATGCCTTTTTCTCTTTTTTCTTTTTCTCTTTTTCTAACGCCTTGCCGCCTGTGCAATAGGGCAGCAGGAAGCACTCCTGACATTTCGGCCTGCGTGCAATGCAGATTTTCCTGCCATGTGCAATCATCTGGGTATTGATGTCAATCCATTTATCCTTCGGAACAAGCTGCATCAGGTCAAATTCAATCTTGACGGGGTCTTCGTTTTTTGTCAGCCCAAGCAGGTTGGAAACGCGCTTAACATGCGTATCCACCACCACACTGGGGATATGATACCAGTTTCCGCGCACAACATTTGCCGTTTTTCTGCCGACACCCGCAAGGGCAGTCAGCTGCTCGATATCCGAGGGAACCTCTCCGTTATAGTCCTGCAAAAGCTTCTGACAGCAGGCAATGATATTCTTCGCCTTATTATGATAAAAGCCTGTCGAGTGAATATCCTGCTCCAGTTCCGCAAGGTCTGCCTGTGCAAAGTCCTTGACAGAGGTGTATTTCTTGAATAAATCCTTCGTTACAAGATTCACTCTGGCATCGGTGCATTGTGCGGAAAGCATGGTTGCAATCAGAAGCTGCCATGCGTTTTCGTGGTCAAGATAGCATTTTGTCGGACCGTAATGCTCGTGCAAAAGCTCTAAAATAATTGTTACCTTTTCTTTTTTTGTCATGCGTCCTTCTCCTTCCCGAAATAAGAATATTTCCCGAAATTTCCCGAGAAATATTTCCCTTCCTCTCTGTTTATCTGCAAAAGCGGTCGGCTTTTTTCTCTCTTTTCCTATCCTATCAAACCATCCCACTTTTTGCAACGCTGTCGGTGCAGGAAAATTTTCTTTTCCCCTGTCTG